>Ga0247758_1000172_pt1 | contig 54735 bp, 28 predicted proteins | sample UWRJL156409C4_FD_180950 | JGI IMG/M metagenome (GOLD analysis project Ga0247758, IMG submission 180950) | Plant litter microbial communities from Arlington Agricultural Research Station in Wisconsin, United States - UWRJ-L156-409C-4 | ecosystem: Environmental > Terrestrial > Plant litter >... | reverse complement strand
TAGCAAGGAAATCCAATTTGTAGCAAGAGCGGCCATACCATATACCCAAAATGGGTACACCAAGGTCGAACACAGCGGGGTCGACGTCTTCAAAGCATCAGCACGACTATCATTCGAGATACAAAGCAGAGCCGCTTACGAGGTGCGCCATCTTCGTAAACAGATGACGGTCCTGCATGTTATCAGCCAATCTATACATCCAATAGCACGCATTGCGCAGAGACGCGAGAGCCTACCGCCAGACAGAACGATGCCCTTGGGCTTGAAGGGAAGATCGGCGAGCTTCGTGGTGCACGGCAGCATCTCAGCATACACCTTGAGGCTTCGCAACCGGCGGAGGATCAAGTGGCTCGTCTGGCTGCCAAAGTCCAGGACGAGGATGGTCTGTCGCGCACGAGGTCAGCATTCCACGCGCCCCAGCGCAAAAACGTTGCCTGCTCCTTGCGCTCCTTGTTCGCTTTGACTGTGTCGATGTCGCCGACCCCGATTGGTGTACGCGCCGAGTCGTTCCCGCTGCCCAAGCTGGATTCTGTCGTCGAAAGCCCCCCTGTCTCCTTTTTGGTGATCCCCTGTAGTTCGTTCCCCGTCCGCGAATCTTGCGACAGAGAGGCAGTCGCGCGTTCAGGGGCGCGGGCGCACATATTCGTAATCGATGTATTCGAATCGGACTCGCCAGTAGCTTCTTCAAAAATGCATTGTCGACTTCGGGGAAAATTCGTGGAAATTCGTGGCTCGTCCTCAGGCGGTTTCGGCAGCGGGCAGATCGTCGGTCATGGCGGGGTTGTCGGCGGCGCATCGCACAGTCATTGTTCCCAAGGAACCTCGCAAGCAGGCAATTTCGCGGGAAAATGGACGTACGTCAAAGGTGTTATGGGGCGCCTCGGCCTCGACATGGTCCGCCATCTTGAATGCTTTCTCGACTGCGAGTAGGGTGCTGGCTTGGGCGCAAAAGGGGTGCTTGCTCGGGCGAAGACGGAGGCTGCCGCCGCCAAATCGAACTCGGAAAACAATAAAAATCTCGTTGTGGTCTGTGCATAGCGGGGGTGGGGTCGAATCTATCGTTATCTTATCTTGATAACGCAGGCTCAGCAGGAACTCAACGGCGCCAAGGACGCGATTACAGGGGCTCGACCATTGATTCAACGGCGGACGGCAGTGACACCTGGTGGGTTCCACTGACACCAGCGCCACGGTTTAAAGTTGAGTTGAGAACCGAGGAGCCGGCCTCGAAATGTAAGTTTTGGTCACCGCCAAAGTTGGAGGTATTTCTTTGCGTCCAATGTAGCTCCAGTTTTCCCATCTTCCCTTTCATCTGTCTCCTCGTCACCAGCCGCCCAAGCCATGGCGCGTCAACATCTCGATCTCCCGGAGGAGCTACTCCTCGCGATTATGCAACTCCTGGATCTGGAAAGCCTGCATTGTTTACGGCGTGCGAGCCGCGTGTTCCTTCGACTCTTTTCGGATCAAAGCTTTCGCCACTGGCACGACCTTCCGGCTTTGGAGCTAATAAAGAACGAGCCAGGCTGCCCGCAGTTTCCTTGGCTCCGAGGAAGTAAGGCCTTCGAAATTCTGGAATACTACGAGCCCCCCGAGGCTCGCTGCACGATACCTTACATTTTGCCAAAAAGTCCTTTCGCGACTTTATGCGATCGGACGAGACGCAAAAACAGTGCCTCGCATGCCGGACCACCCGGGCTGAAAATCCGAAAAAGGCATTGGATCTAAAATACGAGCGTCTCTTTTGCACAAAATGCGAGGTTTCCCACCCGCTGGCCTATTTTCCGGCGTCCGAAAGACGAAGGACAGGCTTGGATGCCCGGAAGCGGACGTGCATCGGACACAAAGGCTATGTCCGACTCTGTCAGCATGAGGTTATCACTTGGGAGGTGTTACTCTCGGGAAAGCGCCGTCTACATCACCAGGAGCAGCGACACCCAAATGCGCCGGCAGTGCTACTAAAGCAATGCCTACATCCTAGCCATCTACCGGCGCATCACGGCCCTGTTGACGGCGAGAGACACCACCCCATGGTTTTGCTTACGCTGTGGGACAGGGACGCTGTCGTTCTCAGTATGACGTGGACTGGCCATCTTGATCTGTCCAACACACAAACTCCATTGTCTGCGAAGGCCACGACGAACTTCCTGCGTAAGTTGCGACGGGGGGCCGCCGAGTTTCTTGTCCCCCAAGCAGGCCCTGGGGTGGCGCTTCCCGAGATGAAGTACTTCGACCCAAATAACTGCTGCTGCCTTGACTTTGGGGACAAATACCCGCCGAACACACGGTGGTCACACCATCCCGGTTGGCGGTTGAGGGACCCTGTAGTTCGTGATACGTACAAGTGTTGCCGAATTGATCTCAGCCTACGCCTCATTCAACCGACAGCAGGTGATGTAGGTGGTGATGACGAAAGAGCAGTGTGCGTCGATACGAAGTCCACTTATACCCACGGCACAATGACGATGATGGATATGATGTCTCGGGGTTGGAACCACGGCGCATACAGTGGATATTTCGTGGAGGTGAAGGGGTGCTCTGCGGGGAGGCATTGCCTCGCCTTCACATACCCGCAGTATCCCCTGCACTACGTACAATAACCTCATAGACACCCCGCACGCGTCATGGTTTGAGGCTCTGGAACCCGACTCTTACAACCTGCGGGCGGATCGCGACTCAAAAGGGACGCTTTGGTGCTTAGACGCCAGTTGCCAAAACTATTACCTGTACTTGGAGCGGCCCCTCCCACGGCGGTGCCGCAGTCTGCGTCGGACGGACTTCTACCCGAGCGTCTTTCAACCTCTACATCTAGGTCCTGCTAAAGCAAAAGCTCGGTCCCTCATGAGACAAAACTGGGCAACGGAAAAGCTCATTGCAATGGTTGTTGAACAGGAGAGAATCAAAAAGTTTCTTCTTCTCAAGGGAACACCGAAACATGGGGTCGATGGTTGCGTTCCTTCTTCATCATGGAGGAGTGGCGAGGGAAAAAGGTGTTCGGTGCAGATGCGTGACAACAAGCACAGGGAAAGAAGGAATGAAAACGACTGGAATCAAGGGGGGATGGCGAGCAGAACGAACCCCTTGTCGTGTTACGTACGATTGGCTGGCTGGAGAACCGAGAGGCTCAGGGGTGACACTGGAGAAGGGTAGGGTACCTAGGGGTTTGTTATTGTCAGCTTGGAATTTCAGGGGAAGTAGTTGGTAGTTGATTCAAGATCAGGGGAGACACGAAGACGTCATTGCGAAAGATCCTGTTTGCATCGTGAGAGGTGCAGGTCGCTGGGGAATGGGGAAACGCTACTTCTAAGTGTAACTAAGCCTACTGAAGGAATACATTCAAATAGACCGTTTCCAAAACAAAGCGACAGCCCCACTACACACTCACTACCTCACGTTATGCGAGATTGGCTACCTTATGTTTCGTAACGGTAAACCAATCGACCGTACTGCCTTTGGATGCTTGAGGAGGAAGTCTGCTGCGGAATAGCATAAAGGCGTAACTAGGGACGTGAGCCAAGTTCGTGTTCTGAACCGTGCCTACACCGAAACTATCGATAGAAAATTGAAGACACAGAGCAGCCGCTAAGAGAAACTCGGAACAAAGCGTGCCCACGGTGTGCTTTCATACACCTCGGCAGGAACCGACCGAAGACACAAAAATCCAAGAGTTATAAGAACCAATCTTGAAATGAGATACAAGAGCGAACATGCGAGAGTAACGAGGATTCCCCCACGGTCAAGATTGTATTTAACTTTGCTTTCCGCTTGGAAAGCCTTGTCCACCTTGACTTTGAAGTGGCAGTAGAGACAGCATGAGCCTCCAATGAGATCATTTTCAAAGGTCTTCCTGATTGTTTTTTCGTACTTACACCACTGAAGATGTAGGTCAGGCGCTTTGTCCTTCATCGGGTCATCCCAGATTTCCCAGGGGGCATCGGGCGTGCGTCTCGAGAGTACCTCTAATTTGTCAATGGCTGTACTCCAGTCCTCGCCTTTGAAATCAGCCCATGCCGACCTAAGATGTGACAACCAACTGGAGAAATGGGCCAGGTCGGCGGAATGTTGACTCTGGTCTTCCCATATCACGGAGGGACTGTCGGGCGAGCCAACGACCGGCGTTGGTTGTGGCGCTTCTGAGAAGAGGCTTCCGAAAAATTTATCGGGAATGTCGTCCAATGGCTCTAGATTGTCGCGCAAAGCCTCGTATATAAGAGCTATGCGGTGGTCGCAAAAGCAGGAAAGCGCAATGTTCGAGCCAATGACTAAACAAGGCAAGAAGGTAGACGCGATGCTCGTCACACGCCAGAGTAGACGTTCGGCGGGCGTTGGAAACCCGAAGTTCCATGCAAGACAGTGTAGACCACCAAAGACCAGAGAGGTGATAGCGAGAATATAGTGTAACCCGGCAACTCGTTTCGACATCCATACCGTGTCATTTGTGACTCTTCTCGTGTTGTTGAGGATGGTAGTCCCCGAGACCTCGAATTGCCGTCTCAGAAACATCTCAAGGTCGGGGAGTTCCAACTCTGTAATGCTTGTCGAAACCTCAAGGATCGTTGGTTTGTCGATACCCTTTGGTTTCCACCAGTTTGCGGCGTACGTGAAAATCGCCGTGACGGAGAAAGCCGCGGTGGCAATCTCGAGCTGCGTGACAGGAAGATCGACGGCAACACGAACCAGGACTTCCACAAGCAGCCATCCAACCTGAAAGATGGCAACCGCCTTCGAAAACCAATCCGCCTTGCTTTTGTCTTCGATGTCCGACTTGTCCAGACATAGATAATCGATGGTAGGGAAGGCTTCGGGCTGAAGGATTTGTCTCGTTGACAGAACATTGGTTGGCCGACTGCGGGATCCAAAGCTCCCAAGTCTTGGAACGTGTAGACCACCCATGTTCAGATAATAGGTATGAACCAGCGTCCAAGTTCGACGCTGAACCCATCTTCTAACGGTGCCATTTTTTTCGACATACCTCACATCATTGCCGCGTCCTCTGGCATTGCTGCCGTTGATAACAATGCTGTCATCTTCATTGGTTGAAGATGAGTGAAGGAGTCGCCGGAGATGCCTTAATCCCTTTCTGAAGTCGGCCCAGGGTGATTTAGACAAGCCGAGGAGCCATTCGAGACACTGGAACGCTCGGCCAAAGTCGGCCGACCATTCGCAACGGCAGATCAGGGTCTCCAACTTGCCGTCTCCGGAATCGAGAACGTAGCTTCTCTCCCTGCCGATCCGAGGGTCGTTTCGGAGCTTTTCGAACATAGAGCGCTGATCTGCGAGGGCCAGGCGAAGTTCGCAGATTGCCTTGGAAAGAACGAATTCGGGAAATAAAATCGTGATGGCCATCCACTTCACCTTCCGTCGCAGGTTCATCTGCCAGCTGTCGTTGGGGGCGGGTACGTTGAGATGTAGAACCGCCCACGTGCTCGCAATAACCGTCGCCAGACAGCTGAAAACCAGTGCCAACGTCCCTCGTCGCGCCGGATTGGGGGTCCGTCCGACGGTCGGGCTCCCAGAGGCGGTATGCTCAATCGTCGCATTAGAATCGGCCGCGCCGACAAGCAGGCGGGGTTGGCAGAAGGCGACGTAAAGCGCGAAACGCAATGCATTGCGCATGATTCGAGCGGGGTCCTTGCTTTGCGTAGACTGGACGGCGCACTGACCGACGATGCCGGAATTCTGTCGCGATGCAAACGAGCCAAAAGAGTCGCAGGCTTCCCGACGTTGAGAGCCTGGCTTTTTTTATACAAATTTTGGACTGATCTTGACAGGTAGCTGTGGGGTCAGATCGGCAGAGGAGAGCCATGAGAGGGGGCTACCTAGGTACCTGCCTTACCTTACCCTAGGCAGTCGTATGCATGCGATCTAATCAGGAAAGGTGAGGCAAATGGCGCAGCCTAAGGCATCAAGCCGTCTGACAACGCGACAGGCTGTAGGTATGCCGAAACCTTGCATGACCCTCGAATGAATGCTTGATTCTGGCGGCTTCCTCGCCCTGTAGCAGGGCGCGTCTTGGCCCCATCATGTTGCCGTGACAAGCCTCGGCTCCGCAAGCATTCAGCCAATCCTCCCTCAGATGAGGTAGTCGTGGTTTCGAAACGCAATCGACATTGGAGATGTTCACAATACAGAATCCATCCAAGTGGCTTCGGAACAAAACTGTGTGACGGTTTCCATAATGCACCGCCTGACATCGCTCCGCGAGCACACGCACAACAATGCACACCAACGTCCCCGACTCACCGACTCAAGCCCTCAAAACTCACGAGCAGCATCGAGCATTGCCTTGTAAAATATGAGGGAGGTCTGTTCCCGTGAAGGCAAGATTTCCAGTCACACGCACACGCCGATAGCAAGGCGGTGCCATGCAACCCCAACATGCCCATGAATGGGTGTTCTGGCAATCTTTCGGCACAAGCTGCCGGACTGCCCGGGCTTCCATTTTCGTTACCGACAACAACCGACAACTCTCCCAAGAACCGTCTATGGCAGAGGCTCAGCACCCCAATACCATACCGCCCCGTAGCACTCATAATCAGGCAGAATGCGCGGTAGACAGCCCCAACACCCACCGTAGGCTTGCAGGGCAACCAGAAAGAATACCATACGATCATGTGTCGCGGCAAGGATGGGGGGCTATTTATTTGGACAGTCAAGCCCACCCATTGCCTACTCCAAATTTATAAATATCTTCTATTGACCTAAAATCTACTGCAGACTTTCACAAAACTCACCGATCTACCCGACTACCTATATATCAACCCCAGCACAAGCATTAACAGAAACAGAATGGGGGGTACTTATGCGCTGCCAACTTCTGCCAGACGCGGAGGGGCGGGTGACAAGCGCCCAAACGGCCCGCTTGTTGGTCTGCTGCGTGCCATGGTACATGTAGAGGTGAAGGCAGGCCCTGTTAAGGCAAAGCCTGAGAAGACTGAGATGACAGAGACACAACCTAGTCAGTCGTTTTGTGATCAACTTGTAGGGTCTTGGCTCATTCCGGACACAGAGAAGAGTTTCGACTCTGAGAGCAGTGTTGAGCTTCGGTAGTCGAGTGAGCTAGCAGGTTGATGATGGAAGGCAAAGGATATGAAATTGCCACGATTTTGGCATGTAATTGCAACCACCGAATCAGCTATTTGTGACACTGGAACGAGAGAGATAGAATGGAACTGAATAGACTGGATTCTGCTGAACAAAGGAATGGAGAGGACGGCTGCTCCGTCCTCTCTTATATACAACCAGCCATCCTTTGTGGTTCCACCACAAAGGCTCTGTTGATGGGGCCTCTCCACTGTAGTCCCCATCATTGTGAATTGCCTCAGCTGCCCTCTCCTGGCCACGCTGAGGGCTTGGCAACACCATGGCCAAGGGTTCCAGACCCTAACCCTGGTACCTCCCTCTTTGTCACCCTATTGTAATAGCACTAGTCGAGCCCTCAGTACATGAAGCGAATATACAGTGAAATCCCCCGTAAACTCCATGAACCAACAAGCTAAATACTCGCCACTGCTTTCCGTCTCTCAAACCACAATCACTTGTACCATAAGTTCACCGTTTTGAGGACGATCTTGAGGCGGCACCTGATGGAAAAGAAGAACATCAGGTGCCGCCTCAACAAAACGGTGAACTTATGGTACCTCAACCCAGCAAACCATGCGCTTCCACGGAGACTGCAGCCACATACTCGGTAGTCTAATAAGTGAGCCACACTGTGCGGTATTCCCTTCTCGACCCTCCTCGCTGAAAAGTAAAAGGCCAACTCGGGAGCAGCTTTGGTGCCCAGGATCAGTACGCCAGCATCAGCACCACGCCCGGGTTGGCATCTTATCTTTCATAGAGGAGGGTCGAGGGGTAACCCCGCACAGTGCAGCTCACTTCCGAGTGTGTGGCTGTAGATGCTCCATGGAAGCGCGGAGTTACCCCTGGTTTTGTTAGTGTCGGAGCGTAGGCCCTCAAAAGATCTTGTGTACTTTTCTGAGGTGACGCTTCACGTTGTCATCACGGTAACCTCTGAACCGCCGCTTGCAATTTGGAATCGGGCATCCCAAGCTTTTTCCCTTCTCGCTGAGGAGATGACGTTTTAGGTCTTGCTTCATTGAGAAGATCTGATCGCATGAGCCGCCAGCATCTTTGCAAGAGAATCGCTTGCGATGATACCGTGTATGTTGCCTAACATCGGCGTTAGCAAGTGCACCGCAAGACTGCGTGGATAGAATACAAACACTGACCCGAGCTTTGTACGGTCAGGGCATATCTTATTGCATCCGGGATGAGGGCATAGGAGTGGCCCGGCATGCTTCGGACGGCCCCTTACTGGTGGGGGACCTGGCTCACTTGCCTCGTCACTGGTGAAGACCTCGGTGCTGCTGCTTGTAGGGCTCAATGATGTGGTGATAGACGCTATGTCTACCATTTGAAGCGAAGGTTGCGTCCAAAATGGCATGGCACTCAAGCAGACATCGAAGTCAAGGTTGTCGCTGGGCATGTCGCCTGCAAAGCCCTGGAGGGGGAGAGCGCGGCCATTCAAGATACCAGTGAGGGGCGTGGCGTGGGTGAAATTGCCAATGTTGGTTGAGAAGCAGGGGGGGGAATCGGGTGAGATGCCTCGCGGGTCCGAGTGAAGCGATTCAATTCGCTCCAAAGGAACAAATTGGTCGAGTGTTGGCATTGAACTCAGACCCGGGTTGTAATCGAGGAGCATCTCTGAGAGGGGGATCGGGCCGTCGAGGTCTTGGCATTGTGGCAGGTCGAAGAGAGCGGTGTTGACCAGACTACCAAGGAGCTCTGGTTCCTGGAACTCATCCAATGCAAGTGCACCAAACGAATCCAGGGGCTGAAGGCCAGCGCTCTCGACCCATCCCCCCCCTGGTGGGAAGTGGTTCAAGCAGCCATACTGGCAAGGAGCATCGCCCTCGGCAAACACACACGAGTACCCCAGGGATCCTGAGATTGACGGCAAGGGATTGCCCGTGTGCAGTTGCGCGAAGTCGTGTCCGTTGCTAGCATTTCTGCGATGATCACTACTCCATTGTTGTGAAATGTGAGGTGGCGCGAGGGCAACGGTGGCCCTCGCGGGTGAACTTCACGACGAGCAAAAGTCTGTGGCAGCCAAACAATGTCAGTAAATCGGCATCCCGCAATAGCGGCGCAATAGCGGGAGGCGAAGGCAGTTGCACTTACTGGCTTGCTAAGCCGCGAACCCACAACTCGAACCCCGAGGAGTCGAGTCTCAGTGTGGGAATGTCTGCTTTCGAGAATGTTTCTGGGACTTCAGACAGGAACTGGGTGGAGTTAAATAGGTCGTGCGATCCCACCAGCAGCGTTATCAATCGATGTGCCTCAGTTCCGCTGATTGGGTGAGTTTTGGGTGCATCTGCACTCCTGCAGCCTCTCTTTTTCTAGAGCCATGATTGGGAAGGCGCATCTGCGCTCTTGCTGCCTCCTTTCCCTCTGGCCCAATGACCACAGCGACCCACCCAACCTCCGAACACACCTTCCACGATTGCTGCAGTTCGACACATCCCACCAACGCTCCGATTGGTTTTAGGACTGAGGCACATCGAAAATGTTTGACCACTTGCGTCGGCCCGCATGTAGAATGGGCGCAGAACCGGGCGGGCCGCATCGCCTGGACACCCACCATCTCGGAATATCACGATCTTTGCCGCGCCAAACAGTCACATACGACCATACCAACTGGAAGAATGATGAACCCGCTTCCACATAAGTGAGGCTCTAGGTGGGGCTGTGTGGGGCGGTTGATTTTTTGGGGGGACTATCAACCCTAACCCTGCATGTCACGTGCAACGGGCCGGGAGATCTTGAAAACGGCGCCGATGTGGCTGCCGCTTTTCTCGGATACCGTTACTTAAGGAGACAGAGGAGCACTAGTCTTCTCGGTCCCCCCACCCACACTTCCCGACTAACTTAATGCGCACCATGGCCAAATTCCTCCCTTTTGACCCCCTACCATGGGCAATAGATAAAAGGGAGAGGGGAGCTAGGGCTTTAAGAGTAAAGCATCTTGTAGTATTCACGCCGCTCTTAACCCACTGTTCTCCCCGCTCTCTCTTCCCGTAGGGTCTTTATTCTTGTTATCTTTTTAACTCTGCCCTCATCCCTTCCGTATGCCTTCGCTGGTTATTTAAAGTTTTAACACTAGGCCTAATCGCTTTTTATGTTACTATTAATACTTCTTAATAAAATTAACATAATAGCTAGCCATTTTCCTTAATGTAGCTAGCTTAACTAATGTCCGCTTAGCTTACTAAATAAGAATATATTTAGCGTTAAATAAAACCTTAAAAGGCTGAATTCTTATGCTATAAAACCCTAAAAACTGTTTGGATAACGGATTTGGAATTAGCGACTTAAACTGCCTCGCGCAGTGATGGCGCACCGATTGCGTACCGAAGGCGCGGCTGGCGATAGCGCTGAACCCTCTTTTGAGGGCGAAAACGTCTATCCGAACCGATGAGGAAATTTTCAGCAGAAAAGTGGGTTAAGCGAGCTGCAGCGCTTATAACACGCTTGCAGACCGATCGTGAAGGGGAAGTAGAAGAATAACTAGGAGGAAAATCTTTATAAAAACTTCTAAGACGCTGTAATAAGTAAGGGAGCTGAAGAGTGTACGTTTGGAACGATCCTTGAAGCTGTAAGGGCTTACTTTAAAGCTGTCTTTAAGATAAAGCAGATATATAAACACGTTATAAGCACTCTGAAAACGCCCGTTAATCTAACTATTATTATTAACAGTATTACTAATATAAGCATTTAGAAGATCTTTAAAAAAGTAACGAAAATCGAAGAAGCAGTTAATTGGAAGATTAAACTTAACGAAGCCCAGACTTATATAAGAGCGTTCTGATTAGGAAACATAACTACCCTAACCCTAAACATAACTTACACGTATTATATACTTAAAAAGGCCTTTAAGGAGCTTATAATTACAAATATAAACTTAAAGAATAACATCCTTATAGAAATTATACAGAAGGTTAATTAAAATATTAAGAAGTTAAGTGTAATAATAATAAAACTCCTTTAACAGTCTGATAACGTAATAATTACGTTTGAAGAAGATAAATAGGAATAGTATAATAACTCTAATAATAAAAGTTAGGTATATTAAACTTTAAGAAAGGGAGCAGTCCTTAAGTGACGTATTTATACAATATTAGTAAAAGGATTATATACTGAACTTATTAATAGTTATAACTTTACAATAAATAAAAGTTAGATAATGGAAAACCTTAACGCTTATAATAACGCGTAGATTAGTAAGATTAATTATAAGTAAGGCTGTAAACGATTTAATAATAAACTGAACCTTACTATATAGCTTATTATTAAAGTATATAACCTAAAAGACGTTATCAGCCTAATTAAAAAGTGTATAATTATAAAGTATAAGTATTTCTCCTATAAGTGTTATAAAGGTAAAGTGAAAGTAACTTAATACTTTAACTGCGGTAAATGGGGATATAAAGTGAAGTTTTATAAAGAGATATTACGTTACTTATTATATATAAGAGCACTGTATATAAATAATATAAAGGTTAATAAACGAGAAGTAACCTACCTGATAAAACTAAAGTTAAAATAATATAAGTTAGTATACGTTAACTGTAATGGTAATTACTTAGCTTTTTATAAGGACTGTTATGTAATAAAAGAGTACTGTAAGTGCATTAGAGTAATTTTCTTTAATAGAGTTATAATGTATAAAAAACTATATAAGGAAAGGAATAAGCAGAACCTAAACTTCACCCCTATTATTAAGTGTAAGTGTACTGTAACTAATTAGTTTATAATCATATGGGGATATAGAAATTAGGTAGTTAATAAGAGAAGATAAATCTTATAAGTTAAGGTAAGGAGACTTAGTCTTTTAAAGAAAGTAAGAATATTTAACGGTAATAATATTACGTAATATATAAAGTTACTAAGCTTTAATAACACTTTAGAAACTATACTAACCTTACCTAAACAGTAGCCTATAAGAGCCTTAGTAAGATTAACAGTAATTATTAATAAAGTTTAATAACCCTTATAACTAGTTATATTACTACTTATAAGTAACTTCTTATAAAATAGTTAATAAAGTTAAAAGTATTATACTGGAATATTAATAATAAGGATATGAGACTTAATAAGGTACTGGAAATACGGAACGATTACGACTTAATAACAATATAAGAATTACTTTAAAGTTAGTTTATTAGTACTTTAAGATACAGAAAAGGAGGGAAATTTAGTATAATTTATTACAGTGGAAAGGTAGCGTTATATATTAGTAAACGGCTTATTAATACAGTGTGGATTATAGACTTTAGCTTAAATTAGGTGTTAGTAACGTTTAGCTATAAAGAGGAAGTTATTACAGTCTACTTAATCTATATATTAAGTAAGAAATTAAATAATTAGGTTATCCTTTTAACTGAAATTAAGGTAAAAGTGCCTTAAGGGAGAGTAATTATAGTAAGTAACTTTAACGTATATAACTTAATATAGGATAAGGAGGGATGTAAGAGCCTTAAGGTTAAACTGTTAATAAGGTTAACAGAAGATTAAGACCTAACATTAAGGACTCCTTTTAGGGAACTAACACGACTTAGACACAGAAATAGAGAAAGAGATAGTATAATAGATTACGTATAAGTATCCTGCATGTTAGGTGTTAACTACTTAAGTGTAGAGAGTATAGTTAGGTTAGATTATATACTGTAAGTAGTTAAGATTAACGATATATTAGTAAAATAAAAAGAAAGAGAGGAAGGTTATAACTATAAAATAATAAACACTGTAATAGCTGCAGTAATAGTAAAACACCTTATAATACTAGCTAGTATAAATAATATTTACAAACTGAAAGAAGCTTTTAAAGCACTATTAGAGGAGCTCTTATATATTGTAAACGTTACAGTACTTAAAAGGAAACTGAATATAGGGATTATAACGTTATAATAGGATAACGAAATAAAGAGAGCTATAAAAGATATAAGGAAAGCGGAAAGAATATAGAAAATGTAACGCTTTTATACCATAAAGAAAGAGTTAAGGAAGGCTAAGAGGTATAAAGATGAGGTGATTAGTAAAGTGTAAATAAGGTGTTAATAAGGCTCCTTTAATAAAACAGTAACTAATAAAGACTTAAAAGTAATGTAAAATATTAAACATTAGGTTAAATTACACAGTTATTAACCTCCTAAACTATTAGCTATTTTAATATTATAAGTTATAAAAGATATTATACTTAACAGACCTTAAATAGTTATTTGTGACGACCCTGCAGGCCGTCACTTAGGCCGGGGCGGCCCGACGAATCCCCCACAGAAGGAACAGTACAGGAAGACGGTGTACACTGTCCGGGCGCACTGGGCCAGGGGTGCAAAGACCCGAAGCCCTTATAACTAATAAGGTGCTGCTTACAGCATACCAAGTGCTCGTATCGCGAGCAGGAGAAACCTTATAAGCAGAACGCTTACGTGGTGTAAAGTGCTCACATAATAAGCACTTATAACACTATAAGTAAGGTATAAAGTACCTCCTAATTAGTTAATATAGATAGTTATAGTTATACCCACAACCACCGTAAGGGACTCTAGTTCCTTATACTAATATTTAATTATTTATTTATATCTTACTATTTAGACTTACCTTTATACATTATAGTGATAATAACTTACAGTAATATTAAACCCCCTGTTTAAGAGTGTTAACTTAATAAGCCGTCTTCGGAACGCCCCTTACCTATTAGCGTCCTGTTATACGTTCTATTTTAACCTGCGCTAATCCTCTTAAGGCCTATATTGGGTACAGGTTGTAATATAATATTAGCGTCCAGTTTTAAACGCTGTTTATTAAATTTCTAAACACCACCTTCCTCTTACCACTAACATATTAACCTCCAGAAAAGGTAAGGAGATTAAGGAGGTGTAAGCCTAGCCTTAACTCCCTATTATTAATAAATTAGCCACACACCTTAAAGACTTAAACTTTAACTAGTAAGGATTAGTTAAGGAACTTAATAAAACCTTCCCTAAAAACACTAAAAATCACATCAGTCTTATTAAGAAACTCTAGGCTTAACTTAACGTTATTAAGCTGGAGAATAACGACCTTAAAGGCTTATAAAAGAAATAAGTAAAGCTCCCCTTACCGTTACGCTTTAAGGGAGACTTTACGTAACTGGAGTCCTAAATAACCTAGCTCTAGAGTTATATTACCTATTACGACAAATAATTCTTTAAAGAAGAGGGAAAGGTTAAGTTTACCAGAGCCTTATTAGAAAAAGTAACTGCTTATTAGTATAAACCCTATACGAAGATAATTAATAACCTCTCTGTGGATAGAGCGTATAAAGAGGCTCTTAAGACTTAGGCTCTTTTTAACGATTTTAACGTTTTTATTAACTAACTTTAAACTAAGTTTAGAGAACTAGATACCCCCAGGCAGGCTAAACAGCACCTTATGGCCTTAAAACAGACGTCCTTAGTCCTTAAGTTCTTTATACACTTTAAATTAAAAGCTGTAAAAACTAAACTTAGTTAAAAAGCGTTAATAATGCTATTTTAAAGCGGTCTGAAGGAGCACGTTATAAGAGATCTTTACTAAAAAGACTAACTAGATCACTTACAAGAGCTAATTAAAATAGTTATTAAGGCTGATAATAGGTATTATAATCACCATTATTAAAAGAACTTCTAAAAGGAACGGACCCCTTATTAGTTAAGTAAACTTAAGAAGGGGAGTTAGTTAACTGTGATAGGTTACCACCCTAGATTAATAGATATTAGTATAGTGAATCGTTAGAACCAGCTTAACTGTGATAAACCTTAACGATAACTGTAGCAGAAGCAGCTTAAGGATCTATCCCAGATCTAATGCTTTAACTGTAATAAGAAAGGTTATATAGTATAGTAATACCCATTATTAAAATAAGTTAGTTAGAAACCTGTCCTAAAAGGAGGGAAGTATATTAAGTTTAACTTAAAGGATATTTATATTAAGATAGTAAATAATAAAGAAAACTACACCTAAATAGATAAGTATAATTTAAAAGATAAGGAAGAAAAGGAAAAACCCTAAGACATAATGTACCTAATCTTTAAAGGTGTCTTAGAAAAGTTAGCTATAAAGGTATAAGTTATAACAGACCGACTTTAAGGTGGAAACTTAAAACTATTAAAAGTGTAGGTTTTAAAAGACTGACTTTAGGAAAAGATGTTCCAGTTAGCTGTTACAGGCTTTAAAAACCTTACCCTATAAGCCTAGGAACTAAGGAAGTTTAAAAAGGACCTTAACTTAGAAATCATTAGGATAATAAAAGGAGTTAAAAAATTAGCCTTTTAGGCCACTTAAACAGTAAAGTAAGCCTTAAAAGGTAAAAGAGAATAAGTTAAGAGAATTAAACTAAAAAAACAGAAATTCTTCTTAATAATACCCCTTAAGACTCTTAAACACTTTAAACACATTAAGTAAATTAACACCCTTACTTCCTTAAAAGAAGGACAGTTTAAATAGTTACCTTATATTAAGGATAGTGTGCCCTAGATTAATACCTTAAGGGTCCCTTAAGAAGGTATAAAGTAAGTATATTAATAGAGAGTTTAAAAGCTAAAGGAGAAACATTAAAAGTTAATAGATAAAGTAAAGAACCTGTAAGTTAAAGGCCTTATTATAACGTTTAAAGATAAAGTAGTAAAAATTAGGTTATAACTTTATAATAAAGTTCGCTTTACTAATTAACTTAAACACTAACTTATTAGGGAAGGTTATTTTATAGAAGAATAAGCTGGATTATTACTACTTAAGTTTTAAGAAGAAGTTTAAGAAAAGTAACGTATATAAAGGTAAGTAAGAGAAGAAAAGAAACAAAACGTTACCCCTTTTATTCTATACTTTATAACCACAGCACTTACAGTTAACGTTAACCACCTTAATTATAAAGATATATTATAGATTAATTATATATATAATAACTACACTTTTAATTAATATAATAGACTTAAAGCTCTTTATAACTACTTCTTAAGTATATAAAGACAGGATTACATTATTATTAGGGTAAAGTTAGAACTAACTTACTATTAAGTCTCTTACTCCTTAATAAGAGAATCTAGTAATAGGTGGAAGGTTACCGTGGTTAACCAGGCTCCCACCACGTGTTAGTAAGGAGGAGTATTTAATAACTACCTAGTTATAACGTGTTCGTTACACCTTAATAGAAAAGTTAAAGAGTGGTAGAAGTGAGAAGATTATTAACAGATCTAAGAGTAAAAAGACATTATTACGATCTAATCTTATAAAACGTATTATTAACTTATTAAGGACTTTAAGAACATTAAACTATTTAAAGTTAACTGGACGTTAAATTATAAAAACTTAAAAAAGGTTAATTATTAGGTTTATTAAAGTTACCTGTTTTTCTAAAAGGAATTAGGAAAAGGTTATAGGCCTTTTAAAAGGGTTAAAAACTAATAATTCGTTAGTTAGTAAAAACCCTAAGAAGAAGGAGAGGTATTTAAAGGTTAGGTTAGATAAGACCTTAAAGATAGATAATTACTATAACTTAAATATTAAAAAAGTATAAGTATTATTCTATTAATATTAACTTAATAAATGGAAAAGGGAGGCTATTTAAAGTAAAAGTAGTAATTAATAACAGGAGTGTTTCTAACCTAATACACTCCTTATTAGTTAATTAAAGGAAACTCCCTAATTAAGAGTATAAAAAGGCTATTCCCATTTAAAATAGAGAAGGAGGCTTATATTAGTATAATAATAGCAAAGTTACCTATTACTCACCACTTTTAATTAAAATAGACGGGGATAAATAATAAATAGACTTTAATATTATATTAATTACAGGATATAATATAATCCTAAGTTTACTTTAATTAGAAAAGTATAACCCTGTAATTAATTAAAAGAGTAACCACCTTACCTTTAATAAGTCCCTTAATAATAATTACTGTTTAAAGAAAGTTAAAAAGGTATTAAACTGCTTTAAAATTACATAAAGCACTTAAAAACATACTAAACCCTTAAAATTAAATATAGTTTAAGTTAGGTTTATAAAGACAGTTAAAGGACTAGAAGGTCTATTACATTACCTAAATAACAATTTAAAAGGTAAAAAGAAGTAAGAAGTTAACTTATAAATAAGTAAAGAAGTTAACTTATTTAAAATACCTATAAAGTACAGGAAGTTTACCCTATTTTAAAAAAAGATATTATAATTACCAGATTATAAACTATAAAACTATAAAATCAAGCTAAAACTGGAAGTAAAGCTTTACAGCTTCCAGCCCTACCACCTAAACCCTTAGTAAGTTAAGGCCTTAAGGAAGTATATTAATGAAAATCTGAAAAACGGATTTATTATAAAGTCCCAGTCCCCAGTAGGGTACTTAGTATTATTTATCTTAAGAAAGGGAGACGGTAAACTATATATAGTTATTAATTATTAAACGTTAAATAAAAATATAATTAAAAATCGTTACTTATTACCACTTATTAAAGAAATGTAAAAATAGATTATTAAGGTAAACTAATTCTCCAGCCTTAATTTCCCTATAAGATTTAACCATATTAGAGTAAAGGAAGAGGACGAGTATAAAACGGCTTTTCAGACTTATAATAAGCATTATCAGTACTATGTTATATTAATAAGATTAATAAACACCCTTATAACCTTTTAAGGCCTTATTAACAGTATTCTCCACCCCTTCTTTAATAAGTTTATCTTTATATATTTAAACGACGTTTTAATTTATTTTAAAACTTTAGAAAAACATTAAAAGTATATATAACAGGTTTTAACAGCTCTTAAAAAAGTAAAACTAATAGTAAACCTAGAAAAGAGCCATTTCTACATTTAAGAATTAAACTATTTAAAGTTCAGAGTAACCCTTAAAAAGCTTAAAATGTAAATAGAGAAGGTAAAGGTAGTCAGGGACTAACTTATTTTAAAGAATTAAAAAAAATTATAAACCTTTATTAGCTTTATAAACTTTTATCAGTACTTTATTAGGTACTTTATAAAGATTATAAAACTATTATATAAGCTTATAGGAGAGGGTAAACTATTTAAGTAAACTAATAGATAATAAAAGGCGTTTAAGGACCTTAAACATACCTTTATTACAATATTAGTCCTAACCTTTACTGATTTCTTAAAACCTTTTTAAGTCGAAACAGACTTTTTAGAATTCGTAATTAGTAAAGAACTTAATTAAGTCCAGGATAATAAGAAACGCCATCCAGTTACCTTCTTATTAAAAGGGATTTATAACCTAACATTACAATATCTAATTTATAATAAAGAACTAATAGTGATTATTTAATGTTTTATTAAATAAGTATTATATTTAAGTAATATGGAAAAACCAGTCCAGGTCTTTTCAGACTATAATAACCTTTAATACTTTTTAATAAAGGAACTTAATTTATAATAAATATAATAGGCAAAGCTAATAGCCTTATTCTACTTTTAAATCCATTACGTTAAAGGAAAAGATAATAAGTAAGTAGATACTTTTAATAGAAGATAAAACTATAAGGATACTAACCTGGTTTTAATCCCCGTTACTATATTTAATAAATATAAAAACAGTATATTAAAACATACATTATAAGTATTAAATAACTAAATATTAAAATAAATTATTAACATTTATATAAACTTATAAATAAAGTATAATATCTATTAACAGTAATAGGACTTTTAAGTAAAAAGGCTAATGGAAGGCACTTATAAGTATAAATACCCTTTAGGAGACTTTTTAAGGCACTTATAAGACTGTAATAAGGAGTGCTTAAAGCATCTTAACTATAATAAAACCGGTTATTAACTGGAACAGCTATTAGAAGGTGTAAATAGTACGCCTAAATTAAAAGTAAGGCTTTAATATTAAAAGAAACTATATATTTACAACCTGGGTAAACGGAAAAAGTATATTTAACGGGTTTATAAGTCTTAACTTAAAGGATATATAGGCTGAGTTAAGACTCTTATATAGGCTTAGTAAGTATACGCCTTCCTGGGAATAAAGAAGCTGGTTAAGGAAGTGGTTAATAACTGTAACGTCTGTTATTAAAAACAGAACTGACGTTATAAGCCTTACAGACTTTTTAAACCACTCCCTATACCACAGGCGTTATAAAGTTCCATCTTACTTAACTTTATCACTGGGATTTTAAAGTTTAAGGACCCTGTTATAAGAGTTACTTATAATTAAATCCTTATAATAATTAACAGATTAATAAAATAGGCTTATTTTCTACTAACCTTAAAGGACATAACTGTAAAGTAACTTACTTATATCTTTAAAAAAGAGGTAGTTTTATAACACCTTTAATTAGATAATATTATCACTAATTAGGATAAGCTAATTATATCGAAGTTCTAATAAGGATTAATATAAAAAATAAGTGTGAAAAGTAAGCTTTTAACAGCATTCCACTTATAAACAGACAGTTAAACAGAATAAGTTAATTAGATACTTATAACATATCTCTAAACTTATATTAATTTTAAATAAGATAATTAACTTAAACTGTTATTAATAACATAAATAACCTATAATATAACATTAATTAAGTTAATAAATATGTCACTATTCTTTACTAATTATAATAAGGAGCCTAAACTCCGTTAAAGCCCACCTACTAGCACCCCCTAAGTTACAGTCTATATAAGTTAGATATAAGAACTGTATAACTACCTATAAGTTAAACTCAAGTTTACACGTAAACGAATAAAGAAGTTTACTAATAAACATTAAATTAAATAATTAGTGTTTAAAAAAGGACTTTATTATAATAGTAAATAAGTTAAGGGACCGACTTTTTAAAAGGGGGATTACGTTTACCTTTTTTTATAAAACCTATATTTGAAACGACCTAGTAAGAAGCTTAACTTTAAAAGGTACAGACTGTTCTAAATTAAGAAAAAGATCGCTACCTTTAATTATAAACTAAACTTACCTGCTAATATAAAGGTGCGGATTAAGGTTTTTCATATCTTACTTTTAAAACCTGCCCTAAAAGGAGTTCCCTTAAAGAAGAAGATTAAGATTGACACTGATAAGAATAAGTATAACGTTAAAGAAATTATAAATTTATAAAAGGGAAAGAATAAGTTTGAATATCTTATTAAGTAGTTAGATTACAGCCCTAAAAGTAACTTATAGGAACTAGTTAAAAATCTTAAATACCTAAATTTAATTACAGAGTTCCATTAAAAGAATCTAGACTAATTAAAATTAATAATAAGAATTAGAAATAAAATAAGATCTAACATTTAAATTATTATACTGAAGAGTAAGACTATTATAGGACTTAAAGCTTAAAAAGTGGTAGGAAACTCCTTAATAGGTACAGGAGGACATTTATTAGGACCCTTAGCTAGGGTTATAGGGACCTTAGACCTAATAAAGAGGCTGGACCTCTAAGAGCTTTTAATAAGCTTTACACGAAAAGCCGTATATAAAGGAGCGTACGTGTAGGAACGAACGCTGTTAAGGAAGGAAGTTAGTAAAAGAAAATAAAAAAGTTATCCTAAACCCTCCAGCCCTAAGGAGTAAGGATCTAAAGTAACAGAAGACTCTTATAGGAGTTAAACCCATAACCTCTCACTTTAAAAAGTAAACGCGTTACTATTACGCTAAAGAGCCGTTTTCGTTTATTAAAAAGAAAAGAAGTTATAAATTAAGTTATAAAGTGACCGTTTATTACAGAGAACCTGTTAGGAAGTTCCCTTAGTTAAAAGACTCCACGTCTTTAAAAGGGGTGTCCAGTCTGGCCTCCTTACTCTCTTAGAACTTTAGTAACTCCACTTTACAGCTAAACGCTTTTATAACCCAGTCCTTAAAACGAGATCGCTGCTTATAAAGGTGTGTTAAATGTGCTAATACCTTTTAAAGCTTAATAGTGGCCTTATAGAGCTGTTAGGTAACAGATTTAATTTATAAGTTAAGGTTCTGTTTTTTAATAAAAAGAGCCTTTAACTTTGCTTTACTAACATTAAAAGCGTTATACTGGGAAGGCTGGTACCTCTTTAAACAGTAATTATAACTGTTAGATTAGTTTAAAACCTAGCAGATAAGTAAAGGGTTAACCGACTTATAAAAAGAATAAAGGGACATTTCGTTATTAAACGTGTATATGTAAATTGTAAGGTTTAAACAGTGGTTAATGCTTCTACCCTATTCTTATTTTAAGACCTGGGAGCTGGACACTTATTATATAGTAAAGTAGTAAAAAGGAGAAGCTTACCTTTTAAGTTCTTTATGGGAAAAAAACGTTAAAGAGGGGGAATTATGTAATAACCCTGTAGGCTGTTACTTAGGCTAGGGCAGCCTAATAAATCCCTTATAAAAGGAACAGTGTAAGAAGATAGTGTACATTATCTAAGTATATTAGGCTAGGGGTGTAAAGACCTAAAGCCCTTATGACTAATAAGGTACTGCTTATAGCATGCTAAGTGCTTACATTATAAGTAGGAGAAACCTTATAAGTAGAACGCTTATATAATATAAGGTGCTTATATAATAAGTACTTATAATATTATAAGTAAGGTATAAAGTACCTTTTAGTTAATTAGTATAAATAGTTATAGTTATACCTATAACCACTATAAGGGACTTTAATTCCTTACATTAATATTTAATTATTTATTTATGTTTTACTGTTTAGACTTACCTCTGTGTATTATAATGATAACGACCTACAGTGATATTAAACCCCCTGTTTAAGAGTGTTAGCTTAATAAGCCGTCTTCGGAACGCCCCTTACCTGTTAGCGTCCTGCTATACGTTCTGTCTTAACCTGTGCCAGTCCTCTTAAGGCCTGTGTCGGGTGTAAGTTGTAATAAAAAACTTAAAGTAAATACGTTATTATTATATTAAAAAGCTATTTTATTTATTGAAAGAAAACAGTTATAAATTAAGTTAAGAGGTTACTATTATAACCTGCACTTAACACAGGCCTTGAGAGGACTGGTGTGGGTTAAGACAGAACGTATGGCAGGACACTAACAGGTAAGGGGCGTTCCGAAGACGGCTTGTTAAGCTAGCACTCCTAGACGGGGGGTTTAATGTTACTGTAGGTCGTTATTACTATAATGCACAGAGGTAAGTCTAAACAGTAAGATATAATGAATAATTAAATACTAGTGTGAGGAACCAGAGTCTCTTACAGTGGTTATAGGTATAACTATAGCTATCTATACTAACTAACTAAAAGGTAACTTATACCTTGCTTAATAGTTTGTTACTTAATGAGGAACTGAGTAACCTGCCACTAAGCACTTCTTGCTTAGAGGTTTTACAGACGCTTAGTAAGTAAGCACTCCTACTAAGACTAAGTAACTCCTAGTTAGTTATAGGGGCTTCGGGTCTTTATACCCCTGGCCTAGTGCGTAGTACTGTGCGTACTGTTTTCCTGCACTGTTCCTTCTACGGGGGATCTGTCAGGCCGTTCTGGCTTAAGTGACGGTTTACAGGGTCGTTACACGATTCCCCCTCTTTAATATTCTTTTCCCATAAAGAACTTTAGTAGGAGCGTTTCTTTTCTTTAACGTAACTATACTTACTAACTGTGTGTAAAAGCGCGTTTTAAAAAACAGCACCTTTTATTGTTATAACCTTGCGGACTTTATTTTGACTTTTAGATTGTAAATGTTACTTTATAGCCGTTATTCTTTAAAATCGCTTTCCTGTCTTGTTACCGTACGGTTAGACAGTTACTCTGAATGCTTACTAGCAGGGGTTTCGTCTTTATGTGACGCGTTTGGTTATAGCGACGCCTTCCTTTAACGGCTCCTTTCTGAGAAGCGCTGCTTTGATGCTGAGCACGACACTGCTGTATGGAACCTGGAGCTGAAAACTTAAGAGCTTTACGAAGCTGCTGCCTGTCTTAACTAGATTGAAGTCTAGCGCTGTAGGATGGAAGAGCAAGCTTTTTCTACGTTTGGCTGGGAGGTGGAGGTCCTCTGTTTCTAGGAGCAGGAGGAGGTTTGTTTAGCTGCTCCTCCTGAAGTTAGCGATTCTTTCGACTGGGGAGGCTTTTTGGCAGGAACACTTGCCGGTTCTCTTTCCGGGGGGTCACCCTAGCTGACGTCCTTTTCCTAACCTGGTTTGTGGTTTCCTTAGGGGTCTTTTTGTCGTCTTAGACCCTTGCTCCTCGGGGCTGGAGGGTCTAGTTCTGGCGACTTTTTGTTTGTTTTTTCTTTTTGCTGACTTTTCTCTTTTAATAGTACTTGTTCTTAAGTGGAGCTTGCCAGGAGCTCTAGAGGTCTTTATAACCCTAGCTAAGGGTTTTGATAAATGCTTTTCCGTACTTACTAAGGAGTTTCCTACCACTTCTCAGGTTCTGAGTCTTATAGTGGTCTTACTTTTCAGTATAGTAGTTTAGATGTTAGATCTTGTCTTATCTCTAGTTCTTATCGTTAGCTTTAGTTAGTCTGGATTCTTTTAGTGGAACTCTGTAATTAGGTTTAGGCACTTGAGGTTTTTAACTGGTTCTTATAAGTTGTTTTTAGGGCTGTAATCTAGTTACTTAACGAGATATTTAAACGTGTTCTTTCCCTTTCGTGAATTTATAACTTCCTTAACGTTATATTTGTCCTTATTAGTGTCGACTTTAACCTTCTTTTTTAGAGGAACTCCCTTTAGGGCAGGTTTTAAAAGTAAGACGTGAAAAACCTTAATCTGTACCTTTATGTTAGCAGGTAGGTTTAGTTTGTAATTAGAGGTGGTAACCTTTTTTTTAATTTGGAACAGTCTGTACCTTTTGAAGTTAAGCTTCTTACTGGGCCGTTTCGAATATAAGTTTTGTGAAAAAAGGTAGACGTAGTCCCCCTCTTAAAGAGTCGGTCCCTTAACTTATTCGCTATTATAGTGGAATCCTTTCTTAAGTACTGGTTACTTAATTTAATGTTTATTAGTAAACTTCTTTATTTGTTTATATATAAACTTAAGTTTAGCTTGTAAGTAGTTATGTAGCTCTTATATCCAGTTTACGTAGATTATAGCTTAAGGGGCGTTAGTAAGTAAGCCTTAATAGAGCTTAGGCTTTTTACCGTAGTTAGTGAAGAACGGTGATATACCTGTTAACTTAATTAATATTATGTTATAAGCTATCTATACTGTCGGTAATAGCTTAAGCTAATTGTCTTATTTGAAGTTAACGTAGGTTTAGAGATACGTTATAAGTATTTAGTTAACTTGCTTTATTTAGTTATCTGTCTATAAGTAGAATGCTGTTAAAAGCTTACTTTTTATACTTATTCTTTACATTAATCCTTACTAGAATTTTAATATAATTAGCTTATTTTAATCTGTAACGATATTATCTGGTTAAAGGTGTTATAATATTACTTCTTTCTCGAAGATATAAATAAGTTATTCTACTGTTATATCCTTTAAGGTTAGTAGAAAGTAAGCCCATTTTATTAATCTGTTAATTATTATAAGAATTTAGTTATAAGTAACTCTTATAGCAGGGTCTTTAGACTCTGAAATCCCAGTAATGAAGTTAAGTAAGATGGAACTTTATAACACCTATAGTATAGGGAGTAGTTTAAGGAGTTTATAAGGCTTATAACGTTAATTTTACTTACGGTAGCAGATATTATAATTATTAACCACTTCCTTAACTAACTTCTTTATTTCCGGGAAAGTGTACGCTTATTAAGCTTATATAAGAGTCTTAGCTTAGCTTATATGTCCTCTAAGTTAAGACTTGTGGACTTACTGGACGTACTCCTTTTACTTATTTAAGTTATAAACGTACAGTTTCTCTTAATATTAAAGCCTTACTCTTGGTTTAAGTGTGCCATTTACACCTTTTAATAACTATTTTAGCTAATAATTAGTTTTATTATAGTTTAGATACTTTAAACACTCCTTTCTACAGTCTTACACGTGTTTTAAGAAGTCTCCTAAAAGGTACTTATACTTATAAGTCCCTTCCGTTAACCTTCTTACTTAAAAGTTCTGTTATTACTAATAGATATTATACTTTGTTTATAAGTTTATATAAATATTAATAGTTTGTTTTAATGTCTAGTTATCTAATATTTACAGTATATACTTTAATATACTATTCTTATCTTTATTAAATATAGTAATAAGGATTAAGATTAGATTAGCATCCTTATAGTCTTATCTCCAATTAAGAGTATCGGTTTACCTATTGTCTTTTCCTTTAACGTGGTGAATCTGGAAGTGGAACAGGGTTATTAACTCTACTTACTATACTTACTGTAAGTTAAGTTCCTTTATTAAGAAGTATTAAAGGTTATTATAGTTTGAAAAGACCTAGATTAGTTTTTCCATACTGTTTAGATACAGTGTTTACTTAGTAAAGTATTAAATAATCGTTATTAGTTCTTTATTATAGATTAAGTATTACAGGGCTGGGCTATAGATCCCTTTCAATAAGAAGGTAATTAGGTAGCGTTTCTTATCGTCTTAGACTTAGCTAAGTTCTCTACTAATTACGAATTTTAAGGAGTCTGTTTCGATTTAGAAAGGCTTTAAGAAATCGGGGAGGGTTAGGATTAACGTTATAACGAAGGTGTATTTAAGGTCTTTAAACGCCTTTTACTATTTACTAGTTTACTTAAACAGCTTTCCTTTATTTATAAGTTTGTAAAGTAGTTTTACGATTCCCGTAAAGTTCCTGATAAAACAGTGATAGAAGTTTACGAAGCTGATAAAAGCTTATAATTCTTTCTAATTTTTCAGAGTGGGCTAATCCTTAATTACCTCTGTCTTTTCCAGTTATATTTTAAGCTTTTTAAAGGTTACTTTAAACCTTAAATAATTTAGCTCTTAAATGTAAAAGTGGCTTTTCTCTAGGTTTACTGTTAGCTTTGCCTTTTTAAAGGCTATTAGAACCTGTTATATATGCTTTTAGTGTTTTTCTAAAGTTTTAGAGTAAATTAGAACGTTATTTAAATATATAAAGATAAACTTATTGAGGAAGGGGTAAAGAATACTGTTAATAAGGCTTTAAAAGGTTATAGGGGCGTTTGTTAATCTTATTAGTATAACGTAGTACTAATAATACCTGTTACAAGTCTGAAAAGCTGTCTTATATTTATCCTTTTCCTTTACTTTAATGTAGTTAAATCTTATAGGAAAATCGAGATTAGAGAATTAATTTACTTTAATAATTTACTTTTATATCTCTATAATTAATAGTAATAGGTAGTGATTTTTAATTATATCCTTATTTAACGTTTAGTAATTAATAATTATATATAACTTACTGTCTCCCTTTCTTAAGATAAACAGTATTAAGTACTTTATTAAAGATTAAGACTTTACGATAAACCTGTTCTTTAAGTTTTTATTAACGTACTCCCTTAAGGCTTTAGCTTATTAGGGGTTTAGGTAGTAAGGCTAGAAGCTGCAGAGCTTCGTTTCCAGCTTTAGCTTAATTTTATAGTCTTATAGTTTATAATCTAGTAATTATAATATCTTTTTTCGAAATAGGGTAAACTTCTTATATTCTGCAGGTATTTTAGATAAGTTAACTTTTTTACTTATTTATAAATCGGCTCCTTACTTTTTTTTACCTTTTAAGTCGTCACTTAAGTAATACGGTAGACTTTCTAATCTTTTAACTGTCTTTATAAACCTAACTTAAACTGTACTTAATTCTAAGGGTTTAATGTGCTTTTAAATGCTTTGTGTATCTTTAAAGCAGTTTAGTACTTTCTTAACTTTCCTTAAATAGTAATCACAGCTAGGGGATTTACTGAAGGTAAGGTAGTTACTCCTCTAATTAATTATAAGGTTATACTTTTCCAGCTAGGGTAAATTTAAGATTATATTGTACTTTATTATTAATGTAACGTTAAAGTCCACTTATTATTTATCCCTATCCACTTTAATTAGGAGTGGTAAGTGGTAAGTAACTTTACTGTTATTATATTAGTATAAGCTTCCTTCTCCATTCTAAATGGGAATAACCTCTTTATACTCTTAGTTAAGGAGTTTCTTTCGGTTAACTAATAAAAGGTGTATTAAGTTAGAAGCACTTTTATTATTAATTATTACTTTTACCTTAAATAGTCTTCCTCTTTTATCTGTTATACTGATATTAATAAAATAGTGTTTATATTCCTTTAACATTTAAATTATAGTAATTATCTGTCTTTAAGGTCTTATTTAACCTAACCTTTAAGTGCCTCTCCTTCTTCTTAAGGTTTTTACTAACTAATGAACTATTAGTTTCTAACTCTTTTAAAGGGTTTATAGCCTTTTCTTAATTCCTTTTAGAAAAACAGGTAGCTTTAATAAACCTAGTGATTAACCTTTCTTAAGTTTTCACACCTTAATATCTAATTAACTTTAAACAGTATAATGTTTTTAAAGTCCTTAATAAGTTAATAGTACACTTTATAAGACTAGATTACAGTAATATCCTTCTACTCTTAGATCTGTTAGTAATCTTCTCGCTTCTGTTACTCTTTAACTTTTCCATTAAGGTGTAATAAACACGTTACGATTAGGCAGTTATTAAGTACCCCTCCTTACTAATACGTAGTAAAGGTTTAGTTAATTATAATAACTTTCTGCTTATTACTAAATTCTCTTATTAGGGAATAGGAGACTTAGTAGTAGGTTAGTTCTAATTCTACTCTTATAATAACGTAATCTTATCTTCGTGTGTTAGGGAAGTGGTTATAAAGGGCCTTAAGCTTATAATATTAATTAAGAGCGTAGTTATTATATATGTAATTAAGGTAGTTAATGTTAACTGTAAGTGCTATAGTTATAAAGTATGGAATAAGGGAAGTAGCGCTTTATTCTTTTTCTTCTTTTACTTACCTTTATATATATCATTTCTCTTAAACCTTTTCTTAAAACTCAAGTAATAGTAATCTAGCTTGTTCCTTTATAAAGTGTCTTTCCTTAATAAGTTAATATTTAATCTAGTTAGTAAAGTGAACTCTATTATAAAGTTATAACTTAATTTCCATTACTTTATCTTTAAACGTTACAGTAAGACCTTTAATTTACAGGTCTTTTACTTTATCTATTAACTCTTAATGTTTTTCCTTTAGCTTTTAGACTCTTTGTTAATATACTTACTTTATACTTTCTTAAAGGACCTTTAAGGTATTAGTCTAAGGTATACTAACTTTAATGTAAAGTAGTTATTTAAACTGTCCTTTTTCTAAGGAGGTAAAGGTGCTAATCTACTTAACGTACTTAAAGTGTTTAAGAGTCTTAAAGGGTACTATTAAGAAGAACTTCTGTTTCTCCAGTTCGATTCTCTTAGCTTATTCTCTTTTACCTTTTAAGGCTTACTTTACCGTTTAGGTAACTTAAAGGGCTAATTCTTCGACTCTTTTTATTATCCTGGTGATTTCTAAGTTAGGGTCTTTCTTAGACTTCTTTAGTTTTTAAGCTTACAGGGTAAGGTTTTTAAAACTTATAATAACTAACTGGAATATCTTTTCCTAAAGTTAATCTTTTATAACTTACACTTTTAATAGTTTTAAGTTTCCACTTTAAAGTTAGTCTTTTACAACCTGTACCTCTATAGCTAACTTTTCTAAGACACCCTTAAAGACTAGGTATATTACGTCCTATAATTCTTTCTCTTTTTCCTTATCTTTTAAGTTACACTTATCTATTTAAGTGCAGTCTTCTTTGTTACTTATTATCTTAACGTAGATATCTCTTAAATTAAACTTAATGTGCTTTCCTCCTTTTAAAATAAGTTTTTAACTGACTTATTTTAGTAACGGGTACTGCTGTACTATATAGCCTTTCTTATTACAGTTAAAGTATTAGACTTAGGATAAATCTTTAAACTGCTTTTACTACTACTGTTATTAAGGTTTATCGCGGTTAAGTCGATTTTAACGGTTTACTATACTAATGTCTATTAACTTAAGGTAGTAACTTATTACGGTTGACTAGTTCCCTTTCTTTAGTTTACTTAGCTGGTAAGGAGTCTGTTCCTTCCAGTAGCTCTTCTAATAATAGTAATTATAATACTGATTGTTAACTTTAATAGCTATCTTAATTAGCTCCTGAAGGTGATCTGGGCAGTCTTCCTAGTAAAGATCTCCTGTAATATACTCTTTTAAGCTACTCTAAAATAGTATTATTAGGGCTTCTTAGCTAAGCTTAATCTTTACTGCTTTTAACTTAAAGCGGGTGGAGAACTTAAAGACTGAGGATATTTACCTTAAGGTTATAAAGTGCTATTTAACCCGCTTAAAGGTGTTTAGTTCTTTAAACTTAGTCTGGAGTTGGTTAATAAAGATATTAAAGTTATCGAAAAAGGCTTAAGTCTTAAAGGCCTCTTTACGCGCTCTGTTTATAGAGAGGTTATTAATTATCTTTATATAGGGTTTATACTAATAAGCAGTTACTTTATCTAGTAGGGCTTTTGTGAACTTGACTTTTCCTTTTTCTTTAAAGAACTGCTTATTGTAATAAGTAATATAACTTTAAAGCTAGGTTATTTATAACTTTAACTGTGTAAAGTCTCTTTTAAAGTGCGATAGTAAGGGGAGTTTTACCTGTTTCTTCTGTAAGCCCTTAAGGTTATTATTCTCCAGCTTAATAACGTTAAGTTAGGCCTAGAGTTTTTTAATAAGACTGATATAACTTTTAATGTCTTTAAAGAAGGCTTTATTAAGTTCCTTAACTAGTCCTTACTAATTAAGGTTTAAGTCTTTAAGGTGTGTAATTAACTTATTAATAGTAGGGAGTTAAGGTTAGGCTTACGTTTCCTTAATCTCCTTACCTTTTCCAGAGGTTGATATATTAGTAAGAGAGAGGTAGTGTCTGGGAATTTAATAAATAGCGTTTAGAACTGTTACGTTAGTATTATATTATAACTTACACCTGATATAGGCCTTAAGAGGACTGGTGTAGGTTAAGATAGAACGTATGGTAAGACGTTAATAGGTGAGGGGTGTTCTAAAGATAGCTTATTAAGCTAGCACTTTTAGATAGGGGGTTTAATGTCACTGTAAGTTATTATCACTATAATGTATAAAGGTAAGTCTGAACAGTAAGATATAAATGAATAATTGAATATTAACGTGAGGAACTAGAGTCCTTTACGGTGGTTATGGGTATAATTATAGCTATCTATACTAACTGATTAGGAGGTAACTTGTACCTTGCTTAGTAGTTTATTACTTAGTAAGGAACTAAGTAACCTACCACTAAGCACTTCTTGCTTAGAGGTCTCACAGACGCTTAGTAGGTAAGCACTCCTGCTAAGACTGAGCAACTCCTGGTTGGTCGTAGGGGCTTCGGGTCTTTGCACCCCTGGCCCAGTGCGCAGTACCGTGCGTACTGTTTTCCTGCACTGTTCCTTCTGCGGGGGATCCGTCGGGCCGTTCCGGCCCAAGTGACGGCCTGCAGGGTCGTCACAGTTACTATAAGCCACATCAACCCCTTAAAGAAGGAACTAGTAGGCGTTCTTACTAAAAAACCACCTTAGTTAAAAGATTTACTAGCCTTAAGAGGAGCGGCTAGTCGTGCCTCTTCCTACTCTTAGAAATAAAGGATTTCTACTTCTTAACTAAACGTAGAGAAAGCTTACACCTTTATCTAACAGCACTGTTTCTCTATTTAGTCCAGTTAAGTAGCTGCCTTTTAAAGCTCCTAAGTCTTCAGCTCCAGGTTTTTAAATCTGCATTTTGTTAGTTATAACGAAGGTTATATATTATATAGGCGCTAACTAAACTACAGCGACACTCCTACAAGTTGTTAGCTGCTACAAGTGCTGGTTTTAGTAATAACGCTGCTCACCTCCTATCTAACACTTAAACAGACAACTCTATACATATAATACTATCTTTAAGCAACCTAATTCATCTGTATTAACTAGTATTTAAGAGAATGTCTATTTATATTATAACTTAATTATTATAACCTGCACCTAACACAGGCCTTAAGAGGACTGGCGTAAGTTAAGACAGAACGTATAGCAGGACACTAAAGACTAAGGGGTGTTCTAAAGACAGCTTATTAAGCTAGCACTTCTAGATAGGGGGTTTAATATTACTGTAAATCGTTATCATTATAATGCATAAAGGTGAGTCTGAACAGTAAGATATAAATAAATAAATACTAGTGTAAGGAATTAGGGGTCCCTTACGGCCATTATAGTTATAATAATATCTATCTATATTAGTTAGCTAAAACGTACCTTATACCTTACTTAATCTACTATACTTTAGTGATACACCACGTAATTACTACTAAGAAGTTAATTAAATAATACTTAATGTTAACAGTCCTTATAGACCACTAAGCTCTTTCTAATTAATTATAATAGCTTTAGGTCTTTACACCCCTAGCCCAGTGTGTAAGACCGTATACACTATCCTCCTACGCTGTCTCTTCTACAGGGGATTCATCGGGCCGCTCCAGCCTTATCTGGCCGGCATCCGCTAATCGCAGCTCAGCGCACGGGCTTAAAATTTATCCCTTATTCCTAATGCCCCACGTGCCAGCTACTAGATCGCGAAGTTCACTCTTAACAATAAGTACTTTTATGCCTTCGGCCCCTCCTTACGTTTCTGCCTTTCCCTCCTCCTCCTTTCGTTTCCTCTGACTCTGGCTTCGCGTATTTTAACTAATGGTAGAAATGCCGCACTCAAGCTCAGACGTGCAACGCAACGCAACATAACACGACCCGCCGCGCCCCTTAACGCTAACATTAAGGACGGATCAGCTCGCAAGTCTTTTGAATTAATCCTCGACTCTCCCCAATCCGCTGCGCTAAGGACTACGCCTAAATGAGTTCGAGATCTGCGGACTAAGGGTAAAAGCTGGCGTCTCAGGCATAAGCTGTGGAGTCCAAGGACGACTAGGTGAAGACCCCATTTCTCAGAATCTCCAGCGTCTAACTACAATGTAGATACCATATTCTCGAAGCCGGAGAGAATCGCCTTAATTAACAAATACTACCTAAATTTGAGACTTTACCGCAGCCGGATGCACACCCCGTAGTCAAGAATCATCTGGCCGACAACGACAAACCCGCCGATAGCGGGGGCTGCATAAAAACCGACGAAACACAGGACTACTAACAACTCTAGTGCCATGACCAACGTATCATAGCCGGGAAAGTTCCCGGATATAAAAATGCGCAACTTGACTAGAGCGGTGTAAATGTTCAACTTGACTAGAGCGGTGTAAATGTTCAAGGACCCGAATATAGCGGCGTAACTGAGCGTGACCCGGAAAAGAAACGATACGAAAGGGCCCCAGATAAAACCAAAAACAAGCCACATCATAGTCCATACTCGTTGGTATAGCGCGCTGCCGCCGAGCGAGAACCTAGACAGCCCCCCGATGATAGCGATCGGGACAACACCGAGGTACGGCCCAATAAAAATAGCTGAGATGCTCCCTAGTGTCTCGAATTCACAATTCTCCAGGATTTCCTTTTCGGTCGACCCCGTCAGCTCCCCGACGGTACCGGACAACGGGTAGCGGGCGGTCTCGCCAGTAGCTTCAATCTTTGTGCGTAGGTCCTTTAGGGTCTGGGACTCGACGACGAAGATGCTTGGGTAGTTGGGGCACATAAGACTACCGGCCAGGTTGAGTAGCGACATCCAGGCGTACTGCGCGACGGTCAACCCAAAGGCGGCATAGCCATACATGGCGATCTGGTCGCCACGCGTACGGTACAGTGTCACGAGAGCGAAGGCGAGTTGCACGATTGCCACTAGGATCTTGACTGCGTTATAGTCGCAAGCGATTACCGCGCGGTCTGCCCGCTGCGGCCGGAACGCCGCTATGAAGCAGCTGAGGATGCGCTTGCTAACCGACACCGGACCGTCCTCAGGGTCGTTGACGAACCGCGCCCGCCTGTCGAGCGGGATGAAGCAGTAGCCCTTGGGGAGTCGGCACACCCCGTGCATGATGGGCGACCAAAGGCGGGGGATGACTAGGAGGGATCAGCCGTTTGATTCAGCAAAGGGGGAAAGTAGTATATGAAAAAGGAGATACGACAAGCTTGGGTACTCACCAACGGGCACCTCTAGGTTGCCTTCGTTTTCCTCATTGTTGTTTCTTTCATCGCCAGCGCTCTGCGCTCGTTCGGTGTCTCCCAGTTGCCGTATGTTGAAAGTTACATATTCTATGAACGTCTCCAACTCCACATCGCCAGTTTCGACCTCATCCCTGACACCAGCGACACTATCTCTACCGTTCACGTAACGATCGAGTTGCGACTTTAACGCCTTGATCGGCGCGACCATGTAGAGGGCGCGGGCGCGCGCAGCCATCTGCAGCTCAGTCGGGGCGAAGATAGCCATGCTTGTGATAGCGCTCAGGGCCGTAGTGTAACCAGTGCCGGGGAAGAGCAGGGTGAGGGCAGGAAACATAATGTTACCGGCAAGGCACTGGCCGGGCTGCGACACCACCGTCAGGATGTGCGCCACGTAGTTGCCGAGGAAAAAAACAATCACATCAAACCATTCAGCCGGTCGGCATAGCAGCTCGCAGTTGCTGCGATAGAAGTATCCTGGCGGGCTAGCAGGACATATATCAGTCGACATTATTTCTTGTTAGGGGATTGTGTGAGGGGATTGATACAGGTAATATCGCCTGCACTTGGTAGTGGGAAGTCGGTCATCCCTTCAATGTTATACTCTGTTTTCCAAAACTTCTCACCATCACCAACCAATCAAGACACCCTGCACACAAAGTCATCACATCCTTATCCTGTCCGTAGTCTTTTGTGGTTTTTAGAGAGCTGGTTGGTCTTCGTGGCTTGTGACACCCCTGCAATCATATCACGACGAGGAAAGACTAGCTGGGTATTACCCCGCCACGTGTTGCAGGGCACACGCAGCTAGTGATGAGTGGATACAACGATTCAAACCAGTTGTTGTATTATTCTTGGTTCTTCCGAAGCCACGTCAGCACGAACGTCCTAATCTGATCAGGGTGGGTCCCCACCGCCTGAGCTCTTATTGGTTGGCTTGGGAGCACACACAAGTTGCGTGTGCGCAGCTGGCGGCTGACTGCCACTCGACAGTACTCCCGTCGTGCTCCCCTTACACTTACAGACCCACTAACTGCGAAAGGAAATCCTGCACTCCGGCCTTTGCTTCTTCACCATCCAAGTCCAGGGTCCCTAATCCCTCGGTGTTGCAGTTTCTCCTCACAAGCAAGTCCACCTTTAGCGAGGTGTCCCGGTTCCCTAATACCGCGGTGTTTCAGTTCCAAGCCTGTGACTTTGTCCTTCGCGGGTGGTGCTCATTTTCGCTGGTTGGTCGAGCAGAGGTCGCCACTCGCTGCCCAACCTTATCGCTTGCCACGTCGAGCCGAAGCCCAACGTGACTGGGGAGGGGTCGATGCCCCAGAGTAATCGAAGGAAGTGAGATAAAAGCTTTTAAGGGCTCCCCTTTCCGGCACGGCAGCAGCAGAAGCCATTAAGACCCGAGTAGCCTTAAAAGATCACACGGGGGGAGGGAAGAAAAAGTTACTAAATGAATGCCGGGGATGTAGTCGCTTTCAAGCTACAAGTGACGGCAGGTGGCCTCGTGACGTTAGGGCACGTGACCTACAACCGTCAAGGCTGCCATCTGTTAGCCAATAACTTAGACGTTTACCTATCAAACACACAGGCTGGATTTGTGGACAAGAAGAGCAATCTGCATGAATGGATACGGAGTGTGGCTCTCAGTGTTGGTGATAGATATTCCTATAATGAACTGGAGGTTACGGCGGTTCTTTAATTAGAAACAGATAAGGATTAACAAGTGATAGGTTGGCGACAGCAACCGGTTAGTTCCTATCCTCTGACAAAACCTGAATACAAAGGTGCGGTGTGACGACCCTGCAGGCCGTCACTTAGGCCGGCGCGGCCCGACGGATTCCCCGCAGAAGGAACAGTGTGAAAGCGGCGCGCACGGCGCTTCACACTGGGCCAGGGGTGCAAAGACCGGAAGCCCCTACGACTAATCAGTGTTTACTCAGTCTTAGTAAACGTGCTTACCTATTAAGCATCCTTAGGGTTATTAAGCAGGAGATGCTTAGTGACAGGATGCTCAGTTCCTTACTAAGCAAAACCCCACTAAGCAAGGTATGAAGTACTTTTTAGGTACCTAGTATAGATAGTCATCATCATAACCACGATGGCTATAAAGGACTCCTGGTTCCTTACGCTAATATTACATTATTTATTTATATCCTACTGTTCAGACTCCTCTTTATATATTATAATAACAGTAACTTATAATAATAGTATATTCTCGTTTAAGAGTGCTAGCTTAATAAGCTGTCTTTAGATCACCCTTTAAGGTTTCACGTCCTGCTATACACTTTATCTTATCTTATTTAAACTCCTCTTAAGTCTGTATTAAGATTAAGTTGTAATATATTATTAGTATTAGGAACTAAACGCTATTTATTAAACTCCCAGACACCACCTCTCCCCTCCCACCGTTAATATATTATTCTCTAGAAAAGGTAAGGAGCTTAAAGAAGTATAAGCTTAACCTTAATCCCTTACTATTAATAAACTGGCTGTATAACTTAAGAAATTAAATGTTAACTAGCAGGGACTAGTTACGGAACTTAATAAGGCCTTCTTTAAAGACATTAAAAGCCGTATTAGCCTTATTAAGAAACTTTAGGCACGCTTTAACGTTATTAAACTAGAAAATAATAATCTAAAAGGCTTTTAAAAAAAGCGAGTAAAGCTTCTCCCACTTAAACGCTTTAAAGAAGACTCTACTTAACTAGAATCTTAAGTAGCCTAACTCTAAAGTTATATTACTTATTATAATGAACTGGTGCGATTGCGCAACAGGGAAGAAACCACAAAGAGAACCACACCCACAGAACGTTGTAGCCGGCCTGAAAGGCTGACTCCCAGACTACTGGTCCTCCGATCGGAGGGACACAAATGCAACTGACGTAGAAAAACAGATACGTACCTAATATGGAACAAAACCTAGTATGTGACGGTGCCTAACATGGAACGGAGCCTAGCATGGAACAACAAAGGAAACGCGACCGTGGATCAGGTCATCTTCCTTCGATCGAAGGGCTAGAATGTCACTGGGCTTTCAATGGGAGGTCTTCGCGGTGAAAATCGTCAGTTCGATTGTTGATTCCAAGAAGTACGGTTTAAAGAACCGCGCGGCGCGGCCCCTTTTTGACGGTGGCACGCGCCAGAGAACGCATCGCTATGTACATAAACGGCTACAGTAATATTACACACAGAGCCCAAAAAGAATGACAGGGTCGGCCTGAACAAACGCCCCGAGTTAATAATAAATAGTTTGTTAAGGAAGAAGGAAAGATTAGGTTTACTAAAGCCCTGTTAAACGGAGTAGCTGTTTATTAATAAAATTGCTGGCGTCGCTTCGTTCGTCATTACGCGATGGCCCTTCGCTACGCTACAGGGCGCTCCATTCTTCACTTTCGCCCTTGGCAATTGTGGCGTGGGGTATTAAGCTTATTTTAATAAGTATAGCGAACAAAGCGACAGAAACCTGTCCAGAGGCCAATATATCCATTTAAAAAGGTAAAAAAAATTAAAAGAATAATAATTAGGGTTAAGAAGAGTAATCTTTATAAACAAATCTAAGCTTTACTTTTTAAGATTTACATACTGTATTTTATAAGGTTTAAAAGAAATAATAAAAAGAATAATAATTAAAAATAAATCTTACTTTTTAAAGACTTTATTTTATAAGGCTTATAAGCTCTATTCTATAGGGTTTACAGGATTTATTCTACAATTTACAATTTACAGTTTTTTTTCACTTTCATAAATGCAATTTGAACTAGGAACCTCTTTAGTTTATATTACGCTATTTACCACTATACTATTTCTATTTCTATCTGTGAAAAACTAAAGGTTTTTTAACTTAACTAGGTGAATTAGAGTAATACTTTAATAATTATTAATTATAAGCTTATATATTCAAATGATACGTTTCAATATGCATCACATGATGTAGAATCCGATTTCACATTATTTTCAGGGTTAGGGCTGCGTAACGGGGGATATTCAGGTTTAAAGTGAAAAGATTATAACTTTCTATTACGACCTGTACCTGACACAGGCCTTGAGAGGACTGGCGCAGGTTAAAACAGAACGTATGGCAGGACGCCAACAGGTAAGGGGCGTTCCGAAGACGGCTTATTAAGCTAGCACTCCTAGACAGGGGGTTTAATGTCACTGTAGGTCGTTGTCACTATAATGCACAGAGGTGAGTCTGAACAGTAGGACACAAATGAACAATTAAATACTAGTGTGAGGAACCAGAGTCCCTTACGGTGGTTGTGGGCACAACCATAGCTATCTATACTAACTAACTAGGAGGTACTTTGTACCTTGCTTGGTCCGTTGTGCTTGGTGGTGCACCATGCAGTTACGGCCAAGCAGTCAACTAAGTGACGCTTGGTGTTGTCAGTCACTGTGGACCACTAAGCACTTTCTTACTGGTCGTAGGGGCTTCGGGTCTTTGTACCCCTGGCCTAGTGCGCCTAGACAGTATATACCGTCCCCCGCACTGTTCCTTCTGCGGGGGATTCGTCGGGCCGCCCCGGCCCAAGTGACGACCTGCAGGGTCGTCACACTTTCTCAGTTATTATTTTAGTTTATAATATAGAAAAAGGTAGTATTATACGTAGATTTTAACTGTCATTCTTAATCTAAAACCTGATTTGGAATAGCTATTAAAACCAGAGAGATATTTAAGTTTATGTTAGTATTATTATTATTATTTAGGTTTAAATAGTAATATCTTTGTTATTATAAGTCGTATAGTAATATCTTTATTATTATAAGTCGTATAGTAATAAGAGTTCCAGCTCTGTATTCTACGTAATACACTGTATAGGAAACGTAATTATTACTTCTTATTATGCTACTTATTAATAGGTTATTATTATAATAAATATTATTATCCAACTTTAAATATTAATATCTTTCTTAATTTAAGCAGTATGGTAAAACTGATTCCAGTTCTGAATTCTACGTAATAAGTCATATAATAAACGTAAGTAATAGAACTTATTATATTACTTAATAACCAGTTATTATTTAAATAATCATTATTATTAGACTTTAAACAGTAATATCTTTCTTATTATAAGCTTTATAGTAAAACGAATTCCAGTTCTGAATTCTAGGTAAAAGTCTACGTATAAAACCACCTTGTTTGATTAGATTTAGCCTTGTTTTTATTTCCGAATAACCATTTGTTTAATTTTTTTCAAACGCTAATAACTCCTGAACCATAACCCTAACCCCGAATCTGACTTCAGATTTGGACTACTGGTCACGTGACGTATCTGAAACCATATCATATCACGTGATTTGGAGCCCGAGTAGGGGCCCGGGCAGACCCACTTTTGATAATATACCGACCAGTCCTAGGTCGAGCTGAATTTCCTTATCAGTTTTAACTGAATTTCCTATAGTAATTTTTTTAGACCACCCTTACAACAAATTATCCTCCGGACAGGATAACTTAAAGGAAGTAAGTAGAAGGAGCCAGGCGTTTTACGTTCACCTACTTATATATCTACTTAGTGTGGGGACTACCCACTGATAAGTAATTCCCCACCCTACTGTGCAGCAGCTCTAGGCAGATGCTAGCGGGTTAGAACCTTAACAAAAACTGTTTGCACCGCTCTTACGCTTCATTATTAGACTCTACGACTCTATTAGCAACTTGACTTTAGCATGCGCCTGAAGTAGGGAATGTTGAAAAAGGTTTGGACTGCTGAGCTGTCGGCGAAGAGAGTGATTTGGTGGCTAGAGCGATCGGTAAATGTGGTGCGGGCGTCTTGTTGCGGGCTTTTGTAGAACGCCGTAATACTCTTGATGGCGGCGCTAGCAGCGCTAAAGTCTGGACCCAGCCAGCCTAATACCAGTGTGGCCTGGCTAAAAATGAGCTCCAACTCTCATTGCGGTAAAGATTCTTCCCAGCTAAATAAGTTTATACGTACCTACCTAACCAGAAATATCTCAGGCAGCGAGTTGGGCTCTTGTTCGGCACGCCCCTTCTCGTATTGCTGGCAGCACGTCCCGTTGCTACTGCGCCATTTGGGACTGTCAACAAGCCTGTACTCTTGAACCAACACAATGAATACGAAATGATAATTCGGCTGGCATTCCAATGCCCAGGCGGGCAGCCGTCCGACGGGGTCTGCTTTGAGGCTGCGTCATTAGATCAGCTTGCGGGGACTTACAGCTTCTTAGTCAGACTAGACGAAAACGGCACCGTGGGAGCACCAGACTCGCTACTACCCGAGGGCCCTAAGGCACACTGCAATAACGCTAATCTTCTTGACATTCCTAGATATCCCCTCACTCGCTGGGAGGCAACAGCCTAGCTCCAGGCGTACATTAACCATCTGCGGCTCCGATTTAAACAGGGCTAGCAGAACGCATTTAGGCTCCTTAAAAATAAAGGCCAAATCAGCAGCGATATAGTTATACTTAAGGCCGATTGTCCGTTTGATTTTAAAGGTGCTGGTGTTAATAATGCCGGGTAAGCTAAGTGTAACGTTCTCAAAGGCTTCGGTAGAGCTCTCCACGGAATCCAAGACTTTTACAGCCATAGTAACTGGATTGACCAGCTGAATTCTGGAGAACCCGTTAGCGTAGATAACCCTTTAGAACTTAACATAGAAACCGTTACGCCCTTTTTAAACTTAAGCGCATCTAACAATATTCCTTCCCAGGTTCACAGAGATCTAACCACCAGCTACTTTACCTTAAATCCCTTTAGATGCCAGGATCGAATTACTTATAGCGTCCTTAACAAAGATCACGGGATAATCCACCTCGACGGGACGTTTGGTGAAGTCGGGCAAGGAACGGAACGTGGACAAACACCGGGCAACTTCCAGCGGGCCGTATTCGGCGCAGTGCAGGACTCTCAACGCCAGTGGGCCCTGCTGCGCTCTCGACTAAGGAGCCAATATAGGATAGAGCATGGGAGCCTGATGATTTGCGCTCTTGTTCGGGACAATCCCGTGGCGGACTGCTAAAGGCTGTAAGTTTTCAGTGGCAAGTCCGCACAAATAATCAACCCTGCCTCAGCCGTCCTGTTAATTCCATCCAGATCACCAGTGCGTATTCGCTCGCAGGTAGTAAACCCGCTCAGTGTTGTGAGGGTCCGGAAACAGTGCTGTGGAATCTTTGACTCGTCCCAGCATCGTAGGTATTAGCGCCTAAAAATCACCCTTGTACTTTTCTATCCACCATGGCAGCGTCATGGGCGGCTCCCCTGTATACCTTTCTACGGCCGCCACAGCCTTCTCACACGCGTCCCCCTCGGGCATCCAGTCAAGCCCGCCGTTCTGCATGTCCTTGAGCTTGGTAAGCGACTCGGCCAGGTGCCGTGCAATGTGCCGCGGCATGCCCCTTGCCACCTGGCCCTCGACCTCCTCGTCGGCGGTGATCTGCTTCACCTTCAGTTCCCCGTTCTCGGGGAACGCGGCCCGCGCGATGGGTGCTGCCCCGTCCCGCAGCGACACCTTTTGCGGGCCTACCAACCACACGGCCTCGTCGTCGCCGTCCTTGACGGCCCCTGCGCCCAGGATCGCCGCGCACACCTTGCCCATGTCGTCCTGCGTGATCCAGTCAACCAACGTGTCGGGCGCAATCATGCCGACCTCGCCGGTCGGCAACGCGTCGCCCCACCACGTCGAGGCGTTGGTCGCGAAGAAGGCCGGGCGCACCGCCGCGAAGCCCTTGGCACCGAACACGGCGCCGAGATTCAGCTCGACCTGCGCATGTGCCCAAGCGATGGGGTCTGTCTGCGCCGAGATGGTGGCGAGGTCGGCGCCGGGCGGGAGTGTGCCGGTGGAGAGGAACACGACGAACCGGATCCAGTTGGCGTGCAAGGCGTCGATGACCCCGCGCATGTGGTCCCGCGAGCCGTGCTGGAGGTAATTACAGGAAGGCGCGGGTCCAGCTGGAGACCTTGCTTTCTCGGTTCGGTGTGTAATTAAGACCAGACTAGAGTAGTTCAACACTGGACCAATGGAGTTGACAGAAATGAGAACCGCGATTCATAATTTAATAAGAGGGAACCACTCTCGGGTCAAATGTGTTGGTGAAAGGATACAAGTGGAAAATCGAATGCACAAACTTCATCATCCCAGGAATGAAATCCTCGACACATCCTCAGCCCCCTAATCCATAACGCTTACCGGTCAACAGCATCACTCCACCACAACGGTATCGTTCCCTCCCCCCGGCACCCCAAGATAAGCGGGGCCGCCGCCTCCGCGCCCGCGACAGGGCTCCTGCTCCCACAGGCAATCCTTACCAGAGCACTCGACGCGACAGAACTTGTCGTTGACGGCCTCGGCGAGGATGGGCGGCAGGACGTTCTCGCCAACCTTAGGGGTGGCACCCTTCTTAGACCGCGCCAGCACCTCGCAGGGGGAGCCGGCCGCGGGGTCGTTCCGCTGCGACTCGACGTAGAGGATGGGCACGTTGAAGAAGCACTTGCCCATGAAGTACTTGTCGGCGTCCTCCCCGGGCCGCTCCGCCTTCATGACGCCGCCCGTGTCGATGCCGCGCGCCGGGTATTTGTCTGTGAGGCCCTTTTGGCAGTCGATGGAACCGCGGTAGATGGATTCCAGGTTGTCGGGGAGGATGAGGTCGACCATCCCTTGGTCGACCGGCCTCGTGAAGGCCCCCGGCCCCATGACGGTGGGCCCCGTGTTGCCGGGGCCGAGCTTGTGCAGCGTGTAGCAGCTGCGTTCAATCCAGCGGGAGCTCGGGCTGTGCGCGCCGCAGGCCTTCTCGTCCGGAGCTCCGCCGTGCACCATGTACAGCTTGGCCTTGTCGAGGGCAGCGATGGTGAGGCCCATGCGGATGTTCTTCTCGAGCGCCAGCCCGGTCTTGTTCCACATCTCGTCATCGATGAGGTACATGTAGCGCTGGTCCGAGAGGAACTGGGTGACGGGGTGCTCGAGTTTCTTCTCTTGGTTCTTGCCGTACGTCCACTTGGACTTATCGGGGAAGTTCGCAGGGTCCCACCTGTCGAGCTTCCCGTCGAAGAAGAAGGCCCGTAGCGTCTCTGACAAGGCGGTCCGGGACTGCCGGAGGAAGAGCTTCAGCGTGTCCTTCATGGTCAGGAGCGCCTGCTTCTCGGCCTCGTCCTTCTTCTTCTCCTCGTCCAGGTGCTCCTGGGCCGTGTCAAATGTCAGGCCCGCGAGGTTGATGTAGTCGGTATACTTCCAGCCCTTGGCGCCCGTGGCCAGAGCGACGAAGCCGAGAGCTTGCGACATGATCTTGAGGATCTTCTTGGTGCCGAGATCCTTGTCCTCCAGATCAGCAATACCCTTGGCGATGTGGTCGACGTCGCCGAGCACGACACTCTCCACGACGGTCGAGAAGGTTTTCTTGTATATCATACCGGCAAAGTTGTTGAAGTTATTCATCACCTCCACCATCCAGTACTCCTCCGGATTGTCATACTTGTTGCACGGCAATGCCGTGGGGCACACGGCCGGGTTCTCAGGCTGCTTGCAGTCGCCGAGGCCCTTTGAATTTCCCATTTGGTGGTAGCATGTGTCCCACCCCTCTGAAGTTATACAAGTTAGCGCATCAGCCGACTCGCAGAGAGGGGGGTTGTGCAATAACCTACTGTCCGAGTTCTCCTTCATCTTCCCGAACATGCACTCCTTGAAGACATAGTCCATCCGACACAAATAGCCCTTATTTTTGGTCGCAAGGCGCGGTCTGTCGCCCGCGGAGGGACTTTCAACCTCATCAGAACATACATCCATCCAGCCCCTTGCAATGGTCTGGAAATGGGAAACTCTTCGTCCTGCAAAGACAAGGTATTGGTCAGTCATCCAGGCCTAGGAGGTAGCGAAGAGTTGCTTACATGCTTTCAGCAGTTGGCTGGAAGGCCGATACCTTTACCACGGCGGCAAGGATCGAGGGGAAGGGCTTCTTATCGGCAAGCATGACGTTATCCTTTGCTAGCACGGCTTTTCCTCCGGGCATGCTGAACATCTCTTCGACGCCGACGGTGAAGAGGTTGTACATGTACAAGCCGGTGGTCGCATCGTCGATCCACAGGATACGCTTCTGGCAGGTCCGCTTCTCGATGCAGTCTTGGTTGTAGTTGTCGAAGAACCAGCTGTACAGGCCTGCCCCGACAATGTGGACATTGCTAGACTGGTAGATGGCCAAGGCCCACGAGACCTTGCACGTCGCTTCGCTGTTGCACTCTTTAAAGTCCGGGTCGGATGGGAATTTCCCAATCGCCTTTTCAAAGGGCGTGGGCGCCGTGGGCTGCGGGTGGAAGTAGGGCTCTCATTTGGATCTGTCGTGACGACGCCGTGGTCAGCGGCAAGATTGCTTCGACGGATGGGGAGAGAACGAACCAAACCCATAAACACGTTACTGGCTCTATTGAGCTGGTACTGGTATAAAACAGAATGCTCGCTCGATGTAGCGTAGAGCCAGGTCGCCTCTTTGCTTTCGATCAAGATTCCGCGTGCAACATAGATGTCAATCTGCGCCTCGCTGAGCGATGGCAGGTCGTCGAGATTATGGTCGGCAACCCTGCAGTTTTTCGTCAAGTCAGCATGGAGTTGTTTAGGTTGTGCGTGGACAAAAACGATGACTGTGAAACATACCACACCCAGACATTCTCCAGGTACGCGCTAGACGTGTCTGTCAGATGGAGGAGGAGAGAGCCAGCCACGCAGTTTGGCTTGACAGCGCCAGAAATCTTGGGGCAGTTTCCGACCTGTAGATTGGTCCCAGCCGCGCCGCCAATTCGAAAGTGCGAGTCTAGAGTGGGAAGGATGATCAGCTCGACCTGTCTGTCAGATGGATGGAGGAGGAGGAGGAGGAAGGAAACTCACCCCACATGCCAGCGGCCCCCTTGCTGCTTGCCTTGATATTCCACTCCATGGCCACCAGCCCAGCGGTAGGACCGCGGGCGGTGAACAGCAAGTCGGAGATCTCGACGGTGCCGACATCGCCCTTGTTACCGACCTTGACCATGACGTGTGGGTTTTGCATGTCCTCGAAGCGCTTGCCCGAAGCCACGATCTGCGACCAGCAGGCGCCAACAATGATGGAGCCAGGGGGGATCTGTAGTCAAGACACTATTAGCTTTTTTCCCTCCTCAGATACCTATGTCTGCAAATACGCACAAAAACGGTATCGGTGACGATGTACGATCCCGCCGGGAGAAAGACAGGCTTCTTTTGCTCTGCGGCGAGCTTGAAGGCCAGGTTCAGGGCAGCGGTATCGTCCGTCTGCCCATCGTCCTTGGCAGAAGGGACCAGCCAGTCGTTGCGGCCCTCGTACTGCGGCTTTCCTCGGGAGTAGTACCCGCCCGAGTTGTCGGCATTAGTGCCTAGTCCGTTCGTAATGGCGGGCTCGAGACGCGGTGCAGCCTTGGCACCGTTGACGAAGGCGTCCTTCTGCGTACTGAAGCCCGAAGTCGAGCCGGCATCGCTAAAAGTGTTGCCGATGAAGTACGAGCTGATGGTTCCGCTCCCGCCCTGCAGCGAGGCACCCGAGTTGGCGGCCGACACCATGGTGCCGACGTTTTGGTAGCGGACATTGATTATGCTGAGGCTGGTCTGCTTATCCGACTTCTTGGGGCCAGAGCTGAGGAGGACAGCTGTCTTGACGCCCTGGAAGTTGGAGTCTAGCACGGTAATGGAGCCGCCGGGGAAATCCGACGTGGTGAAGTTGATGCCCACCTCCCCCCCGATGATGTCCAGCTCCTTCCACACCAAGCCCCAGTCCCAGAGCATGCTGATGGCCGTCTTGCAGTTCCTGAACCGGAGATTGCGCGACGTGAACTGCTGGTTGCCGCCTACATAAAATGTCAGCCAACCATAAACGAACATCGTGGCCGACTTACAGAGCATCCCCATTTCGCCGCCCTCGAACGTCAGATCGCTGAGAAGCCCTCCGCTCCTGTGTAACACGGTGGTTAGAATACGAAAGCATTTTCTGTAGAGTGTGGTAGTGTTACCCGTTTTCAATGAACAGCCCGACCTAAGTACTGCCCTCGGCCATCTTGATGTGATGTTCTGTAGACTTGTTGCTTGGGCGACTTGCCCTACAACAGCCGTGCGGTTAGAGAGGAGCAAGCACAAAGGCAGATGATCGACACAAGACAATCGAAGCTTACAATGGAGTGCTTTGAGCCCTATAGGCCTTACCGATGGCCTGATATCGACGACAAAATTCCGGATTTGGCGGAAGAAGTTGGCCTGTTATTCACAGCTCTCAGTATGACTGACGGCTGGAGGTAGGTACGACGAAGAACTTTGATCCGCAGTAATGGGGTTGGTGAACTTACCGTGTTGAGATACCACTCGCCGTCCATGTTCCATCGGTCGTTCCATTTGCCCGTGTAGATGTTGGATGTGATGACCTCTGTTAGCAACAACAGCGTTAGCCCAAGGTAAAACCCGATGTCATACAATCACGTTGCGACTTGGGGTAAGACTACTAGCCTCTGTCATAAAAGTTCCGTGTCGTGAGAATGACTGGGAGGTTTTTGGGCTATTTCGCATCAGTCTACCTATCTGCCTAGTTCAGGGAGACGGGGGAACACTTACGTCGCCCACCAGCTGCGTGTGATACAGAGCAACGATAGTCCGGCTGACAAGATAGGTACCAGCAGGGAAGTAGACGATGGCGCCCTTCACGGTGGTCGAGCCACAGCCTTCGGCGCAACGATTCCCGTCCTTGATGGCCTTGTTGATGGCGTCCGTGTCGTCCTTGAGGCCGTCGCCCGTAGCGCCGTAGTCCCTGACGTTGCGGAACACCTTGTACCCTGCACTGTCCTGGCCGAATGGGTTGGTGCCGGGGTATTTGCGGCCGAGTTCCTCCAGCCAGTATGGCCCTAGCGCACGGCGATGCAAGTGCTGCGATGTGTTCATCCCACCGGTGGCGGCGTCCAGCTCGGTTAGCTTGATGGCGGCCTCACGGAGCTCGGGCGGGTATGGTTCAGAGTCTGCGTCGCCTTGCCCTAACTTGGGCGCGGAGCGTGGTTTAAGTTCGTAGTGGTTCCGTCTCGGGTTCGCGTTGAGGAACACATTGCTCTCGCTCGACTTGTTAATCGCCGCGTCAACAAGTTTACGGGCTGCGGTAATCTCGGTCGCAGACATGGTAGTGGCGCGTTTCTGCATAGGTGGTGGCTTCGGAGCGGCGAGCGAGGCGGTGTCACGACTCGAGGACTCGAGGAACCGCTCCCAGAGAAGCTCGACAGCGGCATCCGAGATAGGAACGGGGTTTTCCTGTTTCCACTTGTTTACGGTTTGGTCGAACTCGGAACGTTTGGGAACTAAAGGTCCTGCATTGTGCGTTAGCGTCTGGCACTATCTAGGTTCCTAGTGTTGGGGTGTGGAGGTGCAAATGGACTCATGCTCTCAGCACAGCGTACCGGGTATCCCGTAGCCCCACCCACTGGCGGACCAAAGTGCCAGTCCGGCCACAACAGCTGCTCTCATGGTTGGCAAAACTACTACGCTTGACGAGCTGTGAAACGAAAGACAGGTGAGGATGGCAGTTTGCCGTGCGCTGCGTTCTTTGGTGAATTACAGGGGCAATGCAGGAGGACACAACAGATTTTATAAGCACCTCTCTGGCACGAGGCGTTTTCGATGCGACCTTACTCCTCTTCTTCCCCGGATTGCAGAAAAAGAGCCAAACACAACCCGCTGGTCCGCTCGATCCCAAGTGCCCGAGTCATGATTAGTGTCTGTTTGCCCCGCTGCGCCTCAGGTTATTTCAACAATGAAATAGGTAGGTAGCACAAGCATCAGTATAAAGTAAAGCAAACTAGCAGGGTGGAACTGCCCATCTCTGAGAAAAGACGCGCTTCGGCCTCGAGGAAATCGATGGCGGCTTCTAAGCCAATCTGGGTAAAAGCCAAAATTGAACTCACTCCACGTGCACCACCGGCTAACTTATCTCCCCGTCGATTTCGCCATTGGCATCGAAGGCCTTTCAGGGGTTTCTTTAGAATCTGTTGGCATTAACAACCCCGTGTTGGTTTGACGGCCAGTGCAACAGACAGACCCACACCCACTGCGCTAACCTCCCACAAGGGATGCCAAATCTCAAGGTTGGGACTTGAGATCTGAATGTGGGCTGATGAGGCGTGGTATTGCCTGTCGAGGGCCAACCACCGTGACAGTTGGCGGTGTTTGCTCACATCTGCTAAGGTCAATACGTGGAGCGCCTTGTCTTCCTTGGCATGGAGGACACGTTATGAGCAGTGAAATTGCACTCGGTAACTGACCAATGGGGACTGAGGGTTGGTTGGGCGAGGTCGAGGTTGATATTAGGCAAACATGAATGATTTCACTCTGTTGACATGTTCGGACTATGCCGCCGGCTGTTACCGTTCCCCCGGGACTGCGCGGTGTAACAATGATTTTGGGTCATTTTACCGCGCTCCGCCACGGATGGGTTCTGGACTTGATCTGCTGCTCCCTCACTTCATCTCCTTTTGCGTGTCTTTCAACCTACACACAAGCGCGCCTCTGTTCAGGGACATACAACGCAGCGATGCAGACCCCTTACCAGCATCGACTGTGCGTCAGCACTTTGTTATTGCTCTGCCATTTTTTCCCGACAGTTGCAGCCGCCGTCGACTGTCGCGGGGGGGCGTCACCATTTATCATCACGACGCAACAGGACGCAGACAGTCTACTTGCGTGCATCGATGAGAAGCTATCGGAAGAAAGGCGCCTGAAAACTGGCTATCAGGGGAATGTCACCATATCTCCCTCGGCGACCGGCGTGCTCAACTTCACTGGCTACGACTATGTCAATGGGAGTCTACTGGTCGAGAACGCCCCCGGGCTCCAGAAGCTCTACCTGTGGCCAGCCAAGTCTCCCGGGCATCCCGGTGGTTTTGATGGGGCAACGTTGAGGAACCTTTCGGGCTTGACGAGTTTCGGCCAGTTCGGTCAAGAGAGCATCCCCCACCGCACGGCTCTGAAAGAGCTGCCACTGCTGGAGGAGCTTACCCTGGATGGGTCCGGATTCGCTCAGCCTGTCGACCTGGAACTAATCTACCTGCCTCGCCTGAGGGAAATGCGCCTCCCCAGGGGGTCCAGCGGCATCAAGACGGCTGGCAACCTAACGATACTCGGCGTCGGCCTCAACAACATCGACGACTTCCTATACGCTGGCAGCGGCACAAACGCCTCTTATACCATCTCCGAGGTGCGAAATGTCGCAGAAGCAACCATCTCCCTCTTTTCAGGGACAAACCTCCACCTCGAGGGCAATGGCACCCTGTCGGTGAATTTCAACTGCCCCTTATGCCGCGATCAGCCGCCCAACACCGGCTTTTACATGCGGAGCCTGCACCTCTCCGGCATCAATTCTCTATCTCGCAATTACGCAGGCATCGGCAAGATGGAAAACCTGACGGTCGGGTCCCTCACTGTAAGGGACAACCGCTACCTCGAGGTGCTGCCCATGGTGTTCGATAACCTCATCAACCTCACCATTGAGTCGAACCCCAGCCTGCATACCGTTCTCTTCAACGCCTCGGCTGCACCCTACAGCTTGTCTAACATCAGGATCGCCTTCAACAGAGTCCTGCGTCTCAAGTCCGCTGTCGGCGGCGGTAAACCGCAGAATAATGTATTCTTCTGGCCGACAAAGAATGTCTCTTCCATGGTCTTTAGCGGCAGCTTTGACGATGCCTTCTTCCAGCCATTTATTGATCTCGGAAAGGACAAGTCGAAGCGGCCGCTGGTATTGAATAAGTTTGAGGTCTACTCGGACTTGACAGGCGTCGACTTCAACTGCTCGAAGCTAAACGAGCTGAGGAGGGCCGGTATTTTGCAGGGTGAGTATACTTGTAACTGGCAGACCGTGCGGGACGAGAGCGCGAGCGGTGTAGGGAGGACCCAGGTCCCGGGACAGGGGTTATTGGGTGTTTGTATGGGCGCCGCCATGATCTTGGTGTTCCTTGGTGTTTTATAAGACAATGGTGTGGTGAGCTTACCATTCTGCGGTCCGTGTTTTTGCTATTATAACGTTCAACTCTATGTGACTAAGGAAGGCGAAGTTGCGATCTCGGGGGTCGTTGGCCTCATGAACGCGGGCCCAATGGAAAACTTGGGGGAGGTTGTACTTGAATTTGGCGCCGTCTCTCCGCTTTTTAAGCAACCTCAACCCCCTCACTCTGATCCAACATCGGAGCCCTGTGCCAAGGGTAGCTATCGTAATCAGAATTGCCTTCTGATACCAGGTCAACGCGCTCCCAGAATTCATTGTCCGTCATGGGGCGGCGCAGTAGCAGATAGAATGATTTCGACCAACCGTATCTGTAGTATGTCGCAACCTTCAAGCACCAGAACTGGGCCGCACTCCAGTCCTTCAGAGTCGGACCACGCTGGGGGCAGTTGTGAGGCATGTATGTAGTGAATTTGTTCGATCTACTTTCCAGCAGGCACATGGGCTTCTAGCTTGCCGGGTTCTTGGGCGTCGAAAACCTTAGACAATCTCTCATCTAGGATGGCCTGGCGAATACAACCGTTGGCGCACATGATAAGCGACTGGACCGTTGGATCCTGTGCCCACCTCTCATATGGCTGTCCATACAGAGATGGCCAAATTCGCACAACCGTTTCGTGGCACACTCCCAGATCAGCTCAGCGCCCGTGGAGGAAACAATGCGCGGCGCGGCAACATAGCCTCCTGGAGTGTCCAACCCCGACCATGAGCGGAGACGGATTTTCATCGATGAACCAGCTGAGCCTGCCTGGACTCGTTATCAAACTCTTTCTCTGCTTGTTCTGTATTGCCCGTCTGTGATCCTGTCTGCCTGGCCCCCTCCAACTGGCGCCCACATCTACCTATCCAGTGAACTTTGGACCTCAGGGGCGCCACCTGCAAGGGAGCACACATCACCAACAGCATATCCCCATCCGGTGGTTCGCAACTCGGTCAGCTGCCTATCGCTGAGATATGCCTAGCTTAGCCACCGGGAAATACGTAGGGAAGGCTTTGGACAATGGAACTGTCAAATTACGTAATCATTCCTTAGTCAGCCGCTCGGCGAGCGGTTGGGCCATAATTTAGGGGCTCGCGGTCGCGCAGACCGCGTTCTTAAATGGAATACACTAAAAAGCAACTACTTCTGTCAGATATGACAGCAATTACCATCTGCTAGAGTAATGAACGTTCCGTGCCTTTTAGTGCAGTGGTAATGCGCGACAACTTCTAATTATTACGTTTCTGGTTAACTGCGTTAAATTCATTAATTAAGAGTCTTTTCTACTGTATTATTCTTTCTTTCCTTCTTTTTATCTTTATAAAGATTAATAGCCTCCGGACAGGTTTCTGTCGCTTCGTTCACTCCACTTATTTAATTAATTAAAAGATGCTTGAAATAATAATTAGTAAATATTTAGTTTAGTTATAAAAGAAGCTATAATATTATAAATTAAGTTTAAGCACGTTAATGTCTATAACTATTAGCTTAAATAAGACGTTAAAGAAAGCTAGATTATAGTAAAGTATAAGTTAAGCAATAAGATAATTACCAACAGCTTTATAAAGGCACTTTTAATAATTAAGTTTAAATAATTTATAAGATGATAAGTATGCTAAATATAGCATAACAGCTTACTATATACATTATAAAGGAAATAATAGTTAAGTAATTAAAGGTTAAAAAGGACCTGTGTAAAGGAGGTAAAGTTAAGGTAGTTGTTAAATTCTAGCCACTGGGTGCCCTGTAGACCCACTGTATTACAGGGCCCTCCAGTGAGCAATAGCCTGCAGCTGTTGCGAACAGTACCGCGTACCCTGTAACTACCAGTCAAGTCTTCTAGAACCCTCTGGGGTTCTAGAAGGTTCCAACCCACTCCAGGGCCTCCTAGGGCCCCTGGAGCACTCCGAACCTTCTGGGATTCAGAGGGGTAGAACCCTTCTAAATCCCATAAGGCTACTGCCCCACTGAATCAACTAGAACATCACAGTAGCTACGTCAGCCACTACGTCAACAGAACTGCACAGAACGGTTCAGAACAGTACTATTCTATTATTGTATTAGTTAATTCCACTTTACAGAAGGCTCTGAAATCCTTCCAGAGCGTTTTACAGCTTATAACAGGCCCTCTCCTCTCCTGTATCTAGTTCTAGTTAAGCAAGCAACTTCACTCTTTTTCAGTCATTCACAAGGCATAGCCTTCCGGATCCTCTTGTTCTACAGTGTTAAGGTTCACTGCAGCAACCTCTTTTACAGTGGCACTGCTCTGTAATACAGGCCTTCGTTTGCTTCCTACAGCGCCGTAGGCGCTATAGTACGGATTGGACTAGTATTGCACTTCTTCCTGAGCCACAGCCCTATACTACGGGCCTGTGGATTCCTGAAGTTTAACAGTTGCTAATATTAGTCTTTAACTTTGCCTTAAAAGGCCGGATCTTTAGGGATTATTTTATAATTAACTTACATAGGCTGTATTTTAATTTTTATAAATCTTAACTATAGATATTAAATTAATCAGATGAACAGTTATATTCTTACCTTACTTTTTAATCTTATAAACGTAACTACTAAGTGTTATAATAACTGTGATGGACCGCAGGACACGGGCCACATTTGCATGTGGCTAATGCATGGCATTAAGCTAGAAGTAGACTAGTTGTTCGTAATTAGGCTTAGAGCATTTACCCCTCCAAGACTGGCGCGACCATCGTGAGGACCTTTCCTTCCTCACACTCTAATTTTACCAATTAGGCCACTACTGCTTGTGCCCTTGTACCTTGTTCGCTGGTGCCTTTCTCGTCACAACCATTACCAAAAACCATCGCGAGCGTACGACAGACAGGTTGGGTCCGGGATTGGAGGGGATATCGCCATCCGCCCTATATTTCGCCTCGCAGACTGCAGAAACTCTTTGGTCCAGATACCCCAACCTATCGCGCCACTTGAGCTGGTGAAGAGCTGGCTGGATTACGATACTTCAGAATGTGAAGCTCAGCATGTACGGTGTCCCAACGCCTATCCTGAAGTTTTACATCCCTGCAATTAAGTCTGATCACGACATGATTGCCATTACGCAGACTAGTAAGAAGTTGCTTTCTTCTTCGTTCCTTATGTGCTTTGCCGACGTTATCATTAGGTTTTGGCAAAACTGCTGCTTATCTTAATCCCATTATCAACAAGATGATGGACAGGACCAAGAGAGCCGGCCGTTTTAGATCCTTAACAAGGCTCGGAAGTTCTTAATTATGATCCGCACCGGGCACCCCCCTCTATTAAAATGGCCACAACATTCAATATTATATCCTGCGATATAATTTCTGGTGCTTGGCAGGCTTGTGATTTCTATAATACTGGTCGCCCTAAATCCGTTTGCCGAAGGATAGTGTGCCACTACTTCAACTCCTGCTGTCTCCAAGCGCTGCTCATTGTCGGATTTGAGAACACGTTCATATGGGACCCTACCGTATGTATGGGGATCGGAGAGGGACAAGCAGTACCAGACCTCCACCAAGCGCTCTCATATCTTCATGACTGTAAGTCCATGCAAGATCTATGCCAAATCAAGTCGTGTAACTGTCTGGCTTGGGATGCGGCGGACGGCAGTGATTATGCGCTCGCTCGGAGTAATACGCAGTCCAAACTTGTATCGAGTGTGAGTTCAGCTGGACGACTCCTAACCCTCATCAATCCATCCGATCCGCCACAGACGGTACACACGGCGCCAGCATTGACAACCCTCAACGCGCTGCGCACCCAACGTCGATTGTGAATGACACGCCAAACGTCCATGGTATCGGGCACCGTGATCAGTCCGGGAGAAAAGATGCCAACGTACTCGAGCACGGGCCGCGGAGTGATAGGCGCTGTTGATGGCCGCGAGAGCATCGAGATACTGTTTATCTGTTAGTCAAACCACTCCGAGGAAAAGAGGACGACAAATAGGCGACATACAACAGCAAAGGTAGAATTCGGCCTCGGAAACCCCTGAATCACCGCGAGTCTAATCAAGAAATCCCGCGGCGACACCTAGGCCGCAGCAGCTTTATACTCGCTCAGCAGGGGGACGACAACGGGACCGCCGCCAAAGATGATGGTACCAGCGAGGTACATGTTGGCGAAGCAGCGGTAGAGTAACCTCGGTGTGAGCAGGACGCCGCGGAGGACGACGATAATGACGGAGGAGACGAAGGATGCAAAGATCAAGCCTCAGCAGAACGGCTAAGAGATTGTGGTCAGCTGGCGCGAGGCGGAGATGGTGCGGCCGGCTTCGCTAGTTTGTTATCGTCGTAGGTGGTGCCAAGATTGGAGGCGCCAGCTTTGGCGGTTACGGTGTCGTAGACTTGGGCATGGGACAGTTGCTAGTTCTCGGCAAGTTCTATCGATAGCAAGCATACGCCCAGGCATTTCGAAGGATAACAAATATAAGGGAGACTGCCACGTAATGTAAAAGACAGAAACAGAAACCAGTAGATTATCTTTATCTTGATTTTAGATTATAGTTAGGGAATTATCTACTTTTATTAATTACCTCATTAATTACCACACTAATTTCTCTAAAACCAAAATTTATTATCATTTATACTTATTTTTAATTTATCTATTTATATTATTATGCAGTATAACGTGTATGATAAGCGAGCGACGAAAACAAGCGAGCGATGAAATTTCCACATAACGCGACTCCTTTACCTTTAATCCTTAATTCTACTATAACAAGTGATAGCTACTCCCTTAAAATAAGCCTAGATGCTTTTAGCTCTCAGAGCAACTGAAAACAGCTAAGATCCTAATATCCTAGCCATATCTAAAGCATATAATGTTCCAGAAGTAACACTTTGCTACTAACGCGCCGGTCGGCCTTTGAGATGTGATATACCAGCTAACTCACGCAAGCTTACGGATTTGGAAGAGAAAACGATTATTCAGTATATAATTAAGTTATGTGTACGCGTATTCCACTCCCAGCTTTCTTACGTGGAAGATATAGCTAACCGATTATTACATAAACGTAACGCGCCCCCTGTCGGTGTATAATGGGCTTATAACTTCGTTAAGCGTTAGCTAGAACTTCAGACACGTTTTACACGTAAATACGACTATTAGAGGGCTAAATATGAAGATTTAACAATTATTCACAAGTGGTTTACTTTTATGTATAATATTAAGGTCAAATACAGTATCCTTAACGATAATATCTATAATTTCGACGAGACTGGTTTTATAATGGGTATTATCATCGCTATTATGGTAGTTACTACCTTGGACGGCCGTAGCAGGGCTAAACAGGCCCAGCCTGGTAATTGAGAATAGGCTATAGTTTTTTAAGGAGTGAATACTTTAGGCTAGGCTATCCCACTATCTATTATCTTAGCTGGGTAATACCACCTTACTAACTAGTATAAAGAATGTAACCTCCCAGCTGACTGGTATATTATAATAACTAATAATAGCTAGACTATAAATGAGAAAGGCATAGATTAGATTTATCACTTTAATTTCTACACAGTGAACTGGTGCAGTGATGCAACAGGGAAGAAACCACAAGGAGAACCACAACCACAGAACGGTGCTGTCGGCCTGAAAGGCCGACTCCCAGGCCACTGGTCCTCCGATCGGAGGGACACAAATGCAACTGACGTAGAAAAACAGATACGTACCTAGTATGGAACAAAACCTAGTATGTGACGGTGCCTAGCATGAAACGGAGCCTAGCATGGAACAACAAA
>Ga0247758_1000171_pt1 | contig 54770 bp, 42 predicted proteins | sample UWRJL156409C4_FD_180950 | JGI IMG/M metagenome (GOLD analysis project Ga0247758, IMG submission 180950) | Plant litter microbial communities from Arlington Agricultural Research Station in Wisconsin, United States - UWRJ-L156-409C-4 | ecosystem: Environmental > Terrestrial > Plant litter >... | reverse complement strand
CCAAAAGTGTGCCTTGGGAGCCTGGGCAATGCTGGCACAGCTGGATTCTTAACCGGTCAGTCATCTGAGGGAAGGTGCGCTCGCCACAAATGCTGCACTGCTCTTTTCTCTCACTGCAATCCAACGTCCCTCTTTTCAACGGAGGCACGACACCTTTGCACCTCCGTCCCACCAGAATCACAGTTCAAAGCGTATCATGGACCCCGTCACCCTCATAACTGCCCTGGTCGAGGTCCTAGGGCTCCTTGCACACGCAGCGGAGCAGCTCAAGAAATTCTGGAACGCGGGCAGAGATCTCAAGACGCTCCTGATGCGCGTAAGCAGGGCGCAGCGAACCATTGAATGCATATTGGAAGTTGCAAAGGAGCTCAAAACAGCTGGGTTGGATGCTGTAGAGTTCTCGCTCGACGTCTTTGTCAATCCCTTACGCGATGTCATCCGCAAGATTCTGCGCCAGGTCGGTGACGTCGTCAATGTGGAGTCGGGGAAGCTTCGTCCGAAATTTGTACAGAAGCTGTTATTTACGCTGTCGAGGGATAAGCTGGGGGACCTCGAAAAGGAGTTGAACGATCTTGAGACGGGTATGCTTAACCAGGTCAATGCCTTGAATCTGTGAGTTACGATGATGCTCTCGTCCCCTGGCTCTGCGATTATTGACATTGGGGGCTGTAGACTGGCTACAGTGAAGCATCTAGGCATCGCCCGGTCCACCTCCCTAAAGTCCACAGGAGACTCAGAATCTGAAGTTCACGATGCTTTCTCGGATGCAGCCACATTGGTGAGTCTTGGCGAAGACGACTCGGAACAAGCCAAGAAACAGCAAACCCAGATCCTTCGAACATGGCTGGGCAATCTCGACACAGATAAACACGACCATCAATACGTTCAATGGCGGCACGAGCTCAGCGACGCAGCCAAATACGGGCAGTGGGACGACATGTTTGAGCTCATGGCCAAAGGTCTGCGCGTTTACGGAGAGTCATGGGTCAACGCACCACGGATAAGTGAGTCCAGCCACACTACCAGGTCAAAAATACTATTCTGACAGAGAGTCTACAGAACGAGGCGAAGACCTAAGCTTCATAAGCCTCTGGACCCCCCTCCACCAAGCCGTCTACATGGGAGCACCAATACCAGTTGTCTCCAAACTCCTCCAGCTTGGGGCATCCAAAACCTCCCGAACGAGATGGACCGAATTCCCCTGGCCAGACATGTCACCCCTGGAGCTAGCACAGCATCTCGGCGCCACCGAGTTGATCGACATGCTCAGACCCACCATCCGCATGCCCGTTCCGTTGCACGTTTTGCACATGCTTCAGGGGCAATTCCATCAGCTTATCGAGTATGACATGGGCAGCAGATATAAGGCTGCAGAGTGGTGTCTGCCTCAGCTGGAGCCTCTTCTGGAGCTTGACGCGAGGGAGTGGATCTGGTTTCCTGTTGGGTTTGGGGGTGGCCATGGGGATCGGGATGAGGGATACTGGTATTGCATCGACGGCCGCGATCTTCTCATTCGCGCAGACAACGTAAGAGACAGGGGTGGTTACAGGATCTCTGTGGATGGGGTCTTTCAGGTTGAGCAGGCGATTGTTTCATAGCTCGTTTTCTCGTTCGAAAAAGGATACCCCCCTAACTCGCGCTCCCCCGCGGCACCGACACAAACCCAGCACAAAACAGCCCAAAAAGCATGGGACTAACAGCTATCAGCTGCGAGATACAAGCAGCCCACAACGCCTGCCTCCACAACACCCTCTGCGTAATAACATCCCCCTCCCTATCTCTAACGCGCAGCGGGAAGATGTGGGATCCCCCAACATTGCCCACTTCCATGAACCAAACCGTGGTAAAGAAATACAGCGCGCTGAACGTCCCTTCGCTATGCTTCGTGCTCAGATCCCAAAGCTGTGCTGCATACTGCTCGATAGAGCCGGGATTCGCCGATTGAAGCGCAAAAGAGAATTCTGGAGGTTTCACAATCCCCTCATTAAACTCCAACGCAGAACGGTCGACCGGCAGTCCAAACATGGCATATACGTGCTCTAGAGCCTCATGGTATCCTTCCAGTCCCCTGCGTCCGTATCCGACCGTCCCTTCTTCTGCACCGGATCCAGGGGCACCGCTCCGACGCATAAGCCTCAACATTCTCAGCTTCGCTGCTGTCTCTGGACGAAGACGACCCGCCGCCATGAAGACGAGGTATTCGGCGTGACAAAGAGCGTACATCAGATCCCGTCCGATGAGATGCGTCCCTGGAGCACGGAGACATTCAATGCGGCGCGTCGACGGGTCACATTCCTTGTCGAGATAGATCCACGAGGCTAGACGCTCGGCTTGCTGAGCGGAGATGCTTGTCCTGGCTTGGAAGGAGGCAAGTGCTGTCCGTAGACGCTCGAGGGGCTCGCTGGGGAGCCAGCGGTCGGAGCGCATGCGCGAGAAGAGGGTCATGATTTGAGAGTCGGTTGTAGCGTGTTCCGAGGGGAGTTTGGGGGACCAGACTGCGTCGATGCCGGTTCCGGGGCCGGGGAGGATGTAGACGGTGCCTTCGTGATGGGTGGTGGGGAGGGCGATGCGCAGGTTGTCATCCATGTAGCGGTGGAGGGATGTTGTGTAGGGGTTCAGGGTTGAGCGGTTGGAGAGGAAGAGAACTAGGCTGAGGAGGTTGAGGATGTCTTGGGTGGAGGAGGTGCTGCTTTTGTAGGCCATGGATGCGAGGGATGGGGCTGCGACAAGGACGAAGATGCTGATATCCATGAACCATCGAAAGGCGGAGGGAAATCCTGCACGCCAGTCGAAGGGGCCGTGGGGTTTCGAGCCTGCCCAGAAGAGGCGAGGAGTGCGATTCATCTTTTGAGAAAAGATGCTCTCCATAATGCTGAGCACCCAAAAGGAAAAGACAGCCTGGATAATGATGGGTGCGCTTGAAATAATGGGCAGAACCGTGCTGGCCATTCCTGAGGTCGCTCCACCAGGGATGCTGCTTGTAGGCAGAATGTGGAAATCCCCGGAGGGCACGGCTGCACTCAAGGCTGTCTTGATGGCCGCCGCTGTCCAGAGTGTCGACGTCAGCCCGATGGCCAGACCAACTTTGCAATCAGTGTCGAGCACTCGTCGTCCAAGAACGAAGCCATTGTCAGTGAGGGTTCGATGCAGCAGCAGCCACGACAAACATGCGACCGTCCGAGCCGTTTCCTAGACGGCGGTTAGGAACGTGGTGAACATCATATTCAGGAGACATACCACTGATGGGAAAAAGTCCATGTTGCCAGGTGCTATGTGGCATTGGGTTAGGAAAACTTTCCTCTCCAGGTTTCCTTGACCGTGAGGGGTCCGATGACCACGTCAGCAGGCTAGAGGCACCCCTCCCCCTTTTTGGCTTGATCCCACACCACGCGTAACGCATCAGCTAGTTGACTGCACAGCTTGGTCGACGCGCTCGAGGGGGATCGGTTTGACGCTCATTTTGAAGATCTGTCACTCTGACTGATGACTGAGATGCAGCAGTATTTTTGGAGTTTGAAGAAATTTCCAGAGCCTCCTCGACCAGATGGGGAGATTGTGTTGCACAGACACACTCATCTTTGTGGCAGTGCTCCAGACTGCACCAACCCCTATTCGGAACATCCCTGTCCCTGTGCAGCGAACTTCGATTGGAGGCAATCACAACCCGATGAGTTTCTGGCGCAGGTTCCCCCCATTTCTGTGGTATTTTCCCACTACATCCTCAGGCTCTTCCTCCCTCGGTTCCTCTAGCAGCATTTCGAATCCGCTGAAAACATGGCGTTAGTAATATCCCTAACAGTTACAACACTGAAGCCTACTTCACCTCGATCTGACCTTGCACACTTTCAAAGTACTCTCTTGAAATTAACTCCCCGCAAATTCCAATCCCATTAATCGAGACCGCCCTCCGCTTTTGAGCTGAAAGAGCGTCTTGCGAATTTCGATGACGAGTTATCCAACAATGCAGCAGACTACTAATCTTATACCCAGACGATACCTATTAAGCCAACTGTTACTAAAGTTCTTATACTGACAAATAAGCTAAGCGAGACGACAGCTGAACATAATTCCAGGTACGTATCCCTTGCAAACACCTTATAAGTTGTTCAGGAAAATAGAAGTGTTCCACTTCTAGAGCCCTCGTGCAAGGAGATTAAAGTGCTAAAGTTAAGACCCTTTGATAAGCTAATGCCTAAAATGTTAAATGACTGCTTCTTCAACCTGAGAATCTTATACTCTAAACTTCTTATTAGAATGTATCACTCTGACAGGCTTTACCAGCCTGTTAGGCTCTGGAGTATAGTGGCTTGTACGCTATAGTTTGTTATTAGGAATACTAAACAGCCTTATAATATAGGTGTGACGACCCTGCAGGCCGTCACCTGGGCCGGGGCGGCCTGACAAATCCCCCACAGGAGGAACAGTGCGGGAGGACGGTGTACACCGTCCGGACACACTGGGCTAAGGGTGCAAAGACCTGAAACCCCTATAACTAATAAGGTGCTGCTTACAGTATGCTAAGTGCTTGCACTGCAAGCAGGAGAAACCTTATAAGCAGAACGCTTATGTAGTGTAAAGTGCTTGCAGGACGAGCACTTATAACGTTACAAGCAAGGTATAAAGTACCTTTTAATTAGTTAATATAAGATAGCTATAGTTATGCCCATAACCACTGTAAGGGACTCTAGTTCCTCACGCTAATATTCAATTATTTATTTATATCCTACTATTTAAACTTACCTTTATACATTATAATAACAGTAACTTACAGTGACATTAAACCCCCCGTCTAGGAGTGCTAGCTTAATAAGCCATCTTTGGAACGCCCCTTACCTGTTAGCGTCCTGTTATACATTCTATTTTAACTTACACTAATCCTTTTAAGGCCTGTGTTAAGTGTAAGTTATAATACGATATTAGCGTCACAGTTCTAAACACTGTTTATTAAATTCCTAAATACTACCTCTCCCCCACTATTAACATATTAACTTTTGGAAAAGGTAAGGAGCCTAAGGAGGCTTAGGCCCAGCCACGGCTCCCTACTATTAATAAGTTAACAGCACGCCTTAAAGAGTTAAACCTTAACTAGTAAGGATTAGTTAAGGAACTTAATAAAACCTTCTCTAAAGACACTAAGAGCTGTATCAGTCTTATTAAAAAACTCCAGGCCTAACTTAACACTATTAAGCTGGAGAATAATAACTTAAGGGGCTTATAGAAGAAATAAGTAAAACTCCCCTTACCCTTACACTTTAAAGGAGATTTTATACAGTTAAAGTCCTGGATAACCTAGCTTTAGAGCTATGTTACTTATTATAACGAGTAGTTCTTTAAGGAAGAAGGAAAGGTTAGGTTTATTAAAGCCTTACTAGATAGAGTAGCTGCCCGCTAGTATAAACCTTATATAAAGATAATTAATAACCTCTCTGTAAACAGAGTATAAAAGGAGGCCCTTAAGACTTAGGCCCTTTTTAACGACTTTAACGTGTTTATTAAATAACTCCAGATTAAGTTTAAAAAACTAGATACTTTAAGGTGGGCTAAGTAACGTCTTATAGCTTTAAGGCAGACGTCCTTAGTCTTTAAGTTTTTTACACGCTTTAAATTAAAAGTAGTAAAGACTAAGCTTGGTATTACAACCTGCACCCGACACAGGCCTCGAGAGGACTGGCGCGGGTTAAGACAGAACGTATAGCAGGACGCCAACAGGTAAGGGGCGTTCCAAAGACGGCTTATTAAGCTAGCACTCCTAGACGGGGGGTTCAATGTCACTGTAGGTCGTTATCACTATAATGCACAGAGGTAAGTCTGAACAGTAGGACATAAATGAACAATTAAATACTAGCGTAAGGAACCAAAGTCCCTCACGGTGGTTATAGGCACAACCATAACTATCTATACTAACTAACTAAAAGGTACCTTATACCTTAATTACTGTACTCACTTAACATAAGGAGTAATTACAGTAATTAGAATGCCTCTAATCACTGTGATCACCGTACTCTTAACGAGATCAGAGTGATCGTTTAACGATTAGTCGTAAGGGCTTCAGGTCTTTACACCCCTGGCCCAGTGCGTAGTACCGTACATATTACCTTTCTGCACTGTTCCTTCTACAGGGGATTCATCGGGCCGCCCCGGCTTAAGCGACGGCCTACAGGGTCGTCACACAATTCCCCCTCTTTAACGTTCTTTTTCCATAAAAAACTACTTATACGTTCCTTCTTTTCTTCACTAATCGTCATATCGTCTAACTAGGTAATTAAGAATAGGAGAAACGTAACGCCCTTATTGACTGAACGCCGTATTATTAACGCTAAGTTTATTCTTACTTTCAGGATCGTCATACCTGTAAAGTGCAGTCGCTACTGCCACCTAAACTTACCGGACTGTAAGGTGGCTAGTAAGAGTAAGTCGTACAGCCACTATATAACGGCTGGTGGGACTGCATACTTGTCTTATAACGTTTACAGAAACGACCCGTCTGTCCTACACGGGGTTCTAGACGAAAAGAAACGTCTTAACGCTAAGGAGCGTAAAACCACTCTCTTACTCCGTAATATAGCTTTTAAGCTCCTACACCTTAAGGACTAATAGAAGGGACTAACACAGTAGGCAGACAAACTTTTTAACCATAAGTTTAACATTATGGTAGAGGAGGAGTGTAAGGCTTAAGAAGCAACCGCGTCAGTTCCTAAGTTTAACTAGGGAAGCCTCTTAGCGGAGCCGGTACGTGGTTCCTTTTCCAGGGGGTCGCCGCAACCGGCAACTTCTTCTTAACCTAGTCCATCACTCTTTTTTCTACTTATTTTTTCTTTTTACTGACTTTTTCCTTAATAATACTTATTTCCGTACGGAACACGCCGGGAACTCCAGAGGCCCAGCCTCCTTATCAGGTTTAAGGTTCTTACAACCCTAGCTAAGGCTTCTAATAAACGTCCTTCCATACCTACTAAGGAGTTTCCTGCCGCTTCTCAGGCTCTAAATCCCACAATAATCTTACTCTTCAGTATAGTAATTTAAATGTTAGATCTTATCCTATTCCTAATTCTTATCGTTAGTTTTAATCTGTTAAGATTCTTTTAATGGAACTTTATAATTAGGTTTAGGCACTTAAGGTTTTTAGCCAGTTCCTATAAGTTACTTTCAGGGCTATAATCTAGCCACTTAATAAGATACTCAAACGTGTTCTTTCCCTTCCGTAAATCCACAACTTCCTTAACGTCGTACTTATCCTCGTCAGCGTCAATCTTAATCTTCTTTTCCAGAGGAACTCCCTTTAAGGCAGGTTCTAAAAGTAAGACGTGAAAAACCTTAATCTGCACCTTTATATTAATAGGTAAGTCTAATTTGTAATTAAAGGTAGCGACCTTTTTCTTAATTTAAAACAGTCCGTACCTTTTAAAGTTAAACTTCTTATTAGGTTATTTTAAATACAGGTTTCGTGAAAAAAGGTAGACGTAATCCCCCTTTTAAAAAGTCAGTCCCTTAACTTATTTACCATTATAATAAAGTCCTTTCTTAAGTACTAATTGCTTAGTTTAGTATTTATCAGTAAACTTCTTCATTCATTCACGTGTAAACTTAAATTCGGCTTACAGATAGTTATACAACTCCTACATCCAGTCTACGCAGATTATGGCTTAAGGGGTGCCTGTGGGCAGGCCTTAACAGAGCTTAGGCTCCTTACCGTAGTTAGTAAAGAATAGTAATACACCTATTAACTTAATTAACGTTATATTATAAGCTATCTGTACTATTAGTAACAGTTTAAGCTAATTATCTTATTTAAAGTTAACATAGGCTTAAAGATACGTTGTAAGTATCTAATTAACTCACTCTATTTAGCCATCTGTCTATAAGTGGAATGCTGTTAAAAGCTTACTTTTCACACCTATTCTCTATATTAGCCCTTATTAGAATTTCGACACAATTAACTTATCTTAATCCGTAACGATATTATCTGGCCAGAGGTGTTATAAAACCACCTTTTTCTTAAAAATATAAGTAAGTTACTCTACTGTTATATCTTTTAAGGTTAGCAGAAAGTAGGCTTATTTTATTAATCTGTTAACCACTATAAGGATCTGGTTATAAATAACTCCTATAGTAAGGTCCCTAAACTTTAAGATCCCAGTGACGAAGTTAAGCAAGATTAAACTCCATAGCGCCTATAATACAGGGAGTGGTTTAAAAAGTTTATAAAGCTTATAATGTCAGTTCTACTTCCTATAGCAGATATCATAATTATTAACCACTTCCTTAACTAACTTCTTTATTCCTAGGAAGGCGTACACCTGTTAAGCTTATATAAGAGTCTTAACTTAGCTTATATATCCTTTAAGTTAAGACTTATAAACCTGTTAAACGTACTCCTTTTATTTATCTAGGTTGTAAATGTACGGTTTCTTTTAATACTAAAGCTTTACTCTTAGTTTAGGTACACTATTTACACCTTTTAGTAACTATTCCAGCTAATAACCAGTTTTATTATAGTTTAGATATATCAGGTACTCCTTCTTACAGTCTTATACATACCCTAAAAAGTCCTTTAAAAGACACTTATATTTACAGGTTCCTTCTACTAGCTTTCTCACTTAAAAGTCCTGTTATTATTAATAGATGTTATACTCTATTTATAAGTTTATACAGACTTTAATAGTTTATTTTAATATCCAGTTATCTAACACTTATAACGTATACTTTAATATACCGTTCTTAATTTCGTTAAATATAGTAACAGGGATTAAAACTGGATTAGCATCTTTATAATCCTATCTCCAGTTAAAAGCATTAACTTACTTATTATCTTTTCCTTTAACGTGGTGGATCTGGAAGTGGAATGGGGCTATTAATTCTGCTTATTATACTTACTATAGGTTAAGTTCCTTCGTTAGGAAGTACTGGAGGTTATTATAATCTGAAAAAACCTAGACTAGCTTTTCCGTACCACTTAGATACAGTGCCCACTTAACAAAGCATTAAATAATTACTATCAGTTCCTTATTATAAATCGGGTATTATAAAGTTAGGCCGTAGATTCCTTTCAATAAGAAGGTAACTAGGTGGCGTTTCTTATTATCCTGGATTTAACTAAGTTCTCTACTAATTACAAACTCTAAAAAATCAGTCTCGACTTAAAAAGGCTTTAAGAAATCGGGGAGGGTTAAGACTAGCACTGTGATAAAAGTGTACTTAAGGTCTTTAAACGCCTTCTACTATCTATCAGTCCACTTAAACGGCTTTCCCTTACCTGTAAGTTCGTAGAGTGGTTTTATAATTTTCATAAAGTACTTAATAAAACAGCGATAAAAGTTTGTAAAGCCGATAAAGGCTTATAACTTTTTTTAATTCTTTAGAGTAAGCCAGTCCCTAACTGCCTCTGTCTTCTCTGACTGTATTTTAAGCCTTCCAGGGGTTACTTTAAACCTTAAATAGTTTAGTTCCTAGACGTGAAAGTGGTTTTTTTCCAGGTTTACTATTAGCTTCACCTTCTTAAAAGCTGTTAAAACCTGTCACATGTGCTTTTAATATTCCTCTAAAGTTTTAAAGTAAATTAAAACGTTATTTAAATATATAAAGATAAACTTATTAAGGAAGAGGCGGAGAATACTATTAATAAGGCTTTAAAAAGTCGCAAGGGTGTTTATTAATCCTATTAGCATAACACAGTACTAATAATACCTGTTACAAGTCTGGAAAGCCGTTTTATACTTATCCTCTTCCTTCACTCTAACATAGTTAAACCCTATAGGGAAGTTAAGGCTAGAGAACTAATTTACCCTAGTAATCCGCTCTTACATTTCCATAATAAGTGGTAATAAGTAACAATTCTTAATTATATCCTTATTTAACATTCGGTAGTTAATAACTATACGTAATTTACCGTCTCCCTTCCTTAGGACAAATAGCACTAAATACCCTGCTAGGGACTGGGACTTTATAATAAACCCGTTCTTTAAGTTCTTATTAATATACTCCCTTAAAGCCTTAACTTATTAAAGGTTCAAGTAGTAAGGCTAGAAGCTACGGAGCTTCACTCCCAGCTTCAGCTTAATTTTATAATCCTATAATCCGTAGTCTAATAATCGCAGTATCTTTTTTCAAAACAGGGTGAACTTCCTATACTCTACAGGTACCTTAAATAAGTTAACTTCTTTACTTATCTATAGATCAGCTCTTAACTTCTTTCCACCTTTTAAATCATTATTTAAGTAATGTAGTAAACCTTCTAATCCTTTAACCGTTTTAATAAACCTAACCTAAATTATACTTAGTTTTAAAGGTTTAACGTACTTCTAAATACTTTATACATCTTTAAAACGGTTTAATATCTTTCTAACTTTCTCTAAATAGTAATCACAGCTAAGGGACTTACCGAAAGTAAGGTAGCTACTCCTTTAATTAATTATAAGGTTATACTTTTCCAGCCAGGGTAAACTTAGGATTATATTATAGCCTGTAATTAATATAACGTTAAAGTCCACTTATTATTTATCCCTATCCACTTTAATTAAGAGTGGTAAGTAATAAGTGACTTTACTATTATTATATTAATATAGGCCTCCTTCTCTATTTTATATAGGAATAACCTCTTTATACTTTTAATTAAGGAGTTTCTTTCAGTTAACTAATAAGGGGTGCATTAAGTTAAAAGCACTCCCACTATTAATCACTACTCTTACCTTAAATAGCCTCCCTTTTCCATCTATCATATTAACACTAACAGAGTAATACTTATACTCCTTTAACATCTAAGTCATAGTAATCATCTATCTTTAAGGTCTTATATAGCCTAACCTTTAAATACCTCTCCTTCTTCTCAGGGTTTTTACTAACTAGCGAACTACTAGTTTCCAGCCCTTTTAAAGGGCCTGTAGCCTTTTCCTAATTCCTTTTAGAAAAACAAGCAGCTTTAATAAACCTAACAATTAACCTTTCTTAGGTTTTTATACCTTAATATCTAGTTAACTTTAAATGGTATAATGTTCCTAAAGTCTTTAATAAGTTAATAATACGCTTTATAAGCTTAAATTACAGCGATATCTTTTTACTCTTAAACTTATTAGTAATCTTCTTACTTTTACTATTCTTAAGCTTTCCCGTTAAAGTGTAATAAATACGTTATAACTAAGTAGTTATTAAATACTCCTCCTCACCAGTATGTTACAGGAGCTTAATTAACTATAATAACCTTCTATTTATTACCAGATTCTCTTATTAGGGAGTAAGAGACTTAGTAATAAACCGGTTTTAACTTTACTCTTACAATAGTGTAATCCCGTTTCTATACGTTAGGGAAATAGTTATAAAGGGCTTTAGGTCTACAATGTCAGTTAAAAATACAGTTATTATACACACAGTTAATCCACAATATATCCCTGTAACTAGGGTAGTTAATGTTAACTGCTAATATTACAGTTATAGAATACAGAACAGGGGACGTAATGCCTTATTCTTTTTCTTCCTCCACTTACTTCTATATACGTTATTTCTCCTAAACCTTTTCCTAAAACTCAGGTAGTAATAATCCAGCTTATTCTTCCACAACACAGTCTTCTTTAATAAGGTGGTATTTAAACTGATTTACAAAGCAAACTCTATTATAAAGTTATAACTTGATTTCCATTACTTTATCCTTTAACGTTATAATAAGGCCTTCAACTTACAGGTCCTTTATTTCGTTTACTAACTCTTAATGTTTCTCTTCTAACTTTTAAACCCTCTGCTAATATATTTACTTTATACCTTCTTAAGGAACCTTTAAAGTACCGGTTTAAAGCACACTAGCCTTAATACAGGGCAGTTACCTAAGCTGTCCCTCTTTTAGGGAGGTAAGGGTGCTGATCTACTTAACGTGCTTAAAGTGCTTAAGAGTTTTAAAGGGTATTATTAAGAAGAACTTTTATTTCTCTAATTTAATTCTCTTAGCTTATTCTCTTTTACCTTTTAAGGCTTACTTTATTACTTATGTAGCCTGGAGGGTTAGTTCTTCAACTCTTTTAACTATTTTAATAAGGTTTAAGTTAAGGTCCTTCCTAGACTTCCTTAATTCCTGGGCTTATAAGGTAAGTTTTTCAAAGCCTGCTATAGCTAATTAGAACATCTCTTCTTAAAGTTAGTCTTCTGTAACCTACACCTCTAATAGTTCTAAATTTCCACTTTAAAATCAGTCTTTTACAACCTGCACCTCCGTAGCTAACTCTTCTAAGACACTCTTAAAGACTAGATATACTACATCTTAAGGTTCTTCTTCTTCTTCCTTATCTTCTAAGTTACATTTATTTATCTAGGTATAGTCCTTTTCATTACCTGCTATCCTAATATAAATATCTCTTAAGTTAAACCTAACGTGCTTTCCTCCTTTTAAAACAGGTTTCTAACTAACTTACTTTAGTGATAGGTATTACCGTACTATATATCTTTTCTTATCACAGTTAAAACACTAAACCTGTAATAGGTCTTTAAATTGCTTCTACTACTATTATCGTTACAGCTTATTACAGTTAAGTTAATTCTAGCGGTTTATTATACTAATATCTATTAGCTTAGGATAGTAACCTGTTATAATTAACTAGTTCCCCTTCTTAAGTTTACTTAGCTAGTAAGGGGTCTGTTCTTTCCAGAAGTTCTTTTAATAATAGTAATTATAATACCGATTATCAGCCTTAATAGCTATCTTAACTAGTTCTTATAAGCGGTCCGGTTAGTCTTCTTAGTAAAGATCTTTAATAACGTGTTCCTTTAAGCCGCTTTAAAACAGTATTATTAAGGCTTTTTAACTGAGTTTAATCTTTATTATTTCCAGTTTAAAGTATATAAAGAACTTAAAGACTGAAAACGTCTGTCTTAAGGCTATAAGGCGCTATTCAGCTCGCCTAGGGGCGTTTAGTTCTTTAAACTCAGTCTGGAGTTAGTTAATAAACACATTAAAGTCGTCGAAAAGAGCCCAAGTCTTAAGGGCTTCCTTTTATACTCTATTTATAAAAAGGTTATTAATTATCTTTATATAAGGTTTATATTAGTAAGTAGTTACTCTATCTAATAAGGCTTTAGTAAACCTAACCTTTCCTTCTTCTTTAAAGAACTACTTATCGTAATAAGTAATATAGCTCTAAAGTTAGGCTATTTACGATTTTAACTACGTAAAGTCTCCTTTAAAGCGTAATAGTAAGGGGAGCTTTACTTATTTCTTTTATAAGCCCTTAAGGTCGTTATTTTCCAGCTTAATAACGTTAAGTTAGGCTTAAAGTTTTTTAATAAGACCGATACGACTCTTAATGTCTCTAGGGAAGGTTTCGTTAAGTTCCTTAACCAGTCCCTACTAATTAAGGTTTAAATCTTTAAGGCGTATAGCTAACTTGTTAATAATGGGGAGCTAAGGCTAAACTTACACCTCCTTAATCTCCTTACCTTTTCTAAAGGTTAATATATTAATAGGAAAGAGGTGGTGTTTAGGAATTTAATAAACAGCATTCAGAACTAAGACGTTAGTATCGTATTATAACCTGCACTTAATATAGGCTTTAAAAGGACTAACGTGGGTTAAGATAGAACGTATAGTAAGACGTTAACAGGTAAAGGGCATTCTAAAGACGGCTTATTAAGCTAACACTTTTAAACGGGGGGTTTAATGTCACTGTAAGTCGTTATCACTATAATGTACAAAGGTAAGTCTGAACAGTAGGATATAAATAAATAATTAAATACTAGCGTGAGGAACTAGAGTCCCTTACGGTGGTTATAGGCACAATTATAACTATCTATACTAATTAACTAAAAGGTACCTTATACCTTAATCACTGTGCTTACTTAACACGAGGAGTGATCACAGTGATTAGAATGCCTCTGATCACTGTGATCACCGTGCTCTTGGCGAGATCAGAGTGATCGTTTAACGATTGGTCGTAGGGGCTTCGGGTCTTTGCACCCCTGGCCCAGTGCGCAGTACCGTGCGTACTGCCTTTCTGCACTGTTCCTTCTGTGGGGGATTCATCGGGCCGCCCCGGCCCAAGCGACGGCCTGCAGGGTCGTCACACTTAGCCAGGAGGCCTTAATAATGCTGTTTTAAAGTGGTCTGAAGGAGTACGTTACTGGAGACCTTTATTAAGAAGATTAACTAGACTATCTTTAAAAGTTAGTTAAGATAGCTATTAAGGTTAATAATTGGTATTATAATTACTATTATTAAAAGAACTTTTAGAAAGAACAAACCCTTTACTAGTTAAATAAGCTGAAGAAGGGGAATTAGTTAACCGTGACAGGTCACTACCCTAGGTTAATAGATATTAGTATAGTAAATTGTTAAAACAAACCTAATTATAATAAACCTTAATAATAATAACAGTAAAAGCAGTTTAAGGACTTATTATAAGTTTAATACTTTAACTGTGATAAGAAAGGATATATAATATGGTAATGCCTATTATTAAAGTAAATTAATTAGAAACCTATTTTAAAAAGAGGGAAGTATATTAAGTTTAACTTAAGAGACGTCCACGTTAGGATAGTAAGTAATGAAGAAGATTATATTTAAATAAATAAGTGTAATATAGGAGATAAGGAAGAAGAAAAGGAAGAACCTTAAGATGTAATATATCTAATCCTTAAAGGTGTCTTAAAAAAGTTAGTTATAAAGGTGTAGGTTATTATAGACCGACTTTAAGGTAGAAACTTAAAATTATTAAAGGTATAAGTTATAAAAGACCGACTTTAGGAAGAAATATTCCAGTTAGCTGTTACAGGTTTTAAAAACCTTACCTTATAAATTTAGGAATTAAGGAAGTTTAAGAAAGAACCTAACTTAAACCTTATTAAAATGGTAAAGGGAGTTAAAAAGTTAGCCTTTTAAGCTATTTAAGTGGTAAAATAAACCCTAGAAGGTGAAAAAGAGTAAGTAGAAAGAGTTAAGTTAAAAAAACGAAAGTTCTTCTTAATAGTACCCCTTAAGACTTTTAAACACTTTAAGCACACTGAGTGGATTAGCACCCTTACCTCCTTAAAAGAAGGACAGCTTAAATAGCTGCCTTACATTAAGGTTAGTGTGCTTTAAACCGGTACTTTAAAGGTCCCCTGAGAAGGTGTGAAATAAGTATATTAATAGAGGGTTTAAGAGTTAAAGAAGAAATATTAAAAACTGGTAAATGAAGTAAAAGACCTGTAAGTTAAAGGCTTTATTATTATGTCTAAAAATAAAGTGGTAGAAATTAGGTTATAACTTTATAATAGAGTTTACTTTACTAATTAACTTAAATATTAACTTATTAAAAAAGGCCATTTTATAAAAGAATAAGCTGGGTTATTATTACCTGAGTTTTAAGAAGAAGTTTAAGAAAAATAATATATATAAAGGTAAGTGGAAGAAGAAAAGAAATAAGACATTACTCCCCCTATCCCATACTTTACAACTATAACACCTACAGTTAATATTAATAACCTTAATTATAAAGATATATTATAGATTAACTATATATATAATAATTACACTTTTAACTGATATAATGGATTTAAGGCCCTTTATAACCACTTCCCTAACATATAAAAGTGGGATTACACTGTTATAAGAGTAGAGTTAAAACTAACTTATTACCAGGTCTCCTACTCCTTAATAAGGGAATCTAGTAGTAAGTGGAAGGTTACTGTAATTAATTAATCCCCCATTATATATTAGTGAGGAGGGGTATTTAATAACTGCCTAGTTGTAACGTACTTACTATATCTTAACGGAAAAGTTAGAAAGTGGTAAAAGTAAGAAGATTATTAACAGATTTAAAAGTAAAAGGATATTATTATAATCTAATCCTGTAAAGTGTATTATTAACTTATTAAGGACTTTAAAAATATTAAACTGTTTAAAGTTAACTAAATATTAAAGTGTGAAAACTTAGGAAAAGTTAATTATTAGGTTTATTAAAGTTACCTGTTTTTCTAAAAGGAATTAGGAAAAGGTTACAGGCCCTTTAAAAAGGCTGGAAACTAATAGTTTACTAGTTAATAAAAACCTTAAGAAAAAGGAGAGGTATTTAAAGGTTAGGCTAGATAAGACCTTAAGGATAGATAGTTATTATAACTTAGATGTTAAAAGAGTATAAGTATTATTCTGTTAATGTTAACTTAACAGACGGAAAAGGGAGGCTATGTAAGGTAAAAGTAATAATTAATAACGGGAGTGCTTTTAACTTAATGTACACCTTATTAGTTAACTGAAGGAAACTCCTTAATAAAGAGTATAAAGAGGCTATTCCTATTTGAAATAAAGAAGGAGGCCTATATTAGTATAATAACAGTAAAGTCACCCATTACTTACTACTTTTAATTAAAGTGGATAAGGATAAATAATAAGTAGACTTTAACATTACATTAGTAATAAGGTATAATATAATCTTAAGTTTACCTTAACTGGAGAAGTATAACCTTATAATTAATTAAAGGAGTAGCCACCTCACCTTTAATAAGTCCCCCAGCTGTAATTACTATTTAGAAAAAGTAAAAAAGGTATTAAACTGCTTTAAAGATATATAAAACACTTAGAAGCATATTAAACCCTTAGAATTAAGTACGGTTTAGGTTAAGTTTATTAAAATGGTTAAAGGATTAAAAGGTTTATTATATTACCTAAATGATGATTTAAAAGGTAAAGAAAAGTAAAAAGCTAATTTATAGATAAGTAAAAAAGTTAACTTATTTAAAGTATTTAAGGAATATAGGAAGTTTACCCTGTTTTAAAAAAAGATACTATAACTGTTAAATTATAAATTATAAGATTATAAAATTAAGTTAAAGCTAGGAGTAAAACTTTATAACTTTTAACCTTACTATTTAAACCCTTAACAGGTTAAAACCTTAAGGGAGTACGTTAATAAAAATCTGAAGAATGGATTTATTATAAAGTCCCAGTCTTTAACAGGGTATTTAATGCTATTTATCTTAAAGAAGGGAGATGGTAAACTATATATAGTTATTAATTACTAAACGTTAAATAAAGATACGATTAAGAATCGTTACTTATTACTACTTATTATGGAAATATAAAAACGGATTATTAAGGTAAACTGGTTCTCTAGCCTTAATTTCCCTATAGGATTTAACTATATTAAAGTGAAGGAAGAAGATAAATATAAGATAGTTTTTCAGATTTATAATAAGTATTACCAGTATTATATTATATTAATAGGATTAATAAACACCCTTATAACCTTTTAAGGCCTTATTAATAATATTCTCCACCCTTTCCTTAATAAGTTTATCTTTATATATTTAAATAACGTTTTAATCTATTTTAAAATTTTAAAAGAATATTAAAAACACGTGTGATAGGTTTTAACAGCTTTTAAAAAAGCGAAGCTAATAGTAAACCTGGAAAAGAGCCACTTTCACGTTTAAGAATTAAATTATTTAGGGTTTAAAGTAACCTTTAAAAAGCTTAAAATGTAAATAGAAAAGATAAAGGTAGTTAAGGACTAGTTTACTTTAAAGAACTAAATAGAGTTATAAACCTTTATTAGCTTTATAAACTTTTACTAATACTTTATTAAATATTTTATAAAGATTGTAAAACTATTATATAAGCTTACAGGGATAAGTAAACTGTTTAAGTAAACTAATAAGTAATAAAAGGCGTTTAAAGACTTTAAACACGCCTTTATCACAGTATTAGTTTTAACTCTCCCTGATTTCTTAAAACCTTTTTAAGTTAAGATAAACTCCTTAGAGTTTATAATTAGTAAAGAATTTAATTAAGTTTAAGATGATAGAAAACGCCACCCAGTTACCTTCTTATTAAAAGGGATCCACAGCCTAGCCTTACGATACCTAATCCATAATAAGGAACTAATAGTAATTATTTAATGTTTTATAAAATAGGTACTGTATTTAAGTAATATAAAGGAACCAGTTTAAGTCTTTTTAAACTATAATAACCTTTAGTACTTCTTAATAAAGGAACTCAGCTTATAATAAACATAATAAGCAGAGTTAATAACTCTATTCTACTTTTAGATCTATTACGTTAAAGGAAAAGATAATGGGTAAGCTGATACTTTTAGTTAAAGATAGGATTATAAGGATATTAATCTAATCCTAATCCCTGTTATTATATTTAATAAGGTAAAGAATAATACGTTAGAGTATATATTATAAGTGTCAGATAACTAAACGTTAAAATAAATTATTAACGTCTATATAAACTTATAAATAAAATATAACATTTATTAATAATAATAAGACTTTTAAATAAAAAGGTTAGTAAAAGGGGCTTATAAGTATAAGTGCCCCTTAAGAGACTTTTTAAGGCATGTGTAAAACTATGAGAAAAAGTGCCTAATACATTTAAATTATAATAAAACTAGTTATCAGTTAAAATAACTATTAGATAGTGTAAACAGTGTGTTTAAACTAAGAGTAAAACTCTAATATTAAGAGAAACTGTACGTTTATAACTTAAATAAGTGAAAATAGTATATCTAACAGGTTTATAAGTTTTAATTTAAAAGATATATAAGCTGAGTTAAAACTCTTATACAGGCTTAACAGGTGTACACCTTCCTAAGAATAAAGAAATTAGTTAAGGAAGTGGTTAATAATTATAATGTCTGCCATTAAAAGCAGAATTAATATTATAAGCCTTATAAGCTTCTTAAACCACTCCCTGTATTATAAGCGCTATAAAGCTCTATCTTACTTAACTTCGTTACTGGGATTCTAAAGTTTAGGGACCCTGTTATAAAAGTCACCTATAATTAAATCCTTATAATAGTTAACAGATTAATAAAATAGGCTTACTTTTTACTAATTTTAAAGGATATAACCGTAAAGTAACTTACTTATATCTTTAAAAAAAAGGTAATTTTATAACACCTTTAGTTAGATAATATCGTTATAAATTAAGATAAGTTAATTATATTAAAGTTTTAATAAAAGTTAATGTAAAAAATAGGTGTGAAGAGTAAGCTTTTAACAGCCTTCTACTTACAGACAGACGGTTAAATAGAGTAAGTTAATTAAATACTTATAATATACCTTTAGGCTTATATTAACTTTAAATAAGATAATTAACTTAAACTGTTATTAATAATATAAATAACTTATAATATAACATTAATTAAGTTAATAAGTATATTACTGTTCTTCACTAATTATAATAAAGAGCCTAAACTCCGTTAAGGCCCACCTACCAGTGCCCCTTAAGTTATAATATACGTAAATTAAATGTAAGAGCTATATAACCACTTATAAGCTAAACTTAAGTTTACACACGAACAGATAAAGAAGTTTACTAATAAATATTAAATTAAATAACTAGTATTTAAGAAAGGACTCTATTATAATAGTGAACAAGTTAAAAGACTAACTTTTTAAGAGGAGAACTATATTTACCTTTTTTTATACAACCTGTATTTAAAATAACTTAGTAAGAAGCTTAACTTTAAAAGGTACGGATTGTTTTAAGTTAAGAAAAAGGTCACTACCTCTAATTACAAATTAGACTTACCCGCTAGTATAAAGGTGCAGATTAAGGTTTTCCACATCTTACTTTTAAAACCCGCCTTAAAAGGAGTTCCTTTAGAAAAAAAAATTAAGATTGACGTTAATAAAGATAAGTATAACGTTAAGGAAGTTATAGATTTACAGAAAGGGAAAAACACATTTAAGTATCTTATTAAATAACTAGATTACAGCCCTGAAAGTAACTTATAAAAGCTTATTAAAAATCTTAAATACCTAGACTTAATTACGGAGTTCCATTAAAAGAATTTAAATTAATTAAAACCACCTGTAAAGAAAAAGTGTAAGGTGAAGGTTAAACCAGTTAATGTAGCTTTAAGGAGGTAAACTAACTAGTTTACTTTAAAAATAAAGAAATAAGATAAGATCTGACATTTAAACTGCTAAACTGAAAAGTAAGACTATTATAAGACTTAGAGCCTAAAAAGCGGTAAGAAACTCCTTAGTAAGTATAAAAGGACATTTATCAGAACGTTAGCTAGGGTTAAAAGGACCTTAAACCTAATAAGGAGGCTGGGCCTTTAAAGCTCCTGGTAAGCTCTATACGAGAATAAGTGCTATTAAGAAAAAGAAGTTAGTAAAAGAAAATAAGTAAAAAAAAAGTTAACTTAAACCCTTTAACCTTAAGGGGTGAGGATTTAAGGTAATAAAAGACCCTTAAGGGACTTAAACCTATAAACCCTTATTAAAAGAATTATAAACTAGGTTAAGAAAAGGTTATCAGTTAAGGTAATCCCTTAGAGAAAGAATTAGTAAGTGTTCCTGTTAAAAAGCCTCCTTAGTTAAAGGACTTATTAACTTTAAAAGGAGTAGCTAAATAAATCTCCTCTTACTTTTAGAAACGGAAGACCTCCACCTCCTAGCTAAACGTAAAGAAAGCTTACTCTTCTATCCTATAGTGTTGGACTTTAATCTGGTTAAGACAGGTAGTAGTTTCACGGAGTTTTTAAGTTTTCAGCTCCAGGTTCCACGTAACAGCGTTATACTTAGTGTTAAGGTAGTATTTCTTAAAAAGAAGCTGTTAGAGGAAAGTGTTACTGTAACTAAACGCGTTATATAAAGATAAAGCCCTTACTAATAAGTATTTAAAGTAACTGTTTAATTATACGGTAATGAGATAGGAAAGCGATTTTAAAAAATAATAACTATAAGGCGACATTTACGATTTAAAAGTCAAAATGAAGTCTATAAGGTTACGGTGTTGGGAGGTGCTGTTTTTTAAAGTGCGCTTTTATATACAGTTAGCAGGTATAATTATGTTAAGAAAGAAGGAATGCTTTTACTAGGATTTTTTATAGGAAAAGAATGTTAAAGAGGGGGAATTATGTAACGACCTTATAAGCCGTTACTTAGGCTAGAGCGGCTTAATAAATCCCTTATAAAAAGAACAGTGTAAGAAGACAGTACGCACAGTATTACGTATTAGGTTAGGGGTGTAAAGACTTAAAACCCTTATAACTAACTAGCAGTTACTTAGTTTTAATAGGAGTGCTTACCTATTAAGTATTTATAAAACCTTTAAGTAGGAGGTGCTTAATAGCAGGTTACTTAGTTCCTTATTAAATAACAGGCTATTAAGTAAGGTATAAGGTACCTCTGGCTAATTAGTATAAATAGTTATAGTTATGCTTATAACTACTGTAAGGGACTTTAATTCCTTACACTAATATTTAATTATTCATTTATATCCTACTGTTCAAACTTACCTCTGTGCATTATAATGACAATAACCTACAGTGATATTAAACCCCCCGTTTAGGAGTGCTAGCTTAATAAGCCGTCTTTAAAACGCCCCTTACCTGTTAGCGTCCTGCCATACGTTCTATCTTAACTCACGCCAGTCCTCTTAAGGCCTGTGTCGGGTACAGGTTGTAATAATTACACTAAAGGGTACGCACTAGAGTAATAGTTTCTATACTGCTTATAACCTTTTAAATTAAAAGCCTAAAGGGCTTATAAAGCTTTATAACTACATATATAGTTTAATAACTATAAAAGGTGATTGTGTAACAACTTAGCAGGCTGTCACTTGGGCCAGGGCGGCCTGACAAATCCCCCGCAGAAGGAACAGTGTGGAAGGACAGGGTACACCGTCTAAACACACTAGGCCAGGGGTGTAAAGACTTAAAGCCCCTATAACTAGTAAGAAAGTGCTTAATAGTCTACAAGGACTGACAACACTAAGCACCATTCAGTTAACTGCTTAGCTGTAACTGCGTAGTGCACTACTAAGTATAATAAACTAAGTAAGGTACAAAGTACCTTTTAATTAGTTAGTATAGATAGCTATAGTTATACCTATAACCACCGTAAGGGACTCTAGTTCCTCACACTAGTATTTAATTATTCATTTATATCCTACTGTTCAGACTCACCTCTGTGCATTATAGTGACAGCGACCTACAGTGACATTAAACCCCCCGTCTAGGAGTGCTAGCTTAATAAGCCGTCTTCGGAACGCTCTTTACCTGTTAGCGTCCTGCTATACGTTCTGTCTTAACCCGCGCCAGTCCTCTCAAGGCCTGTGTCAGGTGCAGGTTGTAATAGATTGTAACAGGCAAGGTAGCGTGTTGCAACTAGCTACTTACTTTATAAAGACACAGAACATAAAGAGAAGGAAGAAGAGAGGAGAGGTCTTGTGAGAGAGCCTCTTGCTTATATATATAGCTGCGTTGCTTTAATTAGAGGGAGATAAAAGATTCCAGAGACGTTGCATGCCTTGTTAAGGTTTAGTATTATAGTCTGTGTGCGCATATCGGCATTTCTAAGAATAGGTTCGTTTAGGGGTCAGGGATTGCTAGTAGGGCTTGCGGAGCCAGGGGCGGAGCGGGCTAAGCGTTATGGCCGAGAGTTATCGAGGCTGCACTAGGGCTCAGCCTATTACAGCGATTAGGCTTAGTGTTAAAACTTTAAATGACTGGCAAAGGCATATGGAAAGGATGAGGGTAGAGTTAAAGAGATAATAAAAATAAAGACCCTAAGCAGAAAAGGGTAAGGAGAAAGATAAGTTAAAAGCACTAAATACTATAGTATGCCTTACTCTTAAAGCCTTAGCTCCTCTCCCTTTCATCCGTTACCTATGGTAAGGGGTTAAAAGGGAGGAATTTAGCTATGCTGTGCATTAAGTTAGTTAGGAAAGGCGGGTAAGGGGTAGAAAGGGGTACTGAGAAGACTAATGCTCCTCCGTCTCCTTAAGTAATGGTATCTGAGAAAAACGGCAGCTACATTAGCTCCGTTTTCAAGATCTCCCAGCCTGTTACACGTAATATGCAGGGTTAGGGTTAATAAACCCTAAAAATCATCTGCCTTATAAACCCTTACTTAAAGCTTTACTTATGAAGAAGTAAGTTTATTACTGAACTGGTGCGATGGCGTAACAGGGAAGAAACCACAAAGAGAACCACACCTATAGAACGTTATTGTTAGCCTAAAAGGCCAACTCCCCAGAGCAATCATGCTGCAGGTTGCGTAAGATCGCTCGCATTCCAGGATTCTGTCAGCTCAAATCAACCCAATTCAACTGATCTGTGATCTGCTGCAGGGATCAAGTTAAGCTCACATTAGCTTACACTGGGAATCCTGCAACGGTTTCTTGTTGCAATGACGGGACATAGACGCTGGGGCCTAGAAGCATCTAGAAAGTTTGCGGTAGACCAGATTACACGCGGATTCACTCTGCAGCCTGAAACTTCAACTTGAAATTGGCACTGAAATGAATAAATGAATATCCATTTTAGAAAATATTCATACCCGCTATTCCCTAGGCGCCTGACACCGAAGCAATGCCCGTAACTAACCCATTATGCCGCATGCAGAGGGGCGTATCTTCTATATACAAGCCGAAGTTGCCATGACAGGTCTAAAACCCATGTCTTTCGTCGCCACTCCACAATCCCAAACCCAGACCAGCGATGTCACAAGCTGGCCTAAGGTAATGCTATACAGACAACCCAATCTCTCCCCTCAGCTCTTTGCATCGGGGATGGCCGCAGGTACCGCAATACAGCGTGCTCTTTCCGCACGCGATGACTCTGTCGCAGCCGCAGGTGATTGACTGGGAGATGAGAGTTGTCGAGCAGGCGTAGCTGATTTTTGTGCCGCACATGGTGGCGACGGTGATGAGGGGAGGAGGTGATGCAGACAACGAGGAGGCCGATCGCCTTCAACTTGAAGCGAGACTTGAATGGTATAGATGCAGTGTGCGTATATCGCTGGTCACCTTCTAATTGTTAGCGATACTGCTTTGCCACCTTAGCAGGACATTCTGTTAGGACATACCGAAAAGTACACTGGAAAAGACCCGGGGGTTCAAGTTGCTTGAGCGTGTGGCACCCTCAATGGGTAATTCCTTGACTGCTGTGAACTGGATGCAAGTGACTGCAATGGATCGATTTTCGTTGCAGCAGATATGAGGGTCTCGCCAGGGTTGATGCCGAATCCGGGTGAGATGTCCCGCAAAGCCGGGAAAAAGGTAGAAGTGTGATGAGACAGTCTACGTTGTCGCTGCTATTACGGGCGATTTTCGCGAGTTTTCATCGAATACTCATAGCATTCAGAAACGATGCAGATGGCTGCTGGCTAATGTCGACATTGCAGCCCCCCAGGCATCGGGCAGGATGATCAAATAGGTCGTCCAACCGCTGCCGTGATCGAGATTGCTGCCTGTGCGGCATGCGGGTGTGATCCACTCGAAGCCAGGCATGTTCCGCGATTTACGTCATTTGGCAGCAACGAAGGCGAGGGGCTTTGGGGGAGCCAGTGGGAGCTCTAGAATGTCGCAGAATGGGGGCCGGAGCTAAAGCTCCGCACCTGGCGAAACAGGATTTGCACTGACATCACTGATGACACGCAATTGTCGCGATCCACGGGGGACAGCGAGCAAATGTGGTCCTATGCTTTAGGGTTCTGTAGGTAGTCCTAGCATCCGTGCTCAGGGTTCTCAGGGTCGTCGCCCGATGCATCGAGACAACCGGTCCAGGCACTGAATAAAAACGCCGAAATGGTGCCACAATGCCACGAGACACACCGCATTGTGCCCCTGGTGGAGGGTTCGGCCGTCGAGTGCCGCCGGAAAGCTCAGTGTTGGTCTGCGCTTGTCGACTTTTTCACTGCAGCCCTTCCGTGTCCCGCATGCAGCTTCGGCCCCCGCGGCGTCCTATCAGTCGGCATCATCAACGTCGCCTTTCACAGCTGCCTTCGCTTTCCCCTCTCTCTTCTTCGGCTTCAGCCAGTCCTCATTGCCGAGAGGCCAGTACACTCTGTTTTCGGGCCCCCCCATGCCCCGATCTTCCTCGCTTATTTCGATAGCTGCCGGGTTTCCAAGGTGCCCATTTTCGTTGGGTAACTCGTCCACATCCATCATGTCCTCATCGGGCACCTTCTTGCGCTTTCCGCCCTTCCCCTTGGCGTTGCTTTTGGCCGCCTTCGGTGCCGGCCGGCTCTCGTCTGTGCGTTCGTGTGGAACCATATCCTTGATCTTCTCAAAGCCCGGAAGTTTGAAAGTTCTCATGAGCTCGAAAACAGCCTGCTCCTTATCTTTTGCTTCAATCATCAAGTCCATATCCGGCGGACATGGAGGCAGTGTCTTAACCCTTGGGCTATGCTTCCGTCTGTCACGCGGCGTCACAGCTCCATCGCAGGGCTCACTGTAATGCATCTTCTGCTTGATGCGCTTGCGTCTCCACGTGGCGGCAATTCGGTCCGATATCTCAGCTTGGCTGATGTCCAGCGTGCCCTCTCGGCATTGGTCGCTGTCGAAAATGATGTTGTGGTGGTGGTAGTCGAGCACAAGCGGAATGTTGAGCTCCTCGCAAATGGGGAGCAGATCGTGGACACTCCACGACACATCGTCATTTTCCAGCACGAGTCGGGCTTTCACCGAGGGGGAAAGCTTGGCATAATTCTCGCGGAAGCGGTTGAGTGTCGCGCCCTTGTCTCCATATACTCCCCCCATGTGAAGAATCATGATGGCGTCACGATCTTGCTGCTCGGGGAGGCGCATCAGGGAGAGCAGTTCATCGTGGTACTCCAAGTCCCGGACAGAAGCTGTGATGACCTCTTTCCTGGGAGATCCCAGCTGGGTAAACTGTTTCCATTGTCAGACCACCAGAATATGAGGCGTTCGTCAAAAAGTTTGAAGGGCTCTGGAAGTGTCCGGAGAACCTACCTGTCCTGGATGTGTCGTTACGCGCTGACCCAACTCAGCCGCAACCCTTCCGGCCTCGGCCAGCACCTCAGAGGCGAACGGCGCCAGCTTGTACCCATGCTCTGGGTGGCTAGCAAACGGAAACATTTCTGAGCTCAGACGCATGAACTTGATTCCATACTTGTCGTTCCACCTCAACATCTTGACGATATCCCTCGCGTTCGCCAGTCCGAGATCTCTGACGAATTTCTCACCAAGTTCCATCCTCGGCTTTTTTGACTTGTCGGGGCGGTTCTTGGCTGGATGCTCGGGCAGAGATTCGTCTTGGAGCGGATGGCGATGTTCGACGATGGATGCCATTCGACAAGTTCGGGAGCTGAAGACAGGGGTCCTGGCGGAACGGAGATAGGTATTGAGACACGCCTAAACACGTGTTAAAACAATCTCGCTGTCATGTTGCACTGGGTGAGCTAACATATCCGAGTCGGCCTTTCCAAGGGAGTGGCAGGTAGTTGCTATTCACAGGGGGCGGTCGAGCTGCTCCCCGCTCCACCTCGACTGCCTCCTCTGTTTCCTCTTCTGCATCCGGAACATACTGGTCATCCGCGTCATCGTCCTCTGCACCTTTTGCTGCGCTTTTGGCAGCTTTTGCTTTTGCCTTTTTGGTGATATGAACGGCTTCCTTTGTCGTAGCAGGCACCTGGCCGTGTTTCACGGGCTCTGCCTTCAGCAGCCTGACTTCTCGGAGAAGCTCGGGTTGGTGGTAATTATCGTGACTAGGATCCAGAGATTCTTGGAAGAGACTAGTCTCAACCTTGCGCTTCTGAGTCTTGTTCGCTCTCATCAGTCGGCGTTCCATCCGTGCGAGGCCCTCGATGGCAAGCTGGACTCCCTCCTTCGTGGCCTCTTCGCGGTCATCGGCGCTGTCTTCACACTGCTTCTCTTCGCCTTCGGGACGGATTCCCATCACCTTTCCTTGGATCTCGCGCGTTTCATCCTCTCCGCGGGTGTCTTGGACTATGCGACGACCTGATCGACGGAGCTGGACCTCGGGGCGTGTTGGTGTTGCGACGCCGTCTGCTGCTGGCGGGGTGTCCAGCGTTTCGCTCGCGGGCTCAAGCGCCGACGTCGACTTTGACGCACGAGGCATGTCGGGTGGTAGTTTTAGGTGAAAAGGTGAAGCGTGGGCATAGGTTGCTATCGTCCTAGCGGGTAGAGCCGGGATTGAGCGATGTGGGAGGAAGACAAGCCCCGCGTTTGCGCTTGGCCCCGATAGGCTTTGTCCGCGGATTCGCGTCCGCCGTAATGCAAGAAAGGACTTGGAGAAAGCGCAGAGACTGGAGGGTATGCCACTCGGCAAGACACCAGAATTTGGTCAGGGTAAGGTTGGCCGCAGTCGATGGCCAACACGGGGACTCGGCCTGGCTCCAAGTTACCAGCTGAACAGCCACCCGATTCAGCTCAGGCTATCGGAGAAAATGAGCTGAGTGACCGGAGATTCCAAATGCGAAAGACGGCTATCGTGCAAGGTATCAATTAGCAGGACGAGCACCGAAGCCGTGGCCTCGATCGGCTTCTCTTACCTGAGTGACAGAAATCGGGCAGGCGGAGCACTCCGATAGCATCAGAATACAATTGCAAACAGGTGCTCATCGACCGGAGAATCTTTTCCAGCTCGCAAATCAAATTTTGATGTGGGAGTCGTGAGCTGGACGTGGTGTTTGTGGACCAAAGGAAGGTCCGATTGCCCAGCCTATAACGTGCCGCCATTCCCCTCCGATGAGGTCATGATCAGCGTTCCACTGGGAACATTCCAGATCGCAACGTATCGGCCAGGGCTACGACCATCGACGTCGCGCACCATGGACTCTGGGCAATCGCGCTGCGGCCAGCGACCTGGACCAGAGACACACGCGTCGCGCTGATTGGCAATTTCGCGAACACACCGCCATAACAGCAGGGCTGGTGATTTCGACTGCATTCCATCAAGTTCAAATGCATGCTCATTGCAGCTTCACCATGCGTGCTGCAAGGGTCGACACAAACGTCTGCGATGCAACTGCCAAAACCTCGATCCATGACGTCCCGGGCCGTTGACTCTCCAAAGTTCATTAGCTCCAAAAACCCAACAAACCCACCCACCCCTGATCTACGGCCCCTGAACTTACAAATAGGTAGAGAACGTCTCGTTGCCAATAGCCTCCGTCTCGCTTGCATGATAAACCCAACACAACCCAGCCACGCCCAGGTCATAGATATTGTAATGTGCAACGAATCTGGGCACACAAAATTTCCATTTTCGTATCTCGACCATGTGATGTTGCTCACTCTGGCTCAGGCTCGGCTCAGTCCTGTCTTAGGATTTGCTCAGGCTGGCTCACTTTTGCTCATCCTCATTGCCATTTTCGGCAGGTTATGGCGCAGCCTACCGAATCGCTTCAACTCTAGCCGAGGGGGCCCAGAATTAGTCCCATATATAAAGATAGCTAAAAATGTATCCCATTTGGGACCAATAGTCTTGTATGTTCGTATTACTATTGGAATCCAAGGATTTCATGTGGCCAGAATAGTGAGTCTGTATCCCTTTGTGGGGCTGGTCTACACTAGATGGTCTGGAACAGCCAGATGCCATTGCACTGATAGGCTACGGCCGCTGCAGGAGCTGTGGCACTTCCTATCAGCTGCGTGATAGCTGCAAGGTTCAGCCAATCATGCCACGGAAGCCCTAGGATCCTAGAGTTCAAGATACGACCTATGATATCCACGAAGGTGATGCGATGGCTACAGCTAATTAAGGCCTTTAGCCGAGACCTAACTAGCTTTTTGAACCTAGATAGCTGACCTCTTGGGGTATAAGAAGGGGGCTAGGCCACCTTCTTTTAAGATCTTGAATCATCATTAATATAGCATATATTCAGGAGCACACATAAGCCTTCCAGATCTTCCACCTCTTCTATACTGCTAAGTTACCTTATCTGCGACATACCGCATTCTTTTGCAGGGCAGCCAACTGCCCTTTCGAGCTACTGCTACGGGAGAACCCTTGAAATTTGGCCCTATAAGCGTAGAAATAGCAGCTTAGTTGAGACTTGGACGCGTGCGGCCTGTCTAATTGGCATACGCTTCGGTATTCTAACCCTCAACTATTCGGTCGTTTTCCACGCTCCCTGCGCTCCAATTTCGCTATAGTTAGAATAGATTACTGGCGTGCCGGTCTGTGGGCTGATCGGCCATGACCATATGCACTGGGATCAGCGTGAGAATAATAGGGTTGGCACCGACGCCGGGAAAGGTGACTGGGGGACCACTTGGGTCGGTGTGAGAGGGACCAAAGCGCACTTTCTAAGTGGAAGGGAATCATGTCAAATGAAACTTCTTCCGTCGTCCAAAGAATCTTCCACAGTCCTCTTCTCTCCATAACCGGCTCAAACATCACAGATAAATCACACCATCCTTAGCTACACCTTTCCTTAAAAAAAAACTCCGGCACTCTTAATAGCCAGCTCCTTTACAGTCCACATATGCCAAGGATCAATCATGAACGTACCGTCGCGCCCGTCGGGCTCTTGACATTTTCTATCCGTACCCAGGTGCAAACATGCTCCGGCACTCTAGCTATGCTCCTAAAATGAGACAGCGACATTGCCTAGGAAGAGAGACATTCCTGTTAGCCAAACCTAAAAAAAAGGCAAGAGACGCATCAGCTTTTGTGGGGGGCGACAAAACTTACCTCCCTACCTCCTCATTAGTGATGGGAAACGGCGAATCTATACCGCTTTCTGTGCTTTTTACCTCAATGTGGTATATGACACGTGAAACAGTTTCGGTATACCATCGCAGGGTTCTAGTGGTGTAGATCCCTGGCACGAGCACGGAGATGAGACATTCTCATTATTAAAGCCATTCTCCTCAGTATATCTCCTTCTCTTAGCAACCTGCGCCTGCTGAATACAAACAAAATTCCAACCTACAAACCCCCTAAAGCGCAGTCGACCAAATCTGAATCCTATCATCCTCATCTTGCGGCTCCATCCACTCTAATCTATTCCTGTCAAATAACCTCAACGCTTCATCGCGCCTCCTCTCCGCCCCGCCCCTGAAAATCTTCGAAAACATCCCCTTCGACGGGGCCTCATCCGGCACCACCGCCGCACACGCCCTCGCCTTGTCCGGCTTTAACTCATCATACACCAGCCCCTCAATGCCATTTGAAAAGTTCCAAAGCCTTCCGCACCCGCATGCGCAGCGCACCCAGTTTGCATAGCGCCAGATGAACTTGGCGCGGTGGTAGGAGAAGATGTTTGAGTTTGGTGGACTGAAATTGGGACGGAACGACGGGTTGACATGTGTTTCCATGTGCACCATGTAGATGGCTGCCATAGTTACATCGCGGCTGGCTGAGGTGAGGCCTTCGAGGGGGAGACGGCCCCAGACGTGCTTGACGAGCTGGTCGCGAGGCGCAGGGTTCAGTCGAGAGAAGTAGGTGATGAAGCGGGCCGCTGCCTCAGGGCTTAGTACATGATCTACCTAGGATTTCGGAGGCATGTTGATTGGGGTTGCTACTTACCGTCAACTTCCCCTGTTGATGGGTCTCGCATCGCTTTGAAGATGGCTGCGTAGACTTGTAGAGAGGCCAGCGTGAGGCGGGACCAGTACGAGTCCGGCTCAATTCTGGGGCGGTGATTCACCCATTTGGAGTCTCTTCCGAGGGTGAGGAAAGCCTGTGAGATGTGTTGTGGTTGTCGATGTGGTTGCCGTTGTGGCCGGAATTCAACTGCCAGTGGTGAAATGTCCTGGGAGAATTCATTTTCTGATAGCAGGGTTAGACAACCAGGTCATCTAATTTATAATGGGTGTGTGTGTGTGTGGGACACTAACCGGAACTCTGCGTCACAGTCGCCTTAAATATCCGCAGTTTATCTCTGCTCATCTCCTCGTCTAAATACGACTTTGTGCAAGCAAGAATATCCTCTCGTTTATCGGCTTCCTCAAGACCTATCGATTGAAGGCCCTCAACAACGTTCAGACGGTAGTATGTTCGAGCCTTGAGGTCTTGGTGGTTTTGCAGGAATTGTGTATGAGCTCGTTTTGTCTCAACCGTCAATTGCTTCAGAGCTTTAAGGGCGCCATGGGCCGTTTGTTCGAAGTTAATGTGGCCGGCCTCCCCGTTACCAATCGACACGAGACATTGCAATCGACGCTGAAAGTCGGCACCGAATATGGCCCTGGCTTCGTCCCACAGTTCATCGATCGGGTTATTCGCTCGTGTAGCACCGTCGAGAAACTCGATCTTTATCGGACCGCAAGATATTTTGATCGGGTCAAAGAAAGACGTAGCCGCCGCCGTCGCGCGGCAGACCTCCCAAACCTTGGCAGTCTCCTGTACTTCCGAAAACGGATCAGGGACATCGCTCTCGAGACGATACGTTCTCAGTCTGACAACCTCGTGTGCGAGTCGTCGCTGTGACGAACACACAAACCTAAGAAACCAGAATTAGTCCTCGCTTAGGTATCCTTGCCAGCAGTCAACATACACCTTGCATCTAAGCTTGTGATCCTGCATAAGCAGGTTCTCATCCTTCCCCATGCCGTACGTCCTGACAACGTATTTGAGGCACCGCTCCAGCTCGGCCGTGTCAAAACGTGCCTGTAGGTCGCCGTTGAACTTGAGCCTCTTCGCTTTCTTTTTGAAGACTTTGTCCATCATATTGGAGTATGCATCAATACAGTCATCGATACTCATCTCCAACCGGCCTAGCAAGATGGCGATTATTCTGTGGAATAATGCGGTCAGTGAATGCATGCAAAAAAGGGGTATTGTTGTTGTTTGGCTAACCCGCCTGTGCTTGTCCCTGCCATCATGTCAAAAAAGTGGCATGGCTTTGGAGGGTTTTGCAGGTCGACAGTCATCATCAGATGTTTGAGAATGTAAAGCGAGGACAATCCCCGAACACCTCCACCATCCAAGCAGAGCAGCCTGAGCGGCCCTCGTTGCTGCTGTTGGCTGAGCTGATGTCCTGACATTTTTGGATGGCGTCGATATCTTTTGATGGATTACAAGTATGTAAAAGTTGATAGACAAAAGTTGTCAAGGTCAAAAACAGTGAAAGGTAGGTATGGGTAGCAGGTCTTATTCTGGATAAAAGACTGGCTCGGTATCGCCGGAGGGAGCATTCCATGGTGGGATGAGCAAAAGGACAAAGCGGTAGCCGCGGACCCCTGAATCTCACGTTCACATCCCAGGATCTGATGGAACTAAAGACTTGGCGGTCTCCAAAACAGGCACCGAAACCAATGCGCTTGGCCACGTGGCGGCTGTATCTGCAGCCACCGGGCGCGGACGGAGGCGCCGGACAACAATCCTTGCCCGCTATTGGGCGTGACCGAGAATCCTCCCTGTTTCAAGGCGGTATCTTGGAACACAATATTGATTTTGCAGTTCGGGCAATGATAATGGAGTTAAAGTCATTGGTTAGGTTCAGTTAGTGCGCCTTGAAGTACGAATCAGGATGGACGCTTAGGGCGCCCCTTATTTCATGAGTCTCGAAAGAGCGAGCGAAATCACACCCCTGGGCTGTGGCTTAGTTGATTTAACTAAGATCCCTGCGGCGATGAATGAGAGCCTCTAGGAGTGCCGTGTTTGTCCTTAATGATCTTCCTCCCCACATTCGCAGCCTCTGCCAATTCCCGGCTCATCACGGTCTTGGGACTCATCCTCGTTTGTCTGCCGTCACCACTCTCAAGGTCCTTATGCCTTCCTCCAACATCATTTGGCAGACCTCTAGGTCTTCCATCGTCCTTTCCTCCAAGAACATCAAAGTGCCCGAGGCTATCGTCACCAACGCCCCGCAAATCCATCACAATGCATTGTTTGGACGGCAGGCGAATGATCCTCGGCTCTGCGGATACATCGACGGCGACATTGGTATGTCCCTTGGTTGATACCCCATCACAACATGCAAGATTTAACCCCCGAGCAGCGGCCCCAGTGAAGTGCAGCGGCGGTTTCGGATGCGCCGCCGAAACCATCGACAATCTGCCAGTCTTTGCGTGTTGCAACAATGTGCTTTGCCAGGGACTGGCCCTGACATGCGTGGATGCTTCCACAAACATGTGCACAACACAGAGTTTGTATTGCTCGGTATATGACACGATGATTCTAAGCTGGTAAGAGCAATTTCTCTACTAACACGTCACATTACCTGTAATGCCACGGGCTAACCTTTCCGACCTTCAGCCCAACAGCATGCGTCACATACGTCGTTCAACCGACCGGCACCCAAATAGATGCCTTCACCTCTTGGGCCTGCGGCGAGGCTCCAGCAACCACGACTATCCTACAGACGACAAATAAAGGAGCTGCAGCCACCACATCCAGCACTCGCCGCGCTCTCACTGCAAGTCCAAATCCAGCAGGCACTGGCTCATCCAACAACGGTAACTCCGGAGATGCAGCAAACCCCGGATCAGGACAAGCCGCCTCAGGCGGTCCCTCGAGCACGGTAGTCAACGTGGGGATTATCGTAGGGATAGTAGTTGGAGTAATACTGGTGCTTGCCTTGGCAGGATGGGTGATCTGGAGGTATCGGAGGCGACAACGGGAAAAGGATGAGACAGTGCGAAGACATCAAGGGTATACGAAGGATTTCGAACTTAAAGAACCTGGTGGTCAAAGCGAGGCGTTCATGGGGTCAAACCAGACGGGTAGGTGGGTGTATGATCAGATGAGGGATGACAGGGTGAGTGTTGCGGGTTGATGCAAAAGAGGAAACTGTCAATATTTACTACATAATTAATACGCGGAATACCTAGCTAAAGGGCTGTTTCGGCCATGGACTGAGTTGCTAGACGATGAGTATTCATGTTGGACATCTCTTGGCTAGGAGTCTCTCGATCTAGTGAGGACCGTTATGCGGAACATCTCGGGCCTCTCAGGTGAGGGACCTTCTTGGCTCCTCACGCTAGCAATTCATTGTTCAATTGAGGTCTACTGTTCGGAAACTCTAGATCCACACGACTTGTTTAACAGTGAATTCACCTCAGGAGAGTTGTCCTAGCCCTCACTCAGTCATCTTGCCTCAACCGTCTTTGGGAGTCCCTCCCTAAGTTCTGTCTTTACCTGGTTCTCTCTAGAGTACTAGGAGCAGGCCGTAACACCTAATATAAGAAGACGGAAATGGAGACTTAATGGGGGACGTAAACTGAGTTTTATAGACTCGGGGGGAAGGGAAGAGAAGGGGGGAAGAGTGGCTGGGTGGTCCCAGTTTTGGAACACCTGTGTCCCAAATCTGTTCCCTCGCGAAAACTTGAGAAAATTTCTAGAACTCCGTTGAGTAACAGAGTACTACCTACTCGTCTAAACCACGTTTGGCGGCTTTCCTGATCATGTCCTGAGCAGCGCCTGAGCAAAGGTGTAGGAGTCCCAAACGACGGGATCAGACTGGCTGCCGGGCAGCCCAATCACTAATGTTTCCCACACCATCAAGCACCTGTCAACCTTAGATCTGGCAATACTAAAAAGAATTCCAAACGCCAAACTGGATTAATCACGCGTGAACTCGTTCAACTTGTCCAAGCCACCTTTAGGCGGCTGCACACGCGTATGTCCATAGTGAAACTTTCGCAACACTGATTACCTGCTTGCAGTGCACCCGGAACAGCTACCATAGCATAATGACGATACATATTTGAGATTATTATAATTATATCCCTTTGGTTTGTTTTGATTTCTTTTCTTTCAACAAGGCATGCTTTACTTTGCTTCAGTAATAGGGTTTTCTGGTATATATGACAAGATTCACACACCTAGTATGTGCGTATACCGTAATTGGACTTATTGCCTGAGAGTAATCCTTACAGGATGCACGTTATCTACTTTGCATTGAAAGGAAACTTTAGGCGGGGGGACTGAAAGCGGGTCTCTAGGGCTATGCAGCGACTATATGTGGGATCACCCTAGCTCAGGGGAAAATCAGGGAAAGCTCAGGACAAAATGGCCACAGCTCACCCCAGCTCAAGACTACGAACGAAAACGGAAATTTTTTGTGCCCAGATTGGTCTCAAATTACCAGGCTGATATAGCAGGCCGGAATGTTCCCAGCCAGGAATACAACTGAGTACCTCGGAGAATGTGTGGTGGTGACGGTGCAAATGAGGCGGAGGCTGCAGTGCAAAGGAGACGACGCCCTCCGCCAACAACCTACCTAAGGTAACTTGAAGTAGAGAAACAATTTCGACCCTTAAGATCATTCAACAACGATATCCCTCAACTCACAGCCCTCAAAGAGACGTAGCTCTTCCCCCGTTCTCTGCCGCCAAAACGACGCATCAACACCATCCGGGTTATTCTTGGCCAGCTTCGCATCAACATGAAAGATCCCCAGCCGAGTAAACCTCCCGAGCGGATCCTCGCCGCTTGAAATCTCCCTCAGCATCATACCACAGAGACCGCGCAGCCCAAGCCCAGTAAGCTCACCATATTCGAGCAGGTGAACTTCAAGCGGTTGGCCCGCAATGGAGTCTGTGGCTTCGAACTCCTTCTCGATGGCGTCCGGCATCACTTTGGTGATGAGGAAGGCATTGTCCTGTTCTTTCCTCCCGGCCGACGGTGGGTATTTTAGAAGATTTGTTCGACCGGTTGGGTCGGAGCTCCCGAACCATAAGGCCTTGCGGAGTCTACCCCGGATGGTGACCTGGCCTCGGCTGACTGCACCGAAGGCGGCCTCAGCCACGACGAGTTCTGTCTGTGCATCGAGTATTGTTAATGTTGGGTCGTTCACAGGCCTGTCGTACTTGAAATAGGCTTCGCCATTGGTCGCAGTCCAAGACCAAGAAGGGCCTTGGTATTCCGAAGGTCGGGGGCTCAACCTGGCGTGACCTGTCAACATGTGCCACATCAGTTCGCGTGACAAAGAACGCTTCCAGTGGCCCGCGAGATACTCGTCGTTCATCGCTGGGCTGAGGATTTCAGCGATACCAGAGATGGCCAAGATGCGGTCCTTTGTGAAACTCAATGACCTCCTTGTGTAAGTCCCCACGAGTGTGTACCATTTGTCGCGAGGCAACGCCTCACGTTCTGATTCAATGGCTGTAACCGAATAGGTATTGAAATTCTTCTGCGTTTCATGGTGCAACTCCAACACATTCAACCGCGAGTCATTTGCGTCCTGTTGCCATTTCCAGCCATTCGTAAACCGACCGATATTGATGCTAGATGACATCAAATATGTTGACGGACAAACCCAGCGGTTTTGCAGAGATCCAAAGGTCAACATTCGTTGTGACAGATAGTATTCCTGGAAGCACCAGGCTCTGTAATCAATGGGCTCTGGATCGTGGCTCTTTTCCTGGCAACGAAGGAACGCAGAGCCAAGCAACCCTCCGGGGCATTGGAACGGCAGTCTGGCGCGTAGCTCTGCTTCTTGATTGAGATCAATGTCGCCAAGAAATCCTTCGTTTGCTCGAGTGGCTCGGGACGCCATGACGACCATGATGGCCTGGGTGTAGATTCGAGGCATCTCGGCGATCTGAAGCGCCAGCTCCTTTTCATCGTCCTGCGCAATGCACAGTGAGTCGACCCATAGATAGAGTATTCCTAAGTCCACTGTGACCTTGACAGCATCTTGGATACTTTTCGGGAGATGGTCCCAGCGAAGGATCGGGTTCGAGACCTGCAACCGGGCTTTTGTCGTCTTGTGAGGCTGGTCGCCGCCCCAGCAGTAGCTGAGTGCGGCGTAAGGAGCTGCGTCTACCTCCTCCTGGAGTTGAACTACGTAGACTCCCTGCGTTGCTGTTGAGACCCGCAGAATACGTTTAGGCATGTATGTGAGGGCTGGTTTGCCACAATTCTGGTGCGAGGTGAGACATTCGCGCAGCCAGGATTGTGCCAGCGATACGTTCTCCGGGGACCAGACGGTCTGGCTAACAGGGCGGTTGTGAATAAAGCTGCTGGCGGGGTCTCCTATGTAAGATAGAGATGGTCAGTTGAGAGTCAACGTTCCAGGCGACTCGGATGGGAAACTTGAATGAGGAGCACTCAATTCCGGTGCTGACCTTTCAGTGTCCAGAGATCAATGTGCACTCCGCTGAGACGCGTGAAACACCTTCCCCTCACCCCACGACTGGTACACCTGATATCCCAGAGCCAGAAAATGATCTCGTCGACCGGAACGCGATTGACGAGTGACGCGCTGTAGGTTTCGGCGCAGAGAAAGATGTCCTCATCCGCAGAACAGCCATCAACCACCTTGGAACGTCTCGCCCACCGGGAGAGAAGCCAACTGCAGACCTCGCAGGTCGGCGGGGCCTGTTGAATGTCTCTAAGGGTAACGTCGAAGAATATGAGTGGTTCTTCCGGAGGCTGATCGGGTCGCCCATCCTCGAGCGGGGGCGGCTGTGTCTTGTCCAAGTCCAAAACTATGCGAGCGCAGGCGGCGCAGGAGTGATAACCCTCCGCCTCAGACATTTTTCCTGATGGCCGCTTTCTGCATACAAGGGAGTAGGATGGAGACCTGAGGGGCTGGTGGAACGGAAGCTTGAGGGGAATTAGTATCTGGGCCAGTCTGGCTGCCTAAGCAGCCCGGCCAACTTCCAATCGGAGGGCAGAATAAATGACGGCGCCTGTCTCAAACCAACTCACCGCAGGTGGTACAAAACCTGGAAAACAAAGCCATCTTGGCTAATAATCTTGTATTAGGTTGTCAATGATCACGTTGGTCACACAATCATTGACAACTATATACCCAACTACACCTACCAGGACATTGTAGGCTAAGGAGCACCAGAGTAATGCAAGTTCAGCCCATTGTTGCTAAGCAGCTCAACGGCGATTCTTTTGGGCACCTCATTCTCCCTCCACTCGGTTCTCTCGCCTGGTCCCTTTGTGCCAAAGCCAGGTGCCCATACCGACAAACGCCCCCGACGTTTATCGACCACGTGCGCTGCCCCGCCCCCTTTTGTCCACAGCCAATGGCTAGCTACTCTATAGACAATCCCCGATTCCGCCCGACCGGTTCCGCACCGTCCCCGGTTGGACGACTCCCAGAGAAGGTGTGGCCCCAGCCCAATGTCGCGACAGAACGGCCTGCTCAAGGCGTCCATGTCCTTTTGAATGGCCTGTAAAGCTTGTTTACCACAATATAAATCTCGGAAATTGAACAAAGAACCAGCGGGGTTAGCCTCATTGAGCTTCAGCTTCGAATCTTTGTAGCATTTCCGCTCGACGTAGAATTCGGCGGATGGGGCAGCATGGTTCTCGGGGCTGCCGTGCCATGGGTTGGACGGCCACAGGGAGCAAGTGGCGTAGCGCACGCGCACACCCAATGGGTTCCACATTGTGTTCGGTGTTCTGCAGTGGTTTATAGTCGCCTCGGCCCTCTCGCGCAGCTGGTCGGCGAGGAATCTCTCCATCTCCCTGGTTGTTCCGGCGTGCAGGCACTCGTCCACAATGTCCAAGCGATGCACTATGGGGTTGGGCCGTGCTGTCAGTGGCGGCAGGACCAGGACGGTGAGCTCTTCGAGCCTCTTTGGCCGATACATGGCCAGAGACCAGAGGAAACCCTTGGAAAAGGGCTTCAGGGGTCGGTTTTGCTCGACGGCGTTGGCATTGCTGTTGGCCTGAGCGTCGGCTGGGTCTTTCTGGAAGCTAATGTCATCGAGCAAGACGGCGATGCACCGAGGCGCCGAGTGCCAATTGAAGCCCGCTCCCTCTCAGAGGTAGAGGTTAGAGTCGATGGTTTGCTGCGGGAAGAATACATGCACCATGAGCTGGTCACGATCCCGGTTGGTGTAAAGACGAGGGTGGAAGGAGAGTATATAGAGCTTGAGGCCAACGCGACGCGAATCGGCACACACATGCAAGACGGGCGGGATGGCCAGCATGGGGTGCGTGATTGGGAAGAGATGCCCGACGCCGGGGAGGATTGGGATGATGCGCTCTATCTGGCAGGCCTGTTCCCAGATCATCAATCGAATCTCAGCGGGGAGCCGTGCGAAGACGGTGAACTCTCCTGTCGGGTTGTATACTGGGACCTCCATTGTTGAACTAGCGGATCACGAAGTGTATATTGATTATGGTGCAACTTGGGGGAGTTGGGAAATTGTTGGTGAACGAGAAATGGTGCCCAAGGAATCGGGTGCGGTGTGGGAGCATTTTAGGCAACCAATGCAGCCCACGCACTCAGTTTAAGGGGTTGGGGCACAGAAAGGGCATAGGGAAGGCACCAGCGAGCCTGACGGCCCAAGGCCAAGATTGAATGGGCCGCTATTGTAGCACCGTGACAACACAAGGCAATCGTACTGTGGATGGAAATCACCTGATCACATCAAGTCCTCCTTCCCCTTCTATTTCCCTAGGCCCATTAAAACAATTCAGACACCAATAACCCCTGGGCCTGTGACGGCAAAAACTCTTTGAAATCAATTTAACCCCCTGAAAAATACAAAACAACAGCTACCGAGCCCCAATGCGATCTATCTGCTCTACCCAACCACCCAGCCCCCGCGTCCTTCACCACCTAATCCTCCTCTCCGGGAAGAACTCATCAATCAACTCCAAGTAATACGGCTTCAGCTCCTCCACGCTCGGCACGTCATCACTCTTGCTATACAAATCATACGGATTAAACGCCCTCACCGCGGCCAACAACCCTTCGTCCCCATCGGCCATAAACTCCCGATACGCCCCCTCCGCATGCCACGGATAAAACGAATGGAACCTAATCATCGCCAGCCCCTCCCTCGGAATCGTGCTCTGCCCGCTCACCACCAAGTACAAATACTCATCATGCCCCCAGCTCATCATCAGATTCTCCACTCCACAACCCGCCTCGTAAATCCCCCTCTCCGTCCCATACAGCGCATGTCCACTGTCTGGATTCGCCGTAAATGTCTCTGGGAAGACGCACCGCTCGTCAAACCGGCACCCCACCGGGAACGTATCCCCCACCACATCCCACTGCCCCTGCGCGCCGTCGAAAAACACCATCAGCTTCCCCAGGTCGTGAATCAGCCCCACGAGCTGCATCCACCGGGGCTTTCCATCGCGGCGGATCGCCTCGGCGCTCTGCAGCAGGTGCTGGATCTGGCTGAGCTGCGTGTCGGGATCGGACTCGTCGATGACGCTGTTGAGTTTTTCAATGGCCTCCCAGACGGAGAGCTCGGGCCGGACACGGGATTTGGAGTGGAAGCGTTGCCGCGCCGAGAGGTTGTAGGCGACGGTTTGCTTGGCGTGTTGTTCGGTATAGAAGGCCTTGACGCGGTCGTGGGCGGAGGAGTATTGTCGGAAGGAGGAGTGGTCTTTGGTGGAGTCGAACTGGGAAGGGGTGTTGAAGGGCGAGGGGTGTGGTTGGGGCTGGGGTTCGGCTTGGAGGCGGGCTTTCTTGGAGGCGGCGAGTGCTTTGAGGATGTTGACTTGGTCGACGGCGTCGGAGATGGACTCGAGGGCTGCGCCGGGGTGGGGAGGGTCGGTGCCGTGGATGGCGGAGGGGGCCATAGTGGTTTTGGTTTGTGTTCTGTGAGGAGTACGTGGACTGCTGGTGAAAGGGGGAAGCTGATGTGGCTCGCCGGTTCAGAGAAGCAAAACAAGGCGACAGTCTATGATGGCAACACGCGGGACGTTGATGACGGCGGCACCCCGACTATATACCTCTCCAAGGTTGCAACATTCGCCACTCCACAACGAATACGAAACCAACCCCCGTGGGAGGCAAGCGTGGATGTGTGTGCGGTGTGCGTGTGTACCTATCGTGGGCTCCATTCCGACCACCCACAATCCCACCCTCACACCACACCACTGCACCTCCCTCCACCAAAGCTGCGAGAGGAGAGGAGAGTGGGAACCTCCCATCCCCTTTGACAAATAAGGGATCCCGCCCCGAATCCAATCCTCCCATCCACGCACCCACCTCAGAGCGGGCCAAGCAAAAAAAAAACAAAAAACCAAAGGGCCCATCAAAAGGGCCCATCATAAAGGCCCAAACCCTTCCCACTCCCTCCAAAAATATCCGATTATTTCCCTTCCGCTGGCGCGCTAACCGGTCCATCCCACCACTCCACCCCGCTCCTGAAGCCGGCGTAGCCCTCTCCTCCCCACTAACGTCACCACACGTCTCCCGTGACCAGCCACCTCTGCCCAACAAAACACAACCCAACCCCGGGCGCTGGAATCCCACAACCCACAACCCACCCGAACCCAGCAAGCAGGGCAACCCGATCCGCAGATGCAGGTTCCCGCTCATGTGATCGGGCAATTCTGTCCGGGGGCGGGGGGTGTGGGACCCGCTAGTTCGGGGCGGGGGCGAAAAGGGGGAATAATTCCCGGATTTTTGAGGTGGCCGGATGGGAGCCGATCGGGTGGCGGAAGCGACACCACTTTCGGATTACCTAGGTAGGTAGTCCATAGGTAGGTACCTAGTAGGTACGGAACACAGCATGGAAACAAAACGGCTGCGACGCACATGGTTGGGCTGGGGGAGCATACCGCTACTTTGTCCTCCGTGCAGTGATTCTAGCGGCGGCATCCACCACCGCACGTCTGCAAGTCGCTCAGACAAGATTACCTGGTAGGTAGCGACTCGGCCCATTTTCCCACCTACCAGAGACAGACGCCCATATTTGTCTGTGCTTGCCTCGCTTCAATGTTGCCGAACCCCGATCTCAATGCCCGCGCCCGCCCAAAACTAGGATGTGGCAGGGGGTTAAGAAGCGAAAAGAAAAATCCGGGCTTCGCTCCGGAGCGTCCGATTAGCTCAAGTTCTTTCTCGTGGTCTTCAGGCAGGCAGGTTACCGCCGCGATGCCGGCGGCAACGAGGCGAGGCAGGATTGTCCGCTAGGAATCTCTGATCAGCGGTCTGGCGGTCAGCTGGTCATCAGCAAACAAGCACGTTACTCCGTGCTTGCTGCGGCGGGTCGTCTGGTTGGAAGCGTGGTTCAACTGCCTCGATTTCAATATATCCATGCTTGCGAACTAAAAACGCCGCTTTTCAGAAATATGTTGTCATGATTGATCTCACCGCCATCAACTGGAAGGATTTGTGTTCGCCGTGACTCTAGGTGCTGATAGCCACGTCAGATTTGTCAGATGTGAATGCGGTTGAAGCTATGTAGGTACGGCTGGATATTATTGATACTTGTTTATTCGAGTTGTCAATCTGTGCCATGCATGCCTCCCGATTCTCGTATAAATTCCGCCATCGACAGCTGGCCCGACTCCTAAATCCTACGGCCCGCGCCGAAAGTGAGGTATGTTTGTGAGCCACGAACAAGAGTGCTACCGGATCATCGCTATCTGAGCCAAAACCCCGAACTGTGAATGGAAGCTGGCAATCCCACTGGAATGGAGTTACCCAAATCCGATGCCCTAGGCCGGAGCCTTCGATCTTGGAGTTGCCGAGTCGGCGGAGCTTGTATCTCCGTTACAGACTCTGAGTGTCGAGCGTCTCCAACTTCCTCCGAACAGTCCTGGTGGGCCGAGCGTGGTCCTTCTCTGTCGTGTCTAAAATGTATATCATCGCCTCGCGATCTCTATGGTCTTTGAACCAGTCACCAACTACATGAAGTCAGTATGATCTTTCGGGAACCGTCTTCGGGCGACTCACATGCAGCGATAGCCATGCAAGCTGTAAACATGCTGGGGGGTGTCCACTGATTTCCAAGTCCGATGCCACAGATCTTTCGAACGAGTGGCTGAATAGCTGCCTACATTTCGTATGAGCACTCATCTTCATATTGTAGCACAATGGACTTACGGTTAGGGTTCCCTGATCAGGGAGCCTGGGATCGCATCTCGCTAGGTACAGCTTGGCGAGGATGTGGTGCTGCCAGGCGATTACTATGCCCCACGTCAGTTCTGAAGGTGTCAGGCGGCGAGATATCGTGCTAGCCTACCGTGACAACTCTGATGATACCAAATTTCTGGGAACGCCGGGCCGGCCCCTTGGTGATAAATTTCCGTATACGATGCAGGGCAATACTGCTCCCACTGCTTGCTCTGGGTATCAAGCTCCTGCCATTTGGATGCAGGCCTATCATTTGTCTGGTCGTAGCAAAAGTTCAGAACTTTGGCGCAATGTACGACGGCCCGGTTTGCCCATGTGAAATCATCCGCGGCATCAGTCAGCCGTCCTAGGGAATCAATAAGAGACTGTACCAGTGGCATTCTGACGACCTCCTTTTTGATTACGGCGACGTAAATTTCTTGTCGAAGGCCTACCCAGAATGACGCTGCACTTAGACTTCCTGGTTCGATGTTATCGGCTATTCCGACAAAGTGGGCGATGCTCAGAATGTAACCTTCGTGGTCTTTCCCCTCGTTCAGCACTGCAAGAATGACGGCTGGTTAGACACGATGCGAGCATTCATCAAATCACCACCTACCATTAATCTCCTCCCAAACTCTCATAATGATACAGGCTGCAAATATGTCCCCGTTGAATACTCTTTTCTCACGGAGAAGCGGATGAAGACAGTCCGTGCAAGCGTCTCGATGCCTCTCAACATCGACTAATTTGACCTGGCGAGTCGTATGGACGAGATGCATTGACGCTAGTGCGAGAATGGCCTTCATCAAAACCTCGCATGTACTCGCCCGTTGCGGGATGATGGTCTCGAATGATTTGTCCCGGTCACACAAGTCAAGCTGGTGTCTACTGTTAGGATCAACTGAATAGCCGTTATCATCCACTACTTACCCAGCTTGCTAGTTTCTGCACGAAGTGTCTGAAGAGCCAGGCTTCTGTTTCGCCGCGCAATGGGAGCAGTGATTCGGGCAAATAGGGATGCTGGATTCGGCCATGTAAGTTATGATGTGTCGTAGTCAAGGCGGGACACGCCACGGGGTCCTTGTCGGTGGAGATGAGGAAGTCTCGCTCCCGCTGGTCCCGCTGAATAAAACGATCTGTTGGGGACCCTCTTGGCCCGATCAGAATAGTCGGCGATGGTGCCGCCCCGGCAGACGACAAAGGGCCCCCTCGTGAGCAGGAATCTTCCGAGGCGCAGGGCGAGTCGAGACTGACATCCGCGTCACCATCGTCGGCGCCGTTGTCTTGGTATGTTCCATCGTTGGTCACCGTCCACTCCACTATTGGCCGGGGCGCGGTCAGAAGGACAAAATGCTAGAATATATGTGGCGGGTGTTGCGAGACAGGAGATGCAAAAAGGGATAACACAAACATTGTTTTGGTGTCTTGACCCACTTTTGCTTCTTACTGAAGTTCTCTGCAACATATTAGGTCAGCGGGTCGAGTTTGTTCGGCGGAACGGCGGAGACGGACTTTTGACCGCACGGATCTTCAAGCCCGTCCGCTGGCATTCACGGCCGCTGGCCGAGCACCTGCCGCATGTTGGTGTGACTCGATCGCCTGCGAGGGGCTGGTCAGCGGCAGTGCTAAGGGTCCCGGCTTCACCCTGATGGGACGTACATTTGAGATGCGCCCCCCGACAATTCTCACTACCACGACCGTTGTGTTAGCAAAGTTTGGCTAAGTGCCCTCGGCTTTCCACCAAACTCACCACCCAAAGCTGGCCAGGCCTTGGGGAGATCTTGCCGAGTTTGCGGTGCCCGAAGCCGGCATCTGAGGCCAGCAAGACGAATGCCCGGACAGCAGCTCGAGTTGCGCACACCCCTGTTAGACCGTCTCTAGCATCATCTGCTGTACGGACACAGCGGCGGGCAGTGGCGGTCAGCGTCGGGACTTGATGTTTCTGAAGATGTAGGTAATGTCAGAGGAAGTGCCAGAAAAGTCCGTTGAGCCAACTTGGGGACAAAATGGGCGAATGCCGCCGAGGCCGAGCCAGGGGTGACGAGACCTGAGAGGTGAGATTAAGCCCAATGAAAGGGCCAACTCCCGTTCGGTATGACCACACCTCACGCGCGCCCAGCAGTCGCGATGCGCTACTGATTAACACCGTCGGTACTAATTAGTTATCAACAGCAGTTCATGCACCCCGCAACGCAATGGCTCTTGGATGTTGAGCGATGGGACGGAAGGGAGGGGGCGGAGCGGGTGTCCGGGGTGCAGCAAATGGCGGGGCGACCGGACGGGAGAATGGCGGTGTCGGCAGTCGGCGCTGCGTCCGTCACGCTCAGTTTCGCGACGGCCTAGGAATTTACCCGACTGCGGATCCGGGAATCTGAAGTCCTGTCGGTCGCTGAGTCTGTGCTGCGGAGCTGGTGCTCTGGTGTTCGGGTGCGCATCGACAGCAGCAGCCAGTTCGCAGCAAGCAACGGAGCTTTTCGTAGGTTCAGGCTTGTCCTCTACTGGGTGAACACAGGTGGATCTCATCAGCGAGCAAGTTGAACGAAGAGCTGGCAGACCGCAAGACCCGTGACTGCCCGTCATGCAGATCTGTCCGATCTGGGACTGTGGCTTGGTATTCGATTGGTTCATCCTAGCTCCCCGGACCCACCCTGGAGCTGGCTCCGCACGGTCCGGACAGTGAGCTTGCTCAGACCGTTGTCCCGAGGCATGTTGCACCTTCCCTTCCCGTCGCGATCACCGACGCTAACTGCTGTGAAATCTAGAATTCCGGATTTGCGGAAGAATTGCGTCAGGCTAGCGGGAGGATGGCCGCAGCTTATACAGCGCTACCCCGAGCTACTCACTTTTACTCACTGCTACTCTATGGCGTCGCTGATCAATGACCCGAGCGAAGAGCCGAGCGACGGTTGTCGCCGCCACCGCCGACGACCTAGGCTTCCCAGGCGACCCCACATGCCACCCCACTGCAGCTGTGGTTCCCCATACAGAGAACCCTTCGCTGGGCCCGCCGTTGGCGGTTGAAATCTTCGAGAGACTTTGAATACAAGATGATAGTACCACCGGCGCTCTTTCTTCGGCCGTCCCTTGAGTCGTCGCTTCTGTCTGTGTCCACTTGCGTCTGACCGTTCTCGTGTGTTCCGACCGTCGTCTAGTCACACCCGCTCCATCGGGACCACGGGCTATACGGCAGTAGGACCGGGACCCAGGGAAAAAAAAGGGAAAACCCGCCGTTTCGGCCACCGAGCGACCATGGCCTACAGCAATGACGCCAAGGCTGGCGGTGACATCCAGCCGGCGCACGACCCGTCCGTAGACGACCAGCTGGATCGCGATGATATCGCCCGCACTAAAACCGCGGATCGCATCATTAGCGACGCCAGGCTGGCCACGGAGAAGGAGCAGAGGATGACCCTGCTGGAGGGCGTCCGGCTGTACCCCAAGGCCATCATGTGGAGCATGCTCATCTCGACCTGCATTGTGATGGAGGGTTACGATGTTTGCTTGATCAACAACTTCTGTTGGTACCCCCCGAGCCTGTATTATCTGTGCCCAGCTGATAGGACGGGCGTGACAAAGACGCATTCTCGCAGTTCAACCGCAAGTATGGCCAGCAGCTACCCGACGGAGACTGGCAAGTCACCGCCCCTTGGCAGTCGGGGCTGAGCAATGTAAGTGCAGTATGGCGCGGACCGTCCCGCTTCCCATCTTTTGAGAAAGAACTGTAGCTGAGCCGCGATAGGGGGCAAACGTGGGTGAGCTCATCGGCCTGTTGCTCAACGGCTGGGTGTCCGAGCGCTTCGGGTACCGCTACACGATCATCGGCTGTCTGGTCCTCGTCATTGCGTGGACGTCCCTGTTCTTCACGGCGCAAAATGTCCAGACGCTCTTGGCAGCTGAGATCCTATGCGGCATTGTAAGCGCCCGTTTTTTTGCATTGGTGGTGATGCAGAGGTACTAACGCGATGTGTTTGCAGCCGTGGGGCGTCTTCCAGACCCTCACCATCACGTACGCCTCGGAAGTTTGCCCGGTCGCCATGCGCGGCTACTTGACGACCTACGTCAACTTCTGCTGGGGCCTTGGACAAGAGATCGGCATCGGTGTTATCATGTCCATGCTGAAGCGTAACGATGAGTGGTCCTACAGGATCCCCTACGGCCTCCAGTGGATGTGGCCTGTTCCGCTCATCATCGGCATCTATTTCGCCCCTGAGTCCCCGTGGTGGCTTGTCCGGAAGGGCAAGCTAGAGGAGGCTAAGAAGTCTCTACAGAGGCTTACGAGCCCTGACCGGAATTCGGACTTTGATGCTGACGAGACGGTGGCCATGATGGTGCATACCAACGCCCTCGAGCAAAAGACATCTGGGGGCGCTTCTTACTTGGACTGCTTCAAGGGAACAGACCTGCGGCGCACAGAGGTAAGCGAGCCCACCGATGTTATGGTAAATTGGGGTATGACTGACTCTGCCGAAGATCGTGTGCATGGTGTGGGCCATCCAGAATCTCAGTGGCAACTCCTTCTCCAACTACTCGACGTATTTCCTGACGCAGGCTGGCTTGAACTCGACCAGCGCCTACGGCTTTGCCCTCGGCCAGTACGGAATCAACATGGTGGGAGTGTTCGGCGCCTGGTTTTTGATGAGCCGTGGAATCGGCCGCCGTTCGCTCTACCTCTACGGTCTGTGCGGCTTGTGCATCATGCTGTTCATTCTGGGCTTCCTGGGTCTGGTGCCAGACGCTCACCGACGTGAAGGCGCGATCGCCACCGGTAGCATCATGTTGGGTTGGGCACTGACCTACCAGTTGACTGTTGGGACAGTCTGCTACTCGCTTGTGAGCGAGCTCTCAACACGCAGACTGCAAATCAAGACTGTCGCTCTTGGGCGTATCCTCTAGTGAGTTCCCCCGGTCTCAGGCTTCGTTGCTCGAGGCTTTGCTGACTCTCTAATAGCATCATTGTTGGCATCTTCTGCAGTGTTGTCACCCCGTACATGCTGAACCCAGGAGCATGGAACTGGAGCAATTTTGCTGGATTTTTCTGGGTAAGCAAAGCCGCTCCCCAACAGCGCTTCTCTGGCTAACAATATTTGAAGGGTGGCATCTGCTTTCTTTGCATCACCTACACCTATTTCCGCGTACCCGAGCCGACAGGCCGCTCTTTCGCGGAAATGGATCTCCTTTTCGAACGTGATGTCAGCGCCAGGAAGTTCAAGGAGACCGAAGTGAATGTCTTCGCCGAGGACGTCAACAACGATGTTCTCGACAACTACGAGAAGCAGAAGGAAACCAAGCGGGCGAAGACAGTGTTTGTCTAACGGGCCACAGTGTCGGACCGCGTTCACGACAGTCACACATGGTGTTGCGCCGGATATCCTCGGCTTGTATATGGACTGGGGTCTCGCATTGAGGGTAACTAATGGATAGGCGGAGTGCTTGGGACACTGGCAAGTCAAGGCAAAGCATGGAGTTTGGATATGCTGGGCGAAGCATCTTATTAGTCGCTTATTCCTTAATAACCGCAGCCGTAGCGAATCGTAGTAGGAAGTACTTGTTTATAAGCCTGGGGTGGAATAGCCAGAATTCCCTTTGGTCTTTGGGTGGGTAGAACTAGGTGGTAGGGGCTTCGCACCTGCGCTCGTGACGTCGACGGCTGTTAGGTGTGGTCCCCGCATTGCGATCGGCTCGGCGGCAGCATGCTGAAGGCACAATGATGTAATGCCGGGAACCCTGTCTCCGGCTCTACCATCAAGAATCAGGCACCTCATCACAAGAATCAGAATCATCGTGAGAGGGAAATGCCTCGGTGCTCATTAACGCGCATGAGAGCTCATGTATGACACTTGAGAGCCAAAAAAGGACGGCACTTGCTGTGTCGCACGAGGGCTGGACGAAGACTCGGTTGGATGACATCGTGGTCTGCTGCTGAGGTAATGCGCACCTGCCAGCGGGAGACAGCTCACGAGCCCCACGGCGGAAAAAAAACTTTTCGGCTTTGCTGTCACAAGATAGCGTTGTAGCTGATTTGTCGCTTTGCGATCGAGACTTGCTGAGTGATTTACATGTCTCTGCGAGATCTGACGATTTCCTCAATCCAGGCAAGCCAACCACGTGTAACATAACGGCTAGTTTTGGGCGCCATTCCACGTTTTGCTGCACGATTCGTTGGCTTGACGGCCGCGCTTTCCGCCCCGCAGCTGGTGGGTGCGCTGTAAAGGCAACAAAGCAACGCCTTGGCTCATAACCCCACCATCATCAAGGGTCACTCCACCGATGCGTTTGCCTGCATCTTCCCACGAACCCCCCCCTCAAACGACCCAGCCTCCTCGTTGACAAAAACATCCATCTCTTCAAACAAGAAGACCGCATCGCCAACTTCTTCATCCGAGACAGAACCTGCATATCCGAGACACACATACGAAATGGCGACCGTCATAAACTCCAGCCCATCATCGGCTCACACGCCGCCGGGTCCTGATGCCCCGCGGCCGAGAGGTGAGCATGCTCCGCGCAGTCTCTCAGACTTCGTCTTGCCAATAGGCCGACGATAACTCGAGCAGGCGTCTATGCGACCCATTTCCCAATCACCAAGCGGCGCTGACCATCCTTTTAGGCATCCTCAAGAACTCCTACCGCGGCTCTCCCCCACCAGTGTCGCCCGTCGACGTCAGCCCCGCGCATCCCGTGCTCTACCACCGCGACTCGTCCGACTTCTCCCTCTCGCACAAGGAATCCAAGGAAATCACCATCGCAAACACGCACTACAATGCTGGCCATCGCCGCTCGTCATCGGGTGCAGGCTCGCGACCAGGCGGCTCGCGCAGGCAGAGCTCCCGCACGCCAAGCCACCAGGGCGACGAGACCGAAGAGGTCAGCCAGCGACTGAAGTGGGACGAAGCAAACCTGTACCTGACGGAGCAGGAGCGCAGCAGCACCATGAAGATCGACGAGCCGAAGACGCCTTATGCTAAGCACTACGACCCGAATGAGGATCCGTCGGATGACGAGATGGCCGAGCCGATTGATCTCGCGGATGTCGACATGGACCGCATTGATGGTGTGCCCAGCGCCAGCACCCAGAAGCGTCAGCGCCCCGGAACAGAGGACGAGATTCCCGGCCTGTCGCTTGGCGAGCCGGAGGAGGCCGTGCCGGACAATGAGTTTGGCGAGTCGACCAGGCGGCCCCGCGCGGTCCACGTCGATAGCAATGGCAGCGGCCACGACACTGACGCCGATGACTTGTCCGGTCTCAGTGCCGAAGAGCTCGAGAAGCATCGTCGTTTCGAGGAGATGCGGAAGAAGCACTACGAGATGAAGAACGTTGCCTCCTTGCTAGGCCACCCGGAGGACATTGAGGCCGAGGACGAAGAGGAAGACGATGACGCCTCGGCGGTACCCCCTGTTCCCGGACGGGTCAACGGCTCGGCATAGCCTGCATAGTCTTTGCGACTATCTTGCTCGACACAGGTGCGAAGCGCATGGAAACGAAGTCATATGTCACATGAGAATACGAGAGATTCTGCTTTGGTGGTTGGCGATTGGGCAGCTGGACGCTGGTGTGCAACTCGCAGCACTCAGATTGCTGTGAACTTTAGGGCGGGTCATGTTGTCATAACGCAGAGGGAGTTCTGGGACTGTATTCATTGGCTTCTTTCTTTTTCCCGGGTGTGTGCTGATGCCGTGGGATGGTGTTGGTGTATTGTGAACGGAGGATGGTTTCCTGTCTCCGTGTTTGTTCATCAATCTGTAGCGGACGGAATGTCGTGGGTACCGGTCTCGGAGGATCAGGTCGTTTTACGCGTGTACTCTGTCGACTCTGCCTCGCTCGGAGCTACAGGCCAGTTAGACTTAATTCAGCAAATGCATAGCGCCTTTTTCTAAATCGATACGTCTTGAATTTGCTCTGCCTTGCAGCTTGTAACACACTAATACACCAGACATCGCGCGCCGGCTTGCCGTTAATTTTTATCGTCATATAATGCACATCATCTTCCATGCTCCATGAATCTTCTACATAGCAGGGCGCAAGGAGGTCTCCGTTTGTTGCTCCCGCAAACCAAGTGCCCTCTCAAAGCAACCCCTTGCGCGCTAGCTCAACCTTCCGCGCTGCCTCTCCAGCCTTGAAGCCACCCCTAGACACGCAGAGGCGATTCCCATCGGCCAGCTCGAACTTGTCCTCGTGCGCCGGCCACTGGCAGGGGCAGTGGTGCGGGAAGTGGACGCAAGCTACGCAGTGGTAGTATTAGCTGACTGAACAAAGAACAAATACAAATACAGTCACAAAGCATGCGACATGCATGCGGACAGAGACATACCGAGTGTGTCTGGGCAGAGATAGTTGTCGCAGTGCGAGCCGAGATATCGTGCGCGGTAGCCCTCCGAGTCGCTGGGCACGTTCTGCGGCTTCTGTTGCTGCTGCTGCTGGCCGCCGAACATTTGCTCGAAGAAGCCGAACTGCGCGGAGACAGCGCCCACGAGGGCGAGGAGGAGGAGAGAGAGCATGCGCATCGTGGCGGTTGGGTGGTGGCCGTGGGGGGAGCAGTGGTCGTGTGGGTTGGGGGGTGCGATCGATGTGTTGCGATGTCGATGTGTTGGCTGGCTGTCTGCCACATCGGTCAATTGATGACTTGCTGGCCAGAATGAGGCGGGCCGGCGCACCTTGCAGGCGGCAGGTAAGGTCCCACCCAGGCTATCCTATCGTGGCGGGCTTGGCGCTTGGCAGGCCCGGCAGGGGTGACTAAGCAGAAAACTTCACCCCAATTCCCCGACGACGAATTGCTGCATTGGCTGGCAGCTGCTCCATGAAGCTGCTGTGTTGGTTGACCAGATCGACTGCACCTCCCTATTCTCGCGAGGGAAGCTAGCGATCCCGACCCAATGCAATCAATACAGCTGCGGCGGCCCCTGCAGAGGGCTGCTGTCAGCATCAGCGGATGCCAGCTGCAATTGACGCCCGCGGTGCGCACCTCGAGCCTCACAGAGCACTTCGCGCAGCTGCGGATCGACGGCGCGTCCGCGAATGTCGCTGTCCAGGGCCGCCGCTACGCCAGTGTCAAGGCCCAGGGTGCCTACAGGTTGACGAACAAGAAGACGATACCCAAGAAATTGGGCGCCAAGAAGACGGGCGGTAGGTGCTGTGGTGTCTACTCTGCGGAAGGGCGGTTTGTCTGGTGGGAGGCGGCGAGCTGACAGTTGTGTGGCCAGACCAGTATGTAATTCCGGGAAACATTCTCTACAAGCAGCGCGGCACCGTATGGCACGCTGGCGAGAACACCATCTTGGGCCGAACCCACACCATCCACGCCGCCGTCGCGGGCTACGTCAAGTACTACCGTGATCCGTTACGCCACGCGAAGCGCCAGTACATCGGCGTCGTCTTCGACAAGAACGACACCCTCCCATATCCGCCCGGCGCCCCCCGCACGCGAAAGTTCGGCATGGTGCCCATCCCCCGCAAGGAGATCGAAGTTGTCGACGGGTCAACAGTGGGCCCCAGTGGTATCCCGCTGGTGGTGACACGGCGCGAGCAGATCGATGAGGTCGCAGTGGCGAAGGCAGAGGCGGCCAAGGCGAAGGCAGCACTCGTCAAGGTTGCAGAGCCCGCAAGCGAGACCCCACACACATTTACCGACGGCAACTCCGTCATTGCTGCCCTGTTCGAGCAGAGGATGAAGGACCGGGCGAAGCACGATGCAAAGAGACGGGAGCTCCGTGCGCAACAGGAGCAGGAACTCCGCGAGCGTATGGCCACCCGCGTGTTCCGCCTCCAGGAGAACTACAGCTACCGCGAGACAAACTGGGAAATTGGTCGTCTTGTCGGCGACGCGGGCGTGGTGCCGGGGACAGAGGGCACATCTTCGAGGAAGAGAAAGTTCCGCAACCGCAGGAGGAGAAACAACACCGTCTACTCTACCGTCAAGCAGGCGGCGCTGGACAAGGTGGACCGCCGCACAGAGTACCGGAAGTTTGTGTGGGAGGCGAGGATTCGGAGGGCGGCCGAGCGGGCCACCTACATGGCCGATCTCAAGGCAAAGCAGGCCGCAGGGGAGTCCACGGAAGCTGCTGCCAACCCAGAAGCCAAGGCCAAGGACGATGGAAAGAAGGCCAAGGCCAAGGCAAAGAGCAAGAAGGTCAAGGCTTGAACGGCACCACATTAAATCACTGGATGCCGGGATCGTGGGGCATGAGGCAGCTCGCGAGACATATCCCAGCTGACTGTCCGACCCACTGTAGAATATTGTCAAATTAAATCTGTTTCTATTCCCGTTTGATCTTGCCCTGCCGGATTCGGTATCGTCGTCATTGGCACCCGCTTGGACAGTCCGGCCTGATCGGTTTGGTATGACTTGATCCCATCTTCGACCAACTCAAGGGGCTCACTGACCGCTCAGCAGGCTTCACTCAGCACCTGACTATGGCACGTTGAGTTTTGTCCGTCCCTTTCATGTTTGGCTCTGCCGTTTTCTGCCTGCGTTGAGCACAATGCCCCCGGTAAAACCCCCTTTGTTCTTCGCACGCACTGGAATGTGCGAGGGGTAGTACCCGAGACACGCGTTTACATTCCTCAGCTTGCGCCCCCCCTGCGAGATACCTACCTTCCTACCTACCTACCTTCCACACGTTATTGACAAGCTTCAGTAAAAACCGAAACTTGTTGTCGGTTCTTATTCACCCCTATCCCTATTGTTCCTTCCCTTTCCCTTTCGTCTCCGCCCTGACCGGCACAATGGCCGCCGAAGCGGCCGACTCAGCCCGAGATCTCCTAGCCGAGTTGAGGCCCAATGGCTCCCGTCGCGGTAGCGCTGCCGGCCCCAGCCCCGGCTCGGCGCAAGTCAACTCCCCATCGCCGCAGGGTGTGCTTGGGAAGCGGAAGGCAGATGGTCTGCCAACGGGGCATGGGCTAGTCGAGGGGAGGGACTCACTCAGGCTCCGACAGGTACAGCTACAGGGGCAGGGGGGGAGTGCCTATGAAGGGGCGAGGTTTCAGGTGTTCGCTGCGAGAGGAGGCCAGCGTGAGTTTAGCTGTGGCTCCCTTGAGCGGGTATTGCGGTTTTCTGGGAGGGCGGTATGGCTAACAGCGCACAGCTCCGTGGGGAATGGCGGGTGGGGGGCCGTGGATGTCTTCGTCGATGTCAACGGCCTCTATGCCCGGTGGTTCTGGGGTTCAATACCTGCTGGGCTTGACGGTTCGGCCACGCCGTCGCCGGTTTATGGCGTGCCGAGTGGGACGCCGCTGTCGTCGGTGTCGATATTGACCGAGAGCAGTTCGTCGCCGTCGGCGTCGTCAGGATATTCGCCGTGGGAGTCGCCCGCTTCTCGGCCGCGGGCGGATAATGAGTTGCGAAGTGTTCATGCGCAGACGGTAGGACGCGAGCTGGAGGGCTCATCTACATCCGGAAGAGGGGAAATCGCGAATGGGCAGCGGGTAATGAGACCTGTTGAGCAGCCAAGTGAAGATAACCCTCTGGAGATGTGCGGCGATCGTCCTTACAGTCGCTGGGCCGGGGATTGGAGTAGGCCACTAACCTGTCTCTATTGATGGTGAGATGCTAACTGCTTGGTTTCGTAGATGGGAAATTCATTGACGTCCCTGGAGGAGGAGCTCTGTTTCCAGAGGGATACCAGCCTCGAATCGACGACGAGTACCCCTGGATCTGTCCGATTAGAGACTGTCGGCTTATTTTCCTCCAGCCCTGGGCGCTCGGAGGACATTTCAGCGTATGTATGGCGGGCTTGGTGTGGATATCTGGGCTGATGATTGTAGGCTGGACATCGGGGATGTCTCCTGAATGACAATTTGGACGGAACGATGACTGTCATCGGCAAACGGAGAGAACACGCCGAAGCATCCGGGCGCACGCCGGCTTTGGTGGTCTCGAGGCGCCGCTTGGACCCGGCATTGCTACCTCGTTTGGCTGAGCCGCAGCGGCCAAGCCGGAAGAAGAGGACCACGCCCCGGAACCAGAGGATCTTCCTACCCCCTGAACAACGGAGGAGCAGTGCTGAAACCCAAAGCCAGCAGCATCGGTATGTTTTGGAGCGCGGTTATGAAGACAGCGTCGAGCGAAGCAGCGACCACGATAGAAGCGCCAGTTCCTTCAGTGAATACCGCGACCGTAACGTCAATGTCGTCAGCGCCGTGTCACCACCTCGCCCACCCAGTATCAATAGCAACAGCGGGATTCACAGCAATGACACCACCGAAAACGGGGAGATAGCGTCTCGCAACGGTACCATACTCGAAATGGGGCAAGACCCTGGCCACCAGCGGCATTCCGCCAGTTCTCGCAGCGACAGCCCAGACCCTCTCGTCACCAGCGACCTGTCACCACATTTCCCTGTGTATTCCCCCAAAGTCAAAACGCCTCACA
>Ga0247758_1000170_pt1 | contig 54775 bp, 61 predicted proteins | sample UWRJL156409C4_FD_180950 | JGI IMG/M metagenome (GOLD analysis project Ga0247758, IMG submission 180950) | Plant litter microbial communities from Arlington Agricultural Research Station in Wisconsin, United States - UWRJ-L156-409C-4 | ecosystem: Environmental > Terrestrial > Plant litter >... | reverse complement strand
AAAAAAAAAAAAAAAAAAAGCCTTACGGGGGGCAAATAAATAGAATAGGTTGTCTCATGCTGGACGACAGACTCAGACCCAGCGGCGAACAAGAGCGTCTGCCTGACCAGCCTGATAGTCATCCATCAGCAGAACAGGTGTGAGGAGAGGCGCAGCTTTGTAGGTGAGTGAGCCCAGTAAGGCAGACGATTGGGACGCCAGCGAAGAAACCTAAATTCGTCGGGGAGAGGCCGAGGTGGTGTCCTGGGGTGACCTCTTCTGCCAGGGCGGGACGCATTGGATGAATTGGTGGGCGTTGACAACTGCTCGGTCTTTGGGGTGGATGGGTGGGGCAGACATGAATGATGATTTTAGAGTCCCCACTTTTGCTACCTCGCCCTTGTTAGTGTCCGTGTTAGTGTCGAGAAGACATTAACAAGCAGCGCCTTGAATCCGCGGGAGATCTTGTTAGAGAGATGCATCCCACCTGCTCCTGCGTTCTTGGACTCCCTTCGGCACCTCTCTCCCCACCACAGATCTCCAAGTCCCTCACGCGAGACAAAAAAGACCCGGTTGCTTTTCCGTTACAAGCCGTTACATCGATCCTGTGGCCGGCCGTGGGAGCTTTGCCCACTGCCCGTCTCACAGTTGAGAGTCTCTCCAAACGCGTGCGCGTGAAGTCCCCCCCTGGCTGGGGGTCTCTCCCACCACACCAACAGCAAGGCGTACGAAAAAAGGAAGAGAACGAACCTCAGAGCAAATGCGCAGAAGCACGCCCGAAATGGGGGCCCTATATGTTCTGTTCTACTTCGGGAATCCTTTGTGGAATGACCTTTGGGCCAAGCGCGTGGCCTCTCAGAATCGCCCGGCGGCGAGCAGCAGTTTTGACACATGTGTGATCGTCACAAGGTCGGAATCGGACGTCCCTTTGGGAACGCACTGCATCCCAGCTCCCGTCTGAACAATTGAGTTTCTCGACTTCATAGCCCACGCCGGAATGAGACGACATTTGGGCTTCGACCCATCCTTCTGATTCCTTCGCCGTTCATTGAGGATCCTTTTGCTTTTCGCTTCGTCGTTCCCCTCCCCCATCTTGCGACCCGCTTCCTATTCGAGCGTATGTTACTTTCCAACAATGCGCCTTCATCAGCCCAGCCAATAGCTGGTCCGGAATATTGTGAATGAATCAATTTTCTTCGTTTTTCTTTTTCTGCTCAGGCTGGCTGCCCCGCGATGTCTCTTTTTCTCCTCGGTTCGGTTCCCTGCGAGTACCTTGTCACCATCGCGCTGTTCAAGCATCTCTGACCAAAGATACTATCACAATCCGTGCGCTCGCCAGCTTGCCAGCACACCTCAAACGGGGGTGCCACCCAGATGGTATTTTTTACCACAGGCAACCAGGCGCACACAGACTCGCAAGCATCCCGTCTCCCCTTCCTGCTCTTCCTCTGCGGGCTCTATGCTGCGGGAGCTGGATGAAAGTTGCAAATGAAGAGGTAGCACTCGCCCTCCCCTCCGTCCCCCAAACCCAGATGGACCCCTCGTCGCAGCAGCAAGAGACGAGACAAAGGCAGATGTGGGTGTCGCGGAGAAACGGCATGATTGGTTGCCCGCACGACGCCCCATATGCCAGGATCCTGGCGCCCCTCATACCCCCTTGAAAGTACCCCCTCGCCCCAAACTCTGTACCAGCCTGGCGGCAATGCGGCATGTTGATACATGTCCTCTACTTGCCTTGGGTTGTGGATGGCATCCCGGTCGGACACCCATTGGCTGCTTTCCCCTTGTGGGCGAGGATGAACACATTGGTGGGTGTGGTGAGACTGTGGTGGTGGTGGAGGTTCTCGCCCTGGGATATTGTAGACCACGCAAGGCTTAGGTTCTGGTCTCCTTCCCTGGACTGATCTCCAATGCACGTAACCTAATCCTTGATCACGATTCCCCAGCCTGCCATTGTCCCCATTTGTCTACTGTGTAGGGCGCCAGGGAGTGCAACAGCAGATGACAGAACAACGAGATTGTCTGGTGTCATATTGAGAAAACGGCCTGTCGCCGTGCTAGCGACAGAGTGAACGAGTCGGATGCTCGGATGCCCTCTGTCGGCACGGATAGAGCCCTAGATGTCAGACATTATTTGGCTTTTCCCCTGACGAAGGCAAATGGTTTTGGGGAAACCTGACGAGCCAAACGTTCCAACTTGAGGCATAGTGATTTGAACAACCCCCTGTCCCGCCCAAACAAATAGGGAGAGACGGGCCCAAACACTGCGAGTGCTCACTTTCCTTCCACACTGTCTACCTACCTAGGAGTTCAGACATAGTACACGCAACAGATCTGTTCACTTGAGAAAGGTTCCCTCTTGTCGACCCAACGGCGGCGAGCCCAGACCCGGACAGGCCCACCAAGCCTGGCTGGCAAGAGGGGCCGCAGGGAGCATGGGGCAGAGAGGAGGCGGAAGAAGGGACTGTCTGAAGAAGAGCTTTGCATCATCTCTAACTATTCCCCGCGTGTGGCGATCTTCCTAGTTGGGGGCGGTGAGTTGTTCGTTTTTTGGCCTGTCTGCGTGTTTATTCAAATGCGGTTTGCTGCTCTGTCCACATCATTACCGCGTTTTTCGATTCGCTGGCATAGCCCCTAGCTCAACCCAAACGCGCAAGCGAGGTTTCTGCTCGTTCCCTTTCTGTTCGGTGAGTCTTTGAGGGCGGTAGTGGTGGAGGTGCTGCTGGACTCGTGATAGGGGGGGATGGCGCACACATAGTGTAGGTAGGTAGGTAAGGTAGGAGTGTACTGCACGAAGTACGAGAGGGAACGGCAGTACTCCTTTTCGCCAGGTTTGGTTCGTTTGTGTAACTTTCCGCACTTGGTCACTTTCGCTACACCGCCTGCTTCGGTCGTGTATGACACTGTGGTCATGCCGCTGGTGACCGATGGCTGCCCGGCCGATGACGATAGCTCTGGGCTGTGTGTGCGCCTCACCGAGAAGGAAGCTTTTTGCTGCTGCGTTACCAGGTGCCCTGTTTATTGTAATGCCCCGGACCGCTTCGCACGCCCACCATGGGCTAGCCCCCTCGGCCCTTCAAGTACAGGGGTGCAGGGCACGCGATCTCAGTGACGAGGGGAGCAGCAGTGAGCTCAAGTGGTTCCCTCCCTACCTACCGACCCAGCTGGCTTTCTTCTTGCATCCAAGGTTTTTGGGGCGGCAGGGCGGGGCTGTCGCCAAATCGAGAGGCAAGCAGGGCAATCTGGGACAGTAGTTGTGACCACAGGGCAACTTGATACTGATGTTGGGGTCGGTTTTTGGTGGCCTTCATGTTCGAGAGAATGGGTGAAAAGGCAGATGGTCTCAATTGCTGGGGGCTTCTGGATTGTGGATCAAGGTTGCGTTGCGCTACTTGCTTGCTTGTTGCTGCTTCTTGCGTGCGACACAGTGTGCAACAGCTGCCCGAGGGCCTGCAAGGTTCAGAAGGAAGTCCTGCCTCTCTCTCTCCTGCATCTCCAGCGGAGATTTCTTTTTGTTTTGTTTTGTTTTGTTTTTTGTCAATCGGGTCTGTGACTCGGTTACATGCTGTTGGTGATGTTACACTGGGTCGTCAAGAGTGCCAGAAGGGGGATGGATACCTTTGAAAAAGACATGACAGGGCAACAGGACGTCCACGGTACTAAGATGAGGTAAGTATCCACTCGGCATCACCCGCAGCTACCCGCTGTGACATTCGCAGTGAATGAATGATACCCGCCGAGCCCCATCTGCATATCATCAAGGGGCGTACTCGATGTCCATCGATTCCAGGTTTGAACCCCTTGCGTGCCCGATATACTTCCTCGAGTAGTTGACGTCGTTGCTCGCGATCGCGGACCAACGTCTCCACCGCCCTGACGTGCCGGGTTCCGTAATGCTGTGGATAACGGGGCAGATCCCGGCAAATGCGCTAGCCGCCAGTTACCCAACCCGCCAATCTAGCCCTGCTCTAGGTCTAGGATCGCGACCTGATCTCTATCGAAGCTGATTCCCGCTCTGCTTCATCTCACCAACAAAAACACGTAGGTGGTACTAGCCTCATATTGATCTGAGCATATCTGTACAGCGAATCATACCGTTCGAATGAGAACATTGAAATTACAAAAAGGGGGAGCCGCCATGATCAGAGAGGCATGGCAAGCTCACTAACAACAAACACCTAGTGGGCGTAGTTGTAACACATCTGTCTGCTCATGGGACGATGAGACAGACGACCTATTGACTTGGTGAGATACCTACCTAACATGCTTGCGTTCGCTTTCATGCTGGTCGCGCTGGGTCCTTGCCCTAAGCTTCCACCTCAACTCTAACTCCCAACCCCAACCCCAATCACAACCCTCACTTCCTAACCCCGGCTCTAGGGTTTGAGCTGGCGCAGGGATGTACACCAAAGATATTTCATCATTACGAAAAGTATGGAGTACGGATTATCAGAATGCTTAATCTCTTGCTGTCGATTGGGCAGAATGTCAAGGCTGTCATTAGGCCGTTTGTTGCCCAACGCTGTGCGATCATCAACACCACACAGACCCGTCCTCCCAATGGAATCTTGCAGTTTTCACCCCGAATTTTCAGTGTAAATTGGTACCAAGGGTGCAAAGAACCGGAGGATAATAAGCTACAAACGCGGGCGTGTCCACGGCAAGGCCATAATTAGGTTTGGATCCACCCTAGCTGAAGTAGGCAGGCCCCAGGTCCTGATTGTTCTGCCAGTCTAGGTGGCTGCAAGTGCTCGCAAAGGAAGGAGCTACCCCGCGGCCTGCACTCATAAAAAACAGACAGCGAAAGAGGGACCAGTGGGATGTCTCTGCAGAAGGTTTCTGCCAGTGTTCAATTATTGCTTCTCTCTCGAACTACATCTCGCTCGTCATTGCAGTGGAGCCTCTCGGCCACAACCGCCCATCGCAGCAGCAACAGCTTTTCCTGGGCTCCAATCCCGAACCCCACGCCCGTCCAGCGCATTCACACCTCCGCCTCCGTCCCTGCCTCCGTCCCCGCCTCCAGCCGTCGCTCACCCGCCAGGATGGCCCCGCCAAAGTCCGCCGCCGACTTTGTCGACTTCGTCAATGCTTCCCCCACACGTGAGAGCCACGCCCATGTCCCTGTCCCAAGAGTACAAGTGCAATGATGGAATGCTTACGGCTCCCCAGCTTACCACGCCGTTGCCTCGTCGGCCTCCCTCCTTGAGGCGGCTGGCTTCACCAAGATCAGGGAGCGTGACAGCTGGGCTTCCTCGGTCAAGCCCGGTGGCAAGTACTACCTGACACGCAACGGCTCCTCCATCGTGGCCTTTGCTGTCGGCGCCAAGTGGAGGCCGGGCAACCCCATCGGCATGATCGGTGCCCATACCGACTCGCCATGCCTCCGCGTGAAGCCCGTTAGCAAGAAGTTGGCCAACGGCTTCCTCCAGATCGGCGTGGAGACGTATGGTGGCGGCCTCTGGCACACCTGGTTCGACCGCGACCTCAGTGTTGCGGGCCGTGTCTTGGTCAAGGATGATGCTGGAAATTTTGTCCAGAAGCTCGTCAAGGTCGATCGTCCCATCGTACGCATCCCCACCTTGGCCATCCACCTCCACCGGCAGTCCAACTTCGACCCCAACAAGGAGGACGAGATGCTGCCCATTGCCGGGCTGGCTGCCGCAGAGTTGAACAAGTCGGCAGGAGACGCCGAGGCCGGGACCGAGGTCGAAGGAGACTTCTCTCCGCTGAGGAAGATGACCGAGCGCCACCACTCCCATTTCATCGAGGTTGTCGCCGAGAATGCCGGTGTCGACCCCGATCAGATTGTGGACTTTGAGCTTGTCCTCTATGATACGCAGAAGTCGTGCCTAGGTGGGCTCAACGACGAGTTCATTTTCTCGCCCCGCCTCGACAACCTTAACATGACCTACTGCAGTGTCATCGGTCTGATTGCTTCGGTCAAGTCAACAAGCTTGGAGTCTGACACGAGCATCCGTCTGATTGCCTGCTTTGATCACGAGGAGATTGGGTCACTTTCGGCGCATGGAGCCGACTCGAACCTTCTGCCGGCCATTATTCGCCGGTTGTCGGTAATCCCGGGCGGGTCGCCATCCTCGGATGGCTCGTACGAACATGTTGAAGACGCGGCTGCGTCTACTGCCTTTGAGCAGACGCTCAGCACCTCTTTCCTTGTGTCAGCCGACATGGCGCATAGCGTCCACCCCAACTATGTCACCAAATACGAGACCAATCACCGGCCTGAGATGAACAAGGGCACGGTTCTGAAAGTCAATGCGAATCAGCGCTATGCCACAAACTCACCCGGTATTGTTTTGTTGCAGGAGGTGGCTCGCAGAGCGGGTGTGCCGTTGCAGCTGTTCGTGGTCAAGAACGACTCGCCATGCGGCGGCACCATTGGGCCTATGCTATCGGCTAAGATGGGCGTCCGCACCATCGACCTGGGCAATCCGCAGCTTAGCATGCACAGCATCCGTGAGACGGGTGGCAGCCACGATGTGGAGCATGCGATCCGGCTGTTTGAGAGTTTCTTGGGCACATATGGAGAGTTGGAGTCCAAAATCTTGGTAGACTGAGTACTTTGAGGGATTGCTCCAATATGCATGTGTGTGAGAGCCTTAGGGCAGAATAAAATTCATCAGTAGTGATACAGACTGGGACAGCATGTAGTTTCACTCCTGTTTTTTGAGTATCAGTATCTTGAATGGATACATGTTTCGATATGCCTTTGGAGTCTGACTGCTTACGGGATTCAGAGCTACGCGAGCCGGATTTTCAGATATCAAGTGAGGTTGGCTGCATTGCTGCACCCTGATGTTTTCTTTTTTCCTTTTCTTTTGACTCTAGTTCCCATGCTTATTCGTACGCCATTCACACGTAGCTTTTCTAGCCAATCGAAATTCTGTTAACTAGGACAGGGGAAAGTGGCGGCAGTCTTGAAGGCGCTACTTAGGTACCTTTATACCTGAATTTTTTTTTCTTCGAGCCCTGATGTCCCGGCATCTAACTACAGCCTCCCGCCACCCGACAAGGGTGATCTTCTCTCTACTCAATAACTCTTCAAGAAAAAGGGCTCTTCCTCCAGACCGAGCTTTGATCGTTTCAGCCGCCTAGTTCTAGAGTTCAGACTGCCCCCTTCCCCAAGCAAACTTGAGCCCAAAAAGTAAACACAAGCCCCTTTCTCACGAAGCCCCAGCCATCAACCCTCCCAACTCTCTTCCTCCAAAGAACCAGCAAAGATCAAAAAATGAAGCTGCCCACCCTAGACAGCCAATCCCCACCATTTACCAACCCAGATAGTCCAACCCACCTCAGTTTCCCACCGAAATGGGATCCACCATAGCAGTGGATGTATGTATCCTTGACCCCGACCCGATTTGAACGGATAACCTTTCGCTCTGGAGGCGAATGCGCTAGCCGTTGCGCCACGGGGCCTGCTGTTGTTGAAAACTGTTCATGGTTCTCTCGTTTTGCGTCCCGGCTGTGTTTGTGTCGGGTGATGATGATGACGGGATTATGTCCTTGCTTCAAGATGCTGACAAGTACTGGATGTGATTTCTGAGGGGGCTTCTGGTTACATGCCGGGTATGCCTCTCACAACTGTGGGGAAATTCATCTAGGCGTCGGGATGAACAGAGAAGGAAGACGAGATGTTTCCCAACCTGGTATGTGAGCTTGGGAGGGGAAGCCTAGGGTGGTTTCAATAGGAGAGCCTCGGAACTCAGTTACTAATGAGTTGGTTTCTGGAAGCGTAGGATTTGCATGATGGTGGTGGTGTATCAGGTCTGTTTATGGGGGTTTTCTTGTTTCTACCCCTTTCTGCTGATCAGCGTTGCACAAATACCAAAAGAACTCACAACCGGCAGGCAAATAACAAATGTCAGCAGTCTCCGTGCATTGAGCTCCATTCTCTTTTATGAATCTACTCTGTTCAATCCATCTCCCATGCAGCAGACCGAGCACATCATTTTGGTGTCTTTCACACTTTCTGTAATGCTTGTCCACCCACGTATCAAATCTATTTACGTCTCGAGAATGGTTGAGAGTCGTGTGCGGCACGGGTAGTCAATCTTCCCGCTCAAACTCCGGCAATGCAATCAAACCACATCCGCCCGGAGAGAAAGAAAATGACCCCATAAATGGATATGACTTCCCAACTCCCTATATGTTCCTTTGTAATAGCCACTATCTGCGACTCTTCAGCAGAGTCTGCACATACGTCGTGACTACCTTGCGATCTTTTGATGTTGTAAGAGCTCGCAGATAATCCGTACCATCCATGCCAAGCTGAGGGAAAGTAACCGTCTGCACTTGGCGGACAAAGTTGTCTCCTGTTTTGGTGTAGATGGCTTGCTGTAGGCTTGAGATCTCATTGAGAATCTGCCTCGCCTGGGCGTCATTGAATGGCCTGAAGTTCGGATCCTGCATCACCTCCCAGCACACTGTGTGGAAGCGTTCAATCATGAACTGGTCGAAACCAGGGATGGCCGGGGTTGGGGCCCCTGTGGTTGTCGGGTTCTCGCCAATGGTTGCAATGTCCGGTCCGCCCCACTGGGAGCACATACGCGAGAGGCAATTGAAGCCTATCCGGCTGGCGACCATATTGCCATGTACAATCGTCTTCGAGATGGTGATGATGGATGAGACAAGCGAGTCGAAGATGCCCTGATTTGAAGAGCTCACGAGTACCCCGCCCAGATCATTGACCAGAATGACTTGTACGAATGACACATATTCTCGGCGCAGCTCCTGTAACTGTATCTCGTCATCTGTACCCGTGATCGGCTCAGAGAGCCCACCAAAGACTCGCTCTAAAAGTGGTGTCAGGAGGAGGTCGAGGATGTTGTAGATCTCGCCCTTGAAGCTGAACACAACCTGCTCCAGCAATCGGAGAAACATGGCCATCTCGTCCTTACTAGAGCTACGAGACAGCAGCCCTTCGATCCACTGCGGAAGCTGTGGTAGGACGGCGGCGCCGAGGACACCCAGCAATCTGGTCAACGCCGACCGACATGCGGCGCGAATCTCCCCATTAGTATTGAGCTCATTGAGGGCAATGAGTATCGCCTCAGCCGCTCTGGAGAACTCGGCTGAAATCTCCTTCGGTGGCGGCGGCTTGTTGGTCTGAGCCGCGTTCCAGTCCGCGAATCCATTTGCAAGAGTACCCAGGGCCATCACGATGTGATGTATCTGAAGCACGCCTTGCGCATCGCCAGCTTTCGCGCGTGGCAGGTGGACACTCATATCGGAGAACAGTGGCTCCATTACCGAGCGCGCATAGAGCGCTTGGTCGGCGGCAGGGGTGGCGGTGGTAGATGAGATGCACCCTATAGCCTCAAAAAGGTAAAGCTGGCTGTTAAAAACCGCATCGGCCGAGTGGTCAGACTCGTCTGAAGACATATCGTCGTCGGCATCAGTGTTAGCAACCTCCGCCTTAATAGGTAAGAGGTCACTGATAGAGTCGATGACGTTCCGAGCTATGTTGCCAACCTGCCCCCTCAGCTGCTTCACGAAGCGAAGGAACAGGTACCAAGATCGTGTTCGGAGTCTGACGTGTTCATGGTGAACCAGGCGGACGAAGTTTTCCAAAACGGGTGGTATATACTGATGTTGGGCCTCAAAGAATGCCGTATAACGAACGCAAATTTCCATGTACTGCAAAAGAATTGCGGGATGAGGAAAGCTGGCAATAGCTAGATGAGCGAGTGTAAGTTAACCTTGAAACCCTGAAGAGACGGGAAATTTTGTAGAAACTTACCGGATTCAACCATCTTGCTCATCATGGCCGCAAGTCGTTCCGCAGCAATGGGGTTTGGCTGGCTTTTGTGGGCCAACCCGGCGTTCGGCAAAGCGAGTTCACCAAACAAATAAATCTCATGTAAGCCAAGATCTAGGTCTCTCCAATCCATCCGGGATCCTTGCTGTTCAAGAGTCAAAAACAAGTCCGCCACTAACTTGCTTAAGAACTCAATGTAGAGTTTCTGGTCGACCGCGGCGACCGTTTTTTGAAGAATCTGGAGCCTTTTTCGCAGCTCCATAAACTCTGCCTCGTCTGTCTGCTCATCCTCATTCCCCCACGAAGATGTTTCATCATATCTCATCTTTGAGACGATAGCTTGTAATATTGGAGGGAGCATGTCGGAATACGCTCGTGGAAGGTTCTCCACTTTTCGAAGGAAGGTGAGAATGTCAGTGAGCGACGGGATGACCGTGGAGCATACTTCATCGTATTCATCTGAGAAAAGACGAAGAAGCGAGGGCAAGAAACTCTGGAGAAGCTGTTCTGCCTTTGCTCGGGTATCGTTGTCGACTTCGCTGTCCTCCAAAACACGGACGATGTCCGTCATGATCGTGTTCACCAGTTTCGCGACAGCCTCAGCGAGATCTGTGTCGTAGCGAGCGGTCCCCTTGAATTCATGGAGCGGCGGGCTGGCAAGAAGTTGAGTGACGATCTGCTCGAGGCTGAGAAACGTAATCATCTCGACCTTGTCTCTCGCCTTCATCTTCTTCGCTGCAATCTCGGTGATTGCATCAACCGCCGCATTCCTGACGCGGTCGTCGCCACTGGTCCGGCCAAGTAGAGGCAGCAAGAGATTGAGCGTGTTTTGGTTGATAACCAACGAGATCTCAATCCAGCTGACCCACTTGCCCATGATCTTCAGGGTCATCTCGACCACTGTATCATTTTGATTCCCGTAGTATGCGAGAATATCTTGCCATGACTGGGCGATTTTGACCATATCACGCTCTCGTACCAAGTCCTTGAGCTCGGCGTTGCGCTTAGCCTCGTTCCCTTGCCTGGCAATAATCATGTCGGCAATCTCATCGTGAATGGAGCTCAGAATACGCAGGTATAGGACCACCCCAAGAAAATTATCCTTCTGGGTACTATTCGGCATCGACGTCAAGGCGAGGAAGTCGTCGATGAAGCTAACCCAGCCCTCTTTGTAAAGATAAACAAATAGGTAGGTCAATGTCTGAGTGAGCTTATTTTGAAGGTGTGGCGGGTCAGGGTCCTCCTGAGAGGTACCGCTGTAGACGCGTCGAACATAGTCGAGAAGCGAGTTCTTGAGGAAGACGAGACTCGCGCCGTCCATGGATTGCGAATGGACCACATTGTTGACGATCTCGAGCGAAACCAGGCGTACGACTTCGGAGACGCGCGGGCTTCTTGTGAAGAGCGTTGTGCAAACTTGCCAGGCTTGAGGGTTGGTCCTCAGCTGGTTTAGAAACTCAAAGGCCTGGGCCTTTAACGACTGGGTTGAAGCTGGATTCCAGCCGATGGAGATCGCTTCCTCGATCTAGGAGACGAGTATCGTTAGCGTCAGGTGGCATAAGGAGGTGGGGGCACCAGGGGGGACTGGCGCCCATGCTTTGGGCACCCGTTCAGCAAGTCCTAGCGGGGTTGGGCGGCTCGGCGGGGGGAGCTGCGGTGATAAGCAAAGGTCTCACCTGGGCGTCCATCTGGGCAGATTTTGGTTTATTCGGTGAGGGGGGTCGATGTGCAACAGCAGATGCGGGATTAGGTTTCTATCGAAACTGCTATAATATGGGCAGCCGCGGGAGGGAGGTATTCGGCATTCTCAAGATCGGCAGGCGTGGCGTTGAAGACGCATGCTTCCGCGGGGGACCCTTTACTTGGCCGCCATGTATTTCGCAGATTCTCGTTTGGGGCGTTGCGTGAGTGGTGGCTTTTTCGTATGGTGGTTATACACTAGAAACTTGAGATCACGGAGATCAGGGATGGATCGATTTGCGGCGTTCAAGAGCTCGGCAAGAACAAAGGCAGGCAGGCTTCGAGGTAGAAAGATGGCGGTGGGGCAGCGAAATCCACGAAAAGTTCGAGCAAGTAGTTTGGCGGGGTCCTGCGCTGGCTGCTTTGGCTGGGTGGGGTGGCTCACGTGTTCAAACGGCGCCAGCCAGCCAACAAATTCTTAGACCGTCATTGATATTCTCAGGGCCCTCAGGTTGATTAGTTTTGATGCATGTAGCGTTCATTATCATGTTCCTACAACGTCACAACATGAACGGATTTTGACAGACGCCACGCGGGTTTACTCAGCGTCAGTACACAAACTTGGTGGAGAGGAAACATATGCCGTGCCAGAGAGCCAAGTTGCTTTTTATTCCGCACTCATCCATTCAGCCAAGATTGATGCCCGACTACCATGGAAAGGGAGACACCCACGACCACCAAATGTGGATGCCAGTAAAATTACCTACAAGACGCTGTTGGCGTCATTCAAATCCCATAAACGCCTGAAAAGCAGTTCCGCGCAATTATCCTTGGTATTGCCCAGTCGGCCGTAAGTTGAGCCATCGTTGCGCTCCCGTTCAGGCAGTCTTCTTTTTCTTCTTTGGCCTTTCCTCCAATTCCATTTCTGCTCCGGCTCCAGCCCCTGCCCCCGCTGCTGCTTCCTCTTCTTCTTCGTCGTCATCAACCTGGTTGTCCACGTCGCTCTCGGCACTACCAGACCCGTCGCTCTCGTGATCACTGTCAAACTCTTCGGCAACGTCACTATCGGATTCGGCTTGGAAGTCGTCGTCCACGCTCTCCTCATCCTCATCTGCTGAGCCGCGGTCCGCCTTAGGCCCGACAACCTCCTCTTCGGAGCTGTCCATAACCTCGTCGCGCATAGCCGCGGCGAGCAAGTTCGCGTCCTCGTCGATCTCGTTCTTGACCCGAAGTCCCTTCAACTTGAAGAAGTCCTCGAGCGCCTTCAAATCTTCGCGGTTAATATTGCTGAATTGCGACGAGCCCTGACCGTTTTTGAGAAGGACGGTAATGTCGAATGTTGAAAGCGCTGATACAGCGCCTCCTACACGCGAGAACGTAATCGACTGCGTCTGCTCGTATGAGATGTAGGTAGCCGGCTTTGGGACAAACATAAATGCCTTCTCCAGGCAGTAAAGGAAGCCCTCGCTAGCCTTGATCGAGCACTTGATACCGTACTGTTGGCGGTGACTAGGATAGGTTACAACGGCAGTCTTTTAGGAAGATGAGACTCAAACTTACGTGGTGAAATCCTTGGCTGGCGCAGTCACCTTCTTGTTCGCCAGACCCTTGAAGATGTAGGTAACGACTTGGTGGAGCGGCTGCTCGTAGTGAGACTGCAGCTTGTCCTTGTACTTGCCTTCGAGCTCTTCCTCGGTAATGTTGAGATCTAGCGTGACCTCCTCATCCGACTTAAACTGCATGACAATAAACGGGTATCGGGTCTGACCCTGGCGCAGCGGGGGGTCCAGTCCAATACAGAGCATACAGTGGAGGTCGTCGGGCTTCGGGAGCACCATGAATTTCTTGATCGCCTCATACTGAATCTTGTAGTCGTAGGTTTTGCCACGGAGACGGAACGACGAATCGTACATATCGATATCGAAGCGCCCTCTGCATGGATATTAGTATCAAGGAGATGTGAGTATAGACAATTTGCGAGTTTACGAACCTCGGTGTGAGATGCAAAACGTCCAAGAAGGTGGCGATCGTGTCACCAGCAGTCTCGCCAATCTCCGCCTTCTCGATAAGGGTATCGTAGAATAGAGTAACGGCGTTCTTCTCCTCATCCGCGTTACTACCGGCGTCACTGCCCTCCGTCTCTTTTCTCGTTGATGTTCCGGGTATGTAGAATCTCATCTCAACGAGCTGGTCCTTGCCAGCGCTCGCCTTCTTTCCCTTGTTGGACGCTCCATTGTGTCCGTTGGACTTCGCGCCATCGCTGACAGCGAACTCCACGGCAATCTCATTCCGGCCTGCCAAGTTTGTGTTGGAGATCTCCGAGTACGGGATCTCAAAGGAGGGTCGATTCTGGACGTTGAATGTGATCTCCGCCTTGCCGAACTCGGCCTTCCCCCAGTTCCAGCCTCGCAAGGAGTGTTCCTTTTGCTCAAGGTTGGTGCTGTACCAATTCTTGAAGATTTTGCTGAGACGCTCGTAGTCCTGGAGGGTTTGTTAACACAACAATTCCAAAAAATCCAGCACCACTCCGTACCTCCTGTTGGAAGCCATCAAGCTGAATGACGCCCGAATTCCTCTGCAAGACCTTGACCTCGAAGCCTTTCGCCGCTCGACTCCATTGCGCACCGCCGATGTTGCTCTGGTCGAGGGTAAACGCCTCGCCGCCACCTGCAGGCTTCCATCCAAGACCTGTCTCGGCAAACCTACACTTGCCGCTTTCCTTCGACAAGTCCAGATAGATGTTATCGAAACTCTCACTGTCGCGCACTTTTATCAGCTTCGATCGAAGAATACAGTTTCCAAAAGTAGCGAAAACAATAAAAAGGTGCACAATATCGAGCTTTTACTCACATTGCTGCCATGTTGAAATATTGGTAGATGTGCGTCGATAGATGGGTTGTGTTAGGTTGCTGTAGAGCCCCCTGCGTAATGTGAGAGATGGAGGATCAAAAGAAGTTCTGTTCTGTCGCGTCGCGATGCCCGGCCTCCAGTGTCGCGGTTTCTGGTGTTCTGCCGAGCGGTGAACAGAGTTAAAGAGCTTGGTGCAAGCTAACCCTAATACGGAGGTGGGGTTGGACTGCCAGGGCTCCCGCTGCGGGGGTTTGCGGCTTGTGGTTGCAGGGCAGGGGCTCTCTTCACCTTGTTCAAGTCTTCAGCTAAAAGATGGGCTCTTGGACCTCCCACAACGACCGAAACCGGTTACATCACATTTGTGGAATAGATTAAATAACTAGAGTAACTGGCTTGGCCGAACACGAAGGGCGATCAGCATCGAGCCTGTCCACAACGGACTGAAAAACCCCATATGCGCACCGGTTGGAAAGCCTGCAGTTGGTGCGAGGTATGTCGCCGGGCAAAGGACCTCAGGGATGTCGTCTGCTGCCTCCAACAACTACCGGCGAATTAAACATGCACACTACGAGATGCCATCGCCGTTGGACTTGCTATGATAAAGACTGGGGGCATGGAACGAGAGCTTTGCAACTGGGGTAAGGTGTCTTGGCTGCAGCTGGGATGCCTGCGACGATGCATGAGATTGCCTGTTCGATGACACACCACCGGCATCGTAGGATTTCGATATGGTTCTCTCATCAGCGAACACTCCCGAGTTCGATGCCAGAGTCAGAAAGCAAAACGGTGGAGCTGCCTGTTGGTAACATGATCACGAGGGTAATCGCAGATTTAGCAAGCACCATGCTGAAGCCTGTTATGCCGAGCAGCAGTGTTGTTTGGGTCATTCCAGAGAACCTCCCATGTCGAGCGATGGCATGTTCTGACCATCGCAGCGACTGTTCAAACGGTCAAAAGTGAGGCCAGGTTAGCATTGGGATATGCAGTGACATGTGGCATGATAAGAAACCGACTATTTCAACTCGGGTTTCGGTCTCGATCATCTTCCACCACAAATTAGAAAATCGCGACATCACCCCAAAAGACCGCTCTGACCGGCAAGGAACGACTTTTCGTCGGTTCGTTGTTCCGGAAGCTGCTTCTGACGCTTGTGGCTTCATTTAAGCTTTATTAGGTAGAGTGGCGGACCTTCCACAGAGCCCCGCGTTTGCCCCAGCACGCGCCCTGATCGCCATCCCCAGAACTGAACCCGACCTGAATTGCAGTTCGGCGCCGCCAACAAGCATACCTCCATCCGCGGGCTACTGCCGCTTTCGCTGAGACCAGCAGATTAGCGCTGATATTCCTGACAAGTTTGGCTCTCCTTTGGAAGAAACTGTGTTAGCAATCAGCTCCGACGGCAATCATGGATCGACCTCTGCGTGGCGGATGTCTTTGCGGCCGGAATCGTTACCTCGTCATTTTCCCGAAGAACACCAGCCAGCTCCCCCAGGTTCTCTTCGACCACAATGGTTACCGCGGTGAGACCCCCTCGCCGTACTTCAGGGGAAAACAAACATTCTTATCATTAATTATGTGCAGGCTTCTCCCATAGTGGTTCACCCCTGTCGGCGTATCTTCGAGTACCGCTGCAGTATTATTTCAGTAGCACCCTTCCGCTCTGCCCTGACGAAACAACGTCTACGATACACAAAGTCTTCTCATCTGATCACGAGCAAAGGCGCTTCTGCGGCTTCTGTGGCACGCCCCTCAGCTACTGGTCCGAGGAGCCGCGCGGCGAAGCGAACTTCATCCAGCTCGCACTAGGAAGCTTGTTCCCAGAAGACCTAGCCGATCTTGAAGAGTTAGGTTTATTGCCAGAATCCGACGACGACAAAGTCGTGGTACATGGAAGTCCTAAGGATCCGGACACCAAGATGCTCAGTGGTAACGAGGAAGGACAAGAGAGTGCCGTCGTTCCTCGAAATGGCCGCGAAACGGTGGGCAGGCTGCCTTGGCTTGATGCGCTGACCGACGGAAGCCGACTCGGAACGCTTCGCACGGCTAAGGGAAGCCATTCCGATCGTAGTGGGACGATCAGGGTCGAGTGGGAAGTCATGGAGTGGACGGAGGACAGTCCCCCGGAGACACCGAAAAGTGGCAAGAGGAAGCTAGGCGATCGAGATAGCGGCACTAGCATTGCAGCCATGGAAGGTGTCCAGCAGTGAGAAAGACGGTAGCTTACAAGCACCCCATCTTCCTATGCAGTAAACCGGCACCAACAGAGGGCCAGCACATCCCATCATGTTCTTCGCGGCAGGAGGTTGAAAGTCGGGGGGTTCAACGTATGGATTGGGGCGTTGGTTGCACGGCAATGATAACGGTCACACCCTTGCGCTCGGCGCGCCTTCCGGGAGGTCAAGTGACAATCGAAGCGCACAGGTCGCAGGGCATTTCCTACGGGTTCTTGGTATTTAGCAGGCTGATAAAAGGAAAGGTGGTGGTGGGTTGATATCGGATGGCCAGGGCCGGGGGGATAATCGATGGAAGATTGCGCGCCTGAAATCGGAGTTTCTTTGCTGTTAACGATGCCTTCCACGTGAAAGAAACACGTGGTCGAGATTAGCTTAATGATACACAATCCGGGTTCTCCTCATTGCCCGATCTAGATCTGTTAAAAGATATGTAACGTGAGGTCGGACTAGTCCAGGCTAGCAACGCAATCTCGAGGATAAGACGCAAGAACTTCGAGCGGTGGTGAGACGCGCGAAGCAACATGGCCCCTGAGATCTGCTTCGTTGCCACGGGCACGAGCGCCGCTTACATGCCATGCCGCATTACCTTACCTGCCCGGGCACAACTCCTATCATAGGTACTGTTTCCTGCGGGAAAAGTCTCCTGCCGAAGCCTCAACGGGATTGCATCGTTCATCCTCCCGATTGTTCCGCGGTGGCGTCGCCTCGGCGAGACGGCAAACGGCGGAACAGCGGGCTGCGGGTGGCTTCTCAAAGTTCTGCCTTCACCTTGTCAATTCTCCGGCCCGCCGTGAGTCGCCAGGTCAGCCGATGATTACCCATCGGCACGGCGCCCAGGGAACGAGAGCCGCTCTGGATGCGTGTTGTGACCTGTTGGAACTGGTGGATCGCCAACTGACTCGCCATTCATTCATGCGGCTTTTCTGTCTGTCGGTCATCTTGCGCTGGTGAGGGAAGGTCCTCTCCATGTGCAGCAGCCGAGCCAGCAGGCAAGAGACGCAGGACGCCAGCAAGCAGATCGCCGGGATGGCTCCCCTGTACGACCAAGTCGCAGAAACGGCCTCTTCTCGGCAGCGGGCGATGACCCGCCGCTGGCGCTGTGCAGGTCACGGAACCCAGCAGGTTGTGGATGGACACATCCTCCTGAGTCGACGGTTCTCCCGAGGTTCTGCCAGCCGGCGACCAGAAATGATCCTCTGCGGGCCGTGGATCCGGTTCCCAGGGCCCTCGACCCCTTCTCGGCTTCTCTCAGTGAGCGGAAAGTGGAGAGCGTTGGGGAAATTGGAAAATCGAGCGAGGACACCTGACGGTGTGTGTGAGTGACTTGTTTATTCCATCACATTGAGATGGACGGAAGGCGCGTGTTGTTGTGCAGCAAGGGGCAGGAGGCAGATTTCAAAATTGGATCCATGGATTTATTTCTGTGCCAGACGGAGAATTAACATGGTGCAGCGGACCCGGGCAGCCTCTGCATCCATCCTCGATTCCAGAATCCGGAAAAGAACGACACCAAGGCTCGATCGAGACGGACGAGAAATCGAGGCGCTGGGTGTGTGTGTGAGGCGCTCCGCTTCCGTGGAATCGCCCCAGGGACGCAGGGTTACATGCGGTACGCGGTTCGCGGTACGGCAGGGTGCGTTCGACGTCCAACGAAACAACGCACTGCGCATCCAGCGCATACCCTTACCAATGCTCGCATGCTCCATGCTACCCCGCGGTGGGGGTTTGTGCTCCCTGCTGCTCCCTTCTCCCACCGCCCACTCCCCACGTCCCCTGTCCCGGGCAAGCACGCACACACACGGCTTGGGGGACCAGCCCGCAGCCCATCCCATCAGGCTATGCCTAGCTTTTCTCGGTGTCGACGGTCCGAAACACGGGAGAATGGGGAATAATGGCATGAAACCGAGGCCATGGCCCATCTATAAGATGGCACGACGCCCCGACCTGGCCGCTGCGACATGTGTCTGTCTCCTATCTCTTGTTGCTTAAGAATCAACACTCTCCCTCTCTCTCTCTCGCCCTTCTCGTCCCCCCTAGTCAAGCGTTAAGCAAGCCAGAGCCCGCCCCCCTATCAGATCCACCAGCTCCATCAGTTTATTTTCCCGGCACGCAGGCGACGCCAGCGCCTCGATATCACCATGTCTCTCCCCGCAGACTTCCTCTGGGGCTTTGCCACCGCCGCGTAAGTTTTGTGTGTATCGATGGAGCCAATGGCTGGCTGGATCTCCTGCTGACCCTGAGCTAGATATCAGATCGAGGGCTCTACCGAGGTTGACGGCCGTGGCCCGTCTATCTGGGACACGTTCAGCGCCATCCCCGGCAAGATTGCTGATGGCAGCTCCGGTGCCGTTGCCTGCGACTCGTACAAGAGGACCGGGGAGGATATCGACCTGCTCAAGCAGCTAGGCGCTAACTCCTACCGCTTCTCCATCGCGTGGTCGCGGATTATCCCCCTTGGCGGCCGTAATGACCCAATCAACCAGAAGGGTGTTGACCACTATGTCAAGTTTGTCGACGACCTCCTCGAGGCTGGTATCACGCCCTTCATCACCCTGTTCCACTGGGACCTTCCCGATGCCCTGGACAAGCGCTACGGCGGCCTCCTGAACAGGGAGGAGCTCGCGCTCGACTTTGAGAACTACGCACGCGTCATGTTCAAGGCTATCCCCAAGTGCAAGCACTGGATCACCTTCAATGAGCCCTTCTGCTCGGCCATCCTCGGCTACAACAGCGGCTACTTCGCACCCGGACACACGTCGGACCGCAGCAGGTCGGCCGTCGGTGACAGTTCTCGTGAGCCGTGGCTTGCTGGCCACAACATGCTCATCGCACACGGCCGTGCCGTCAAGGCGTACCGCGAGGATTTCAAGCCCACACAGGGCGGCGAGATCGGTATCACCCTTAACGGTGACGCCACCTACCCCTGGGATCCCTCAGACCCGGCCGATGTCGAGGCGTGCGACCGCAAAATTGAGTTCGCTATCAGCTGGTTCGCCGACCCTATCTACTTCGGACACTACCCCGAGTCGATGCGCAAGCAGTTGGGTGACCGGCTCCCTACCTTCACTGATGAGGAGATCGCCCTCGTTAAGGGGTCCAACGACTTTTACGGCATGAACCACTACACGGCCAACTACGTCAAGCACAAGACGGGCGAGCCGGCTGAAGACGACTTCCTCGGCAACCTGGAGCTCCTCTTCTACAACAAGGCCGGTGATTGCATCGGCCCCGAGACACAGTCTTTCTGGCTGCGGCCACACGCCCAGGGTTTCCGCGACCTGCTCAACTGGCTGAGCAAGCGTTATGGCGCCCCCAAGATCTATGTGACGGAGAACGGCACCTCTCTCAAGGGCGAGAACGATTTACCTCTCGAGGAAATTGTGAACGACGACTTCCGCGTCAAGTATTTCAACGACTACGTCACCGCCATGGCCAAGGCCGTGTCTGAGGACGGCGTCAATGTTCGGGGCTACCTCGCATGGGTATGAGTCTTTCTATTCCTAGTACTAGAAGAACCATGGGCTAACAGTGATACAGAGTCTGCTCGACAACTACGAGTGGGCAGAGGGCTTCGAGACGCGGTTTGGCGTGACCTTTGTCGACTATGCGAACAACCAGAAGCGATACCCCAAGAAGAGTGCAAAGAGCTTGAAGCCTCTCTTCGACAGCCTGATCAAGAAGGATTAAGAAGCTGTGTAATATTGGATGTGGCCGGCAGAGAGGAGGATTTTTCATGTTGTATGTTTGTTGATGACTATCATGAGCGCACAAAGTGGCGGTTGGGCTGTGTCGATGACTCGACATCCCTGGCCCGTGCGTTAGGGGCGTGTTTACACGCAATGCCCTAACCCCTTAATTCTAGAACAGCGCCTTTGGGGGCGCTTTCTTCTTCATTGCCACTTCTCAGCTTTGACATGTGTTTTTGCTTCCTATCTTAGAATCGCCTTCTTCCCTTTTTCTTGTTCTCTCTCCTGTTCCCACTTCCCAATCCATTCCTCCAGATCAACATGTACCCTCAACCCCTTCGTAGTCATAGTGTCAAACACCCCTCGTAGCTCAGCACTGCCCATTTCCCGCAGCAGCGTCCCAAATGCCTCCATATACACCACTTTCGACAGGGGGCACGCTCCCAGCGCGCGATAGAGCACGTCCTTCGCCAAACTTTGCAGTTCTTTTCGTGAGCAGCATAGCCGTATGTAGCGAACCCACATGTCCGCGTTCCCTCTGCATGCTACGCCGTCCAACGCAGCCTCGAAAGCAGCACGTGTTGAGTGTGCTGTCCCTGTGCGTGCTTCGTGCGCGATGGCAAAACGCCGCGTGGCGAGCGAGTCGTATGGTGGGACGAGCGCGTGGTCTTGTAGTGCGGCGCGGACGGGGTCATCAATGCGAATGGTGGGCTGTGCCCAGGCGAAGAGGGTGAGGAAAAGAGTGTTTTGCGGGAAGAGTTCAATAAATTGGAGGAGTCGGGATCGGATGTAGAGCGGACGGTAAGGGCCGTGAGTGGAGTGGTAGTACAGGAGACGAGCGGCGGTTTGGAGGAGGCGTTCGTGATATAGAGAGGAGGCGAGGCCGCGCGAGGTGAGGTCGGAAGAGAAGTCGTGGATACTAGCGAGCGCTGCGGTGATGTTGCCTTGGGTTTCAGAGGCGGCCTCGGTAGAGCCCTCTGCGGTGAGGTAGTCGAGGAGGGCTTGGCTTTCGGCGAACTGAATGGCAGTTTCGAGCTCTTGGGATGAGAGAGCGTAGTCTCTGATACTGGAGAAGTGGGCTCTAGCTGTGAGGAGGAAGGAAGGCGGCGGCGGCGAGGCTTCAAGGCTTCGGTCTACTGAGGAGCAGAGACGATGGAGGGCCTCTTGCTTCTTGTTGGATTCGAGGTGTATCCATGTCCACGTGTTGAACAGTAGCTGCGTGGTGGTTGGCGCAGACAGTTCCTGGCTCGTCGCCGCGGACAGAACCTTCTCTGAAACATCCGGATTCCCGTTGGCGGATTCGATCAGCGCATAGGCGCTATACAGCCTCAGGTTAGATGAGTACTGCTTAAGAAGCCCCTTCGCTACTTTTCGCGCACTGTTTGGCTCATTCAACCACGCCGCTGCGAGATAGTACTCCGCTAACTGTTCTTGCCCATGTCCTTTTACGAGCTGTTTCAGTGTCTCAAGAATCCAGGTACTATGGGCGTCCGACCAACCCATGCGCTGCCAGTTGTCGAGATACCGGAACCACGTTGTGCCGGAAAACAGAACATTCTGAGAGAAGGCCATGCTACCGCCTTGTTGTCTGAGCTCTGGTGTTCTCTTTGTTTCGTCTAGTGTCCCCGGAGTTGTGCTATCGAGGTCGATCTCAAATGCTTCGCTCTGTCCAGCAACGAATGGGTCGTTTCTCGCATCGTCAACTAGCCCAGACGAAAGGCGGGCGGTTGGTAGACCGCAGAATAGAAGAAACGCGTCTAGGAGCTGGGTGCCAACTCGGCTCAGAACTGCCGTCGGAAGCCAAACGAGGAGCTCCTTGATGTCGGAGAACATCACGACTCGGAAGGGATCATCTTCGGTTCCCTCGTCTAGCGTACGGGCTGGTATGTGTGATCTGGAGGCCTTTTGGAGTTCCACCGTCGCCCAAGCCTTGAACTTATCCCTCGTCTTTAGGGGCTCACCGGGTTTGTCCGACTTAGGATCAGGTGGGTCAGCCATGCCACCCGTCTCCTCAAACTCTCGCCATCCCTTGGCACCCTCTTCACCAATTCGAGTGACCTCACTTTCCCAGAACTCGGAGAATGATGCCAAGGCAGTATCCTCTGCTGCTTTGGATAGCACCACCGGCCGACAAAAGACCATCTCCAGCTCGGCTTGCCATGCAGCTACCGCTAACTCCGAGTAGCCGGAGTCAACAAGGAATCGCGTGAGGCGGAGAAAGTTGTAAATGAGCTGGCTACAGAGCTCATTGCCCTTTCCGGTATCTTCGATAACTGAAGTGTCCAAAAGCTTCTTGCCCAGTGCCCGCAACTTATCCATTATGAATACCTTCGAGCCTTCCTGAGTGCAGTCAGCCACCCTTGAAAGCTCAAAGTTGAGCCGTTCGCGCCACAGCAGAAAGCTGTCTCCGTGACTTTTGCTCACGTCTTCCCAGCGCTTCGTCAGCGTTTTGGGATCCCATACCCGTGCGCCTTCGCGCATCAAACCCAGCAGAATACGCTCTGTCTCATCGGCTTGTGTGGCATGGGGTAGAGTTTCCTCGTAGAGAGAAAGCTTGAGCTCGGCCAGGCCCTTGGCTTCTTCGGCCGTGGGGCTGGTGGCAGCCACCTGATTCTCCCGAAAGAGAGCGTCTTGAAGGTCGATTAGCTGGCGCCAAGCTGCGGTGTCGCCGGGGTTGCCTCTGACTTGTCGGGAAAGCTCGATGGATCGTTTCTTAGTAATCGTCATCTCGATTACAGTATCTTCGCTGCCGGAAGAGGTATTGTCGCTGTCTGACTCGGAGCCACTTCCATCATTTCCCGATTTGCCGTAGATAGACCTATAGTCTACGCGTGAGCTTGGCTCCTCTCCACGTTTGCGCTTCCTCGACGGCTCCAGGAGGATAAATTCGTCAGATTCTGTTGGTAGACGTCCAGTGTCCTCTGACGGCCTGATGTGCCTCGGGTTATTCCGACTGGCCGCTGCAATGGCCGAAATCGCCCTTTTATCGCGAAAAATAGAGCCGGAATTTCGCTGGTGGCTTCTGATACTGAACTCCTCTCTAGATCCGTCGTGGTGAAGTGAGAGAAGGCCGCTTGCGCCCATCAGCCTCCCAGAGCCAAAGCGGTAGTAGGAGGGTACTTTGTTGCGGTCGTTTGAGCCATATCTCAGGATCAGCGGATCGCCGCGCTTGTCGACAAAGTAAAGATTGTTGGTAGGTTGGGAGACGACGATCTTGCGCTCAGCCTCTGAGGTTTCATCATCTCTCTTCTTGCGCGATAGGCTGTGGTGCTCGCGCCGTCTGCGATGGCCCTTTTCGCGCTCATTTTCGCGCTCATTTTCGCGCTCGCCGTGGTCGTCATGGCGGCGATGCGGTAACTTCAGCTTGTCTTCTTTCCTCGACGCATCCGGCTTTCCTTTTTTTCGCTCCTCAAATCCAGCCGTGGGTTTTGGCCCAGAATCAGAACCGGACTCCGGCTCGGGCTCGGGCTCAGGAATCTGGGTTGGTTTAAAGGATGCAAACTTGGGCACTGCTCGTCTCTTGTCTGAAGACATGACTATCCACTCGGTTGGGTGCGCCCACTGGTTCCATATACATAGTAGCCCCTATCCGCCCGTTCGCTCTGACGCTTGCTTCTCCAGATATTCGTGAGTGGGGGGTCGGAGCAACTCTGGGTCTGGATCGATCGTCAAACAACCGGCCGCCAAGGCCCGAGCCGTCAGTCAAATCGATGCTGCAGGTCAACGACAGCGAGTGACAGGGATGGAGCGCCACCTGACGAACACCCACTCCAATTGGCGCTCGCTTGAATGCTGTCCCACAATGACACAATCCAGCTGCTCAACCCTAAGCCGGCTCAGCTTCTGGCCAGCTGTTGCTGCGTACGCTATGGGAGCACAGAGGCACAAACAAACGTCTGGAGGTCATACGAATCCATGCACCCATTCCGAGTACTCGTCAAGTGAGCTGTCAGATGCGCACTTTTTGCGCCGATCGAGATTTGAAGTTGGCCGCGGTGGGCGGGGCCATCTGACTGCTGATGCTGCCGTCGAGGTGCCTGCAAGGTTCACGTGTGTCGTGTGCAGCCTCCACTTGGGCGCCGCGCCCTGGATGAGCCACTTTCACGCCCGCCCAGTGACAGCCTCCCGTTAAACGGAGAACAGAGGCAGACGCTGCTTTTCCGCATGTCAACATTATCTCGACCCTGCCTGCTTTCCCAGCGAGTTTTCAGACAAGGCATCGTCCTGCCGTCGATGGGGCTGCGGGTTGTCGCGACGCGCCATTCCATTTCGTCATTTCGCATCCTCCGCCGATAGCTTCCCATGTTTAGACTAAGACTGCCGCCACTATAGACCTCACCACCTGCCGTCCGTACATGTTCTGCCACCGATCGTGCCTGCTTTCTCTCGTTTCTCTGCACGCCGCTGCGCCGACTTCGACATGACAGGCAGACGGCATGCGCGTCGCTCACGCGAGCCTCTGGACGTCCCAGAAGAGGACGGGGAAGACTCGGCGATTGACGACGAACCATCACAATCGAGCTTCTTCTCTGGCCCACCATCACCGACTAGTTTCCGTCGGTTGCTACACCCAAACATGAGCAGACGACCGTCCAACCCAGATGCTCCCGACGAGAGGTCGCCGCTCCTCGCGGGCTCGCGTGCCCGCATCCGCATCCACAGCACCCATGGCTCGCCCAGAGCCCCCCATCTGTCGAGGAACCAGAGCTACGCTGGTAAGTCAACGGTGTAACACGCTTTGTGCACTCCGCCCGCTAAAGCACCTTGCTGACCATCATGTGCCTTTCAGATAGCGTTAGGAGTAGCCGCCACCACAGCCGGGCAAATTCATGGGGCCAACGTCTTTCTCGCGCCCTCGCAGACCGGCAGGAGTCGTCTATGGCCGAGTCGAAGGGGTCCCTATTTCCAGATGAACGTGTCTGGTACGATCAGTTTACCTCGACTGACTGGGTACACGACAGCATCGCCGACGCTCACCGCGTCAAGGCCCTGCGGAGCCGAAAGGATTTCTGGGGTCGTGTTTACGCGTCTTGGGACAGCGCCCAGGGCTGGATCTTGAGCGCTCTTGTGGGCTTCGTCGTGGCCGTGCTGGCCTACGTCGTGAATATCTCAGAGGCTACCGCCTTTGATTTTAAAGATGGGTACTGCGCAAGGCATTGGTATCTTAGTGAGAAGGTAAGGGCCAAACAAGCACGCCGAATACCCTGTAGCGCACGTGCTAACCTCCTGTCTTACAGAAATGCTGTACTCACGGTCCCTGTACAGACTGGCGGGACTGGGGGGAGGTCCTGAACGGGTTCCCTTTTGGAGAGAGGTGGACCGAATACGTCGTTTATATCGCTTGCGTCATCATTCTAGCTAGTCTGTCATGTTTGCTCACGCTGATCACGAAAACGATCGTGCCGTCAGCCTACCAACTCGCTACACTGGATGAGAATCTGGCCGCCCCCCCTGTACCTCCGCAGGGCGACAATGGACCCGACGAACCCAGCATCAGTCCTCGGCAGGCTCCCGAGGAATCTGGCACGCCTCCCATGATATACTATTCAGCCGCCGGCAGTGGTGTTGCCGAGGTCCGCGTAATTCTCAGCGGCTTTGTGTTGCATGGGTTCTTGGGTTTGAGGACGCTTATCATAAAATCGCTCGGCCTCATTCTCAGTGTCGCTTCGGGCCTAAGCTTGGGAAAGGAAGGACCCTATGTTCACATCGCTACGTGCGTGGGCAACATTGCGTGTCGACTCTTCACCAAGTACGACCGCAATGACGGAAAACGCCGTGAGGTACTCTCAGCCGCTGCGGCAGCTGGTGTTGCCGTCGCTTTCGGCGCTCCCCTCGGAGGCGTGCTCTTCGGGCTAGAGGAGGTTGCGTATTTCTTTCCGGCAAAGACGCTCTTCCGAACCTTCTTCTGCTGCATCACGGCAGCCCTGACGTTGAAGTTCTTGAATCCATATGGAACCCATAAAATCGTCATGTTCCAGGTAAAGTATGTCATCGATTGGGAGTATTTTGAGCTCGCAAGTTTCATACTTGTTGGCGTCCTCGGGGGAGCTGCTGGCGCTCTTTTCATCAAGGCGTCCCGGCGCTGGGCCAAAACATTTCGCCGAATCCCAACCATCAAGAAATATCCCCTCCTGGAGGTTGTCCTGGTGGCACTCATCACAGGGCTTATTGGGTATTGGAATGTCCTGACCAAGCTACCGGTTGCGAAGCTGCTATACAATCTGGCTGCCCCTTGCGATGACCGGGACAACGATTTGGACAAGCTGGGGATCTGCCCGGAGACAGTGGATGAGATTCCCCATGCCCTTTTTCTCCTTTTCTCAGCCTTTTTGGTCAAGGGTTTGTTGACGATCATCACTTTCGGAATCAAGGTTCCGGCCGGCATTTATGTACCCTCCATGGTTGTCGGTGGCCTTATGGGACGATCAATTGGGCACTGCGTTCAGTGGGCTGTGATGACCTTTCCAACTTGGGGCATTTGGAGCGACTGTGCTAAAATGTCGAGTACGACCTGCATCCAGCCCGGCGTGTACGGGCTCATCGCTGCCGGCTCGACAATGTGCGGAGTTACCCGATTGTCGGTCACCCTCGCGGTCATTCTTTTTGAACTAACGGGAAGCCTTGACTACGTTTTACCATTCTCGCTCGCTATTCTCGTGGCCAAATGGACGGCGGACGCGATAGAGCCCCTCAGCATCTACGTAAGTCACAAGATTCGCCTCTCATGGTGAGGCATATGTTTTGACATGTCATAGGATCTCCTCACTGAGATGAACTCGTACCCGTTTCTCAACAACAAGCACAAGCCCATCTTCACTTCCGACTTGGCAGACATCGTCCCCAGGATTCGGAAGGAGCGGATCATTGATATCACTAACTCGCCAGTTGTTCCAGCGTCCAGCTTGCGGATGAAACTAGAGCTGTTACACAAAGCTGGCGAGCTTGACGGCGGGTTACCCATCATTCGTGACGAGATCCTTGTGGGTCTAATCCCCGCACCGGACTTGGAGTACGCCTTGGATAACCTACCAGACGAGGGATCTGGCCTCTGCTTAATGGCACACGTGCCGAGTATTGACGATTCAGATGATGGGTCGCCCGATCCCTGTGACTTTACCCCCTTTATTGATCCGGTACGTGAACACAACTTCAATAAAAAAAAGTGCAGATGGAATGAGGCTAACGCTGTCGATGCAGGCACCTGTTGCCTTGGATATCAGATCCCCCATGGATCTAGTATATGAGTGTTTTGTGAAGCTGGGTTTGCGCTACATTTGCGTCCTCCGCGACGGACGCTATGCCGGTATGACGCACAAGAAGACCTTTGTCAAGTACGTACGCGAGCTGGAAGAGAAAGAGGGCGCGGCGTGAGCATTTTGCATAGGTTACTAGATGGCGGAAGCACTTCTGTTTTAAGCCTGGGGTTGTCTTCCCCGGTCTTGCTTTGGGGGCATGTGGATATCCCTTGGCTGATTGATTGGCAGCGCGGATATACATGGGATGGCATATGGCGTTTGGGGGTATACCTTAATGGGTTGTTGCATTTTTATTGTTTGCATTGGGTTGCCAAGGCAGGGCAGTTTGATAACATCACCAGACGAATCCCAGATGAAGCTGTGGGTTGGCTCTCCTAGATAACTTTGGTTACAATGGTCTGGTAGTGCCGTGCCCATAAGTTGTGAGATGTGATTCGTTTTCTACGCTACAGTATAAACTGTAGGACTGGCACAAGGCATGCGAATGGGGATTCAATCAGAGAACGTCTATTTACGGGACAGATGACCCCTCCAGCTACATACAATTTCAACTGTATTGACACCGCATCGCCAAACTCCACACTAATACATCGGTCTCCAAACACTAGCGAGAATATACTTTTCTTTAGATGTACTTGTAAGGGTTCATGATACCCTTAGGATCATAAAGACCCTTGATTTGCTTCATCAGTCCGACCATGGTGGGGCTGCGGCTATAACCAATATACTTCTTCTTAGCCAAACCGAGCCCATGCTCGGCGCTGATGCTGCCCTGTCGCTCGGCAATCCACTCGTAGATGAAAGGCTCGAGTACCTGCTCCACGCGAGGGTCGAAACGGCGTGTGGAAATGTTCAGGTGCAGGTTGGAGTCGCCCATGTGGCCGTAGCCAACAACAGCGCGGACAGGATGCGAGTCATCGTCGCCGAGCAGGCCGGCTTCGGCGACGTGGGCGCGTGTGTCTTCGACGAGTTGATACATCTGAGCGAGCGGGATGGATACGTCATATTTGTATACGCCGCCGAGGTGGCCTAGTGCCTCGGTGATGCCCTCGCGCCAGGACCACAGTGAGCGTAACTGTGTTTCGTCCTGGGCGAGGGTGCCGTCAGCGACGATGTCCTCCTCCATCACGGACTCGAGGAAAGCCTGGAGCTTCTCGCTGTCGTGGTCGGCATTGGAGCCTGAGGTCTCGATGAGGCAGTAGAAGGGGTAAGTAGACTCCAGGGGGCGCTTCGTGCCTGTGACCTGGTGCACAAGCGACTGACTGCCTTCGTCCATGAGCTCAAAGGCCGAGAGAATCTCGGAGAGCTGGCCCTTGGCCTGACGGAAGGCCCGCTGGCAGTGCTCGTAGGATTCAAGGCCGAAGAAGGCGACGTTCTGCGCGGCCGGCCGCTGGGGGCACTGGATCGAGACCTTGGTGATGACGCCAATGGTACCTTCGGCGCCGATAAAGAGCTGCTTGAGGTCATAACCTGTGTTGTTCTTGCGCAGGCGAGACAAGTCGTCGACAACTGTGCCATCCGGAAGCACAGCCTCGACGCCGAGCACGGTACCGTGCAAGCTGCCGTAGCGGAGCAGTCGGAGTCCGCCGGCGTTGGTCGACAGGTTGCCACCGAGCTGGCATGAGCCCTTGGCACCGAGATCAAGGGGGAAGATGTACCCGCGCTCGGCGAGATACTGGTCGGCTACCTCAAGGATGACGCCTGCCTCGGCTACCAGAGTCCCGCTTACATCGTCAAACTCTAGGATCTTGTTCATGCGCCCTAGGCTCAGCACGATCTCGTCGAAGACCGGCACTGACCCGCCAACCAACCCTGTGTTGCCGCCTTGCGGCACGACAGCGAGAAGGTTGTCGTTGCAGTACTTGAGAATCTGGCTGACTTCCTCGGTCGACGATGGCTTGACAACAACCTGACAATGGCCGCGGTACTTGCGCATCCAGTCGCTGTTGAAGGGGGCCAGGTCGTCTGCAGCTTCGCCCGTCACACCGTCGATCACGGCGGAACCGCTCTCACCCAACAAGCTCCTGAAAAAAGCAACATGGTGGGCGGTGAGGCTGGCGAACCGGTCGTCCCGTTTCAGCTCGGGATATTTGGTGCTGGTGAAGTCATCTTTGGACTGGGCCTGGCGGGCTGGCGGTGTGTTTTTGAGCGGCCTCGGCTGCGAGTTGCTGAAGCACCGTGTTTGTGTTACCGATGCCTTCACTGCTGTGCGGGCGAGTGATGATGTATGTGCGAGTGATGACTGCCTGCCTAGCTCGGAAGAGGTGGTCCTGGCCAGTCCTCTCAGAACTGGTGTAAGCGGTTGGCGACAGGCCATTGTTGCGATTTTGGACCCAAAAGCTTGAAAATGCCGCGTAAATTTATCCAAATTCGTCAATTCGTCGCTTTCAGGAACCAGAGAGTCTCCCAGCCGTAGATGAGCAGCTACACAGCGATCCTGTCAGCGCCGGCACTCATTATCAACGCAGGGTGAGCAGGTCAGTCGGGATCAATGAGTGAAATGCAGTGATGGTGAGACCAATGCTGGTGACGGAGCTCGGATATTTTTTTACTGTCAGCTGGTGACGGTCCGCCATTTTGGCGCTAGGTGGGTCCCAGCTTCGCGCCCAGAGGCCCGAGCTTTTGGAAGCTGCAACCCTGTCTGCCAGCCGCGTAGCTATGCAGCCTAGCGACGAGCTCCAACACCCACCTGCTAACTGACCAACTCGATCGCATTCGACCACCCTCCCGCATTTCTCATCCCGTACCGGATTGCTGCAGCGCCGAGCCCAGCTACGATTACCGATTCCCAGTCGCGACTTTCCACCTCTAGCCAGCAGCCATGGCGTCGGGATACGACAGAGCTCTCTCAGGTATGTATCTCCAATCGCTACCCTTGGCTGCCCAGCCGGGTTATCCACTGCTAACTCACCGGCAACATAGTCTTCAGGTTTGTTGCAAACCGATTACGAACTCCGACGTGTAACTAACACCTCTCCAGCCCGGACGGACATGTGTTCCAGGTCGAATACGCGGGTGAAGCAGTCAAGAGAGGTGCGTTCCTCTGATACCCGGGATGCCTTTAGACAGAAGCCATGGAGCCATAGCTAACTCAGTCGCACCAGGAACCTGTGCCGTAGGCGTAAAGGGCAAGGATGTGGTGGTTCTCGGCTGCGAGAAGCGATCGGCTATGAAGCTTCAAGACACCCGCATCACCCCGTCAAAGATCGGCCTCATCGACACACACGTGTGCCTCGCCTTCGCTGGTCTCAACGCGGACGCGCGCATCCTCGTTGACAAGGCCCGGTTAGAGGCCCAGTCGCATCGTCTGAATCTCGAGGACCCCGTCACTATCGAATACATCACCAAGTATATCGCCGGCGTGCAGCAGCGTTACACACAGAGTGGAGGTGTCCGACCCTTCGGTCTCAGCACCCTGATTGTTGGCTTTGACAATGGCGGTAAGACACCGCGGTTGTATCAGACTGAGCCGTCGGGCATTTACTCTGCGTGGTAAGTTCAATATAAGTAGCTGCCCATCTCACAAGGATCGCAACTGACAGGCCGGTATAGGAAGGCGAATGCGATCGGCCGTTCGAGCAAGACGGTTCGCGAGTTTCTGGAGCGCAACTACAAGGAGGAGATGGATCGGGAGGCTACCATCCGACTGGCCATCAAGTCGCTGCTTGAGGTTGTGCAAACGGGTGCTAAGAACATTGAGATCTCTATCATGGCTCCGGGAAAGACGGTTGAGATGCTGCCGGTGGAGGAAATTGAGAATTACGTCAAGAATATTGAGCAGGAGAAGCAGGAGGAGGCAGCCAAAAAGAAGACTGGCAGAACCCCTGGTACCGGGACAGCGGCCATACTGACCAGGACCCAGGATGAGCCTAGTGACCAGTAGGATGGGCTATCGGGATTGAGACAGCTAGGAGAGGAGCCTGACCTTCTCATTCGCGAATGAGTGAGGTCATGCGGCGTGTAAGATAAAAATCAGAAATACCAGCGATCATAGGCATGGGCGAGTCGGATGTTTTAGAGCCGGACAACCGGAGTCGTATGGCCATGAGTATTTAGATCTACTTCTTCATGTTTATCCGGCCTGGGTATCGTCATTACTAAAAACCAGCACATTTCCTTCTTCCTCCCTTTCCATTCTAACCAAGCTTGTCTGCCTCCACATCGGGGTCGAAGATGGTCACCGGCTGCTGTTTGCTGGCGGGCTTGACGCGCTCGTCCTTGATCATGCGGCTGTCTACCCGCACGTCAGCACCTTCGACCGAGATTGCGGCCTTGGGCGTGAGGGCGTCGAGCACGAAGTGGTTATCGCAATGCGGGCAGTACTCATCAGACTCCTCGAACTCTTTGGCATCCTTGCGGAAGCACTTCTTGCACTTCTTGCAGGCAAATGTCATGTCGAACGTCTGGAGGAGTGGGTGGCTCTCGGCCTCGGCATGGCAGTCAGTGCAGTCGAACCATTTTCGGCCTATGATTTTGAGGGCGGGGTGCCGGGTTTCAGTCGGGGGATCTGGTGCGAGAGGGGGATGGTGCTGGATTTGGGTGATGCGTACAGCATGGTGAGCGGATCGAGACCTGCGCGTTGAGGATGTGTTTGCTTTGGATGGGTTGATGTTAGATAGGTCTTTTAAGAGGACGAGGGCCGGCATGGGAGCTTACCACATTGTGACTAGATGGGGGCTTGATTTTAGGGGGATTTGGTGGTTTTGGCGTGTATTGTATGTGTCAGCCTAGTAAATATCCGTGTCTTTGATGTTCTACAAAAAGCGGCCGGATGTACTAGCAGTCGATGGGTGTCGTGCGCTTCGACGGCGACCTGAAGTTAGGTCAGTGGGGCAATGGTTCGGTTCGCGGGGCTTATGTGGGGCTTGCTCGAGTGGAACGCTTTGGCAAACCTGGGTTAGGGTTGGCATGCCATCCTTCCTGGAAATCTGACCAACAAAGCGTACCTCGAATGCCCTACAAGGTTCTATCGGCTACATGAATAAACTCAGCAATCGTATGCAGCATTCCACAATAAGCCGGCCTTAAGACTTGCCTTTCTCCGCGACCTCCCGGACAACAACGTTCTTCAAACATCCCGCCACTCAGCGAAACGGCAATCCTCTACCATCGCGTCAGCACAGCGGCAACACCGACTTCGATCGAGCGTTGCGCAGCGTTTCCGACGATTGTGTCGAGGATTTCCTTTATTCGCAGAGAAGGAAAAAGAAGAGCAGGTGCTACAGGTTGATAAGAAAGAACCACCCCGCAGGCCGCAGCTGGTGGCAGCTTTGCGACGATGCCGCCAAAGCGAAAGGCGGCCACCGCTGGCGCTGGCGCCTCTAAGGCTGGCAGGACGTCTGCCATGTCGACACCTGGGCCAGGGACACCGCGCAGTCTGGATAGCCCCATGGCGTCGGAAGCCGATGACGACCTGAATGACGCGGAGGTGACCGAAGCACAGCTACAGCGCGAGGAGCTGCTAGGTATGGAAGCTGACGAGTTCGTCAATGGTTGGGACTTGTCGAGCAACCGCTTTCAAAACCAGGCGAAAGGTGCGGATCGCGACGCTGCGACAGCCTTCTTTGGCCGTCGTGACTTCTCATACCTCACTTTGAAGCCGGACCACATGAACCGACCGCTTTGGATCGATCCGCTCAAAGGCGTCATCGTCCTGGAGCGCTTCAGCGCGCTGGCTGACCAAGCCACCGACTTTCTCATCACCATCGCCGAGCCAAAGTCACGGCCTACATTCCTCCATGAGTATGCCCTGACAACGCACAGTTTGTATGCCGCCGTCAGCGTTGGGCTCGACCCAAAAGACATTATAAACACCCTAGACCGCTTCCTCAAGACGGCATTGCCACCTTCCATCCGGGAGTTCATTGAGAAGTGCACACACAGCTACGGCAAGGTAAAGCTGGTGCTCAAGAACAACAAATACTTTGTAGAAAGTGTAGATGCCGAAATGCTGGAGAAGCTGCTGAAGGACGAGGTCATCGGGCCGCTTCGCGTGCACGTCTCAGAGGGCATCACGACAACATATGCCCCAACCATGGGCGGCCTCGTCATTCCGGGGACCACAAATGCAGCGGGTGTCCGCCAGGCCGAGCTTGACAAGGCCAACGGCAAGACCGCCGTACCTGGCGACGTGGCAAACGAGACTGACCTCTACACGACTCTCAATGATGAGGACGATGACGATGACAAAGCCGCTGTTCACTCTTTCCAGATCAACGACAGCGCCGTTGAAATAGTCCAGAAACGGTGTCTTGACCTGGGGTGGCCGATCCTCGAAGAGTACGATTTTAGAAACGACGACGTGAACGCCAACCTGGACATTGACCTTCGCCCAAATACACAAATCCGACCCTACCAAGAGAAGAGCCTGAGCAAGATGTTCGGTAACGGTCGGGCCAAGAGCGGCATTATCGTTCTGCCCTGTGGTGCAGGCAAGACGCTCGTTGGCATCACGGCAGCTTGCACCATCAAGAAAGGAATCATTGTCCTCTGCACGAGCTCCATGTCAGTAGTACAATGGCGAGAAGAATTCCTAAAATGGTCCAACGTCAACCCAGACGATGTCGCCATTTTCACAGCCGAGAGCAAGAATAAGTTCGCAGGAAATACCGGAGTCATTGTCACGACGTACTCCATGGTTACAAACAACAGAGAGCGTTCGCACGAGTCCAAGAAGATGATGGACTTCCTGAAGGGGCGTGAATGGGGCCTCATGCTCCTCGACGAGGTCCATGTCGTCCCGGCTGAAGTGTTCAGACGGGTCATATCATCCATCAAGTCCCACTCCAAACTCGGGCTTACGGCGACATTGCTCCGTGAGGATGACAAGATCTCCCATCTCAACTTCCTTATCGGACCCAAGCTGTATGAGGCCAACTGGATGGAGCTTTCTCAGCAGGGACATATCGCAAAGGTACAGTGTGCTGAGGTCTGGTGCCCGATGCCGACCGAATTCTACGACGAATACCTGCGTGCCAGCTCGCGTATGAAGCGCACGCTGTACGCCATGAACCCCCGAAAGTTCCAAGCCTGCCAATACCTCATCAACTACCACGAAGCGCGTGGCGACAAGATCATCGTCTTCTCCGACGAGCTGTACTCGCTCAAGCAGTACGCTCTCAAAATCAAGAGAGCCTTCATTTACGGTGGCACTGGGCAGCAGGAGCGTATGAAAGTGCTCTCGAACTTCCAGCTCAATTCCAACCTCAATACTATATTCCTCTCCAAGATCGGAGACACCTCCCTTGATCTGCCTGAGGCTACCGTCCTCATCCAAATCTCATCTCACTTCGGCTCCCGCCGTCAAGAGGCCCAGCGCCTCGGCCGCATCCTTCGAGCCAAGCGCCGTAACGACGAGGGCTTTAATGCATTCTTTTACTCGCTCGTCTCCAAGGACACGCAAGAGATGTACTACTCATCCAAACGGCAGGCCTTCCTCGTCGACCAAGGCTACGCCTTCAAGGTCATCACACAATTGGCCAACATTGAGAACACGCCCGGGCTTGCCTTCGCAACTGCTAAAGAACGCCGCGAGCTGCTGCAGCGCACTCTCGTTGACAACGAGAAGGGCGCTGAAGACGACGTTGAGACGGATGACCTCTTTGGGAAGCGCGGCCGAGGCAAAAAAAGGGGTGGTTTTGGTGGTGGTGGAGTGCGCCGCACAGCTGGTACGTTGGGTGAGCTGAGCGGTGGTCATGACATGGCATACATCGAGCAAAACAAGGCAGTGAACAAAGCACTCAGGAAGAAGGGCAAGGAGCCAGGGCAAAACACCTTCTTCAAGAAACTTGCAAGGGAGAAAGATAGAAACCGGACTGGGAAGTAGTGTGCTTTGCATTTTCTTCAGACTGGCGTTATTCGGTGGCACAGCGGGCGAAACACAACAGGCGTTGAGTTCTTGCTACAAAGCCCACAGAATGCTACCAGCAGGCCGGTGTACGAGGTATTACTATTTACATAAATATACATGTCAAAAGATACATGATAGAACTTTGTGAGGAAAGGGGAAATCTAAGGATTACTGCATCCTTCACTCAAACCAATCTGGCCAAGCCACATTCCCGCATCCATACCAGAGCATTCAATAGCATCATCCTACCGGATTGATGCGATCCCGCGGCTCCATGCTGGTGATCTAAATGCGCCAAGAGACAAAAAAAAGTCGAGGCGTCCCCATATACGGAACTGCCCGCCGATATGTATGAAACCGAGCTGAAAACCGGAATCCTATGCCCAGCGCTTGCGCGCAGAAAGATTTTCCCAAGCCAACCTATCTCTTGCGCCTTGCTTCCCAAATCTAAAGAAATCAAAGAGCCAATACCAACTGGCCCCTTTCACATAGGGGTGGTCGACATGTGGCGTGGTCTCGGCGGCGAAGAACTAGACTCCGGACCAGTATCGTATCTAGACGAGGTTGTCTTTGCATACGGCTCAGGGTCTTCAGAACCTGGATCGGTGCTTCTGCGGTTGAGTCCATGTCCGAGAATTTCTACCGGCTTTGCTGGGCCAGGATGCAAGAAGGAGGTGATAAGGAAGCCGGCGCGTTCACCACTAAGGCTACGGCGCCGCCGTCCGGTCGAGCCACGGACTCCGGCGGTAGCGACCGAGGCGTGTGATTGCTGTCGAGCTATCCGTGCTTCAGCATCCGCCGCCTCCTTGGCGTTCAGGGCTTCGCTCGGAAGAAGGATAGCACGGTCTAGACCGTAGGGTAGGCCACGATGTCTGCCGCGGATCATCATGGCAATAAGGACGAGTTTACCCACCACGCTGAACTGAGAGCACAGTGAAGCATTGACACCGGTGTATCCAAGACTCATCCCGACTGTGCCGTATGCGCTGATAATCTCAAAAAGGATGTCGAACATCGTAAAGTCGCGAGCCATGACACGGGGGCCTTCCGAAATAGCAAGAATGAACAGGCCAACGAAGATGTACCACAAGTCGAAAGAGAGCTGCCGTCGCAAATGGGCGCCGACGTAGGAGAGATCGCTGCCCTGAGCTTGTTCGTCGATGTCCTCACGGCCACCACCATAAACCCCGAGCGATTGCTCTTCGTATACGTTTGTGCGGCGAACGGAGATAGCAATCGGGAAGACCGAAATGTACATCATGATCATGTACGAGACTTGCACGCCAGGATGAAGTTCCGCAAGGTTGATACAAGAAAATCCAGCCGTCCGTGTTGATGCCGCTTCAAAGAGACCGTCAAGGATTTTGATGCCCGCCGGCATGGCTGTCACGGGACCAGTTCCAAGCTTTCGGTAAATTAGCAAATTGGTCAATAAACAGACGAGGGCTTGGGGAAGAACATACATCTAGAACAATAAAGAAGATGACGTCTAGGCCGTTGAGGATAATCAAAAGCCAAAAGAGCCACCACGTAGCCCCCGATGGAAACAGAAGGGTAAAACAACGACGAGGGTGGTCAAGAAGAAATCTGAGCTCTTCATATAACCCTGTGCCAGGCGGTACAACCAACGACATGGTCCATATAATGAACCGAAGCATGACGGGGAACCCGGTATTGCCAATGACGATGAGAAAACACATCAAGAGCAGCGGGAAGACTGCCGTGTTGAAAGAGTTCATGCTGTCGGGAGTCAAAGTGAAGCCCAGATCCATGAAAGCCGAGTTTGCTGTGAAGAAGCCCCACCACGTTCGGCTTTGGTCTGCAGCATCAACGACTTCGCCCCATCTATCGACTTTCAGGATCCAGGGAACAAGACATATGACACCAAGTATCGAGAACCCCCAGAAGTACCAAGTAAGTACCAGAGCGAGCGTTTTCAGAGACCGGTACTCAATACCACCGAGCTCTTCTCGCTGCTCTTCGGACAGGTCAGGAAAGGCGGAGTTGCGACCAATGGTCGGTTCCCAGCTGAGATATGGTGTTCCATCGTCCTTGTCCCCACTGAGAGCGGTTTTGAGTGCGTGCAACGTCTGGCGTCTTTGAACGCGCCACCCGCCGACATGGACTGCATCTTCTTCGTGATGTGTCTTCTTGTCTTTCTCGCTCATGAAACGCGGCTTCCGCGGGCGCAGAAATGACAAGGCGCTCGCCACGGCTTTTGCCTCGTCGACAATTGTATCGCCCGACTCTTTCGCCGCCCGCATTTTGTCTCGATCGGGCTCTTCGATGGTGATGGCCTGCGGTCGGAACTCCGAGACTTGTGAGCGAGTAGCTTCGAGAGCAGCATGGTCGTCGTGTTCGCCGCGCTCTACTAGCTCAGGACGTAGACCCTGCTCCGCTTCCAGCCGACCAGGAATTCGTAAAACCTCGTTGTCCTCGCGCTGTCGCTTGAGGATGGCCAGGTGCTGTTCTTCCTCAGACCTCACTGGCGGGAGTTTCGCAGCATCCTCTCCAAGTCCATCGCTCCTTTTTACTGTTTCTGCAAAGGTGATACCGGAACGTCGGGTGTCATGTGGGCTGCTGTTCGCATTGCCGTTTGAGTATGCAGCCCCACTCATGGCAGAGGAACCGCTCTCTTCGCCATCCTTCGTGTTGTTGTTCAACAGAATGCCGTCGTTGGTCATCCGAGATGATTGGCCATTGTGCATCACCGTGATGCTTCTCCCATTGACCCCCTTCTCAGGATCGACCACGTCGTCTCTTGGCCTGGTTTTTGATTTTGACATCGTGGTCCTTCTCGTACGAGCCTCGCTGACGAGATTTTGGAATCGTTTCTCGAACCAGTATAGGCGGAGGAAGACGACGAACGAGTTGATGGTGATTGGGTTTGCCAGCATGGGAATGATGTAGCAAACGACCTGCTGAAATGTGTTCAAGCGGTTGAAGTCCACCGTGTTCAGGCCTGCCTGGGTGCTAGCACCACTCGAGAAGAAGAGGGCATCAATGTAGGCAACATTTTGTCGACCCGAGCTGTATATGATCACAGACCCAAGGAGACTCAGAAATATGATCCAGAAATCTAGGTGGCGGTTAGACCAACGTTTCATGGACGTTGTGTTTGCAGAGCGGCTAGATTTACTTACAATGCGCCGAGATGAAGTTGAAATGCGGGTTCTTAGAGAGGAAAGAAGGCTTGAGCGCCGTTGCTTGGCCGACGATCCAGTTCCACAATCGATCCCGCCATTGAGGCATGGTTCGCGACGTTGAACAAGACGGGCAACGTTGAGGATGAGCACGTAGTAGGTTGTATATCTAGGACGGCGAGTTGGCGGATGAGCGAAGAAATTGTGCCAGAAAACAGACGATTGGCGATGGAGAGATAGATAGCCAGGGAGGGCGGAGCTCAATCTCGACTGGCCCAGGGAGGCTCGAGGAGGCGTTTTCTGAACAATTTATGTTCTTGGTGATGGTGGTAGGCCCTGAGTGCAGAGTACGCCTCAGCGGTGGCTGCTGGTATTGGCAGCTGAGCGCAGTTGCGAGTCTATCATATCATTCTATCATGACTGCGGGGACTTGGTCCATGCGGCAGGGACCGACAACTTCGGCCGAGGAGGGAAGCGAAATCCAGGATCAAGGCGGCTCAGGTGGCTCTTTCTGACCAACGGGAAGCTGCCGCCGGAAGCCGTTGCTAACACCGACGTCGTGATGCCCGAGAAGTCGGAGAGAAGGAAGAATATGGAGAAGTCGTGAGACGAGCCCAGAAAACTCAGGTTCGGGTGCGCTAGCACGGCAGTGAGAAGCCTCGAGTCCTCAAAGGGCGGCAGGCGGGGTTGCCAGATTGGATTTGGGGCGATGTGCGGATTGCAATTGCAGTAGGAGTAAACGGTTCTGTTGAAAGAGGTAGAGGGCCAAAAGTGGCCGTTCGCGCTGCAACTGGTTAACAAAGAGGAAAGCGCTCCAATGGATATGATGTGATAGAATGGGCCAGTAGGTGGGATGAAAACCAAAGTTGGTGTGCGACTGTAAGTGAATGGAGGACCCTGCTCTTTGAAAGAATAGCCCGGGTCTAGAACTCTGCCCCCCTGGGAAATGCCGGCGGCCGCTTGCCATGAACCGCGTCTCGGTAACCTCGACGACACACAACCGCTCTCCAATGGAAAAGCACGTGGGAGGAGGCGCAGCACGTCCAAATCAAATTGGGTTTGAGGGCATAAGTCGGTATGTTTTTGATATTCCACAGGGGCAAATCTTTATTTGTTTGGACCAAATGAAACAAGACGGGTTGCTACCTTAACCTTACCAATCCTTTATGGTTATCCTAGCCAACATCCAAATATAAGCCAGCTCATCGTTAAAGTGGTCCCATATCTCCCCATGCCCCCAAGTGCCGGCTCGCCATTCGACGAAGCCAGCAACCTGGGCGTGGTGGTAGTCATCATCAGGCGACGGAACCGCAGTATGCACAGGAGTCGACAGGTTGCGCACGGATCTGATAATTCTGATTGATATCAATCCAACGTCAACCAACAACAAACTTGCTCGTCTCTGTGGTTTGGACCAAAGACAGGAGGTCCGACACCACTGCACTACATCATGATTCGGGAAGTTTTCTTCTGCTGTCAAACATTGGACTCTCACTATAGCAGAGTATCCTTCCGCTCCTAGCCGGAGCTTCGATTTGTCTTGTCAGGGCCAATCTTGCTCATTTAGGTCTCACCTTGTTGGCATGCAAGTCGATTACCACACCCAGGGAAATAACACGGTCATCGGATGAATAACCGACAAGAGGTCAGACCAGTTCGTGACACAGATGCTTCGGCCAAGAGGAAGTATCTCTACAGCTACCTTTTCAATGCGCCGCGTGCGGCCTCTCCGTCCGGAGTTTAGGCACTCTTGCGTCTCGCTGGAGCCGCCGGGAAATCTCCGTCCTGTTCCTTGTTTACTTCAATCCCGACGGTACTGGGCGGACTATCATTATTCCTGTGTCTGCTACCTATTTGCCTTCGCCTTACTGTGAGAATATATGAGAATATATTCCCTCTGATGCTTGGGCACTTCTGCCAACAGCATTGGCATGCACCAACATGAATGAGGCATTGCAATCAACCTGGAAGATGGACCCCTGTGCAGTCGGAAGCCGATAAATGTGTGAGCGCAGATGTGGCAGGCCGAGTAATCCCGTATCACAGTAACTCGGAACTCGGGCGAAGCGCCTTTCGACGATGATGGAGCAGGAACAAGTTCTGAATCAACTCTGCTGATTACTGCCGGCTCCTCTGACGTGGCGTTGTCAATGTCCGACCGTCTGTTCGGAACTCAGAGAGTAGTTTCGAATGCTCTTTGACTTGGAGGTATTCATTCCGGGTCATGGACCAAACTACGTCTGAAGTCGGGCTGCTTTGCCAATACAGAGAGCCACTTTCTCATTGGACTGCTGAGATGATACTTGCCTCTTGGCTACCCAGTCCGCGTCCCCATTGTGGTAACGTTTTGATTGTGATAGTGTCGAACAAATCAAAAACACAAAAAAACAGTGTTGGGTCCCCCTGGGCTGATAGGGTTGTCGTTAACTCTCACCGCCAGCCAGTTTGGGGAAATAGGGGTCTGTTGTTTTGCGGGTAATTGCACGGTTTCACCGCGTCTAAAAAGTACAAATCGAACACTCCTCGGATGCTACCCCCTGTTGATACATGGTCTTTACACTCAACGTCGCTCTCACTTCTTCGCAGCCTTTGCTTTTGCGGCCTTAGCCTTCGCAGCCATAGCCTTCGCAGCGCCGGCACCCTTGGATCCCAATACCTTCCTCGTCTTCTTCCACTGTGCCACAATCTCTGAGACGCTGCCCATGTCGTGCTTGGCCTGGCGCATGTATGTCAGACGGGCACGGCGGGCGCGCTTGCGAGCGCGCTTCACAATCTCAATACCGGCCACGTTCTTGTTGTATATCTTGTACCACATCTCGACGCCCACCTTGTTCAGATGGTTGCGCAGCAGCACCGACGAGTCGATGCCCGCGCGCCGGATCGAAAGGCACACACCGGAGAAAGGCTCGCCGCCGCGTCTGTGCGACACCATCAGGATATCGCCCGGCCGCGCGCCGTGTCGTGTCTTAGCTAGGAGGGCCGTACGCGCCCCCGTCGGGTCCATGCGTGTGATCTGAGCCGCGTGCAGCATGGGCATCGGGTCCGGTGGGGGGATAAGGAGCCCGGGGAGCTTAGTGGCCGGCACGCGGACAGCGTTTTTTGGCACCCTCTTGGCCCACTTGGTCGGGTCGGGCTGGGTCTTGACGGCCGGCGTCTGGTAGACGGCGAAGGCGGTACGAAGCTTCTTGGTCTTGGGGTCTTTGAGTTGATCTACGTAAATGATGTCGGGTTAGAGTTTGGGGGATCACACAGGTGCGACGAAGCTTGACTGACAAAAGTTATGGTCGGGCAGCTGACCGGACCCAGGAGTCTTTTGTGAGGCGGTCGTTGCCGTTGCCATTGATCGGTAGAGAAGGGCCTTTTGCTGCCGTGACTGGCGCAGGGCGGTCTTCAGACAGCCCAAAGGCCGTCTGGATAGTGGCGCGACGTTCATTTTGCTGTGTCGTCCCCTTGAGCGTCGGCGTCACAGCAAAGAAGACGTTGCTGAAGCCTTGATAATTGAGGGTCACTGTGGGGAAGAAAGTTGCAGCTCCGCCCCATAAAATAAGTCAAGGGCCAATCAACGTCAGCTCCTTGTGCAAGGATAATTTTCGCGACGGGCTCACCCTCAGCGTGCCATCGTGTTTGCTGCATCGCTCTCATAATCCTAAAACCCGGCATAAAACTTGAAGCCACGAGCGATGTCATTCCCAGCTTCCGCCAATGCCCTCAGAGGGGGGAGAAGAGTCCTCGAGGTACTCTCCAGGACATCAAGGATCCAGTACCGATGCTTCTCTTCGACACAGTTCCGCCATGGCAAGTCTCGAATACAATAAATGCCCCGAAAATCATGCTTCGTGAGCCAGTCGCTAACAGACCCGTCTCGTTACCAGACAAGAAAGTCATCCACTTCACCAAGTGCAGCTCCCCCGAGCTCGACGCAACACTAAAAACCATCAAGGAGGCTATTGTTCTCCCTACATACCTCGCCAATGAAGAGCGGAGGAAAATCTACGACATAAAGAATGAAGCCGTCCTCCAACGAGACCCCGTCACGATGGTGGTCGATGGCGAACTTGTGGAGTTCCGCTACCGGTCATTTACGGATCTTCCCAATACCAACATGGCCGTCAGGTCAGCTGTTATGGCGATGAAGACGCCGGGCGACTTCAACAACCTGTGGCCTTTACTTGAAGGCGTCTGCGGCCAGGCGAACCGCAATTTGGACCCTGCGATCCTCTGCAGGGCAATTCGGGGAGCTGCCATGGCCGAATGTCTGCCCGTTATCCTCGAGTGCATTCAGGGGGTCAAGAAGACTGGGTTCCGGCTCAACCGTCATGAGATCGTGAACCAGCTGCTTTTCGCTCTCCAGGACGACGCCCTCAACAGTGGATGGAATAAAGCTGAGACCGCGAAGGCGCTCAAGAGGATACAGCTGGTACTTGACTTGCTAGAAGGCGAGCCGGAGCATCGGGCTCTGGCGGTAAGGCCGGGTGTAGAATTGCCGTTCCCCCTGTATCGGGATCCCATGGTCCTGGCTGCGAGACTCCATATTGAAGCTGCCTTGGCGGTGAAGCATCAACAAGGGAAAGACGTGGACGGTCTGGTCGCCAAGCACACCCAGCAGTTGGTGCAGTTATGGCCCGAGGCGACAGGCTTACTCGACTTGCAGCCCAAGACAGTGCAGTCCTCCAACAAGGGGACCAAGTACCTTGTCCATGGTGACCAATTTATCACATTTGGGTCTATGGTGTTGAGCGGCCTGCGGTTGGCGGCGAAGGTGGTTGAGCCCGAGCTGGCGGGACAACTAGAGAAGAGAGCCGCCCTCTTGGAGGAGCAGATCAACACTGTCCTACACGGATCGAATGCCCCATCGGAGAGGAGTCTCGGGATCCACAACAAGCTGTTAAACGAAGAGCCAGTTGAGGCATGAGCATGCTGAAAGGTGATACTGGTGGGCGCCTCTGCCCCGATAGATGTACGGCGGATACTGTAACAATAATATATGGCCAACTAAGGCAAAACTATGTACTTCTGCAAATGCCCAGGAATAGAGGACAAAAGATTCTTCTCTGTAAGCCACTTCTTCGAAAACAGGCGCTCCGCATAGCGATATGCTCCGTCACACAGCACCGTCACCACTGTATGGCCCTTGCCAAGCTTCTCAGCAACCTCCTTTGCTGCTACGACATTGAGCGTCGAGCTTGCACCGAGGTAAAGTCCTTCCTCGTCCAAACAACGATACACCATCTCAATAGTCTTCTCGTCGCTGATGTGCAGCGATCCGTCCAGCAGGTCGGCATCGGGCGTTAGATTGTCGGTGATGCGCCCCTGGCCAATACCCTCGGTGATGCTTGACCCCGACCGCTCGACCAGCTTGCCCCCGGAGCTAAAATACGAGTGCAGCACGCTTCCCGGCGGGTCGGCCAGGAAGCTCTTGACGCGGCCTCCCGAGACCTCCTTGAGGTAGCGCGTAACGCCAGCCAAGGTACCGCCAGTGCCAGTAGCACAGGTAAAAGCATCGACCTTGCCCTCAGTCTGATGCCAGATTTCGGGGCCCGTGGTTTCGATGTGAGCCCGGCGGTTGGCGATGTTGTCGAATTGGTTGGTCCACACTGCATTGTCGAGACGCTCAGCATGGCGACGGGCCTGGTGGTTGTAGTTCTCGGGGTTCTCGAACGCCACGGCTGGCACGGGGTATACCTCAGCGCCAAGTAGACGCAAAAGGTCAATCTTGCCCTGCGATTGTGTATTGGGCATGTAGATGACAAGCTTGTAGCCGCGGCTCCGGCAGACGTGCGCCAGCCCGATGCCCGTGTTGCCGGCTGTGCCCTCAACCACGGTACCGCCGGGTCGGAGCAGACCACGCTCCTCGGCGTCCTTGACCACATATAGCGCTGCACGATCTTTGACGGAACCGCCAGGGTTCATGAACTCGGCCTTCCCGAGAACCTCACATCCTGTCTCCTCTGAAAGTCGGTTGAGCCGGATGAGCGGTGTATTGCCAATGGCTTTAGCCCGGTTAGCTTGACGCTCAACATTCATGAGGGAGAGTCGCAAGGGGCCTACCTCCTGTCAGGCCACGGGCGACTCCTTGCGCTTGAGAGACAGCAATAGTATGCGCGCAAGTCGCGAAGGTGCGAGCACCATGGCGGAACATCTTGATGAAACTGAAAGGACTTCGTAAAACTACCAATTGGCCTCAGCACTTCCAGATCGCAGCCTACGGCGAAGAAATCTCGAGAAAAAAGGACCAGATCTCCGCGGAAACAAAGAATGTCTTGAATACCTATGCTAAGTTAGTAGGTAAGGGAAACCGCGCTGGTGGGGTCGATCAATGATACAGCTGCACCGAGGCCGATGGCGCAATAGCTCCAAAAGACGCTAAACCCGCCTGGAACCGCCTGAAGGGTTCTGCCTGCCGAGAGAACCGGGGAGCGTTGGCGCAGAATTGCCGCCCCGGTTTTCAGGCGCGCCTTGCCAGATTCAAAATTCAAGGCTCCACCTCGTCACGTCTCTCGTCCATCAAACGCGGACGATGCAGCGACAAGACCCCCCTATCACCAGGATCCAGAAACCTCAACGCTTATCGAAACTTCTATTAATACCACGGTGGTCCTCTAGCCACTTGCACATACAAATGATCATCCGTCGCGAAATCCCGTCATAGAAGAGCTACCACGATGGCGACCACCGATGACAACACTGGAAAGCTCTCGGAGCCGTCGGACATCGAGAGCACCACTTCCAGTGACGGCGATGGTGACAGCGACTCGGGCGAGCCCGTGCAGGTGGAATGGCTGGCAACGACTCGTGCCAAACGCTCGACAGCTGGCAACCGCATGAAGTCGATGCTTGCGAACGAAGAGCCTGCCGCAGACGATTCCGATCTCGAGTTGCTCTTTGCCTCGGACGAGGACGATGCTGGGTTCTCCGACGACGCAAAGGAAGACGCATCTGACGTGCAGATGGACTCGTCCTCGGATGATGAAGACCGCGAGGGTGGCGATGACGATGATGGCGAGAAGGAACTGGAGCGACAGGCGCGGGAAAAGAAGACGGCGCAGAGGAAGCGGAAAGCGCATGAGGCTATACCCGCCAAATTTAGAAAAAAGGTTCGCATTGAGCAGCCACGTACTGCTGCTGACTCGGCGAGTCCCCGGTCGACGGCACCACCACCAGCTGCGCGGCCGCCCCCCAGGCCGAAGAAGAAGTCAGAGAGGATGAGCTGGCTTCCTGTCGATGCAGATATGCCGACCCGAGCATCAGAACGTTCAACAACGAGAATCAGCAAACAACAGCTTCACCAGAAAATGGTCAAGGACGAAGTGAGGCGAAAGAAGCAGATGGAACGGATGGAGAAGAGCGCCAAGAGGTTGGAAGCCCTCAAAAAGCCGCCGATGACCCAAGCAGAGCGGCTGGCAGAAGCTGCCACAATAGAGAAGAGGAACTCAAAAAGCTTGAACCGATGGGAAGTTGCCGAAAAGCAGAGGGAGGAAGAGCGCTTGAGGAAGATTGCCGCGCTGAACAACCGAAAGCTGAGCGGACCGGTTGTCACCTTTTGGAGTGGCATTCAGACCTTGGAGGAGGGGCAACTGAAACATGTGGGCAACTTGGTTTCGATGGAGGAAAAGGTACCCCGAAAGAAAAGGCAATCTGCTGTTGCTGCACTCGCGGCGAAGGAACAGGATAATTCAAAGCCCGACAACGTATCCAACCCAGCCTCGCCGGTCGAGCCCTCAGAAGCGAAGATAGGGGAAGTCACGCCCTGTATCAAGTCGGAGGTATCCGAAGCGTCAGGTCTGCTAGCCCCACTGCCTCCCATCAGCAAAGGGAGCCCGGAAGCAACTTCGCCTAAGGAAGGCCCAGCAAAGCCAGCTATTGAAGAGCAACACGGTTTGCCAACACCAGCTCAAGCGACGGCAATCCCGGTTCAGATGACAGCACCTTCGCTTCAAGCGCCGGTAGCTTCCATCCATATACCGATGGCTCCTGTACAGCCGTCGATGGCCCCTTCCCCTGTTCCCCCACCAACGGAGACGGCACAAACCCCCTCTGCAGTACTCGCTGCCCCTGTCCTCGCACCGCCTGTAGGCGTGGCAGCCCCCATGCTTGGTAGTAGGATGGCTATGTTGAGCTTTTCAAGCTCGGTTGGGAAGTCCAATTGCCTCGCGCCGCCTAATACATCATCGCACACTCCTTCGCCCCTTTCTCTCCCCCCTACCACTCCAAGCTCCGGTGAGCTCGTGACACCTAGCCAGGCGCCACCCGTACCTATACAAATACCACCAGCATCAACATCCGTGCCTCCGACCACACTTACACCATCACTACCCTCTATTCCTAATGCTATACCTCTTCAACCCGCACAAGGCAAAGCAACACCGCCACCTAAGGGACCCGACACGCCGAAAGAAGCTATCCCCGAAACACCCTGCGAGGGGAAAGTGACGCGTAGCTGCATCATACTGCAGAATTTCGACGAGAACGCTATCAAGGATCGCCAGGTACAAACGCAAATCCTCTTCGGAAGGAAAATGAATAAGCTTGCGAGTAAGTTGCCCCATCTAATGCCCCACAAACATACTACACCCGGTAGTATCGACTTGATCACCAAACTAATGCCTCCTTCTTGAAGAGCCTGCCCATGCTCCACTGTGCGTCATCACGAATCATCCCGCCAAGTATCGAGATCCCAAGACTGGTCTTCCGTTCTACAGCAGTGCCGCATTTAAAGAGATCCAGCGGGTGCACCACGGTGACTATAAATACAGTCGTCTACTTGGGGCATATGTCGGCACTGACGCCATCGCGGCGAGTGGTGTCCCTGACCGGTTCTTGGACCCTACAAAGGAGAGATCAACGCCAAAAGCCCCTCCACAGCAAACAGAGGCAGTCCTCGTTCCTAAAGAGGATCAAGTGAACCCACCAATCCAAGCTCAGAGCCAACAGCCGGTGCAACCAATAGCGGAACCGAGGTTGGTTCCGATATCCAACCCAGTCACGGAAACGAGGGTGGTACCAGTCGAATTAGTAAAGGCCGAAGAAGCAACGATGCCTCCACCAACAGCACATCTCCCAACAGCTTGATCCGCTGCGCCTATTAGTTGTTAGCCATCTATATCTGCGTACATGCATAAAAGACTGTGGTTTCTGCTCGCTTGAAATGCGATGCAATTTACTAAAACCGATGCGCCCGCTCAGGTAGCCTACTTTTGGTATATCCCCCCCACGTTGGCCGCAAAACGCCGAGCTCCAAGCTATAAAGCCAAAACATCATAGCCAGTATCTTTCCTTATGATTCATCCATCTTATCACCGTCTTCCCCCCCCGCCAAATCTAAGACAACCTTTTCCAGCCCTTCCACCTCTTCCTGCCCCAAGCTTCTCCCGCCACCGTCCCACTCTCCATCATGAACCTCGCCGTTCTTGCCTAGGTCCAACCCCCGCACGTTTTCGAGGTGCTTCCTGGTCGCGCTCTCGACGTACTCCAACCTCTCCCGCCGCCAGCTCCTCTTCCGATCTTGGTCCGCCTCACTAAGACCCCCGTCCTCCCCGCCTAAATCGGGCATGATGCTCCGTAGCGACGTCGACAGTGCCCGAAGCGCCTGTAGCTGTGAGAGTGTAAAAGCCGTCGTAGTTGTCACAGGCGTGTCAGCCCCGCCCTCGGCCAGGTCGCCTTTTTCGTTGAGGAAGGAAAATGGTGGCACTCCTGGAGCCTCGTCGCCTTCCTCGCTCTTGATTTCCGAGATATTGGTACTCGGCGGCGCGACAAGCCGTCTCAGCCCGCGTAGCAGAGCATCGTTGCGCGCCTTCTCAGCATGCAGCATGCAGTTCAGCTTTTGGCTGGCTTGGAGGCGACGCCGGAGTCGGTTGACGGTTTCTACTGTTGGGCGGTCGGGCTTATTGGGCGTGGGCGAGAAGTCTAGCCCTTGGTAGTGTGAGAGGCGGATCCAGTCGCGGTCTTCGGGCCGGATGCAGAGGATGTTGCGCATCACGTAGATCTCGAAGACATCGAAGTTTTTGTCGATTGAGGCGAAAAGGAGGGTTTCGAGCTGGTGTGTGCCGGCTTCGATCTCGTGCTGGTGCGCTTCTTCGGCGTTGGGGAGATGCGCATCATCAGAGGATTTGGCCTTTCCTTTGCCGGTGGTGGAAGAGGAGTGTGTTGGAGGGCGGAAGCCGAGCGAGGCGGGCGGCGCGTTGAGGAGGCCTTGTTCGATACTATTCACAGCGCGCTCGGCAAGGATGTTGATGCTGTTGATTATGTCGTCGAGCAAGCTCTGCAGGATGCGATTAGTTCTAGCTCCCGCCCAATTGAGGTCATGGGTGGATCAACTCGGGATGCCTTACTACTGGTGGGTAACCAAAATGTTCTGTTAAGAGCTCGATGTCGGTCCTTGTCGACGCTCTGGTCGGCGCTGCCATCTTTTCCGATCTTGAATGTCTTCGATGTTGATTGCGTTCTGTAAACGCGACGACGCGCTTGAAAGTTGACGCGGGGTGGAGGGGGTTGTTCTTTGGTGCCTGAAGCGCAAGGCGATAATCCTTGCAAGCCCGTTGGCCCTAGTCAGCGATCGATCGCTGTTACGTCACAGGGATCATGGGACCCTCTCCGATAATGGAGGGGCATGAACCTTTTGGAGTCGGCAACACCAACAACACACCCACAACCTAGAATCAACCTCGAAGTCCAAGAGACGGTACCTTCTTACTTTTGGGCCGTTTCATAAACCGACGATATTTTCGGATCAACCAAACATTAGAAGAACATCATGTCAGGAGTCAACTACAAAGACATCCTGAAAAAAGGATGGCATCCTGAGAAAGAGGGAACATCACTCAGGGGGCAGATAGTAGGATGGTCCACATCGCTCAAGGCTCTGCTTGTACTAACTGTTTTCCTCGCAGAAAGGCTTGGTCGGTCGTGGAGACACCGATGAAGTACTATTTATCTGAGATCCTAAACGCTATCAACTTCACCGCTAATCGTTGGGACAGACCCAGCGCAGCCACGTCGCACGGCCCATATCTTCTCTTCGCGACCCCTCTTCCTTCGGCCCGCCCCCAGCTCGCCAGCCGCGCACCGGCTCACCTGCCGGCACGCCGTCTCCACCGATCTCCAGGCCAATGTCCACCTCTTCCTCCACATCCCCCTACCGTCTGCCACAGGCCGGTGAACCTATCGCCACCGAAGAGGCACCGGCGCCTTTGAAGCAGTACCGAGTCAACACAACCGGCCTCTCCACATCTAATCTCCCTCCTCCGCCAATCCGGAGGGACAGTACCGGCGGGTCGCAAACATCAGCACCCCCGGTGTCCGCCACGCCGCCGAAACTCCCTCCGAAACTTCCCCCGAGACTGCCACCCCGAAGCACAGTTCCACAGAAACCCCTTGCTGCGCCCCCGGCCCTCCCGACACGTGCCGACTCTCCAGGCAGCCCCATGCGATTGAATCAAGGCGCAATAGACCGTCTTGGGGCAGCTGGAATTAAAGTTCCGGGCTTTGGTATCGGAACATCTAGCACCGCTTCAGGCTCCTCGCAAGCGCAAACCCTCGCACCACCACCACCATTTACAGATTCCCCGGGAGCGGATCAACTCAATAAACTCCAGTCACGCTTCTCGCGGCTCGGAAACTCCCAATCACAACCGTCGCCAACCCCAGACCAGGGCACTTTATTGGAACAAAAACGCGCCGCCGTCCAGACTGCTGCAGCGTTTCGTCAAGACCCAAGCGCCGTGTCACTGTCAGATGCACGTGCTGCAGCATCAACAGCAAACAACTTTCGCCAGAGGCATGGCGAACAGGTCTCAACAGGTCTGCGCTCTCCGAGTAGCCTGTACGGCAAATATGGAGGACGGGTGAACCAGCATGACGGGAACGAAGAGAACAGTATGGGACAGGCAGCCTCGGCCGCTGCGTTGTTGGCCAAAAAGAAGCCCGCACCTCCACCTCCGCCGCCCAAGAGGTTCGGAGGGGGCAGTGGTGGCGAGACACCTCCGCCCGTACCGCTTGCAACTAGACCTCAATTTTGAGAACTGGGAATCAGAACGATGAGGTGGTTGCAGTGCGCTGGGCGTTTGGGTGAATTGCATGGTATCAGCATGACCCGGAAAAAGAACATCGGAACACATAGAGTCTTAAAATTGTGATGACACAGCAGTTAGATCCGAGAAAACCAGGCTCTTTACATAAGGTATCGTGAAATGGAACAACTCTTAGTTTGCTGTATATTTCCCCAAACACTCAGCATTTTTGAGATTGTTCCAGGCAGGCTGCTGAAGAACACAACGGGTATTAGGTTGGCCATGTAGCCGACCTCTTAAACCTTCATCTGCGTGAGACCGTGCTTCCAGACGACGACGTAGGGGGTGGTACCATCCTCGCGGTAGTTGAGGAGGACGACCCTGTTGAGTAACGTCAGTGATCCGATATCTTGATGGGGTGGGGTGGCAGGATGCAAGACTTACATTCCGTCAGGGTTCATCGACTCGCCGGTGTAGAACTCCCAGTCCTTGAAGCTGCCAATGACCTTCTTGGCGAAAGTCTGGGCCTTGGTCTCGAATTCCTTGACCTCCTCCTCAGACTTGCCAGCGTCTTGGAGGAACTTCTTGACAGACTTCATATAACCTGTAAATTTTTACCAGCAGTGATTAGCTCTGGCTTTTCCCCTCTTAGGGGATGAAGCAACGTGATAAACATACCCTTCAGGTAACTCAGGTACGACTTCTTGTCGAACTGGGTGCTTTGGAGGCGGAAAGAGTTGACGACGTTGTTGACCTTGATGGCGGTATCCTCGACTCCCTCTTCGGCCTCCTCAGCGGAAGCGTTGGCGCCAGTATCTAGAGGTATGCGGTTAGCGAAGGATTCCTGTGTGCCTCGATCGTTCATTTCCCGAGCGCGATGGAAATGTGAGCGGGGGGGTTACGAACCGACGTGGACAGCGCCCTCGGTGATCATGGCGCAGTCGACTTCGTAGACAACGCCATCGACCTCCTTCATGTCGTACGAGTCCGAGATGATCTCGTCATCGGTGAGGGCATCCTGGGAAGCAGCGCTCAGGTTAGCTGGTCCAAAACGAGGCATGCGACAAGCCGCAAGCCATAGGTAGTCGCGACATGTGCGACACTGTAAAATGGGTCCTTACCTTGAAGATAATCATCTTGAATGAAATTGATCGGAGGACTGGAAGGCGAGCAAGTCTATCGAGGATAAGAAGGAGTCTCGAGGAAGCAAGGTCGGGAGAATTAGTTGAAATAAAAAATGGGCGAGAGGCACTCAAGGAGGGGTTGGAGGGGTGAGGGGCAAGATTTCGGTCTGCGCTTTTCCATTTTAAGCTTAGTGCGGTTTAAATGCTTGGCAAGGTTTCGTGTAACAGACTGACTCTCCTGTCGTCAGTTTCTGATGGCCATGGAAGCTCCACGTTCTCTGCTTTCTCTGAACTATCGCGAGAGTAGAGGGTGATCCAGCTAACAAGCTCACAAAAGAACAGAGCTTTAAAGCCAAGATCTGAGCGATTGAAGGCAAGCCAACTAGGCCCTCCATTCTCACCAATTGTTACCGTTGCACGACCTCGGCAGCAATCAAGTAGCTTTGTCTGGGCTGCGGTTCAATCATACACACAGAAAGCAAGTAAGTGCGAAGCCCAGTTTAACTGCAATTTGTGACAGACGGCCACCCGGTGTACGAAGTCTAGGTCGTCTGATTTCAGGGATGGCACCGCATGGGCAGGCCGCTTCATGCGAACTTTGTACCGTTTTAGCCATCAGGTCGACTTCACCAGAAGTAGACATTTGATCAAACTTTACTTACATGAGGCATCTACCCTACCTTCCATGAAAACTCTCCTGATTTCTGGGGCAGGTGGGAGAGAATAACCCTCTGCCCTGCTACTGAGCAATTCTCGTACTAAGGAAATTTGACACAGGAGGGGTATAATGTTTATAATCACAACCGTTGCTATGAAAACATTGGTAGCGGGACAACCCCCCTATTCTTAAAAGCCTGAAATTGGAAGGGAGTTGCCTCTGCCAGTGGCTGTCTTTGTAGGAAGATATTGGCTGGGTGTTGCTTTACGGTTTATTGAAATTGCGGATCTGATGGGAATCAGACGCCATGAATTCACACATAAATGCCCACCGACTTCATGAAGGGGATTCTCTACCAACTAGAACAGTGATATCGCGCTGGAATCGCTTGGCAGGGCTGGCTGTCTTGGAGGTCACGGACTATATTGGCATCACATAATAAATTGTGCACATGGAAATGAAAGTTCTCTCCCCAAACCTTTTGAGGTTCAGAACTAAAAGAAATGCCGTGAGTGCTAAGTGCACTTGATTACACGTCCGGCCCCTGCCAAGCCTCTTCGATGGTCAGTACCCGCCCCTACCCATCCAATCGCCGGCACTAAAAATCTCGGAAAGGGACGGTGATGGTGACGAAGGGCATGAATAAGCAGCGCCAGCACATGGCCTGACAGCCGTCTGATACTCGCTCGACCAACATTCCTTGAAGCTTCAAGCCCTTGTGTTGTGGAGGCGAGGCGAATGAAAAGTCGTTCGACTAGTGGCGAGACGCTCTGGACGAATCAGCTGCCAATCGCGACAAGCGAGATTGATAAAAACGGACGTGCACGCCACGGCAATCCGCAACCCCGGGCTTTTACGACAATCCGTCTCCTTTACTTGTAGTCGTATACAAATTCCCTTTCCACGTCGGGCGCCGCTGTGCACTTGTGCGACGAACACTCCCTCCTCCGGTTTTGCTTTTCGGACTCGCGTTGAGATAAACAGACAAAAGACACGAAAACAGCAGCTGCCACCTGGCTGGTCGCGTCGACGCGATCCCGGATCGCCCGGTCGCACACCCGCCCGACAACCCGCCGCCCATCATGGCGAACATGACTTCCGCGTCCGACCTCCCGCCGCTCCCGGCTTACGAGTTGCGGCCCATGCCCGACCTTCTTCCCTTCATATCCGACTTCTGGCTGTCGCTCATTGCCCCGCACATCGCCTACTGGGCCGTGTCCATGTTCTTCCACTGCATCGATGTCTTCGACCTTTTCCCACAGCACCGATTGCACACGCCCGAGGAGATCACACAACGCAACCTGGTCACGCGATTCCAAGTTTTGCGCGATGTCATTGCCGAGCAAATACTTCAGATTGGCACATCGGCTGTCTTAAATCTGACCGAAGCGCAACAGATGACCGGGATGGAGGATTACGACGTGGGTGTATGGGCGACGCGCATCCGCGTCGCGCAGCGGGCACTCCCCGCGATCCTCGGCATGCTCGGACTCAATGCGGCATCGATCTCCAAGAACATGGCCGCCTCCCACCCGCTGCTGGCTGGCGCTCTGGCCGGTGGGCATTATCCGTTCCTGACCACCCAGCTTGATGGCATCAGCGGAGCCCAGGTCCCTGCGTTTGCCATGTGGGAGATCGTGGTGGCGAAAGCAATTTACTGGGTCATCATCCCAACCTTCCAGGTCTGGGTCGCCGTCTGCTTCTTGGACACATGGCAATATTTCTGGCACCGTGCCATGCATGTCAACAAGTGGATGTACAGTAAGTCGCAGAAGAATGCCATATTCCGCGCGGAGCCGAGATACTGATCCTACTCAACAGCACATTGGCACGCTCGCCACCACCGTCTCTACGTTCCGTATGCCTACGGTGCTCTCTACAACCACCCAGTCGAGGGTTTTGTCCTCGATACGCTCGGGGCCGCCCTCGCTTACAAGGCATCGTTCATGACCCCACGACTGGGCATGTACTACTTCGTTGGTTCCATGATGAAGACGGTTGACGATCACTGCGGCTACGCACTCCCCTGGGATCCGCTACAGCACATCACCAGCAACAATGCAGCTTACCACGATATCCACCATCAGAGCTGGGGCATCAAGAACAACTTCTCTCAGCCATTCTTCACCATCTGGGACAGATTGCTCGGCACCCGGTGGGAGGGCGACACGAAGCTCAAGTACCAACGCACGAGGGCCACTGCCGCGGCCAAGGCGCATGCGCTGGAGTCCAACGGCAAGGCGAACGGCACCCCCAACGGCAAAGCGAACGGGACGCCCAATGGCAAGGTCAACGGTAGCACACCAAACGGGAAGAGCAGCAGCATCGCCAATGGGAAAGCCAACGGCAAGCCAAGACAGACCAGCAGCAAGATCCAGAGGTGAACCCTGCCGTACCGGAGGCTTTCGGCTTTACTTCTTGAGTCGGATTTTGTATGTACGAATCCCTTGTAACCAATACACTCGCTGGGCGTGTATGACCGGGCATCTTGCTGCTTCTGTTCGCGACATGGGGCAGGCGGGTCTTTTTTTTTTTT
>Ga0247758_1000169_pt1 | contig 54840 bp, 64 predicted proteins | sample UWRJL156409C4_FD_180950 | JGI IMG/M metagenome (GOLD analysis project Ga0247758, IMG submission 180950) | Plant litter microbial communities from Arlington Agricultural Research Station in Wisconsin, United States - UWRJ-L156-409C-4 | ecosystem: Environmental > Terrestrial > Plant litter >... | reverse complement strand
GCGGTGTGGGGGGTGGCCCACCCCCCCCCCCCCTTTTTTTTTTTTTTCATTTGTCCCTTTATGTACCACTCTGATGACCTTTACGAGTAATGATAGAAAACCAACCAAAATCATCATGCTATCGCATACACAAGATATCAAATAGCTATTTACATTAATAAACTAGTTACTACATGTTCATAGTCTGCTATCCCTTGCAGCGCCGAGATATTGCCCACCTAGCTTCAGCATGTCCACGGCCTCAGCAACCATCTCGTCGACAATCTCGCCCGCGGGCTGCACCTTCTGGATGGCGCCAGCCACCTGGCCCATCAGATGCGGCGGGTCAATCTCATTACCCTCATCAATATCATGCTCCAACGGCACGATGCCCTTAGCCGTCAGCTCCTGAATCTTCCCCTGCTGGGCGTGCCACCCGGCAATGTACTCATTCGTCTTCATCCTCAGCGGCCGCCCGCTCAGCACCAGCGTGCGCTCCGTCCCATCAAACCCACAGCTAACCACGGCATTCTTATGCTCCTCGCTACACCCCGCCTCCACGCTCGCCACAAACCGCGTACCAACCCACACCCCGACCGCACCCTGCATCAGCGAGCTCGCCAGCCCGCGCCCGCTCGAAATCCCGCCAGCAGCAACCACCAGGGCCGGGCCGCCCTTGAGCATCGCGGGCCGATACTTCCTAGCGACATCCACCACCGCCGGGATCAACACACTATTCGCAATATCCCCCGTGTGGCCACCCCCCTCCCCGCCCTGCGGGCACACAATATCAACCCCCAGATCCAGCGCCTTGATCGCATGTTTGGGATGTCCCACCATGTTCATGACCAGCACGCCCGCCGCATGCAGGCGGTCAATGACATGCTTCGGGGGCACACCGACAGCAGAGACAAACAGCTTCGCGCCCGACTCAATGGTGATGTCGATCAGCTCGTCGAGCTTGCCGCCGGTGTAGTCGTGATTGGTCTTGCGCGCGTTGCCGCCGACTTGGGGCAGGGCGAGGTCGATGCCGAAGGGGAGGGAGGGGTCGCGCAGGAGGGATTTGAGCTCGGCGACGATTTCGCGGAGCTGGGCGGGCGAGTACATGAAGCCGCCGATGACGCCGAGGCCGCCGGCGTTGGACACGGCTGCGGCGAGGGGGGCGCCGGAGGTGCGGGCCATGCCGGCGAGAAGAATGGGGTGCCGGATCCCGAGGAGGGTTGTCAGGGGGGTGGTGATGGGGCCGGTGGGTGCCATTTTTGTGGATGTGGTGGTGTGGATGAAGTGGGAATATTCAAGGTTGCCGCTTTTTCGGAGCGGGTGGCAATGACAACAGTAGTTGGGAGAGAGGCAGAAAAAGGTGAGAGGCAAGGATATATACGGGAAAAGATGAAACTGGAAGGGAGAAAAACACGGATCAGCGCTTTTAACAAGGAAACCGGATGGACTCAACCGTCAGCAGCACGGAAAAGACAACAGCTTCCTGTTAGCTTGTCGTCCCCTGAAAGCGAGGGAGGCCATTGATGGCCCGTTGCGCACCAGTTCGATCCCATTGTGGGGAAACCTGGGGAATTGGGGGGAGGCTGCGATGCGGGGAAGACAGGGCAATTGCCACGAGCCGAGGCTCATCTCCATGCTCCCCCATGCTCCCCCATGTTCATCCTCTTGTGGTTGACGCGGCCAGCTATTGGAGGTCGGTTGTAGATCACATCATCACGGGCTTTCCTTTTGTAATTTTTGACCTTTTCTCTGAGCTCAATGATGAGCCAGACACGACAGGACATACCTGTGGATTGTATAGGTACCTTACACATCTATCATAAATCTTCTCGATGGAAGGTCATCAGCGACCCAGTTGAAGGGCCTCTGTAATAATTGTAATCTTCTTGTGCAACAGCCGCTACCCAAAGCGAGGTAACCTGGCGGGCACGAATTGCTCCTGGACAGCCGCCGTCTTTGTTAGCGGGGGAGACTTTGCCTCACAAACTTCAATGGTAACTTCTTGCTCTTCCTCATGGCCCTCGTCGTTTCGCAGAGGGAGCGCTGATCGCGTTTCCTCCTGGGCTTGAAGTATCTCATCCTCGGTTATTGGAGCTTTGGGCTCAGTCCTAGCTTCTGGTCTACTCTCGGTATCGTCTTTCCTCAGTCCCATTTGTGATGCTAATTGGCTTGCGGCTTGACGTCTTCGCTCAATAACTTCGAGTTCTTCTCTCTCCGCCTGCTCCTCCTCCAGCTGAAGAGCTTCTAAAGATGGCGCTAAAGGGTCTTCGTACGCCGGGAACGGTGATGGCGCAAGACTGCCATTCGCCCCCTTGACTGAATCCCGTGAATGTGTCGAACCTATTGTGGTCCTAGAAACTGTCCTCGACATGCCCGATTTGTTGGCCGGGTATTTCCCCTTGCTGCTTCGTGTTTTGGTGCTCCCCCGGTCGCCATCTACACGGTCCAATGCCATTGCAAACTCGTCATCTAGTGGAACGGCATCTTCATCACCCTCGCCATCGCTGGGAAATAGGTCGCCCCTTGATCGGTATGAGCTTGACGTATCCCCTGACTCCGCAGTATTACTCCGTTGCCTAGACTGGGGCGATTGTCTGCGGGGCTCCTCCCACTCCTCGTCGCTCGTTCCCAAGAGTGGCTCAGTCTCACCACTGTGCCCCTGGGCTGGGATGCCAGGATGGTCTTGAAGGTTCGCCGCGGACGGCTTGTACCGTAATGTCCCACCGATTTTGAAGGGCAGCTTTCCAAGAAACCCTAGCGGCGCTGTCCTGGGTATGATATTGGGATCTTCGTGAGTGGAAGGTTTCCTGCGTGGGCCGCGCGTGCCGTAGCTCATGCCCCTTTTCCTCCTGGGCTGGTCTACCACATCACCGGCCACAACCGCATGCTTGCTTCGTCCACCGCCGGTGCTTGCTAATAACCGGTCCCAATCCTCGCCTCGGCCGCCACCCCAGCCGCCCAGAATACCGCTCCCGGACCCGCCACCTGTACCCTCGTCGTCGGCTTCCTCCCAGTCGTCGTAAAAGTCAAACGAGTACTCTGCTCTCGTGCGTCGGGCGCCGCGGTCCCTTTCACGCGCGCGTCGAGCTCGCTCCTCCCGGTCCCCTATGCACAGTCCCGTACAGCTATCGACGACGTCGCCGAGAACACCAAAACAGGGGTTGATGTAGCGGTGCGAGAAGGTCCAGATGCCAGCAGCAGCATTCTCTGTTACCGCTTCGGCATTCTGTGATATCTGATTCCAGCGCTGGCGCAAGCGCGGGTCCTGGATCAAGGCCATTGCGCTGCCAGCAATCGAGACGAGTCAGTCGCAGTCACCACGTGGGCGCACGGGTCCCTCCGCCCGTCGTTACGTCCGAGACGCAGCGACGAAGCCAGGGATAAACGCGACAATCACTAGCTGTAGCTGCGTGTGCAAACGGTCGTGGTGGGCGAAAGTGCAGCTCCGAATGGTGGCGCATGGGTGATTCGGTTTGATGCGGGAGACACAGCGGTTCGGAAACTGTGGGATTGGAGAAAAGAGAGCTGGAGACGCGATTGCTGGATCGAAAATCGCAAAGGGTTGAAAGAGGCGTAGAGGACAAATCGGCTACCGAGGAGTGGTCGAAGTTTGTCTCAGGCTGATGTCGAGGAATAAGGCTTACACAGTACAGACTGCTGCAGCACGCATCTCGTTTGACCTCCTGGCAGTTCTGGGGTCCACTGTGCCTCAGCCCCCAACCACAGTGCCAGAAGCTTTGACGCAATCAATGGCTTGGCAAGACGCTGCCAAGGCTCTTGTCACGTGAGCGCATGTCCCTCAATCAATTGCCCCACTGCATTGGTCATACCCCTGTTTAATGGGCGACGCGTGAAAACGCGTCTCCTGCATTAGAGGGCCTCGACCTGGTTCGCCTGGTGCTCTCCAGACATCCGCAATAACCTCAATTCTCGACTACTTCCTTCGACAGGCCAAACACCACCACGATGAAGCGACAAGACTTCAACCGCATCGAATCCAAAAGGCGAAATGTAGTGGATCACCGCAAGAAGCAGTACGCCGACCCAGCATACAAGGAGACACAATACCCGCACCGCCTCAACTTCTATGCGACCCCGCCAACGGCCGACATTACGCTTGAGCAGTTCGAACAATGGGCCATCGACCGTCTCCGGGTCCTCGCCGAGATTGAGGCATGCTCGTTTCGAAATAAAGCTCCCGCTGAGACGGCGCTGCACATGAAGCCGCTCCTCGAAAAGTACCTCCCGCTCGACAGCAACAGCTCCTCGTCCACCCAACTCCCGGCCCAGCGCCAGAAGGACCACTACAGCCACTTCATCCTACGACTCGCGTTTTCATCCACGAAGGAATTGCGCCAGCGCTTTGCCCGCGTCGAGACCATGCTATTCCGCCTACGATTCAACGCCGATGACACCCGCGAGCGCATGGCTTTCGTGCAGAGCCTGAACCTAGACTGGGAGGCCGTGACGGAGGAGGAGAAGCGTGAGATCTCTTCTGAACTTATGGCGACCGTCGCATCCACTTTCAACAAGAAAGGATACCAGTCCATAGACGACGAGACATTCTATCGGGTAGACTGGACACGCGTTCCCGACTTAGTTGAACAGAGAAGGGTCTTCCTCAGGGCCGGGAAGGCGTACGTCCCGGCAAAGGAACTACAGAGTCTGGTTGTGACCGAGTTTACCGCCAGACTAGAGAAGGGACTGGAACTCACCGCCCGCGCCCTCCCACGGCTCGACGAAGATGATCGCTTGACGCCCATCTTGGACCACCTTTCCAAGAACTTTGTCGCTCCTGATGCCGGATACAGTGGCGACAACAGCGCCATCCAAGGAGCTGAGATAACAGCACGCAATATCGACAATTTGTCGCAGCACTTCCCCATGTGCATGACGGTCCTCCATCGCACACTGCGGCGAGATTCAAAACTCAAGCATTATGGTCGTCTGCAGTACAGTCTCTTCCTCAAGGGTATCGGGCTCAGCCTCGACGAGTGCCTCACCTTTTGGCGGCAAAGCTTCAACAAGACGCCCGAGGACGTTTTTAATAAGGATTACCGCTACAATATTCGACACGTCTACGGCGACGTTGGCGGCGACTCAAACCGGCGCGGCGGCGGCTACAGCCCTTACAGCTGCCAGAAGATCTTGACCGAGCATGCGCCAGGGCCCGGTGAAGCCCACGGCTGTCCTTACCGCCACATGAACATGGACAACCTGGCGGTCCAGCTGCAGGCGTCCGGCGTTACCGACCCGGCTGTCTTGCGAGGAGTTAAGGAGGACAAGGAGAAACAGAAGTTCCATTTGGCGTGTAACCGGTATGAAATCCCACCTTCCATTTTTTGTTGTCTCTGCTTCGTCCCATATGGTCGCCTCCTGTCTCGGGGGTAATATACTCGCCCGCGGTCTAGACTCTCCAGACCCTCGGCTGTACGCCGAGGCTTGGTTTCAGCCTGGTGTTGTCAGCCGTATCCCCGTCGGCTCACTCCGGTGGAAGCGGTGAACTCATTTGACATGAGCGAGGGGCTAGACCCCTAAACATTTTTGTGTTAAGGAAACTACGGCTGACCACAACGGGCGTTACACCGAACAGTGTATTCGAACACATGCACGGAAAAGAGCTCAAGCGGGCCAAGGATGACGGCGTCATGACAAGCTCACAACTCGAGACCATCGTGCATCCGAACGAGTACTTCAAGCGCAGTTACCTGCTCAAAAATATGGGCAAGTCACAACCGCAAGGAGGTGGCGGCGATGTGAAAATGGAGGGATGAGAAACTGAGGCCCGCCAATAAACAAAGGGCCCCTTTTTTTCTCCCGCTCTATTTGAAGGAAGTACTGTGTAAGCTGTACCACGTGGTATTACGAAAACTCGTTGCCGCGTGTTTTACTTCTTTGGGTATTTGGGACGCATCAGCTGGACCCCTTCTCGTCGTACGCGGTACACCTCTGCGATCTCGGGAGTCTCTCTTGGAGGGTTTGTCAATCGTATACCTAGAGTACGCGGAACGGAGGCTGAGACACCCGCAGGGTGGGATACGGTCACGAACAGTAGGGATGAGGGTTGGTCCCCTACCTTTTTGTGAGCGAGAGGGCTTTCACTGCGTACTACTACCAGAGTACTGCGTAGGTAAGAGGTGATAGGGTGGTGTGTGTGCGTTGTATGTAGGCGTGTAGGCAGACGTTTTCTCTGGGCTGGAGTTGGGCGACGCATGTCTTTGCCTTTGGGAGGGTGCGTGGATGTCACGGTACGTGTCTATGCAGTTAATGAGATAGCCATGTTTAAAACGAGGGATTTCTGGCTTTTGGTGAATGCGAAGCCCTATTGAAGGACACGCCCCTCACGGCTCACCCCCTCAAGAGATATTTTTTCAGGTGCCAGTGAGTTTAATGGCCATCCATGCGGCTTTGCTCCCGCCTAAGCTCGTAGGGGCCCGCTTGGGCATGGAGAAGGAAGCACGTCACTGTTCCTTGCTGCAGGTCAAACCAGTTTTTGTGGCAACTTTGACACTTCAGACTCCAATGGGGATGCGGCCCGTATGCTGCTTCCTGTTCGAGGGTACTTAGCTGCGGTGGGTTCAGCTGGGGAAGGGTGAGGGGGATTGGGGAGCGGCAACGAGAGGGTGTTGCGGTGCGAGAGAGCGCAGGGGCGGAGCAATGGGTCCGTTAGCCAATAGGATTGCGCAGTTTACAGGCACGACGAGAACAAATGGGGAGGTCCCCACCTATCCTCGAGAGGATACAGCCGGGACATGAGGTTATTCGCAAAATTAGCTCCTCTGGTTTGTTTTCTTTTTACCGCCGTGAGTGAAGATCCCCTCAACGGGGATCGGCGCCGTGAGGAGGATCGAGGGTCTACTTGGCTGATCCCGTTCGTGAGCTTCTCTCTCCCCCATAGAGGTCAGAAGCAAAATTAGTTTCATATTCCACTCGGCCGCATGCAATCCCCCCTCAAGCTGCAGAGTGGAAGCTCGGTCCGCGTCTTTGTTGTCCCTACACTAAGCCGGTACTGCTCAGAAACGCTCGGAAACGGCCATCCATTTCATTTCCGGGGATGGTCTGCAGGGACAGGCAAGAGTACGCAACCGTGCATGGTGAAGATGAGGTGAGTGGAGGATCACAATGTGGGCAGGTGCTCGCTACGACAACGGGAGCTGTTCCGTAGCACACGCGATGGAGCACCACTCGTCTTAGCGGCTCGGTGACAAACGGTAGGAGCTGCAAAGTGAGGTCATGAAGAGTGGAGTGTGCGCTTAGATCTCGATCTCGCTCTGAGGTTGAGAGCGCAACAGCTGATCTTTTCGTCATCTCCAGACTAGGTTGCGTTTGATCGAGCTCTCCCCTACGACGGCTGACCCCGGATGACGCCGAAAACTAAGGTAGCGTTGAAGGTGGTTCTGTTTCGGTTACCCAATTAAGTGGAGGGGTCCAATAGAAGGGTCCTGTAGTCTTGGACCCTTTCCCTGGTTGAACTGGAGTTGGGCTGTGATGCTGTGTTATCCAAAACGTCATTGTCAACGATAACTCAAAGGGTGAATCCGTACAGTTTCCTATTTGTGCCCGACAAGCACAATGTGTGCCTGCGCCCGCAAAAGACACCTGGTCCGCAATAGCAATGCTCGTTAGTGCCCCCAGAAAGAGTTGTGTTAATGCTTAGATAAGGGAATGTGAAATGATGGTGCTTCCTGCCTCGGCTCAAAGTTATCATCAAAATACTAAGGCCTGGGCCAAGGGTCTCTGTCCTTGGAATCCTCACACTGTCCTGTTCTGGAATGGTAAGGCCTAAACCTATCACATAACAGGCCTTTTCAACATGTAGGAAGACTTTTCAGAATGCCGAAAAGCCTCTTTGAAATACAGGAAAGCCTTTTCAGTATTGATGTAGCTGTTTTCAGAATGAGAGATGGCCTGCAATAACGAAATATGGGCGGTCTTTACAGTAATAACACTTTTCGCACTGGCTAAGAGGCCCTTTCTTTTGGCGCAAGCCTTCGAACGGACTGCCCAGTCCGCACTTCCATACAATTTACAATCTCTGCAGATATTGTGGTATGCCAGAGGGGCTGTGGTCCAGTTAGAAAGAGAATCTCTGTCCCTGAAAGACAAATAAAACTCAAGTAAATGCACTCTGTCAGGGTACCTTGGCGGCTGGTAGCTTTAGTCTCCTCGTCCCGTGCAACCTGGAAGGTGAGCAGGTAATTCGTCACTGCGGAGCAACCTGGCAAGCCGCCCTTTGAGGTCTGACGCTCCCGCGGCAGCATACCCACCTACCTCATCGTGCCTTTTCTCGCTACCTACACGCGTACCTTGTTTGCTTTGCTAGCTGGTCCCTGAACCAGATCTGCAAATTACTTGCCATTTTCTAATGGAAGCTATGATGTCGCCTCGCATCCTGACGAGACCCTGATCGGCAGTTGTTCTTATCAGTCCCCTCAGAAAGCTTGACCAATTACCATAGCGGCTCTTCCACTTTCAATGCTGCCTGGAGAAAAGATATCTGACCCTCCACTCCGACATTTTACATCTCATTCCTCTTTCGTTTGTGCCGCTTCTGCATTGAGACGGTTGTGGCGTGGTTGAGGTGCAGTGGTCGCGAGTTGGCAGCGCTGGGCCCGAATAGGGTAGACTAAAGCGATGTACAGCCCGTACGACAACAGGCATCCAACATTCGAGTGGCCCTCGATGTGTGGCTTTACCTACTTGCATTAGACAGTCTGTCGGTCTCGACGCTATGCAGACAACGTAGACATGAAGCTGCATGACCTATCTCCCTTTGGTGCTGCTCAAGTAGACTGTGTGGGGCGGAGACAACGGCGGCTGATTCTTCTGTGATATTCACTACTTGTACACCTCCGCCGGGGTTTGTTTTGTTAGCTCGAGTGACTTACAGGGGTGATAACAAGGGTTGGTCATCTGGGCTAGCTGCATACGGGAAAATATAACCCAAGTCATTCTTCTAGCAGTTTCTGTGGCAAGATACCTGCCAGTTAAATTTCGACATGCCACGCACCCATCCCACAGTGCAGCCAGTCGCCCACAGCGAAAAAATGCCCTTTACAATTGCAGACCTCCTCAATCCACTGCCAGAGCCACTGCCAAGCTGGGGGGTCGTACAATAAAATACTGATATTTGCCTGTATACCAGGGTGCTTTTATGTAGCAAGGGGCCCTTGTCAGAATGTGGAGCATGTACCAAGCTAACAAAACAAACCCCGGCGGAGGTGTATGACTTGTTTATTTTCCGATGAAAATACAAATCCGTGCGTAAGGCCAAGTCGGCACTCCCCACATAGCCTTGGCATCTCGAGGACGAGTTGCGCACGACAGGCACATACACACGCCATAGCTGCATACCACTACCGCGGAAGCTCGGGGAGCTGAGTTAAAGTTGGGAGCTGTCTTGGTAGCCTAGCTGCAACTTCCGAGCTGCTAATTCGAGATGCCGACGAGCTATTGCTGACCAACCTGGGTAATACACAATTCAGATTTTGGAACTGGGTCAAGGGAGAAATGTTTGCTCGGTGTCAAATCATGGTTCTCATAATTCATTTCGTGTGCCAGGACAAGCCATCAGCCAGTCTGGTGCCTAGCAGCACAGCACCACCTACTCTACTCTCGCTCTATCACCAGAAACAATTTGAAGGGAAAATAAACATTCAACCGCGGCCCTGTATGCATTTACCGAACACCTCGCTTGTAAATTAGATACACAATAATATTAGAGATCTATAGTCCGCCCACTGGGCTAGCAAATTGAAATAGGTCAAGCTCGCTAACGCTAGCAAAATAAAACAGAAATGACAAAATCCATCCACTTTGACATGAAGCAGTCCCGCTACCCCACCAAGCGATCAGCCGGTTGCATCAGAAGCACAATGATGTCAGCGGATTGGTTAAAAGGCCGGGGTCTGATGGCTTTGCCAAGCCCGCCTCGAATGTTATTGGTGAAGATTCACCCTCCCGCCAATCAAGCCGAGCGACCCTCAGGCAGGTGCGCGTTGCTGTCAGAAGGCCCGCTGCACAGCGATGAATAAGGGTGGTGGTGGTGCCATTTTGGGCGGGCGCATGCGGAACACGCACCGCGATGGTTCCTGAGGGCTTTTGCGCCGATTGTCGACTGAGGTTTGCGGTCTAGGTCGATCCCCCGAGGGTCTAGAACATAGGTGCAGGGAGGCGGATCAGGAGTGGCGACATCGCGGCAAGCTGAAACCGTCGATGTCGGCTCCCGGTGAACGCATCCAGAAGCTGGAAAGCTTTTCTGCGCTGCCGCGAGCTACCGTATCCAAAACACTAGGCCATGAAGGGCTGCTTGCGTGTGACGCGTTCGTTATCTCGGTGCGTGCGGTGGCATTGAAGGCGATGTCGTATGTGTAACCACGCTCGTGGCCTTCCTCCAAAACTGCCTAGTGGTGATTGCTGATCGACAGTCCCGGTTCGGAAATAACTGCGCACAGCTGTACATGTTGCCGTTCCGTACCGTACCAGAGTTGCATATCCAAATACGCCGCGACGGAGCGCAGCGGTTGCCTCGGGGGCTGCCAGAGATAGGGTATCAGATCGGGTCAGCGGGTCGGCCTCTCCGCTTCCGGGGTTCCCGGAGCGCTCGGACATTCAGATGTCCATGGCTGGCACCTAATCCTCCTCCGAGCTGTGCCGTGTGAGCTTCGCACCCGGACCGGCCGCTCTCGCGTGTTGTGTCTCTGGCAATCCTGCCGAGTGCTCCAGTGCTGGTTCCCTTCCACTTCTCGTGAAGTGATCTTTTTCGCGGCTGGTTCACTTGTAGCCAACCATCTTCGCGCACCGCCTGCAGTAGTAGATGTTGGTTCCAATCTGGACCATCCCCAGGGAACTGGGGTCGTCAGTGGACGTGATCTCCTCGGCTCGCGCACATCTCAGGCAGCGGATCACGGTGACCTGGATGGGTGGGCGTTGCGATGAATCCATGCTGTGTCTGACGGAGGACCGAGAGGATGAGCCGCTGGAGAGGTCCGAATCCGATGCTGAGTAGGATGATGAGGAGGAGAGCGAGCTGAGATAGGGTGCCTTGGGTCGAGGTCGGTACGAAGACATGTCGATATGGAGTCGGAAGGGCTGTTGATGTGGGCTGGGGCGTGGTGTGGCTATTGAAACCGGCAATGAATCATCTGGACTTTGGTTGTCTAGGGAGTTGAGGTGTTGTTGAGTCTGAGTTGGGAATTTGTTGTGAGAGTCCGTCTAGATATAGGGAAGAAGCGTGTGTGAGAGATTGCCGGGGTCCTTTATTAGATGTATCTGGAAGGGGGGCTGTGGGTAGCAGTGACGACGGGCAGATTTGCCCGACAGACCAAGGACAAATTTGGTACTCGGTATCTCCCTGGGGTGCCAGCCAACAGCAACATGCACGTTGCGGATGGGTGCAGGGGCGCACCAACCGCCAAGTCCGAGGTTGCTCCAGGGGCAGGGCCGGGTGACAGGCAGGGGAGACCCCAGGTACTATACTTCGTCCTTGTCGCTCACGATTGACAGTGTGCCCAATATGCGCCTATCGAATTTACGCCCCGCACTAAACCGGGCGCAGACCCCTCCCCCTCTGCAAGAGAAGGGCAAGAACGAGGCGGTTGGGACGGGATCATCGTCAGAACACGGCTAACATCCGACAAATGGAACTCGGTGCCCGGGCTCATGCGCTGATGGTTCTTGTCATGGCCAGGCGGAAAGAATCGGGCATCACTCATCCGGCACGCCGACCTAATGGTTTGGGATGACATTCCAAACTGCCGCCTAGGCATCGTGCTGAGCACATCCCTCTGTTTCCCCTGTTTCCCCCCTCGAAAGGTGATGCTCTCTGCTCACCGCTTGAAGGAGTGAGTCCGCGCTACGCCTCCGAAGCGCTGCATCTACGTATACGTTGCCAAGGGCGGCATCCCGTCGTCGTCAGGCGACAGCCGCCATTGCCTGGTCGCCCCGTTTGCAACGAGGTTTGGGATCTGCGGATTGCCTGCAGCCTCGATTGAGTTTTGGCAAATCTACCATCAGCTCGCTTTGCTGCATACGACTGGGTCGTTGATCTGACATACAAATCCCGATCCAGAACCTGTGGGTCCTCGTGCTTCGGGACGGATCACGGGGTTGACTCTATCACGTCTTGTCCTTTGATCTGCTCCTCTAACGAACGGCCTTGGGCAGATCCGCTCTGCCTCACCAAGGGCTGCCCGAATGTTGACCCTAAACCCGCATCTTTCTTCTGTTGACTCAGGTCTTGCTCAAGGTCTACTTGTGAGGCTCTACATCTCCAGACTGTTCCAGAGCTATCTATGTCATCTCCCCATATTATACCCGGCTTGTGTGGAAGCTGTGCGGGGACGGTGTGGTCCAAAATCAGCGTACCCCTTCCCCATTCTTCCCATTACGTCGCAGTTTGTTGGGCTTCAACAGTGCGCTTTGGGGGGGAAAGGCTGGAGAGGGTCGATCTCAAGCAAATGTCTCGATGAGAAGGGGCCAGACCCTCCGCTGCCGCAAATTAAAGTAAGGAAGTGGATCAGGGCGTCCCCTTCGCCCATCCCATGAAATAAGATTTTGTTTCATCAGCTTCTGGGCGTTCGCGGCGTTTTCCACCCGGTGGAGTACCGCTCTCCCTCGTCACTGGTCCGAATTCCCCTCTCTCTGGATGCAGGCCCCCCAATGTCGCGAATCAGCAACGAGCGAGAGCGGACAGATTCAGTGCAGTCCATAGTTTGCTGGTGGAGGCGACCGCGAAATGCCGTCCTGGACGGTAGGACCCCGCTGGATTGACCAACGAGCGTCCAGCCTGCCCGCTCTTTGTTGTCCTGTTCCAACTTTCCCACATCCACAAGATGGCATTCTCTCAAACCTGATGCCACCCTCAAAAGGCACCTTCACTGCCCTCTCCCTCGTCTTCCCGCCCCCAGCAGGAAGCACAAGACTGCTAACGCTATGCAAGACCCGTCTCAGTGCTCTTTGACTACGCGTCCTTTCTCGGCCTTAATCTTCGCTGTTTTACTCCCAGAGTCGCACCGTTGCATTGTACGTACCTCCGGACTAGCTGAGTGTGAGTTGTTCCCCTCACCGGGCAGTTGGTTCCGAGTTCATGCCTGAGCCAATGGTATTAGACAACACTCCTCCCGGCATCTTGTTCCTGGCGCATCACGTATGGACAGAGTGGCCCGAGGCTCAAATTAGGGTGCGCTCGTTGTGTCGTTCTCCGTAAAGATCGACAAAGAGTCAGACGATATCTCTTCAACTTCGGCAGCGACGCGGCTTACGAAATGTCGAATTGTCGATGAACAGCGAATGCCAACTATCGCTACGTTCGGGCTTCTGAGCTGGAGGTCAGCTGTGAAGTCGGGAGAAACCGACCGCTGCCAGCGAACAACCAACGCATCCCAGTATCATCGAGATCGCCGAGCCCGGGATCGAGATCCGACTATATCCACAAACGTTGTTCGCTAACACTCAAGCAGGCTTATCAACGCCAAATGCTCAATATCTCAACATCGTCCGTGTCAACAACCAGTCTTTCTGAACGAATCGACCGATCCTCCATCCGCCCCTCCATCAACACGTCCATCAACACCCCCCATCAATATCTCCTGCTGTTGCCCACTGCCCATTCTCGTCTCATGCCGTATCTTGGCGCCGGGATTCAGCCCAACAGCATTGATCAGTTTCAACCCAGTCGATGTCAGCTGAAGCTGAGATCCAAGCTGCCCTTCATATCAAGAGTCTCATGTGACACTTCAAGGAGCGTCAATGGGTCGGTCCTAGGGCCAGATAGCAGAGTATCACTCTGTCCCCGGCCGAGAGATCAATGACACTGCTGTGCCTCAGCTCCCGGGGCCATGCCGAGAGTGGATCTATCCGAATCTTTTGGACGTATATACCGTAGCTTCCGGAGCTTAGGGGCTCTTGGATGACGTATGCTGTTGTACGTTGACCTCGAGAGCTCAATCTTCTCAAAGTCTAAGAAACATTCCCCGTCCGCCCTAGATATATTGGCAAAATGGACGCCCAACATAACACCCAAGACTGTTAGTTCTTTGCAAGTACGTAAACTATGTTGTGAAGTTGCTATTGTAGCTTTGAACTGCTTTCACCTATTCACACAATCCATGATAAACACTGTATCCAAGAACTTCATCGCAAGACAAAAAGCGGGAGCTCCCAAAACAAAGCTAGTGCCAGAAATATTGCACTTCTCGCCCTTTTCCAGGACATCAGAAATCGGTTGGCCCGGCTACAGTTCTTCCAAGGAAATAAAGTCGTCATTGAACCCTATTTTCGGCTCGCGAAATCCCCGAGATAGGGTCTGGCTAGGCTGAACCCCTTACTCACGAACAAACAAGCAACCTCATCCCGCCTTCGCTAAGCCCACATCAACGACGCAGGGTCCCTACTCCGGAAACTTGGAACCTGACAATGAGCGTAATACACTTGAGATCCCGAGGCAACACCGATATCCATAACCAGGCACCCTGGTGGGCTCTAGTTTCGTCAAGCATCGTCATTCTGGGGGCCGGCTCGCTCACCGGGTACGATCTTCAGAATCCAAAAAAGATAATGCAATGCTACAAATAAAACAAACCAATGATAAATTTGGGTATCAGACTCTTTCACGACCTAGCGGTAGAGCCAACCATGCCAAGGTCTGAGTTCTCTTGTAAAACAAGCTCCCAACATTCTGCTCTCATCCTCTCTTACTTCATGCTTCCTGGCTTGCATCAAAACACATCCCCTATCTCTATCCCCTCTCCGCCCCAACAACCGCAAAGCAGTCGAATCTCCTCCGGGGTGGGGGTTAAAGACACAAGACAAAACAGCCGGTAAAAAAAACGCACCCCGCGCGCCAGATCGGTTTTGTTTGCCGCAGAAATAAACGAGGCCTGGTCTTGCCCAACCCGATGGATTTTGATTCCAGTAACTGAACGCCTTTCGAGAAAAAGACATGGTGTCAAAAAGAGAAAGGAAGAAAGAAAAACAGTACACAGCACCATAACGCGCAATGGCCTGGAGCAGACCGGCAACCCACGCCTAAAAAATCAAGAAAACGAGACCATGGTGACCGACTGTATGTAATGTATGTATGTATGAGCGCGGCTCTCTGTGAGTTGTTTGTCTTGATTTGAAAATGAAAAGCAAAACGCAAGATGAGGAAGTGAGAATGTACAGATAAAGAACATATGAACCGTGGCACGGGCAGACCGGGGCCAGGTTATTACGGCCTTTGAGAGTCCTCGAGTATGCCCCGTATCTGCTTTCGCCAATGCCCAACCGATGTTGCTCTGGTCGGCCACTCTCGAACCGTGTTCCGATCCTCGAGGATGATAGTCTGGTCGTACTTTGCGGCTTGCATTCGCGCAAAAGAACAGCAGCGTTGCTGAATATAAGCTTGGCGAATGGAGTAGGCTGGCGGTTCTTGACCACCTAAACCGAGAGACTTGAATAGCACCAGGCCGCAGGGAATATGAGAGGTTCACGTGGCGCCCTCAGGACCACCAACGTCACCTGCCCGTTGAAGTCTCCATTCAGCAACAGGCTGGACGAGGTCGGGAAACGTCAAACTGGAGGTAGAGACAACAACGAAGCTGCACAAAAGAAAAGGCCGAGATCGCCGTGGTATAGAGCAGTCGGATGTATAGTGAGATGACAGCGAATGCAATAATTAGACACGCCTGGGGTTGGATCGGACACGAAAGAAGATCGTTGCATCATAAGTCGGAAATGTCAACCTCAGTTTAGTCGGCATAGGGTATGTGGCACGAACCGCCGCGTGAGGTTGGCCATGCGGTTTGGGCTTGCCCGTTGCCGAGACAAGGTTTAAAAACACCGTATGGGGCAGAATACGATGGCAGCTACCGCTCACATGACGATGCAGCAGCCACAGCCGCTCTTCTTCTGAGGTGAATCTTCGGGAGGCTCCTGCACCCTAATCACGGACGTAGGCGGAGGTTGCTGTGAGGGTGGCCTTGGACTGGGTAAGGGACTCATCGTCGGCTTGTCTGAAATCCTAGGCATCGTGGAGTACGAACTCGACCGAGCCGGTTTAGACTCCGCTCTTAGGGGCCAGTCTCCGCCAATGTTGTCCATTTCATCCCTGTCGTCCCTCTCAATCTTCTCGTTGTGGATATGTTCCTCATCCTGTTCTGACGCAATCTCCGGTTCTGGGCGCTTTGAGAAACCTTCGTCCGTGAGCGGCCTAAACTCCTTGTCATAGACGTTGCCGAACTTGCCCTCCCGCTCCCACTTCTCCTGCTGTAGCCGCTTGGCCACCGTGGGGAGCAGTTGCTGATCAGGTGGTAATCGTGGATCAGGGCGATATGCCGAAACCATCCACGGGGGTTCGCCTTCCATCTGTTTGCTTGACCCGATGGATAATTCCCGTTCGCCGGACCTTGTTGAAGGCCGCGTTCCTCCTCCTCCGCTGCTTGTCGAGTCCTTGCTAGGTCCGCCTCGTGTTTTCGGCCGCCCTACAGCGCCATTTGGCGGTTTCGCCGCGGAAGGTTTCCTAGTCCCTGCTGCTGGCGTTACCTTTCTGGGAGAGGCAGACTTGTTGGGCTGAGGAGTAGGCTGTGGGAAGGTGCCGTTGGTTGGCGTTTTCACTAGGGCATTTCCAGTGCTACCACTCCTTGCTCGGGGCTTTAAATAAGATATAGCGTCGTCTTCGCCTGGGCTGCTGTCCCGTTTTCGCACTAGAACCTTGTCTCTTTCGAGCTGATCGTTTGGTATCGGAACAGGACTGAGCTTGGCGATTGGTATCCGCGAAGCTCTTCCACCAACAGAGACCCAATATCCCTCGCCCTCTTCCTCTATCTCATCCGGCATTCGCAAATCCCAGCTTGGAGTAGAAGGTGCCTCGGGGATCTTAAGGTCGTTGTTTGATGGCGCCGAGTCGCCCCTAGGCCTTGCCGCCCCCTGCTCAGGCCCGCTGACTGCCCTCGGCTGCCCATTGCTTTGATCTTGACTAGGATCCCGCTTCGCCCGATTTTGACTCTTGGACCTCACACTGTCTCTGTCCCTGTCTCTTGGTTTTGGAAGATAATACCCGGCGGCTTGCAACTCTTCGCTCTCGATCCTGGCGAGCTTATCTCGGTGAATCCATTTCGAATTAAGGTCATCGCCGACGACCGGCTCTCCGCCCAGCATTTCATCGGCCGTCTTTTTATTTGGCCCTTTAGCTCGGTCATCCCGCACGCCGTCTGCAGGGTCCAAAAGGCCGTCTGCAGGGCTTCCGTTCTCCTTGGCGCCCCGGAGCCGTAGGTCTTTGTGGAGGTGGGCCGATACGAACGTCGCCTCGGTATTTCTAGGCTTCATGTCTGAGCCGCCTTCGCCGTTGCTGTATTTTCGCGAGACTGGATCTACTCCAGTACTGGGACCGAAGACTGTGGGTGTTCCATACTGATCTGATTGTAGAGGTCGACTGGAAGAATAATGATTATCGTCGTGTACCAGCGATTTGGTGTCTCGAAGAGTCTTCTGCAGCAGGTGGTCAGTCTGGTTTCTTGTGCGAGCTTTAGAGTTGGGGCAAACATAGTCCCTAGCGCGGCAGGCGAGACACGCAGAGAGGGGAAGGAGGGAGGGTGGTGGTGAGAGGCGTGCGCTCCTGGTCATACCTCTTGCTGGCCCGACATGGGAATGTCCCATTCAGAGCTAGAAGGCGGCGTCAACGTCGTCATGGTCTGGGAGACAGCGGCCATGGCCTCATCGGAAATGCACGCTGTGGCCGTTATTTTGCGGTGCTGTGATGGTCAAATCCGGGGAGCCAATCGGTGGAAATTACGGCGGGCAAGATTCCAATCCAAGACGCGAAGAGATAAGAGAAATCGGGGGCTTGTGGTCCTCCGCCTGCGCGCCGAATGCGATCTGAAGAGTTACTCAAAGCAATGTGCCGGTATCGCTGCAGCGGTTGGTGTCGGTTGAGCTTCGCGTCTTTCTCACTCGCAGCGTCCGCCTCCTTTTTCCACAGCGATGTAACTCCGCCTGGATCGAACACCAGCAGTCGAAGAAATGCTCGCGAGGCGTGCTGCTTTTCGGACGTCTCCTGGCCCCAATTGGTGTGTGTACTGAAAACGAGTGTCGCCGATTTGCCTGCAGTCGGTGGGATAAGTGTTGGATTTGATCGCGGAGCGTCGTCAATGACGGGCTGGAGCGCGGGTCGCGGAATCGAGACTCTCCTCCCACGGACGCAGAAACCTGGCTCGTGAGCTTCAAGGGCCGCTTAGCTTTTTCGAGGGGGTTGGCGCCACACGGCTCCGGACTTTTCTTTCTCCCCCCCCTGCTGGTCTGGTCCAAACGGGATTGCTACGCAAAGATGGGTGGGCTGGTGTTGACGTTCGGACCAGCAAATGTCATTTGGATGAAGTTGGGTTCTCTGGCCAATGCTGCAATCGGTGTTTTTTTCACGATGCAGCACCGATGGTCCGAGAGCCTGCACTGCCTCTTGTTCTTTGTTCCGATGCAGGGCGCCCTGCATAGAGCCCGGTGATACACCAGACCTGTTTGTTCAAGGCAATTGACCTAGATGAAGTGCAGGACCCAGCCAATCTAAGATTTGCATCCCCCTGACAAGCAGAAGAGTTGAGATATCGGCCTACACTCCCAGCCGGGGCCTGTGAACAGTCGTTGGTTTGCGGGTGCGGATTGTCATCTCCAATGACCTCTGCCATGCTCAGCAGCCAATCTGCCGGGGTTGGAGATAGGGGTTCAGACCAACACGTCATCATTGGTCAATCACGAGAGCCTCCTCTGCCCACTGGCCTAACTACAGCCAACATTTACACTTTTGTGTTATCTGACGGAGGAAAGGCGCGAAATGTTTTGGTTATTCCAGTTCGCCTCACTACCCAGGTAGCCCCGCAAAGTTTTGGAGCATGAGCTCGGGACAGGGACGATTAAGGTTCAAGCTAGGGTGCTGTGACGCGGCAGACTCCCGGTCTGCTGGTCTCACCCTTTTTCGTGGACCAAGACTCCTCACTAACTCAGGTTGAACGAGACAGAATCAAGACACTGTTTTAACCCGCCGAAAGAGCCCCTTCCGCAGCAAGCGAGCTTCCGTGCGATGTATCAGAACATATCTACCATGCCGTCATCCCGGCCTTTGCTTCTCTTAATCAGATGCTATTTTCCAGGCCAACTGCGATCGTGCCGCCCAACGAAGACGGCAGAGTGATATATGAGGTGATCACTATGGGATCTATTAAAGTGCTTTGTGAAATATAACCCCACGTGGTCTCTCCATGGTCGTGACAGTCGGTGTTTACTCCAAGGCCCATGGGTATTTTCCAAGGTATGGACTATGTCACCCGCACACGGCTCTCATTTCGATGCTGACTTGGCCAGAGAATCACGGTCCGCAACCGCATGTACGTTCTCCACAACCCTGGGTCATTTGATCAAAGATGGACAAGCAGACTCGGACACACTTGCAATCGTTTCGGATTCAAGTCTCTCCGACCTACTCGCTGCTCAATCCCAGCTGCTCCGGAAGCCCGCTAGATTGTGTCACCATATCATCCACAAGTGCCCCAGAGCCGCGGAGTTTGGCGCGAGAAAACCAAACTGACAAAGATGTCGGTTGGAAGGAGAAAGCAGCGCTTCTACACTCACTGTTGACCAATCACTCGACCCTGCCCCGGAACACTCACGAGAGATGGTGGGGTCGAAGTGGTTGCACCGATATACCGGCGACTGAATTCCTGCATGCAACGATAGTTGCGCCATTTTGTCGTGGGGCTGTTAATGCGAGCCAATAACGAGTCTATCGACACATTACTATGCACGGGTGCCTGAGGAGATGGGACGAAGAGCGGGCAGACCTAGACCCCAAGTCAATGACAACGATTGCCCAGCCTTCTTTTGCTAGGTCCCTAAGGTTGCTCGTCACGGTTGGTGTTGCTGCCCCTTCTATGATGTCAAACTCAAGTGTGACGGCTCGGTAGAAGGTCTGGGCGGCGTTCGAGATGCTGCGATGCATTGAACGGCCAAGGCGTATGCTAGAAAAGCTGGACAAGACGATACATCGAACGTCACCAACAGCAACACACCGCCACGGGGGCAATGGCGTACAGCATCATGTCGGTTGTGCGAATTGGCAACTTCGCACTTGGCGGTGATCCGTCTTACCCCTCCTCGTTTCCATCATATCACTTCCCTTGCTTTAAGGTGATATACCCCACGGTGGTTACTTGCCCACAAGGGAACGCGACTCGACTGTCACTTTCTGGACCCTCGCAGCAAGGGCGGGAATGTGACATGCGTCGCACGCTGTGGTAATCCAGGCAAGGTCCTTCCTCCTGTTGGTCGGCTGTTGGCCGGAGGGTTCGGAGGGGCACGAAGCAACATAACTATGTGACTGCCATTTTTGGCGGGGTAAGCGATGGCTCCTGGATGCCGGGTCTCCTGAGCTCTCCTGAGCGCTGCAGGACGACTAGGGACGGGCGAAAGAATGGCTCTACTTGAGTGTTTCCGGTTTCCGAGGATGCCAGAGTTGTTTCGCCTGGCTGGCCAACGCAGAAGCACAATACCGACGTGAAACATGTAGCGCGGTCGAGAATATCTTCGGCAGCCGAAGAAGGATGAGGGAATCCAGGCCAGAGCGCAGCGGCTGAAGATCCGGCAGCGGAGGCGCGGAAGGCCCCTCTCAGCTGTGCCGTCTACCAAACAACGGATTGACCCGCGCAGAAAACGAAGATCAGAGCCGTGACCCTGTGGGCTCAAATCGATCGGCTGGCGACCCCCGCTCCCCCCGCAGTGTAGCCCATGGGCTTCGGTCGGTCTCTGCAGGTTCCAGGTCGGACGATTGGCAGGGGCTCTTTCACGCCCCTGATTGGCTTTTCTCTACCAGTCCGTTGTGCCTCTGTTGGCTGGTGGGCGATCACTGGAGAGACACAACTGGTCGGAGGAGGGGTTGAAGGCTCGACGCTGACTGGCCCAGGCGAGCCATCCACCTCGCGTCATCCTTGGTTTGTGTCGGTGGTCGGGCCCGCGTGGTCAGTGCCACCTGGCCGAGAACACACACCATATCCTACGCCATGGATCTTTGGACCCCAATAGACCATCAAGACCCAACAAAACTGCCCTGATGGATGCTGCTTACCTTCCGGCGAGCAGGCAGCTGCTGTTTTTGATTGAGAGCCGCGCTGCCCCAGGTCGCTGAGCCAGGCCCGTACCTGCTTCTGGGGGTCAACAGTGAGGCCGCAGGTGGCTGGCTGAGCGAGGCCCACAACAGAGGGTCGTCTTGTCTCTCCACCGGCCTTCACTTCCCCTCTCTTGACGAATCTGGTCTCACCACTCGGGGTGCAGATGTCCCAATCCCCCACAATGTGGACGCTATGGGTGATAAAGGTGCAACTAAGTGCGGCCAGATGCAGACATCGGCTCTGGTTTGTCAATCAGCTGTAGCGCTCTTACCGGCTCCAACTTGTCCCAGGAGAGGGCAGGACAACCAAAGAGGGGCTACGATGGGCAAGTGAATGATGGGGATAGCACCCTGCAGGCGATTCGTTGTGGAATCGTCCACAGAGCCGGGGCCAAGTCGCCTCGCGTCTGCGTCTGCGCGTGTGCTGGCCCTGTCTTCCGCGGCCCCGTCTCTCAGGAGACACGCCATGAACCGCTGCAGGAGGACTCCCTTGAGTCGACGTCTCTGCGCCCTCCATTGATCTATATTTGAGCAGGTGGCCGGGTGAGGCTTTCGACGGCAAGAAGGGCTCCAATCGGCGAGGTAGAGCAACTGCCCAGCAAACGACGAGGTATCCTGTGACAGCGGCCCTGGTCAATATGCTGTTATTCAGTGCAGTATGGGGTTCTGAGTTGGCAAGCGGGTTCGGAGTCCCAGACATCCATCAGCACTGATCGAGGCGTACTGTCTTCACCTTTGCATCTTTACGGAAAGCACCGAACATTGCTGCCTCTACAAGACAGTTGGATGTATGAGAACGCTCATCGAATTGGCGATCGCTGTTGCTGGGAGGAGCCCGGGTGAACTGTCTTCACCGCCATTGTTCTGATTGCGTAGCATCAAATAATCCCCGTCAAACAGCCTCTGCCAGGCGGGCCCGACGTCCTTTCGTCTCCAGCGTGACATAATCATGGCGAAAACCGGCATTGACCGCTGCAGCGTTTTCGTCCCCTTACGACCGCTTGGATATTCATGCGGATTCTCGTCGCAACAGGCGGAAGACAGACCGGAGAAGGAATACGCCAGAACACAACGCGCGCGACACAAATGCCTGCTAGGAGCTAGACTGTTCTGTGGTACACGAACTGCCACGAACGGGATCGGTTCCCACAAGTCCCTCTTGCCCCTTTGCGCACCAGGGGGAACCTTTGCCACCACAGCCACTCTTACTTGTCAGACGGATGGAGCCTCGGAAGGCGTTAGGTGCGGTGATGGCCGGCCCCGCGGCACGAATGGATTGCCCTGGGTCGCCTGAGATGCGACATCTGCACAGCCTCAGGGACCGAAGTCATCGCTCTGCACCATCCACAGAGGCTCATCCTTTCTCGGATTCTCCTGTTTCGTTGCACTCGAAGTCTTTTTGAGTCACCGGGCGTCGATCGAGTTGGGGCGAGATCTGATTCACATACAAAGTAGTGCCGAATGTGGCAAGCGGGGAGAGGTGGGAAAGCTGAGTCTTGGGAACTACTTGAACTTGAACTCGACCACCTTCAGTCCCGTCGAGAGGAGTGCACTCGATCCCGGAATTTGACCGATTTACGGCGCAGGCCTGGCCTTTTTCGTGATCCTTTTGAATGTATGCTCCTCTCAGCAAGGCAGAGTCCGAGTGCAGCGCGTATACGAGTATCGCAAAAGCTGACGCACTCGCGTGAGCTGAGGGCATCGTGTTGCGCGCCAAACGCCGCTGGGGGAGGGTTCCACCCCAACTCAAGAGCTTGCGTCGCTGGCTCCGAGAGAGGGTGAAAGCAGAGCTGAATGAGACAGAAGCGCAGAGAAACCTGGCCTGCAACAGAGAGAGCCGATGCCATAAGCCAACTCGCCAGCCGAGCGCCAACCAAAAGCAGGATAGCCTCAAATCCCGGTGGCCAGTGAAAAGAGCCGCCCCGACGCAGAGCGACCCACCACACCTTTGCACTCCACAGTGCCCCAGCGCCCCTCTTCAGAGGCCGCTGCAGCAGGGGAGTCCCACTTAGCTGTCCGTCGCCCACCACGACGACCTGACAAGCCCACCCGCGACCAGTCAGGGCAAGGGCGACGAGCGTTATTAGTTACCCGTAACCCGTGGTTGCCCCCTCAAACCGCCCCCCGCTCCCGCCGTCAGTCAAACCATCATTATCCCCCCATCGCCCACCTACCTGCTGGCCCGCAGCCCGACCAACACCCGCCCAGCGCAGGTGATCTCATCAGCACCCATTCACTCCCTCCCCCGTCATCCTCTCCGACAACACGCACCCGACACGCAACACGAGCACCAGAGCGTGAACCAGGCCGAGTTTTTGGGCTGGCCCTGACCGTCTTCGTTGCCGGTCGAACGAACTCGACGCTTGCCCTCCCCACTGTTTTTCGGACGACCCGCGCTGTCCCATTCGCAACCAGGATACCGAGGCGTTAGCCATCACAAAACCGCGGACAACCCAGAGCAGACCAAGGACACTCCACCGTTCGACTCAAGGCCCTTTCCCTCCTTTTCGCCGCGGATATACCCTGAACGTCACTCCCTCAATCCCCTTCGCATTCCGGCCCGTCAGGTTCCTCCATCAGACGATCACTTGTGCTAGCACTCGACCGCTTCTTCAGCCCACCAGCATCCCCCGACATTCTCCTCTCCGAGCCGGACCAACGCCTCCATGCAATAGCCGCCTCGTTTCGACAGCCGGTTGCTGCTTACACCAACTCGCAAGTCGACAACAACGAGCGTACGAGTAGCCTCTTATTCCGGTCGCCGACCCTGACGCCATCTCTGTCGACTCTCACCGGTCGACTGCAGCTGTGGCCCTCTCTTCCCCCAAGTCATCTCCACCATGGCCAGCCTCCCTCCAGATCCGTGGAAAGCCCTTGGTGTTGACAAGAATGCCGACAAGTCCGAAATTCGGACTGCTTACAAGAAGCTCGTCCTCAAGTGTCATCCGGACAAGGTGCAAGACCCAACTCTCAAGGCTCAGAAGCAGGATGAGTTCCAGAAGGTCCAGCAAGCGTACGAGCTGCTCAACGACGATGTTGAGCGTATCAAGTATGAGGATCAGGTGAAGCTCCATGAGCTGCGTAAGCAGGCCGCCATGATGGCCAAGACTATGCCAAACTCTTCAGCCTCCCGCAGCACTCCTCCCAGACATTTCGAGATCAGGACCGCAGAACGATACAAGTCATCTTCCAGCTCTCCCAAAGTCTACGCTTATCATCCAACCAGCTCACGCTCGCACGAGGATGTACCTCTACGGTATGACGCCCCGGAGAGGACTGCTCGGCGTCCTTCCAGCTTTGAGAAGCCGAGCTACCGAGAGGAGGATCGCCGAGAAAAGGACAGGGAGAGAGACAGGCGCAGCCGAAGAGATCCGGAAGACGACTACAGGATAAAAGACAATAAAGACAAGGAGCGAAGCCAAAGCCTTCGTGAGAAGGAAAAGGAATTGGAAAGGAGGGAGAGAGAGCTCAGAAAGAAGTCCGGCAAAGACCGGGATGTGGACCGGAAGCGCGGCCAGGATGACAAGCGCCGGGGCTACGCTCCCTATATTGAAGAACCAGCTGATACGGCCGAGGACCAACAGGCCTACTCTTCCTCCAAAACCGAGAAAAAGAGGTCATCGAGCAAGAAGCCCTACGAGGCTCGCAGCGAGCGAGAACGTGAGCGGGAGAAATCAACGGCCTCTCGCCGTGCACCTTCCCCTCACGACATGGTGGCGCCAGCAGCCCCGGTACCGCCTCCGGTTCCAGAGGTGAAGTACGCTGATGACCTCGACAAGGCCGCAACTTACATCGAGAGATCGAGGCGCCAGCCGACCAGGTCGGCCGAATTCTACGCCCCGCCGGTGGTACCGACACCTCCGCCTGCTGAGCTTCATCGACCACCTCCAGAGCTTCTCGATGAGGAGACTATCTACCGCTCTAGGACACGTCGTCCGTCTCATGATGCGTCCAGGTCGAGAGAGAAGTTGCCATCTTCGCGAGATGCATACGTTGTCAATGCTTCTCCTAAGATCGGTCGCGTACCACCACCGCTACAGAAGTCACATACAACTCCGCTTAGCGTACCTATCGAGTCGTCGTCACCCCCCCGTATGGGAGTCAACCGGTCAAATACCACTCCCCACGAGTTTTCCTCTTCTACTCCCCATATGCCGCCGCAATTCGCCCGGACGCACACTTGGGGAGCCGGCCAAGACTACCCCCTGGAAGTCCCAGAGGAAGGGGACTCCGATGACGAACATCACCGCCACCGCAGCCATCGTCGGAGCGGCCGACGTCGGTCCCCCGAGCCTATCGCCCGGAGCGCCACGTATAAAGTAGGACCAGACCACAAAACGACCAAAATGGATCCCCATTACGGATATGGAGTATCTCCTAAGAGCGGAAGATACATGCCCCCGGATACCTCGTACGATCAACAACACTCCCCGGGCGGCCCGGGCGGCTCGTATCCATCATACATCAAGGTGAAGGAAGCCAGGAGCTATGGCCCAAATGATGTGAAGTACTCCGATAACAGATATAATGTGGCCTATGCGCCCGACCAATATTCCCAAGTGTACGCGTGAAGCGGCCTCTTGAGGAATCTGTCGTCGCAGCGGGTTCCTGGGATTTCGACTGGCTTTTCACGGAGGTGGAAGCCTGTATCCAGAACAGCCGAAGCCCGGGCGTGATGGCGTCATTGCCAATCCGAACTCTGAGGCTCCTGAGATCCTGGTGATGGGTACATGGCTCAGTTCAGTGCGCTCACTCGGTTGTGGATATTTGATTGGTTAATAATCCTTAATGGGCACGGTCATTTGCCCTATTTCTCTTGGGTTGGGAAGGTCGGGGCGCTTTTGGGTCTTATCGTTTTCGTTTCATCGGTTTCTTTACTTTTTTGCAGGCATGAACGAAATATTTCATGAAAAAGAATCAGTAACGAGGCCACTTATGTCTTTATATGAACGATTTGGGCGTTCTCTGGAGCTTTTCTGGTTTTCACAGGGCGTTTATGGGCTGATTTGCAGGTGGAGGCGTCGGGCGAGTTGTGTCGAGGCGGGCAAGTTGACTGAACTTAAGCAACACCAACCTTGCAGACAGAAAGACGACATGTGTCACCACCGCCCAGGTGTCATGCACCACAGCGCAGGGCTTGGAACCAAGGTGGCTTCCAACAAGCTCAGCTTCGGCACTGTGTCGCTACGGCTGAACAGAGCATATGGCTCTGCGCTGCTGGGCCCATCTCGGGGCAAATATCTCGGAACCCGCCCACCACGCCGCTGCGATGTTACGCCCTGCTCATGAAGGCCGCAGTTCAAGAGCAAAACGCGTCATGACCTTTTCTTTACATTTGCGATGTACTTATGAATCATGGTCGGATCAACACCATATGCACACATTACAATACTTACCGCATATTCCACAGTCCTTGTTTTTTATCACTGGGAGACAGTGAAGTTCAAGTTGACTCTCATCACTTTCTATGGTTTTTTTCTCAATGGCGTTTGGGCTGGTGATATTCCTTGGATGTGTATCTTGTCTCTGTTTCGTTTTCAACTAAAGCTCACATAGCCAAGGTGTTGGATTTACGTTCTTTTTAGCTTCTTCGACTCACAGTGGGCACGCACTTGCCAGAGTTTGGAGTTACAATAGGCAGAGGTCTGGGTTGGACCGTTGGGTGGAATGGAGCTGTTTATGATTACGTATGCTTTTCGTTGTCGAGATTGGTGGTGGTCTCGCCAGTGTGGTGGAAGTTGTTGTATCGAGAATTTTGCGAATCGGAAGAGGAGGATGCTGGCCGACGAAAGAGTGAGAGACATGACGAGTTACCATGCAGCTAGCTGGGAATGAATTATGAGGCTACGTGATTCTTATGATATCTGGCTCCCATACATACATACGAGTTATCTGCTGCTTGCTACTGTTTTGTTTCCCTCCCTATGCTGTAATGTCGGGTGTTTAATGATAAGTGGCTGTTGCGTGGCCGCAAATCGTTCGTGGTTTACTGCGGGACCTGTCTGGTAGCCCCTGATCATCGGAGGCCTCTCTCACCCCTCTGTCGTACCAGGGGACATTCATTGCACCACCTTCGCCACATACGCGTATTGATAGCTTACGACAAGTTTGGCCGCCATAACTTCCCTCAATCGCTGCTGTCTTTTGTTAAAGCATGTGCCCATGCGGTGGCTCGTGTTCCAACAGCTTATCCAGCTCATTGGTCGTGTTTCCCTCTATGTCTACCTACTGGTCACTCTCGGCCACATGCAAGAGGCCAGTCAACCAACCCAAGCCGTATCCAACGGCTATTGACTGGACCTAATTCTACACCTATGTACTGCGTTTGGTTGTCCCCCTGTGTCCCTCCGTCCGTGGGGTCTCGTGACATGGGCCCCATCTAGAAATGCCCGATGCCATCACTTTTACACCGCCATGTTGATCCAAACAGGCCTTGGTCGAGTATACCGTCTTGCCCCTCTCTCGGACGCTTTTGGTTTTTTTCCCTCCCTTTTTCCTCAGCGTGACCTCTCGAATGCTTGAATTGTGGGTTCCTTGTCTAGGGCGACCTGGCTTGGAGGATTGGCGGTGAGCGAAAGGCTAATATGACCTTGCAAAGCGAGACGTCACGTGTCGCATTGATCGGACCATTTGCGGGCTCTCGACTTCTAATGAATGCGGACTTGGGTATCTATCCTGAATTGTTGCGGAAAACCAGGCGCATGTACTTTCATACCAATACGTAAAGTGAGCATATCTGTGTGGTTGGCGGTGTTAGCCTCCGTGGCCAGCCAGTGAGATACCTCGCAAGAAACGGGGGAACGAACCAAACTCAGACCCAAGATCATGCTGCACCAAAAGGAGACGTTGTGAAGTGTCTTCTTCCCCCGCATCCACCGTGTCCGCTGTAGCACGACTATGGGCAGCTGAAGCATTTGGCAGATGAAACCGTAGCCGCGCAGCTTTTTGGTGATGCAGGCCATAACGATCTCGTGTCCTATAGCGCTGATTAGGAAGGTAATGACCGTCGCATATGCCTTGCCGATATGCGGCCGGCTGGCACTGTAGACATGCCTCCGCAAGAAGCTGTAGACAGGTACGTTCTAGTGAGAAGTGTCAGCTATGTACTCCACCCTTCAGGCATAAAGATAGGCAACAGAACGTCTCATGCGTGGTTTCTTTCCCCTGAGACATCCAAGGCGGCGATAAAAGACCAAAAGGGGGGTGCTAAAAGACGTTGGTTTGACATACCCACTCCCGTGAGAACTCCATCCAGTCGGTGCTGTTCCACCAGTCCGAGTAGAAGTGTCGATCCGCAAAGTGCGTAATCTCAGCACATGCACCGAGCACATACTCGAATATGACAAGAAAGACCAGCAGAAATGTCAACATGAAGGGGAAGAGGAGCCAGGATATGGTCTCGAGAAGAACGATCGAAGCCTCGAGGGCTGTAAGCGGCGACTCGGCGGTCCGGAGGGACGGGTCCAGCCGGTGCGAAGCGTCTGTCAAAGCGGGAAGGATGAACTCCTCCGAGATAATGGTCAGCAGGAAAATGCACCCAAAGGTTGCGGCGATCTTGGAAAGCAGGTTCTGCCAGTCGATGGCTTCGGTACGCGGGTATTCAATCTCGTAGCACAACGTAGGGCAGCAGAGGTAGTCGAGGTAGTTTGCCCACGTTAGATTTGCTGGGTACGTGATATTGCCGATGGGGCTGGTCAGTTCTCGGGCCAGGTCCTCGCGCAGCTGAGCAATCTCGTCGTCTTCGGGGCGGTTTCCACCGCCCTTCCCGCGAGCCTCAGCACGCGTAGGACTAGCTACGGTACCCTCAGGGTTGTCGAGTGTTGGGTAGAGGTAGGCCGGAGCCCGTGATGCGGTAGATGGGTCATCAAGAGCACGTAGTCGCTTCTCTGTCTCGCTCAGATGGCCGTTGTAGAAAGAGTACGAGTGCATCTTCATGAGTAGCACCATGGTATGCAGGAGCAGGAAAACCTGGGCTGTCCATGCCCACTCGAGCACAAAAGGTACGGATATCCAAAAGGCCAGCCAAACGGCTTGGTAGAGGCTCATGAGGGCCACACCGCCCTTGGCCCAGGTCAGGGCGCCGCGGGCGGGGGCAGCGCGGAACACGCGGTGCAGGGGCAGAGACACGGCGGTACTAGCGACCATCATAAAGTCGGCGATGGCCAGGTGCCAAAGATTGACGGTGAAGAGGCCCCAGATCTGCACACGCATGGGGGAGCCCGTGTCCTTGATGTTGCGCAGCATGCTGGTGATGGCCATAATGGCGAGGCCGATCCAGAACAGATTGAAGAAGCCATGGAAGTCGCGGTAGTCGCTGTTGGGGTCGAAGTGTGACACGCGGCTGGCGTACTCGATGGTGGGGAAGATTCGGCGGCGCTGCTCGGCGCGCACCTGCTTGCGCGCCGTTGACAGCGAGTACACCGAGGGCGGGGCATCGAGGGGAATTGGCGTTGACCGGCCGCTTGTCGTGGCAGTGACATGGCCGGTCTCCGGAAGCTCAAGAGCCCCGGGGTTGCCATTCAGCTCTGAGGCGTTGCTGATTTGCGAGAGGTGCGACAGCTGCTGCTGCAGCAGCTTGCGCGGGCGAGGCCGAACAATATGGTCCCCCTCGGCAAGAGCGTCGGCCGACGTCGACGACATGGCTTGAAGCTTCGGTCCCAAGTTTGAGTCGACCGGTATGTGGCGTTGGTCGAAGGCGCCGCTGATGCGGGACGGGACGGGCGTCTCAGATTCCGGCTCCAGATTACGACGCCGCGTCCGGAACCCTAACTGACGAGTGACGTATTCTACATAGCATGGACACCACAACACGCCAAACTCGGAGCAAAAAAGCAATTGGCCCAGGCTTCTGCAGATAACGGATGCACACAACGAAATTTATTATCGGTTCAATCAACCGACGTCAGTTCCCGGCCTCAAGTCCTGGAACACACGGACTAGCCCGTACGGAATGAACGGCGGCCCGGCCAAGCTGCCTTGTCGGGACACCTGCATGGCAGCCTCACAGTAGTCAGCCAGGAGCCTCGCTCATCCCACAGTCGGGGATTACACTCGGCCAGTGCCAACGTAACGTCAGCCCATAAGATGATTCATCCGACAGTCCATGTGAGGGACTTGTTACAACTTTAGAAAACCTCGAGGCTGATGGGAGATTTATCTAATTGGTGATCTTCGTCTCATGCAAATGGCACAAGGCCTGCTCGCAGCACCAATCGCGGATCAGACTTTTGTGTGACCTCAGGTCTTTCCCGCAGCCAGCTTACGGCGCGGCTTAGTTGTGCGCTTCTGATGACACTCCCGAAGTTCGACCCGACTCTGGATAGCTGTGCGGAGAGAAACAGCAGTGCGAGGTGCGACGAGTGTGTTTGGAAGTGATCGGTAAACCGTACAATTGTCTCGACCCAGAACTCAAGGCAACCGAAGTGTCGAAGTCCTTAGAGAACGAGGTTGGCCAACCAATTGGCTACGGAGTTTGACCATCGTGGTCCCGTGCAATCCAATCAGGCGTGGCTCCTCTGTGCCCACGCCCCCTCTGTCCTCTTGCATTACTCCCATACTTATTTCAAGACATAGCTTCTTTGCCAACGGTACCCTAACGCAGAGGACAAGGCTTCGAAAGCGAACCGACCCAGAAGATAAAGGATATCAATCACAGATACGGGTTTCAATGCGTGACCGGGGTGGTTGGAGCCGATGGCGGAGCTCTGCCGAGGCTGCGATAAGGCAAAGCGGGATGGCTTCTTGATCGCTTTCCCTTGCAAGCAAGACAACAGATTCAAAACGGTGCGATTTGGAAGGGCGGCTCAGCATGGTTGGCGAAACAATCCGCTCTGATGGACTAAGCAAACCTTGTTGACCAGCGCTCGTGCTTGGCTTGGACCGGTACATTCTGAACGCCCGTATCGTGACACATCGAATGTCTTTGTTCCAAGTCCGTCCGTCACCTGACTTTTTAGTATTCTTTGTCGCGAGGCAGACTTACACCAGACAATCGCATGCAGGGAGTCATCCCTGAACCGTGCACCCGGGGCGAAGGTTGGCCGTTGGCGTTTCGCTATCATTTGAATACATGCCCGCGCCCGTCCGCGTATGCTGTCCCCGAGGCGTTCATCCCACGTCCTTTCGAAATCAACGTTACGTCGGCCCTCTCCCGGCACAGCCGCAGAGCCTTCGAAGTTCGGAAACGGCCCCGCGGCAATACTCCGACATAGGTAGTGACTAAACACCAAAGCTCTGTAGGGGGGTGAGGTCACGAGTCGCCCGTCAACAACCCGTCTTATCAACGCCCTGGTTACGACGACGACACATTCTGATCGCTTCCAGTTCAGCACGAATCGAAATACCCCCGGCTCCTTGCTGACCGCGGAACACTGATGCGACGCACGGCTACGGAAGAGAGGAACTTCACTCCGGACTCGGCTAGGTAACAACGAGGACCTGGGGCCCGAGACGACGGTGGAACTGGGCGGACATTTGACCCCGCCGAAGTCTGGACGGGAGCTCCTGCACACACTTCTCGGCGTGGATCGAACAGTGCCTAGCGCACTAACGCGCCGCCCCCACCTACCTGCTTAGGTGTGGTGCTGAGCCTCTGCGGTCACGCAGGGCACCACTGAACCGCACCCGCTGAGCGCTGGAACCCGGGGAGCCCAGGGAGACGACGTGAACTTTATCGATCTACCTAGTCAAACCGCAAGCCAACGTCCAGCGTCCGGCGATTCGGCGGCGACCAGCGACCTGCAACCTGCAACCCAGCGTCCGGGGGTTTCGCCATCGTCCTGCGTGTGTTACCGCTCGGGGCTTCGCGGCGCGTTGAGAACCCGGCGGAGCACAGCCTAGCAATGTCCTCCCGTGACGCCCCCCGTTCTCAGTCACAGTCGCAATCGCAATCGCATCCGCAGTCGCATCCGCAGTCGCAGTCGGCCTCTACCACTTCCTCTCTGCCAATACCGCTGCCTGACAGACCGGTCACTCCTGAAGAAGGCAATGCGCGCTTCATAAACGCGGCGGCTACTATTGCTGCCGCTGAGCGCCTCAACGACCACAATGCCCACGCAAATTCAGCCATCGAACTCTGCTCCATCGCCCCTCCAGTCACACCCCGCGTGACCACCACCTCCACTGACGCCTCGACAAGACCCTCAACAGCGTCTTCGACACCCCGTCTTCCTAGCAGCTACATCCAATTCCGCTCCCAGACCATAGCACCGTCTCCGCCAACCAGGACGCCGGAGGCTGCATCGACAACGACGACGCCGCCGCCAAGCTCCCTCGCCGAGTGTAGCTCGCATCCGATACTGATTCACCTAAGCCCCTCGCGGCTTCAGACTGATATTCATCCTACAACTCCCTTGGCTACAGACGGGTCGCATAGCTTCTCTACACCTTCCAGACTCTCCAACAGACCCTCTCTCACCCTTCAACACAAGACATCGACGTCCTCCCTGAAACCGATCTCTAGGACGCCCAGCCTCAAGACTGGTAGCTACAACATATTCGGCACTGCGTCCGCAGCGAGCTCTTGCTATCCGAGCCCCGTCATCTCCGCTATGGGCGACGTCACACCTTTGCCCTCTCCACTGCTCTGCGGCGACTCTCCGGGACCATGGAAGAAACTTGGCCAGCGAGCATCGCGCGATAACTCCTCCTTTAACCAACACCCAGGTGATTGCGCGTCGCCCGGTAGCCCAGAGGATCCAATGGCATCCACGCCGTCTAAACGGAAGGCGTACGCCGGGCTAGCCTCGGGCCCGCATCCAGAGAGCACCAACGCCGGGAGACAACACCAGCAGGCCCAGTCGCACACGAGGAACCGGAGTATTAGTGATTATGTCCCGGATCCTATGCTGATTCCAAAGCGCATGGTGACCGTGTCCGGGTCACATGCCAAGGCAGAGCTCAAGAATGTTGAGACCGGGTTTGAGAGCCATATGCGCCGTGAACCCCATCTTTCGGAGGCGAGGGGCGTGACGCCGATCGAGAAACCGCCAACACCTCCACCAAGCGAGTCCTCTCTGAGTGTTGCCGACTCGTCATCCATCGCCGGGTCTGGTTCTAGCGTCAGGAGTAACAGCAAGTCCTCCCGTTACGAGTATTTCGAGGCTTACGGCATGCACGACAGGAAACGCCGTCGCTGGCGCTCTTTGAGAATGCTTGGCCAGGGCACTTTCAGCCGCGTTATGCTTGCGACAAGCCAAATCAACTCCTCCCCATCGGACGATGAGGAGTACCCACCACCGTCAGCTTCCGCTACCGCCAGCGGCGTGCACACCCCTGAACCAGCGCCCCAGTATGAACGTCGTACCCTAGTGGCTGTCAAGGTATGCGAACACGGCCCTCGTGGTGGAGCATCGGAGGAGAGGATAGAGATGAGTCTCAAGCGGGAGTTGGAAATCATGAAGAGCATTCACCATCCTTCGCTCGTCCACCTCAAAGCTTGGAACATCGAGCCGACAAGGGCGATCCTGGTTCTCAGCTATTGCCCTGGTGGGGATCTGTTTGATGTAGCTAGTGGACACCGCGAGCTACTGAGTCCAGAGCTACTGCGGAGGATGTTCGCCGAACTAGTGGGCGCAGTGAGGTATCTTCACGGCCAAAAGATCGTTCACCGAGATATTAAACTCGAGAGTATGCTTCCCCAGTTCCCCACACTGAGAAATATATTCTAACACCCTCGGTCAGATGTCCTTGTTAACCTACCTACGGCCGAGCTGTGCTCTAGAACAGACTGGACCACATACCCGCACTCTGTCATCACGCTTACCGACCTCGGTCTCTCCCGCCGTATCGCCGACGACGAGCGTCTCGAGACGCGTTGTGGATCAGACGACTACGCTGCCCCCGAAGTTATCATGGGTCAACCATACGACGGTCGTGCAACAGACGCATGGTCCCTCGGTGTCCTACTTTACGCACTGCTGGAATCCCGCCTACCCTTTGACCCACATCCGGGTGTCGGTGATCACGCGATGCAAATGCGTATGCGCAGTCGGACGAGTCATCGAATTGCTCGGGTAGAGTGGCGATGGATCGAGTATGGCGTGCGGGATGGCGAAGGTGACGGCGAGGGAGACCACGAGGCAGACCTAAATAGGTTTGATGCTAAAGGGCTCAGGGGTGCGATGGAGGTCGCGGAAGGGCTGCTCAAGAGAGCAAGGAGCAGGTGGCCACTTGCAAAAGTCGCTGAGACTGAATGGGTGGCTGGAGGGATCCGTGTAGAAGGCGGTGTCCAATTCAGAGAGGAAGAAGAGGGCGAGGAGGTTTTATGACACTAAACCTCACTGAATGGAAAGGCTTTGGCGGGTTTGATGACGAATGAGCAGGGACTGATGAGAATAGTTACGCCAAATGTTGGGTAACAGATGGGGACTGGTTTTCTTGCTTCTTTATCCTCCACCCTAAACAGCACTCCCGGACTCGCGTCTCATGCGCCTACTCTACGATCAAGGATAGGCGGGGAGGGAGTAGGAAGGGTGTTAATGGCGGTCAACACCACACAGCTTGGGGTGGTTGCCAGATGTATTCTAGTTCATACAGTTAACATTGATGATAAAACATGCAAGAGGAGTAGACGAAAGCTCATAAATAAACAGGAAAGAGAAAAGGGAAACCAGTCACGATTGTAGAAACTTGGGTAGCGATAAGGCATGGAAGCTGTAGCGTTGTGTTTGATGGAATTAGTTGGGTTAGACTTCGGTAGCTAGCTAGATTTATGAATTAAGATTGATGACGTATTGTCAATTGCTGTGATCAGTGGTGGTCTAGGGATGGGTATAGGGGTTTGGTGACAAAGTTTATGGTTTCCCTCCTCTAGTAGTGAAGGTATTCGCAGTTCGATCCACCACTCTGTTCATTCGGGACCATTAAAGAGCGGGAGCATTTATTGGCCACATAGAATCATACGGAACGCTTTGGGCACCCCTTATCAGTGGCAATGACTGTGAAAGTGAGTGGGGTCTTGGACAAGTGTGGCGACGCTCCGACCATGCCGTCGGGTGCGACAGGATGGTAACTGGAAAGAGGACGAGGACGGGCGGAGGCTCATCCGCAATATATCTCCCTGCAAGGAAAAAGGGGTAGGCTGTAGATATCGGCTGATACAGCACCCATTATCATGTCATGAGAGCCACCTAAAGGCTCTGAAACGAGAAGTCACTATTTGGAAGCAATCATAATGTTCATCTAACCCATGAATTCGTGTCTACGTAGACCATAATCACGCCTCAGGTCCTAGCTAGAATACATAACCGTTTCGTGGGGAATTAGAGCCGCATTGTATGATGCAGATGGGGGTAACAGAAAAGAAGCTAAACCCTTCCAACTCCGTCCCGAAGCACTTTTTCATTCCCAGTCATGTCATCATTCAGTCAACCTCCTCCATGGCGCTGTCACCGGTCTCGGCAGCCTCGACATCGGCGGCAGCCTCTGGTGCCTCATCGGCAGCCTCGGCCTCCTCATCGAGGTTCAGGCCAAGAGAGACGAGCTTGTGGATGCGCTCAGCAAAGCCAGCAGGCTCCTCGATGGTGAAGCCGGAAACCAGGAGCGAGGTCTCGAACAAGAGCTGGACGATAGACTTGACGGTCTTGTCACCCTCGCCGTCGGCCTCAACCTTCTTCTTGAGCTCCTTGATGATGGGGCTCTTGGGAGAGATCTCAAAGGTCTTCTTGGACGACATGTAGCTGCTCATAGAGGTGTCACGAAGGGCCTGCGCCTTCATGATACGCTCCATGTTGGCGGACCAACCGAACTGGCCAGTGCGGATAGCGCAAGGAGCGCCAGTCAGCTTGTGGGAGACGACAACCTTCTCGACCTTGTCGCCGAGGACGTTCTTGAGCGCCTTGGCAAGGCCCTCGAACTCCTTCTCCTCCTCCTCGCGCTGCTTCTTCTCCTCCTCGGTCTCCTCAAGCTCAAAGTCCTTGGTGATGTCAACCAGCTTCTTGCCCTCGAATTCCTTCAGCTGAGTCATGGCGTACTCATCAATGGGGTCGACCAGGAACAGAACCTCGAAGCCCTTGTCCTTGAGAGAGTCAAGGAAAGGCGACTTCTGGACGGCCTTGAGCGACTCGCCGGTGATATAGTACTGTTGCAAATGTTAGCTAATGTTCTCTATTACAGCAGCACGAATAACTTACCATGTTGCGCTGGTGTTCAGGCATCCTAGTAACGTAGTCGGAGAGCGAGGTCATCTCGTCGCCAGACTTGGTCGAGTTGAAGCGGAGGAGCTTGGCCAGAATGTTGCGGTTCTGCGAGTCCTCGTGGATTCCAAGCTTGAGGTTCTTGGAGAAGGCGCTGTAGAACTTGTCGAACTGCTCCTTATCCTCAGCGATCTCGGTGAAAAGCTCAAGAGACTTCTTGACGACGTTCTTCTTGATCACCTTCATGATCTTGTTTTGCTGGAGCGACTCGCGAGACAGGTTTAGGGGAAGATCCTCGGAGTCGACAACACCCTTGACGAAGCTGAGCCACTCGGGAATGAGGTCGGTGGCATCATCAGTGATGAAGACACGGCGGACATAGAGCTTGATGTTGTTCTTGGTCTTCTTGGTCTCAAAGAGATCGAAGGGAGCGCGCTTGGGCACGAAGAGGATAGCGCGGAACTCGAGCTGACCCTCGACGGAGAAGTGCTTGACAGCAAGATGGTCCTCCCAGTCATTGGAGAGCGACTTGTAAAAAGAAGCGTACTCCTCCTGGCTGATGTCCTGAGGGTTGCGCGTCCAGATGGGTTTCTGTGTCACAGGTTAATAAATGTTCCCTTTCACTTTAGGCGTTACGAATAGGGAACAAGTGCTTAGGTTGAACTCGTGACGACGAGAAAAGGCTGAGCAGAGCGCATTCATCTCCTGGGGCCTCGAGGGCTGAACTACCACGCCTTGCCAGTTGAGTACCGGCGCCCCTGTGATTTTCCCAATGCATTGCAGGCTGGACCAGTAGGCCTCGTCGCATGACAAACACGCCTTGACCAATACACAAATAGGCCACTTGTGAAAGACAAAAGGCATGGGGAATAGTGCAAAACGCCGCCAATGAAATATGGAAGGGGTGCTTACCTGTTTGTTGAGCTCTTCTTCCTCAATCTTTGTCTCCTTGACCGTCTTAGTCTTCTTCTTCTTCTCCTTCTCTTCTTCCTCGTCATCATCAACCTCCTCGATCTTGGGCTTCTTGTCGTCATCCTCCTCGGTCACCTCCTCGGCATCCTCATCGGGAACCTCAGTCTCAGTCTCCTTCTTGACATGGAGGTAGATGGGGTAAGAGATGAACTCGGAGTGCTTCTTGATGACCTCTTTGATCTTAGCCTCATTGAGGAAGTCGGTCTGCTCATCCTTCAGGTGAAGGATCATCTTGCTGCCCCGGCCTAGAGGCTCGCCATCTGTGTCGGGCCTGATCTTGAAGGTGCCACCGGCGCTGGACTCCCAGATGTACTGCTCGTCGTCATTGTGCTTGGAGATGACGGTCACCTTGTCGGCGACGAGGTATGCAGAGTAGAAACCAACACCGAACTGGCCAATCATGGAAATGTCGGCACCAGCGGTGAGGGCCTCCATGAACTGCTTGGTACCGGAGCGGGCGATGGTACCGAGGTTGTTGACAAGGTCCTGAAAATATGTTAGACAGCTTCCAGCACCGGTCGCGGGGTAATTCCAAACTTACAGCCTTGGTCATGCCAATACCGGTATCCCGGATGGTGAGGGTCTTGTTCTCCTTATCGGGGATGATGTCGATGCGGAGGTCCTTGCCAGAGTCCAGCTTGCTGGGGTCGGACAGAGACTCATAGCGAATCTTGTCGAGCGCATCGGAGGCATTGGAGACAAGCTCTCGGAGGAAAATCTCCTTGTTGGAGTAGACAGTGTTGATGATGAGCGAGAGCAGCTGAGAGATCTCAGCCTGGAACTCGAAAGTCTCAGACATCTTGACTGATTGTGTGGGGTGATTATCTCTGGAGAGATGTTAGTTCTGCGCTGGAGAGCGTTGGTGCGGTGCTAAATTGTGGAAATGGACTGGGCGAGCTGCGAGGCGGGCGCAGAAATAACGGTAGAACTTTAAAGCGGTGGGCAAGGCTGAGCCGGCAACCATGAAATCGCAAGGCGCTGGAAGGGCGGCGCGAGGAGGACTGAACTTACCAAATGGGTATCAACAGATCGTATGCACCTCGGATGTTTCTTGAGCGCGAGTTGGGGGAGAATTGTAGAACTGAGATGTGGAAGGAGAGAGGTTGGAGCGAGGAGGCTACCACTCAATAAATCTGAATTTCTGGGGCACTCGGACCTTTGACTTTCCATGAGGTTCGATTGACGGCCCCACTTTCTGTTGTTATCCAGCAAACCTCGACTGGTATCCACAAACCACTTTCTGTTTTCAGCGCCTTTACAGATAGATATCATCGTGGTTTCCAAAAGTAACTGACATTTGTCTTTCTTCATGCTCTAGTTGCTCCTCAGCGCAAAATGGCATTGACCTTGAGAAGGATCTTGTGACGAACTGAAGGTGAGGGGCTGAAAAGCCCTCTTGATAACCACGTCCTACTAGCCGAATAGCACAGTTTTTATCGCAAAAGTCAGCCGCTGTAGCCTGCGGACGATTCACGATTCCAGCCTTGGAGAGAGTCCTGAAGCAAGAGCTCTCTATCTCCACTGGGAGCCCCGAGAGCCCTGGGAGCCATGAGAGTTTCTTTGAGGTTCGAGAATGGTCCATCAGACTGGCTGGCGCCTGGCGGCAAGGCTGAGAATACAACCTAGCCGCAGCCCCGCCTCGGTAGGCGGTTGCCTCCATAAATCGCCAAGCAGTCAGACCGCTCCAGGCAGTTGGTGGAGAGAGGATACCTAACGGCACATTCCACTTTTGTGACTCTATCCAAGAACAATTTCTGTCAATCTACTCCGTGTGGCGAGGCGGCAAGTCTTCGTGCAGTGACTATCCTCTTTCCCAGCAGCTGGGTCCCGTGAGAAAGATGGATGGCGGCGTCTCTTGCAAAACCAACAAGGGTCCTTAGTATGGTGGCTCGTTGCCGGGGTAGCGCGGCGGAAGGGGAAGGGTTTCCAAGGTTTGAATGTGGGCCCCCTTCTTTGGCCAAAAGCCTTCATTAGAATCCTCCCACCGGGAATCCACGCTGATGCGATACCCGAGAATAATCTCACAACACCAGAAACTAATTGATTTATCTATTTACTTGTGGTGGTAGGTCTCAGACCTGATATTGAGCGCCCCACGATTCACACCAGGCACCTTATGTGGTTGTGCAGAAGTTCTTGAGCACCAGATTCGTCGGGGAGGGGTCGCACGGAGCAGCCTCCGGATCCGTCACATACCAACGCCTATCAGAAGGCCAGAAAGCGGTCAAACTTCGAGGGTACACAGTATGTTTCCGGAGGGTGGCCAGCCAAAATACCTGTTGAGTTACATAGACAGCTCGGGGTGATGCGCGCTGGGCCACAGCTGTTCGGTCCACGGGTGGTTTCCTGAAGCTTCTCGCCTACTCCAACTTTCAGCTTGCGATTTTCCAAACATTTGCCTTTCCGCTCTTGAGAACAGGGGAATTGCCCACGTAGGAAATGGACGTTTCAAAGCAAGCGAGAGGCATGATAGCATTCCTCAAACGGCCTCTGATCCGATGCAGGAGACCGGAGACTGCGGTTTCTCAGCTTTGTCCGATTTGAGGCGTTTGCATGTTGATGCAGATCCCTTGCGCCATTGCCCCTCTACCCCTCTTCAAGAGTTCCAGGTTGTGGTTGGAGCTCGCCCCCCTTTCAACCCTCCTACCCCCCCCCTTTCCAGCTCTTTCCCTATTCCACCATCCATCTACTCAAATCGCAACCAACCGTCTCTCTTTCAATTCTCATCATCCTCCAAAACATCAGCTACAATGACTGTCCCCCAACTTGACGGACTCCAGGTCGAGGTCCAGGGCGAAGGCCAGGGCCAAGAGACGAAGCGCGGTAAGCAAACACCCCTCCATTGTCTAGCCGTTCGCACATTTCCGTAGCCGACATAGCTATGCTCCACAAACAAGGCTTGCTTGCTTGATGCAATTAAATTCCAAGAAGCTAATGACTCTCATCTTCTCGCGACACAGGTGACACCATTCACGTCCACTACAAGGGCACTCTCACCAGCGGCAAGAAGTTCGATTCCAGCTACGACCGCGGTGACCCGCTCTCCTTCACCGTTGGCAATGGCCAGGTCATCAAGGGCTGGGACGAGGGCCTTTTGGGCATGAAGGTTGGCGAGAAGCGCAAGCTCACCATCGCCCCTCACCTTGCCTACGGCAACCGTGCTGTTGGCGGTGTTATCCCCGCCAACGCGACCCTGGTCTTCGAGACTGAGCTCGTGAAGATCGACTAATCTCGCCCCGTCGGAGCTGAGCATCGCCAAAGAAATCCGCTTTCCTCTCCTTTTTATTCAGGGCAGATATACTTGGCGGCAGGTGGATTCAGAGGATCGCGAGCGGGAGAAGGTCTCCTGATCTCGACAGGAAAAGTCGCTCTCTAGATTCCCGGTCCTCTCATATAAACAACAAAGCTAGTCATTTAGATCTTCGCTGAATGGGCGGCTGAAAAAAAGCAAACTACACCACCTCGCTTTCCCGTTCTATTTCGTACATGGCCAGACTGGTTGCCCCGCAGATCTATGACTTGTCTAACAATGAATCAGCACCGCTCTGTATGCCCGTTTGAACATCCTCACTGCGCATCGTAACCCCTAACACGCCGTCTGAATCGCCTCTGGCATATCGGATACCCTATACGTGATCCTTTGCCGGCATGATGCAGTTCCCTAACTGACGATACCTCCTATCGGCATACAGCAGGCCAAACCGCTCATTCTCACGCCTTCTCTTCCCTTGACTCGTGCGCTCGACACCTCCCTCTATAATCTCCATCACTTCGCCCAAGACAATCACATGGTCTCGCACCCTGACCAACCCCTGCGAAGGCTCATCCAGTAGCCTACACCGGAGCACATACAGCACCCCGGCACCACGCAGGACCGGCGGCTCATCCGCACTCGCGCCGTCAACAGCCTCGCATTCACACTCCTCTGCTAGCCCCTCGAACACCTTCTTCCCGCCGGCGTTGCCCCGTGCGAGCCAATCGGCGATGCGCGCCCCAGATATGTCATCGGCGAGCACATGGATGTTGAAGCGCCGGCTTGCCTCGACGGCATCAAACGTCCGACTTGGCGTCGCAATATTGAAGCTCACCACTGGGTTCGGTGTGAGCGCGAGGGAGGTAAACGATGACATTGTCATGGCGCGCGGCGTTCGCGGCCGGTGGTGCGGCCCACTCTTGGCTGGGGAGGTGGACGTGCAGACCACAACCGAGTGTGAGACTAGGCGCATGAGCGTCCGGACCTGATGGGAGAGGGGTGTGGCAACTTCAGTCGCATTCGCAATCGTCGTAGGAGAGGGAGAGGCGTGGGGATGGGCGCTGGGCTCGCGCGGCGGGGTGATGGACCAGCTGTGATGACATCGAGGAGAGGCATGGAGATTTCGTTGCTGTTGGCGTTGGGAGAGACGGTTATCTAGCCGAGGACAGTGTCAGAAACAGATCCAGTTGCCCAGGAACGAAGAGCCCCTACTCAAACTACTCCCTCCCATTGCCCGAGAGAGCTGCGCCGTCCGGCGCATCGTCGACGGCGCTGGCCGATGACGCAAGAGGAGCGCCTGTTCGGCTGTAGAGCCCAGGACGTAGCGGCCACTCATCTCCACCCCATGAAAGCCAATTGACCCTATAAGCAGACGTAAAACCCAGCTCGGAGGGCTTGACTTCGCTGCCACCAAGTCAACAACGTTAAAATCCAGTTCGCGCGTCAAGTCTAGACCTTGCAAGTTGGTCAGGGGACTGAATATCTTTCGTCTTCTCCCACCACCAACCCTAACCCTTATCAATAACCACCAAGCTAGCGAAGTGCTGCTTCGCGACCGCCGTATCAAATTTTCTACCCGCGCCCGTCCGAGCTTCTAGCAACCGTACCTCGCGCGGCCCGGAAGGAAACCCGGAGGACAAAAAACCACCACCCTCCAAAATCACGACCACGCCCCCGGGACAGCCCATTCGCCCCGTCCCGACCTCCAATCCGACGCCTGGTCCTTGCTAAAGCAACCTCTCCCCCTCAAAGCACAACCACACCGTCGCCCAACATGGGGAGACTTCCCTCCACGCTCCTCCGGAGACCCACCCTCTTCACCTCAACGGCTGCTGCCACATCAACACCCACAACCACCAGCTCTCCCTCCGCCGCACCAACACGCCCCCTCCAGCAAGTCCGGCACGCGACCTTCGTGCCCCGACCACGAAGGCCCTACCAATTCACGCAGCTCGTCCAGCTCTCCGATGGCTCAACGTACACAGTCCGCACGACGATGCCGACGGCGCTGTACAAGTCCAACAAGGACAGCCGCAACCACATTCTCTGGCAGCCAAGCGAGACGTCGCTCAAGAACGTCGAGGTAGACGAGGCTGGAAAGCTCGCTGCCTTCCGTGAGCGTTTCGGTCGCAACTGGGATATGGATGGTGGTGCTGAGGGCGAGGGTGGTGCTGCTGCGGAAGCTGCTGAAGGGAAAAAGAAGGCCGATGGAAAGGCTGAGGCTGCTGCAACGGCGGCACCTGCGGCGCCAGAGGCTGCGGGAGAGGATCCGTTTGACTCGTTGGTTGATCTGATCAGCGCGTATTCGAAGAATGACAAGCCCCTGGGCGGCAAGACGGCTAAGGAGTTGGAAAAGGAGGCGGCGATGAAGAAGGAGGAGGCGGCGGCGAAGAAGGAGGAGGCGTCGAAGAAGAAGAAGAAGCTCTGATCGTTCTTCCAGAGGGAAGCCGTGTATAGTGGTCCCAAGGCGCAGCTGTAAGAGTCACGATAAAGGATGGGCGCCTTGATGGGCTGGCTGGGTTAGAATCCAGGCGGCACAATTAGAGAAGCGAGGGAACTATGTACAAATACTGTTGGAGGGCATTATACGGCTTTCTTTCTCCCTGTTCCGAGTAAATAGTTTGGCGATGCATCAATTACTAAGAGGGGGGTCATTGGTCATTTGCACATCCTTGAACCCCAGCTGTTGTCGAATTTAATCCAATCCGTCAACAGACTCTGCGAGATGATGAGACCAAGTCCGTCTTATTCGTACGGTCTGAAAGTTGGGCCACTGATTGCCTCTGTCCAACTTCCTAATCAGAGTCTTCGTCAATCCTCGCCCGGGCTCGATCCACCGCTGTGTCCCCGACAGGCTTGCTACCTTCGATGACTGGGGGTCGATAAAAGACTGTCTCGTCATTCTCAGCATCCAACTGCATGAGAAAGGTCTCCCATTTTTCGATCAACTGCAGCGTAATAATGTCAGTACAAGCAATACTACAGGAGAGGGATGCCCTATGTGTGATCAAACTCACCTCCTTTTGTGCCTCTACGGCGCCCTCTAGGAATGTCTCGACGCCAGACTTGAAGTCCTCCACCTTCTCCCTCTCAAATCGGTCAAGCTCGGCCCGCATCAGCCGACCCATGTCCTCGAAAAGAAGTCGTGCCTGGTGAACCTTGCGCTCGGCATCGGCGACCTCGGCGTTGACCTGGTTCAATCGATCTTGTTGACTCCTGCCCTGGCGCAGGAGCTTATCTTGCGACGCTTTCCTTTTCTGAAGCTCCGACTCGGCTGTAGACCAGCTATGGAAAGCCTTCTGGCGCTGTGTGAAGGCCTGCTTGACGCTGCCAATAAGACGGATATACTCCTCGATGATGATACCAAACGTGAGCACATCCTGCTGTGCTTGGCGGTCATAGACATCGCGGATGGTGAGCTGCAACTCTGACAGCGCGTCCAACGGGCCTGATAGCGTCGGTGACAGTTCCACTGTTGAGAGCGCGTGAAGCGACGCCGAAAAATCACCCGCCGCTTCAGCCATGGCCTTACGTTGCGCTACCATGCTTTCCATAGCCTTGAGGAGTGCCTTGAGCTGATTTTCTAGGGCATCCAGATACACCCTCCGGTCATGAAACCACTAGCTAAGCGTCAGCGCCATACTCCAGAAAGGGGCCAAGATATACTCACATCATCCTGCTCCACAAACTTGTTGGTACTCCCAACGTTGATACCAAACGAGCTCAACACACTCTTGCTCTCGCCCAAGTTCGGCTCCTTCCTCTCCTTGTGCTTGACATCGATGTTGAACGTCTCACTCTCCAAAAACAGTTTCAGATCTGCGTCGTGCTGCAGTGTCGGGTGCGCCGCCGTCTTGTTGAGCATCTTTTCCAAGGCGGCACGCCGCGACTCGACAAAGTTACTTTCAAACCGACCGACAGCCTGCTTCTCTGGTGGTGGTGGCACTACAACGCCCGGGTTATTGGCGTGCAGCGTGGTGTAGAGCCACAGGAAATCGCGGTACCGCCTCTTGACCTCGAACTCTGGTTGCTTGTAGCCCTTGGAAGTGGTCTGCTGACACGAATTAGCCCACCTGCCCCCCGGGTGCGGCGGTTTCATGTCCTAGACGTACCTTTGTCCGTACTGAGTAGACGATATGACTGCTAGTTAGGTCGCCGACCTTGTGCGGGTCCCCGACAGTGATCTGAAAGTTTGGCTTCGCGGCCTGCTCGATGCTGACGCTCGGCTGCATGGAGCTCCGGATTGGACTGGGTTGGGCGGCCTGCACCGGTGGCGGCTGTCTCGGACCGGTAGGCTGGCCGAAGCCGTCGTCATCATCGATGCGATGGGGGTCGGGCGGCCCCTGGCGCCGCACGGAACCGGTACCGGCGGGTAGGGTGGTCCGTAGGGGAAGCTGCTCCTTCACCGGGGGCGCGGGCGGGGCCAGTGGCGGGAGGGTGGCATCGCTGCTCACGGCGCCGGCACCGAGGGGTCCGAGGGGTCCGAGGGGGTCATCCTCGACGGCTTCGAGTCGGGTTGGCTGTGCGACGAGACGGCGAGGTGTAAGGCGCGAGGCGCGGGTGGGTGTTGACGACGCTGTTGGGAGAGCTGAGGCGCCCGCCGGCCGCGGTTCTTCGGGTTGCGACGAGCCCCCGTCTTGCGTTGTGCCGGCGCTGCTGTCTGCCCAGGGGTCCTCCATTGTTTGCGAGCTCTGTTTGGTTGAAGGGAGCTCGATTGGTCAATGGCCAGGTGCTTCGAAAGGACGCAGGCAGCAGATAAGAGGCGATGTTGGTCGGCGATGAAGCTCAGGGTGCATGAGTGAGCTAGGCAGCGCTTGGGCCAGTGACTGCCAACATAATGTGGGGTACGAAGAGAGGTCCTTGGCGCATCGTCAGGAACACAACGCCATGCAACACAGGTATCAGAGGAAGCGGCTCATGAACACGTTGGTCTGTTTTAGAACTCAAACTAGACGTTATTTCAGGGCGTGGAAGTGTTCCACCTACCTAGACCCTCTCCCAAAGCCCTATTTCCGCGGCTCAACAATTATGTCACTGTACAATGTAGAAAGCCCGCGCCTGTCACGCCATGCCTCCCGAATTCCTGACCAAACTCCGTGGCTTCATAACGAACCACTCCCTAAAAAGCCCGATTCCTTGACCATCACATCGTGAACTCCATTGCCTCAGCATCCTTTCAGCGCTCGGGGTCGTAGCACCCACCAGCCACGACCAAATTCATCCGAGTGAACTGAACTTTGGCTACTGGTGTCTTCTTGGTCGCGAAAGCGCTGATCTGGTCGGGGGTGATTTGGACCTCCTTCCCCTTCTTCTTGCCAGTACCGCCTCCGCCGGCGCCTACGCCACCAGCGGCAGCGCTCGTTCCTGGCGCTGGCGCTGCTTGGCCCCCGACAGTGATGGAACGGCTATCGGAAGGCCCTCCCACAGCAATGCTGTCGCCTGCCACCGCCACTCCATCTGGCTGTTGACCAGGCAGGACTAAGGGACCGGCAAGTGGGTTGGCCTTTGCGGGGTCGGCAGGCAGCTCGACGTCCCATAGACGGACAGTGCCATCGAGACCACCCGAGACCAAGACGTTGGACTCGGCGCTGAAGCTGAGTGATGGGATACCACCTTTGCCGTGGCCACGGCAACGTTTGATACGGCTGCCCTTGTCAATATCCCAGAAGAAAATGTTGCCCCCAATGTCTGCGCTACCCAGAATCTTGCCATTCGGCGCGCACTGCAGAGAACTGATGTACTCTGTATGGCCGGCGAAAATGCGAACGCAATTGCCGGTGATGATCGACCACATGCGAATAGATTTATCCGTCTCATCTGAAGCCGAGAAGACGTAAGTTCCATTCGGGTGCCAGGTTATCGCCGAAATGCTTGTGTCATGCCCAACTAGAATTCGCTGCGCTGATGCGTGGTCTTGGGCGAAGATGCGGACTGTCTTGTCCCAACCAGCCGTTGCGAAATAATGCCCATGAGGGCCCCAGAGAACCCGAAAGACGGGGCCATCATGTGCCTTGTACACGCAGAGGCAAGACCACATCTCGAGTGACCAAAGTCGGACCTGGCCGTCGGCAGAGCAGGAAAGGAGGAGCTTCGTACTTGTGTCTGGCTTCTCGCCGGCGTCGGTATATATGTTCCGGTCGATGTTTGCGATAGAATCGGAAAATGAGACGCCGTAGACAGGGCCGGAATGCCCGATGAGTTTCCGATTGTTGACTTTGAGATCCTTCTCGCCCTCTAGGGACGACTTCAACGGTTTACCATCCAATGACCATACCCGAATATACGAGTCCATGGTACCGAGAGCGACCAGTTGGTGATCATTCGAGAAGTCCATGGAGGAGACACTAGCAGGCCCAGTCAGCTTGTCTTCGACATTTCCCACGACACAAGAAAATAAACGTCTTACCTTCCCAACGTGTTGTGAAACGTAAACATACAAGCTGAGACTGGAATACCAATCCCGCCGGTTCTTCCTTCGATCCGAAACCGATCTCTATTCTCCCGAACCTTCTGCATCTCCATGACAACGTCCCTTGCCCTAGACGGCGGGAGGGGAAGGTCCGCTCGGGCGGGCGCGTCTGGGCTCTCTTCGCGCTTGATCTTCCTGTCAAACTCATCAACTAGAGTTGACCGCCCTTCTACTGGCGGGTGCCGCTGATCCTCGTCCTCGAGCTCTGCTCGGACATCATCCCTCAGATCAGTCTCCATTGGAAGCGGGCCGAGCTTCAGGGGAGCTGAAGAATCTAAAAGATCCTTATTGGAGACACCAGTGAAGACACCGGGAATCCCTTCCTGCGCATCGATCTCATCAAGGTCGATGTTTTGGGCGCGACGATAAATGGCTTCGAAGCTGTAGGGCTCTATGGGACCCCTGGCGCTAACGTCAACATGACAGTATGTCTGAAGAACGTATGTGATGACAGCGCCTCCAGCGTCCGCCTCGCGCTCGAGAAAGTGGAACAGGTTGCCTGAGAGGGACTGGTTAAGCGGGATTCGGTACTTGTTCTCCTTGTACAGCTTGGTCGTCTGGTTCTCCCGAACATGCTGTGGGAGGGTGATGGTAGCAAACAGGTCCAGATCTTCCCGGTGAACATTCTCCAGTTGAGGCCGGAGAGCAGTCAGCAGATTATTGGCCTCGTCGATGTAGCCCTGCGTAACGAGCTCGATATACGAGTACACAAAGACAGGCCAAAGTAGCTTCCTAAGCTCAAACTGTAGCAATGTGTTAGAGGCAAACGAAGAGGAAACCACACACGCGACGGCTTACCTTGTAGATGTCAAGATTGTTATCAATCCAGTCTCGAAGAAGGATAAAGCCTTTGAGATACTTCTTCGGGCCGGAATCATCGTTACGCTGCGCCGGGCGTCCATCAGGCCCAAGGTGGGCCGTTTCTTGTCTAAAGATCGCCTCGGTCTTTGTGAACCCTTTCTTTTTCAGATAGTCTGTAACCTGCGCGATTCCTCTTCTTAGTAAGATGTGTAAGATAGTGGGACCCGAGTCTGCCAGCGACTCCAGGAGATACATCTTGTTGGGGAGGATGGAAAATGCTTCCAGCGGGTGGGAAGACAGTCGGTTGCCAAGAAAACCACAGAACTACCACGCAGATGGTGCAAGAATAGGAATCATATTCTCTGCTGATTGCTCACAAGACAGTAACATGCTGATGCGCCGGCCACGTGTTTTGATGTTGGCGGATCCCGTGAAACGGGTTGAAGCAGGGACCAGTCAAGTTTGAGCGGCCGCTGAGCAAATACCGCCGTACAAGTGCGTGCCATAAACTCAGTAGGGATTTTATATGAGAACTGCACTTACGATTTGATTCAGGTTCTGGGCAGAGGGGGGTGCAGAGGGAGGCGCGCCTCCTCCTGCACCTCCTGGCGCACCAGAGCCCCCAGCTGAAGGAGGCGGTCCTCCATATGAGCCTCCAGCAGACGCCTGACCGCTTCCCTGAGGCGGAATGTTCGACATTCTCCGGGACCAGTGAGAGACCTACAGGCCCGATGAGAAGCTCACCAACACTATCCACGCCTGGCTCGGAAAGTCGCGATCAACCGGCACCCATCAAACTCAGGGAGAGAGTAAGTGCCCCTATTGACGAATGAACGTGGCAATAACGATTGTGAGTGTGTTATATATTTCTTGTCGTCATGGAAGGTGTTGGCCGATTAGAAATGTCGCGACCGAAATTTGATGTGGCTTGGCGCGGCGTGAGTGAGTGAGGCTCAAAGTTGGAGAACCAAGTTCCAACCTCCAGCAAGGTACCTGCAAGTGATCAGACCTGAACCGTGCACGCCCTGCCAAGGCGTCCGGGGGTCCTCCCCGCAACGTTCAGCTAACGTTAACTTTTGGCGGGGCCGAGACCACCACACTTCGTCTTTGAAGCTCCCATGCCTCCAACATTCGTTCAGAAAAGAAATCTACCAAAACTACACCACAAACCAATTGACACCACAGACCAGGCACAACTACCGTAACCAAAACGACCATAACCAAACAACCGCAACCCATATTCAAAATGAACCCCTCCTCCTCAGCCCCCACCGACACACACACCCCCTTTACCACAGCAGAGCGCATCCAACAGCTCTCCACAATCGACACCGACATCGCCTCCCTCCTCCAACACACCAGCTCCGCCCTCCGTAGTATCGCCAGCCCCCCCACGGCTACCTCCAACAGCTACGATGACGAGCAAGCCACAGCCGAAGCCGCGCTCGCCAGCTTCAAGGAGATCCAACTGGCATTCGTCAACACGCTCGACCGCATCGACAAGCACCTCAAGCGGAACATCTACGCGCTTGAAGAGGCAGGCATCATCACCCTCCGAGCGTCAGATGCTCAGGCCGGTGGTGAAGGCAGCGGCGGCCCCGGCGGGGCGTCAGGCAGTGGGGATACTTCCGGGGCCGGGGGCAGTGGACGCACAAAGGAGGTTGTTGCGCGGTTGGATCCTGACGGAGTGGGGAGGTATGGGTCTTTGGATGTTGGGCAGCTGAATATGGCGAGCAGTACGGTTGAGAGGGACATGGAGAAGGAGCTGTGGGAGAAGGCGAGGAAGCAGGTGACGGCTGTCGCGGAGGGGAAGGCCGTTGATCTGGATAGGATGGAGGAATGAATGTTGCGCTTTCATGGGTGCATATCATGGGTTTGGCGTTACATTGCTTAAGGGGGGTGGGCTGGGAAAGGCGTTTTATGGTTAGGTATACCCAGTGCTGAACATTTGGAGAAGGACATTCATGCATTCATATCGCTCTTAGGACTGCTGTCTTCACGGGCCTGCTTGGTTCATCATCGATAACACACCCCTCGTGGCTCAAAATCAAGACTTCTCGGCCCCAATTTTATCTATGGGTCGACTGAAAGGTTCTACCTCTCAACTCGTTTGACATCCTCTGCTAAATCAGATCAACCAGCCTCCCGCTCAAGCACACCGGCCATCCACCAGGCAGATATTGGCAAAATTATACCTCCCGTGGGATACCTATACTCTCACCACAGATCACTGTGGACACAACTTGTCGTAGGCACCCCCTCCAATCGTCGTGTTCACTCCAGGCACGAGCACCGAGGGATGAAGCCTACACTTCGGTCAGCACAGCACGCATCGCCCAACCACCACCCCATTATAAAACTCACATGTCATCGTACAGCGTGCAGCCGGCGTACTCTTGATCGGTATCAACGTCCACTGCCCACCCCATAGATATCAGCATCACACTCTTCCGCTCACAAGACACCAACACAAAATTCTTGGGGAACCAACCGTACAGCACGAAGTACGCCCGACAGTTGTCGTCTCCGTTGCAGGTATACTGGCACTCAAATGCCGCGAGCGGATCCATCTTGTGGCCGTACGCCAGATACTAATATCCCCAGTCAGTCAGTCAGTCAGTCAGTCAGTCAGTCAGTCAGTCAGTCAGCCAGCCATCAGCTCCCCCCTTTCCCCCTCCCCCCTCAAGAAAACTCACATGCGGCCCTGAAACAAAGTGATCATCCCCCCAGTCCTTCCTCACCGCATAATTCGTAAGATTCTCCTTCGGCGTGACCAAGGTATACCCATCGATAGGATAGACACTCGGCCTCTGCTTCGAAGCCGGCACGCCCTGCATACACGCCGGGGCTCTGACGTTGCGAACGACCGTGGCCTGGACGGGCGAAGGGATGCGGCGGTTGGGGATTTCATCGGGGGCAGCAAGGACATCGGCCCTTCCGCTGGAAGAAGCAGAAGGGGCGGCGATGGCGGTTAGGGCGACAAGTGTCCAGAAGAGGAGAAGGTGCAGAATCGTCTTCATGGTGGGTGGTTGTTGGGGAGAAGTTGATAGATAGGTAGTATGAAGGTACTGAGGGGGAGGAATGTTGGTAAGTAGAGGAAGAGGCTTGGGGTTGGGAAGGCGGTAGGAACTGTTGGAAGGTAGGTAGGTGTGGTTGAGAATATGGTATTGGAAAGGGTCTTGAGATTTTATGCTCTGCAGCGGTAGAGTTCCGACTGGAAACACAGGTTGTTTAGAAGAAGGAAAGTGCGAGTGTTTGCAGCTATTCGTCTCAAGGTGCGTTTGTCAAGGTCCTACTCCTGCTTAACACGTTCAAGTGTCCTTTTTCTGCCCGTCGGGATTTTAAAGATCAGACATCCCGCATCTATCCTCCATCCACGTCTCGTAACACAACGTCAACTCCAACATGGGATCTTAATATCCATTGGGCTGGTGTTTCGTCAGCAACGCAGCACACGGAGTGCCAAACAGACTCGAGTGGCGACTACAAACATGAGAGCAACACGGCATTGTTGACACCTGCAGCTCCACAACACCGTAGCACAACGTAACACCAAACATTGGAGAATTGCTATTAGGTATTAACTTCCAGGGCATTTCCTTCTCGAGCTGCCTGTCGAGTTCTCCCCCTTCATCACCTTCACAGAGTTATGAAATGTTCCATCCACCGCAGCCTGTAACACAATCCTCCATAACGCCCGTGCTACCGCGTAATACTACTCATACAGCCGCCACCACAGCCCTACTCAAAGCTTGAAAGTCTTCCTTCCCTCGACCAGCCCTTCCGCCGTCTTGGTAATGGCTACCCACGGCGGCGAGAACTTGAGCGCCTCGTCGAGTGCCGGAATTGTATCCGGCACATTGGCATCACTCCAAGCACACATGACGGTTCCGTCTAGACCCGACTCCCGCTCCTTCAGCTCTCCGTGGCTCCGTAGTTGCTCATCCAGGCCACCAGGCACCAGAAGTTGGGCCTTGTCCTTCCACTCCACGTGAACGACCCACGGCTCGTCCCAGTTTCTATGCCAAAGCTTGATCTTATCAACGCCGCCCTCTGGGTATTGTCCAAAGCGATCATCCCATCCCGAGCTACCCTCGACGCTGAAGCCAGAGATGGGAGTCTTGAATTCCAAAAAGCACGCCTTGGTGTTGGCAGCTTGTATTTCGATCCGTGCGCTATTCCCATCGCCACGCGTAGCGTTGATATGAACGAGATCTGCGTAACTCTTTTCCGGAGGTACACCATCCGGCAGTTCTTTGCTCAGATTTGGGGCCACTTCCGATCCGTCGTAACAGCAGCTCACCAGGTCTGGCCGAAGCCCCTTGCCGCAGGAAACAGTCCTTCCCGAGGCCGACGGCATCTCAGCGATGATAGGCCGAACATAGTCTTCAATTCCCGAGTAGCACACCAAATTCTCGCTGGTGTCCAGATTGATCCTCTGAATGAAGAACGCCTTGTAGCGGTTGTTGGCCGAAAATGGGAAGGCAGCAAGATTGTAGATGATCGTCGCGAAGAACACAACAAGGAGAAACACGGGTATGTGGTGAGTGACACGATGCATGAAGGGAGTGAGGGGAAGCAGAACCAAAGCCGTGAAAAAGAAAACGATCAGATAGGGAAGCAAAAGACTGCTGCCGTCCGAGCCAGTTTGGTTGACGGCGTCAGTGAGCATGAGGCCCGTCTGCGCGACCAAAATGATGGTGAACGGGCCAAGAAGAAGAAACTGGAAGAACCACGCCCACGAGGGCAAATGTCCTGACCATGACTGTTCGTACTCATACGGCTCGCCATCTTCTTCGTACTTGCGAGCGGTGTTTACCAGCGCTGAGATAGAACGACGGTATGTCGTGGCGAAAGTCGTCCGGATATTATCGCTGGTGGCATTACCGCCCACGAGTGGCGTCCGCTCGGTAACTCCATTCTCTTCTGCATCATCCTCATCCTCTTGGTAGGCTCCGGGGGGTGGTCCGGAAGTTGATGGGGTAGAAGTAGACTCTCGCTCAGTTGGAGGCTTGAGAGATTCATGGCGAGGTATCGCTGGGAGCTGCGACGGGCCATCCGATGAATGGGATACTGCGTGAAATATGTCCCTTGCCTCGTGGTCTTCCCGGACTTGCTGGCCCCAGGTTGTTTTCTTCGGCAACATGAAAAGTTCGAGGAGCGAGATAAACACGCTCAAGAAGATGGCCGATTGCAGAAAGACAAATATGTAACCCGCTCCTATTCTGAGTCGGTCCTCAGAGACGGTAACTGCAACAAGGGTTGTCCAGCCCATGAAGAACAGCCAGATTATGACATAACCACGGTGGAGGGCACTAGGTCGTGCGAAGTTGGCGCCTCGCATAATGGCCCAAAAGGCGAAGTAAAACAGTGAAACCATCATTGCCCATCTGCAAATATCGTCAGCATCGCCTTCTGTAAATTAGGATGTTGGGGGGGCATACACCGAGTATTGGCTGCTGTAGATGATGAACGGGTTCACCTTCTTAAGTAGAAGAGCCGCACCCATTGTCAACGCGCCCGCCACGGTCAAGGCAAAGGGGAAACGGAAAAATCCCTTCCACCCGCCAACCCAAACAGGCTCGTAGTCAGGTTCATCATACGTCCTGACACTGGAGGTAAAAAAGTAATACTTGTCCAGCTTGCGGAGAGTATATGTTAGGACAATCAGTATCAGCGGTGTCGCAATCAAGACAGTCAGCGACCATGCGAACATGCCCCGGAGGCCGAAGAGCACGAATCCTTTTCCAAAGAGATCGAACCACACACCGTCGCTTGGTGCACCGTTCGATACCTTGCTACGGGCGCCGTCGGAACGAGGGCCAGTGAAAATATCTCCGGTATCACTGGAAAAGGCCGTCGTGGTATGGATGGCAGCGGAAAGCATGTGCCAAATGCTGTCTCTGGAGGTGTGGCTAGAATCATCCTGGTTGGTGTGATACCTTGCTCGGGGCTTAAAGAAAGCCAAGTCAAGACCGCGCTGTCCGTAGATGTCGTTGAGGACCGAGTAGTCCGTGCCGCTCCGGATGAACCCAAGCCCAAATGCGTCGGATCCAATGACAGTCCCGAACGGGTCTGACGTTTTGGCGTATGCGGCGGTTACCTCCTTGTCCGTGCTCCGGAAGAGAAGAGCACGACCTCCCGCTCCGGCGCCTTCGAGGTTGAGAAATGTGTGGATGAACGGCAGCACCGGGCTCTGGCCCAGGGCTCGGGCGCCGTAGAGGTAATCTTCCTCTCCGTTGTTAAGCATCACCACGATGCCTCTCTCAGGTTGATTGTTTGGGTTGGTGAAGTATTGGATAACCTGCAAGCAGGTAACCACGCCCATGCCGTCATCTGTGGCACCAAAGCCAGTTGATACACTTTACTCAAATTAGCAACCCCTCTCCTGTTCTGGAACCGTATGGTACTCACGAATCGTAATGAGCGTTGACCAAGGTCAGCCCTTTCTCGTTGCGCCTGGCCTCGTGGACGCTGTCTGCATACCAGAAACTTCCTTTATCATCCTGTTTACCCCTGATGTAAACAATAATGTTGGTACCCTCAAAGTACGCTGCCTGCCCGACGGGAGTCTCATGGCCGGTGCGCGCACCGCCAATCCCCTGGCCCATGAGGACAGTGCAGTTGGAATTCATATCGTCAAACACCGTGACTGCGGAATCCTCGTCGCCGAGTACAGAGCTCCCCCTTTATATCTGTCAGTCTGGGCAAGCCGTGAGGCAGCAAGAGAGCGTACCCATTATCCGTATTCCAAGATACACCGTTCCCGTCCAAGATGGAAGCTACTCTCGTAAGAAGAAAGTTTCGGACTTCCTCATTGTACTGGCTGTTGTAGGGGTGGTACGCCTTGGTGATGGTGGTGAGATCAAGCCACGCCTGGGTCAGATTGACGCTGTCGTAAGGCGATTGACCCGGTGCCGGAGGTGTCGACTCGTTAATAATAACGATGGGGATCAGGAGAGCCAAGTAGATGAGAGTCGTCCAAAAAGTGACTGGGCCCGGCCGGAACGAGATGGGATTCAACATTGCGGGCGAGTTTGGCTGCCGAGCTCGTGTGAGATCTCCAGATGATCGCCACACAGTATCGCTCACAGGCAATGTA
>Ga0247758_1000168_pt1 | contig 54948 bp, 54 predicted proteins | sample UWRJL156409C4_FD_180950 | JGI IMG/M metagenome (GOLD analysis project Ga0247758, IMG submission 180950) | Plant litter microbial communities from Arlington Agricultural Research Station in Wisconsin, United States - UWRJ-L156-409C-4 | ecosystem: Environmental > Terrestrial > Plant litter >... | reverse complement strand
GAAAACCGTTCTCGCGACTCCCGTCAACGAGAAGTGTTCCTGTGACTCTGGCGGTCCCGTTTTGGCCATGGCGAGCACCCGCAAAGACTTGCTCACTCGAGCGCCGATGGGAGACCGGGATGGAAGTTTGGTGCTCCCCGCCCTGGGGGCCCTTGACAACGACCTAGCCAATTATGTCATCGGGTGACGGACATCGAGAGTGGCTTCGACCAGGATGCGACGCAGGTCGAGGGGTCCACTGACGACACGGATCTCGCCCGCTCGTTGGCGTCACTGGCGAAGAGACATCCTCTTGCCCAGTCATGGCCAGAGCGTCAAGCGGCTGCAGTCTGGCTGCAGCTTATCCCGCGCTGCGCTGTCGACGCCAGGCGACCGTTTTGAATCGCTTCGACGACGAAGCGCAGGAAAAAAAAAGCAACGACAGCTCGCGATCGCAGGGCCATTGAGGGGCTGCGAGACAGGGGGACTCTCGACTGCCCCTCTGCAATGCCTGTCAGCCCGACACGTGTAATCGATCGCAGCAAAAGCTGTTGCTTGTGCAGAAGCACAACGGTCGCGCCGCTTGCGCTTTTCGCCGAAAAGTTGACAGCTCGGACCACGGACACAGCTGCCCTTCAAAAGACTCAAAGACTCAGAAACTCAATCGGGCCCTCGGATCGGGGGTGGCCAATACTAACTGCGCACAGCAGCGTGTTGCACGAATACTTCCCCGCAGCTCAGCACAATTCGGGAATATTCACCGAGACCAAGCAGGTTCCGACCACATGTTTCTAGAGCCTCTTGGGAAACAAGAGTCGAGCCGGGCGATTGGGCGCCGGCGGATCGTGGCCCTGCTGGATCTTATCTCTTAAAACGGGCCTCTCGAATTTGGGGGCTTCGTAGCCACAGGCTTGCTCCTCATTCGGGACTTTTGCCTGCCGCATCAGATTAGAGCTTCAAGTGCGGGGGCCAATCGTGACACAGAAACCAGCTTTTGCGCTGTCTCCTCCACCCCGGCCCCCGTTAGACTTTGCTCTCGCTGATGAGCGTCGAGCGGCCACGATTCGGGAGAGAAACCGCGACTTGACAAAGAACGATGGGTGCTGTCTCTGGACAGCTGAGAGCGGCGGGCGCCATCACGTTTCATGCACTCCCCTCCTCCTCCATGAACGGCGCCGTGATTCGCTACCACCGCTGTCAGCGCATCCAAATATGATCTTGTTCTTAGCATGAGAGCTATGCCTGCCGCCCAACAATCTCCTCAGACAATTTCAGCCGTCCCGTTCTCATTTTTCGCTGGAATCGGATATCGCGGGCAACATCGTCGTTCACTTGGTCCTCTCGCGCCAACCGCTTTGGCGCCTGGAGGCGGTCACCGCGCGGGGAAAGGACAGTGAGGAAATCATCGGAGGGCTAATATTCCCTTTATGCATGACATCCCCAGAGGCGTCCACGAACGTCGGCTGCTGGCCGTGTGACCTCTCGTTGTCGTCTCAAGGCAAGGAGGTTTCAGGGGTCCACTCCGGATCTCCTACCCAAGATTCTCCAGCAAACATGCAGGAACAGCTGCTTTGTGCAGATTCCACTAAATACGCTTAGGTTTTAAAGGTCCTGTGGGAAGGGACCATCTGCTGTCAGCATTAGACAGCAATTAAGATGCAACGCTAGGTTCAAAATTTTGGGGATGAGGATCAGAGATTCCCATGCATGGTCTGCCTGAAAACGGGAAAATACGATTTTCTTCTATGTTCCTCCAACAACCTGGCAGCCGGAACGCTCTCAATGCCGCAACCACCGTTTCTGTAGCCTCAAAGCACTCGGCGCTCTGCGCGGTCTAGCAACCTCGGCGATACCCAGCCCTTCCAGCCCAGCGACTTGGAGCGGCTTCGGTGCACTCCGTCGGGGCTAATCGGCGCCTCCGCTCAAAGTGCCAACTAAAGTGGGTCAGCCTATGCCGGGAGCGCTATTCTAGTTTGTCACTTACTGTTGCAAAAAACTACGATTTCTTTTGTTCAGTAAGCGGTCAAGGAAGTTCCCGTCGTCGTATCATGCATTGAAATTCGACCGATCTCTGGCAATGAAGGCAAATAACATCCCTCTTTAGCCCCCAGCAGAAGGTTTACCCAAAGCAAAGTTCCCGCGCGGGAGGATTAGTGTTCGGGCTTCGCTTCTATCCGTGCCCTCTTGCATTATGCGATTTATTTATGGAAGACTTACACGCGGCCGATTTCTTGGACTAAGCAAGCCACTCTGGCCGAGTGGCTTGAGTTGCTTGATGACTTCCTTATTGTTGCAACCAACAGCAGAGCTAAGTAAGGGTAGATGCCGACTTGCCTGCACAGAAACGTTGACGTTTCTAGAGCCCCCGGTGCTAGTTCGATTCGGTTTGATCCAAGCGACTGCGCTGCAGTCACACAACTCGCGCATCAACATGGCAATTCTCCTGAAATACGCCTCGCGAACCCGTGGTCCGCTGTGCCGTAGCCCAGTCACCCAAACCTTCTGCGACCGATTTCCTGACCCTACGCACGAGTCAGAGCCCGTGTAAAATAAGAACGACGAATCTCACCAGTCCCACAACCTGGTGGATGCGGTCTCCATGTCCTCAACACACAAGCCCCGGCAGCAAACCCATCGCCATCAGAAAAGCTCTTTGGGTGATTGGTCTAGTGGTATGATTTCCGTTTTGCAATGAACTGTCGTTCTCTGCATTCTTACAGACGGCCCCGTGTTCGATCCACATATTATCCAGCTTGCACAGCCACTCCTTGCCCAGTGAGTCAACTTCCTATAGTGAATGCCAACATTCACACATCTTCCGTAGTATAGTGGTCAGTATATGAGCTTGTCATCGTCGAATTTCTTCGCCCGGGACCCGGGTTCAGTTCCCGGCGTGAGAGAGACTTGTCATCCGGGTGGTGGGTGTGCCCCTTTTTTTGGTCGTTCCCCTTTTTGGAGGTGGTCAATGTTTTGGTTCTGCCGAGCATAATCCGAACCTCGACGATGGGATCTTCCCTCCAGCGAAACACAACCACGTGGCAAGAGGTGCGACAAGTGTCGCATGGAAGATCAGATTGACGACATTGGAATGGGGGCACAAGGTAATGTAAATTGCAGCTGTCCGGAGCTGTGGAAGATGTCGTGGATATCGAGGTGTCGTGAAAGAGCATCGTGTAGATCTTGGGACGCGGCCAAAGGCCAGGCCTAGTTTTGTGGCCTCTGTGTTGCTAAATGTACCCAGCAACTACAGCGAAGCGCTTGAGAAGATGTCCAAAATCGGGGCAAGATATTTAGCGCCGGTGTGGCCAGGCGCCTCGAATTCATGTCTTGTCGGAGACGGAGGTCTAATTTTCTAGTCAACAAGGTAATCGAATGGGCGTATGTACGTATTTACTTCGTTCTAGGTCTATGCGCTCTTATCAGAAAGCACCGTCATCATCTCGCTTTTCATCCGCGTAATAGTGCCTGAGCCGCCGTAGACAAGCCCCGTGTAGACCATGGCGACGCTTGCACCTGCGTTCAGGACCTTTAATGCCTGGTCACCGTTTGTGATTCCGCCCGTGGCGAAAATGACCTTTTGCGGTGCATCCGCCATGTCCTCGTCGGCGGACGACCGGAGGGTGTAGTTGTCTAGCATCTTGCGATACCTTCCGACCATGTGAAGGGTTTGGTCGAACAATGCGGGGCCGGAAAACCCGCCATCCTCCTTCAACGCGTTCAGCTCCCTACCGCTCAACCTCACGCCTTGTGGGACTAGCCTAGTTCGCCGCTTTGTGGTGTTGCCAACGATAACGCCGTCGACGCCACTCATCCATACGGCCTGCACGACACCCTCCATCTGGGAATCGTCATCTTCATCTGGTGACACCTTCACCATAACCTTGGGCTTTCGGCTTCTGTTGGTCTTCCGGGCCTCCTCCACAACCGCGCTCAGGAGTCTTGTCAGAGGCTCTGTCGCCTGCAGATCCCTGAGCCCGGGCGTGTTCGGACTGCTCACGTTCACCACCAGCACGTCCGCATATGGCGCCAGCCGCTCTACGCAGCCCACATAGTCCCGCTTGACTGCTTCCAAGTCCCGCTCGTTCGTTACCTTATTCTTGGCCATCTGCACCAGCAAAAGCTTCCCTGGCTGCAAGCTCCCGGGCGGTACTGCCTCGGCGGCTACTGTACCCTCCGTAATGTCCTTCTCCGTCATCCCCAGCGTGCGCGCAATCCTCCTCAGCCGATCGCGCAGACGAGCAGCCATGGCGTCGGCGCCACGCGAGTTGAGCCCATACCGGTTGATCAGGCCATCGACGCCCGGGATGCGGAACACGCGCGGTTTTGGGTTGCCCTCTTGCGGGAGAAGCGTGCAGCCGCCGACTTCGACGATGGACGGGCCGAGGGCAAACAGCGCATCAGGGATCTCAGCGTCCTTGTCGAGACCGGCCGAGATGCCGAGCGGGTTGGCAAGACGGGTACCGAAGACCGTCACAGCGAGGGGGCTAATTGCGGGGTCGGTCGAGGCTCCGGCAGCAGAGGGGCGCTCGCGGGGGTGAAGGCCGAGGGCATAGAGATGCTTGAGGGCCGCTGTGCCCACATGGTGAGCTTCTTCGGCGTCCGGAAAGAGGAGACGAAGCAGCCGTGGGACAGCCCACTGATGAAACGAGGAGCGTGTATCGGTAGCATAGTAGTAAGCGACGAAGGCGGAGAGGGCGAGGGAGGTGCTGATAGCGATTGTCTTGAAGCTGCCCGCGGGGGCGGTTGATGTCGAGGCAAATCGTCGCGGGATGGAATTGGCGCTGCCGAGTCGTCTTGGGGCTGTGAGAGGGCGAAAAGCCGTCCCAAGAGACTGTCGGGCTCGAAGATAGGAAGCAGCCATGTTAGGCAGCAGTACCAGGCAATGCCAGTACTCAATGGCCCAAGTATGGCGAATGAAGGTGGGGTGATGGTGGTGGTCCGGACGGGTGCTTGGAAATTTCGCGGAATTAAGCGCCTTTGTTCAAGAGAGGTGCACCCGTCGCGCACGGACCATCTCAGATGGCAGAGTTGTTTCACGACTTATTGGAAGACGTCGAGAAATGAAAAAGTCTATGATTGACGGTACGCACAATGACTTGCCCCGTCTCCACATAGGTAATCTGGTAATCTCCAGGTTCGACTCGCAAGTCTGTAATGAGTTGAAAGTATGGATGTGGATTTCCCAGTTTGAGGAGAGTGAGCGATACTTCGGCACTAACAATTTCACCTGTCAATTCCGAGCCCTGGTCCGTGCGCATTGAGGCCGGCCTGTTCTGTATCTGCCTTGAAGGTTTCCGCAGCAACCACCCCACCATCATTGCCATCGTCAACATCAGCGCAACACGAAAATCTACATCCCGCCTAGCCCAACACAAAATTGACGCCAACCCGACGAGAAAAATTCCCGATTTCGACCGCAAACACCCAAACGCACGCCTGGAACTTGGTCAAGATGGCCTTCAACCCGCGAATGTCCATCCTGCCGCCGGCGCAGGCGCAGTCACGAGCGCGCAAAAAGGAGGAAGAAGCCGCATACGCGAACATGCGCCTGCCCGACCGTGAGATCGTCGGTTGCATCAACGAGCTGGGCATACCCTTTACAACGGCCGATTTGCAGAAGCCCAACCCGGTCCAAGTGCAAATGATCTTCGAGTGGTTCGGCGAGCTGTTGATGGACAAAACGCGCGCGACTGTCGACCCCGCCATGCGCGCCGCCGCCGAGGATGTTTGTGGGAGCGAACTTGGCGACGCCCTTATGCCTGCCGACACGCGCAACTTGATGGGTTTCTTTGCATCGCTGCGCCGGCTGATGCAGGACTGCGGCGTGAACGACTTTAACTTCATGGACTTGCACAAGCCCACACACGACAGGCTCGTCAAGATCTTCTCCTACATCATCAACTTCGTCCGCTTCCGTGAGAGCCAGATGAGTGTTATCAGCGAGCACTGCAACCGGGCCGATAATACCAAGCAGCGCATCGAGCAGCTCTACGGCGAAAACCAGAACATGGAGGCCCAGCTGGATGAAATGCACGCTAATCGACGGGAGATGGAGGTACGGGTGGCGGAGAAAACGAAGCGGAACGAAGAGTTGAAAAAGCGCTTGTTGGAGCTGCGGCGTAACCAGGAGAGAGTCGCCACGCGACTGGAGGAGGCCAAAACTCGAAAGGGCGAACTGGCGTCTGAACTCGAGGAGAAAACGGCAACAAAGCTGGCCCTGAAACAAGAGAGCGCTAAGTTGCGGCCCTACGTGCTACAAAGTGCATCGGCTCTGCAGGCCAGCCTAACGGAGTTGAGCAACACTCTGACCGGCGACAAGGCGCACATCGACTCCCTGGACCGCAGGGCACGGGCACTGCAGACGTCGAGCGACTCGTTTGCCGTGGTATCAACAGACGTAGCTTCGTGTATCAAGCTGTTGGATGAGATCTCGACCGAGCTGGCCAAGGAAGAGGAGGAGAACGCTAAGAATACGCGGCAACGGGACGCACTTACGGAGCGCGGCGCCAATGTCCGCGAGGTGGAACGAACCGAGGCGTTATTGCAGAGGCAGCTATCCAAGTGGACGGAGCGAACGGAGGCGCTGCGAGCACAGAGCCAAGAAAAAGCGCAGAGGGCCAAGGAGTCGATGGAGGAACTGCGGGCAGTCCACAAGAAGCTGACGGAGGAGCGGGGCGACAAGGGGAAAGACATGGAGAGGAGGAGAGTCCGTATCGAGCAGACGGAGAAGAAGGTATGCATAATCTCATGCTTGACTCTACAGACCCATATCGCTAACCATCTGCCAGATGCTCGACTTGAAGGAGAACATTGAGAATGAGGTGCATGCTGCATACGATGAGTATCTGAAGATGGAGTCTCACATTAAGCTGTACATCACGGAGATGGAGCAAGCCATCTAGACCGTTCCGGTCTATGTTTTCTTCTCTGTACGTAATGCTGTAATGACCGGTCAGATTTTGGAAGCGATGGATACCATGGGTCGGCGTTTGGGTGATTTGAAGGAAAACGCCCGGTGTGTACATATAGATTTGGGAAGGAAGGGGTGCGTTGCGTCAATGTCATGGAGCTTGGTTATCTGATCTTTGCGACTCCCAGTCTCCGGGCTGGAACCGGAACCAGCGTTTTAGAACACAGCGTACATCGACAGTCCTGCCCGTCCACCTGCTACCTTCGAGGTCAGGTCCAGCTCTTCTTGCGGTCCCGCTGAGAATTGGCATGCGTTCCGCTAGGGCCTCCTCCATCTGGGTGTCAGCATGAGCTCGTGGCTCGACTGCAACAGCTTGGAATCCGACTCGTCTTGCAGTCTCCACGAACACGGCGGTGGTGTTGCTGATCCCCTGCACGCTCCACTCGCTTGTGCTTCGGTGCATATCCAGGAGCCCGTATATCAGAAGCAGGGGCACCTTAGGCGATGTCCCGATGCCGTGAGCCGGGGACGGCGGGGGAGCAACCTTGGAATCCGCCACAGAGAAGACCGAGAGATAGGCGCGCAGATGTGACACGGTGGGGATGAATACCACGCGGATGTGCCGTGCTACTGCCACTTGGTAGAGGGGGGCGGCAAGCAGTTGTGTCGCCCTGATGTCTGCGGTGCTGGAGATCCGTGGTGACTGCCCCTCCTCTGGCCCGGTTGTTTCTTGTCCACCCTCGGACGCCTCTTCGTATTCGGCGCCACCTTCTGGTTGAGGTGGATGCCCCCCATGTCTTATTTGGCGAGCGGCAGCTGAGAGAAACTCGACGCGGCTGGAACAGACAATAAGTGTGCTGGGGAAGGTGCAGCAGTGCACGATGTGCCAGAGCAGCTCTGTGGGGAGAGCGGCCGACAGGAAGACGGGATGCGGCGGCGGGCTCATTGTCGATCGCCAGGACCATCTGGGTCACACCGAAGGAGCACCAACGACTAGGGCGTTTCCATGGTGCAAGTCTGCTTGCATGCAGTCTGCGGATGCAGTACTTCAGCTCAATTAAGCGTCTCAGACCACATGGATGGAGGGATTAAAGGTTTAACATGGGTCAGCGCGGACCGATCCGCGCCTGCCTTGCGGTGCCTTGCGCCAGAGACTAGGGCTAGGGTGACACGCCCCTCCCCCGCTTGGGCGCTGCCTGGGGTGTAACTGCATAACCTAACAACCCGCCGCTGCCCCACCACAAGCGAGCGCGGAACCTCGTAATCACGTCACTCGACCAAGCAACGCCTCGTCGTGAAACGCTACCAGACGACATTGAAGCTCGGGCTGGGCCGAGAACAGCTTCCAGCCATGGAGTCGATAGCAAGGATATCGAGCCTGCTTGAGAGCGGTTAGCATCTTCGATTTTGGGCGCGCTGCGGAAGCTAACGGTGTGGAATCCTAGCTCGAGAGCTCACGCTCGATGCTGCATCGGCAGCTCGAAGCTCGCGGGGCGCGACCAAGCCCCTCGATAGAACCCAGGTCAAGAAGCTCCTCGACAGCCGCACCGAGCGCGACATTCTGGATGGGTTGCGGCGTGTCATTATGGTGTGTATCATTACCCGCTGAGCTTAGCAACGACGTGGCTCAGTTACTGACCATCCCGATTCGCAGATGATGTACCGCTCGCAGAAGACGCTCCCCCTATTTTCGTCCGTCGTCAAGAACGTCGCATCCCCGAATATCGAGATCAAAAAGCTTGTGTACATCTATCTCATTCACCATGCCGAACAAGAACCGGACCTCGCGCTCCTCTCCATCAATACCATCCAGAAGTCGCTCTCGGATCCCAACCCGCAGGTTCGCGCTCTCGCCTTGCGGACCATGTCAGGCATACGAGTTCCCGTTATCAGTCAAATTGTCTCGCTGGCGACCAGGAAAGGCGCTGGCGACATGAGCTCATACGTCCGGCGTGCCGCTGCTCTCGCTATCCCCAAGTGCTACCGGCTCGATCCCTCCCAACTACCTCAGCTGCTCGAGTACCTGACCACACTACTTGCTGATAAGCAGTATTATGTGGCTGGCGCTGCTGTAACGGCGTTCCTGGAGGTGTGCCCGGAGAGGATAGACATGATACACAAACACTATCGCAATCTGATCAAAATGGTTGTTGACATGGACGAGTGGAGTCAGCTTTCAACCTTGCGACTGATGACTGTCTACGCACGAAAATGCTTCCCAAGGAGGACTAAGATGGTTAAGCGGAAGGAAAAGTCGGCGGACCTCCAAGACTTCTACGGCGATCGTGTCGATGTGGAATCGGATGGGGAACAGGTAGCTGTCTCTGTCTTGGACCCGGATCTAGAACTGCTCCTCAACAGCATAAAGCCTCTTCTTCAGTCTCGCAACGCAGCCGTAGTAGTAGCAGTGACGAGGTGCTACTCTGCGGTTGGTACCCCAACATACGTCCAGATGGCCATCGGGCCACTGATAGCCCTGCTCCGAGGCGCCCAGGACATCCAGCAAGTCGCACTCTTTAACGTCGTTTCGATCTGCCTCGACCGGCCCGCGGACTTTGTCAGATACGCCACCCACTTTCTCGTCCGCGCAACCGACACGCCGCCTGTGTGGGAGCTCAAACTAGAGATTCTCACCCTGATATTTCCACACGCGCCGCCTCATGTGAAGAGCCTCATACTCACAGAGCTGGAACACTTTAGTAGGGGTTCTGACAAGGAGCTGGTCCGAGAGGCGGTGCGAGCCATTGGTCGGTGCGCACAAACAGACACAGCTACGGCCCCACGATGTCTACGGTTGTTGCTCGGTCAGATCACCAGCATTGACGGGACTCTGGCGGCTGAGAGTTTGACTGTCATCCGCCATCTTATTCAGCAAGACCCAGCTTCGCATGTCGCAACAGTGGTCCGCCTAGCCAAGAATTTAGACTCAGCAACTGACCCTCAGGCTCGGGCAACTATCGTGTGGCTGGTAGGCGAATTCTCTGGACTCAACGGCGAAGATAACATTGCCCCTGATGTGCTCAGAATCCTCCTGAAGGACTTTGCATCCGAGTCAGAGGTTGCCAAGCGGCAAATTGTCCTTCTTGGCGCAAAGGTTTACCTTCACTACCTCAATCGCCAGATAGAGGCCTCCCAAGGCGGTCCTGATGGTGAGCCAGGGCCGCCGACACTGCTTTTGGAGGATGACGATCATCCCGTCGCCAAGCTCTGGAGGTACATTTTGCTCCTTGTGAGGTACGATACCTCATACGATCTTCGCGACCGGGCGCGCTTGTACAAGGCATTACTAGATGTACCACAGCTCGCGACTCTCATGCTGCTTGCTCCAAAGCCCGCGCCTCATGCACCAAGTCCATCAGAAACGAGAAAGGGGTACACCCTGGGCTCGGCAGCGCTAGTTCTTGCTGGTGGGGGCGGGATACACGGTCTACGGGGGTACGAGGACCTGCCGGAGTGGGTGCAGCCCGGTAGAGAGCCGGATCCGATGCTCAGGGAGACAGAAACGCCGATGACGGGTAAAAGGGCTGTGCCGGCCTCAGAAACCTTGGACACGGCGGCAAGAGCAACCTCGTCAGCAAAAGCGCCTGAGATCGTGGGAGAAAGCGTCGGTGTCAAGACTTTAGATGATTGGTTAGCTGAAGATGAAGCTGAAGAAGAAAGCGAGGAGGAAGAAGAGGAGGAAGAAGAAGAATCAGAAGAGGAAGATGACGAGGAAGAGGCCTCAGAAGAGGAAGAGGAGGAGGAAGGCGACGAATCCGACGACGAAAGGAGGGAGAACGCTGGACTTATGGGAGCGACATAGAAAGCATGAGAGCCACCTCAAATTCAAGCTGATTACATCACATAAGCAAGCGAAAGACTGGTTCAATGAAACCCGATGCGCTTTCGACGCCAAATAACGATAGGTATCCTCGGTATGAGCCCTCCCATTGGCGATTATCTGTCTCTTGGCTGACAGACAAAGACTGATTAACTGATGCTATGATGCTTCACCTTCTTTTCCGTGTGCCCCTCCTCCTTCAGAACCTCCTTGTTTTTGATTTCACTTAGAGACGCCGCCTTTCTCTTCTTCCCGTTCGCTTGCTTCTCGGTTTCGGGCATCGGGACGTCGGCGTGCTCCTCAGAAGCTATACCTTCGTCTTTCACCAACTCTCCTTCCGCATCTTGATCCTCAAGCTCTGCCTCTTTGTCCTTGCTGGCATTTTTACCTCCCTTCTTCACCTCTTTGCCAGACGCGTTGACCTCATGCGTGTCAGCCTCTGCGTCTTCCCCGCTGGCGCCTTCACCGGAGGCATCCATGTCGAACTCTTCGTCCTCTTCGTCTCCCTGGTCCTCTGTCCCTTCAGGATCCTGGGCCTCCTCACCCTCATCCGACGCACCTTCAACGGCTATGGCTTTCCCCTTGTTGGTACCGCTGCTTCCGTTTGCCTTGTCCCCCTTACCGTCGCTCCCGTTTGCTTTGGAGTCAACGGTTATCTCGGATGCGCGCTTGACCACGTCGTTTCCGGAACGCTCGATGCGCACGGCCGGGTTCTCTGGGTCGGCCTTCTTCTTGACGGTGTTGCCGCGCTGCGTCTCGATGGCCAGCTCCCCTTCTTGAGCGACCTCGGCTACCTTCCCGGCGGGTGCTCCGCCGCCCCAGTTCCAGGAGACTTTGGTGATGTTAGTCGAGTGGTAAATGGGGAATTACAGCACAGTGAGGGAAAGCTTACCCTGGTCGCCCACTTCGGGAACGGTCTCGTTGGCGGCCATCTTGGGGGTTCTTTCCGTCCGCTAATCCGGAAGTGATGTTTGATAGTCCTGGATGGGGAGGGACTGGGTAATATTCCTAGCATGCGGGAGTCAGAGCGAGGCATCTGTGGGCTCACATGCATTTCGGATTGGGGCTTACGGTGCATTTTCGTCAATGAGCGCTGTGAGATGGGCATGTCGTCAGAGGCGGGTTTAGTGTGAGACAGGGTGAGACTCGATGAATCATCGGAGCTGTCCTCCGCTTGGAGGGATATGACGAAAGATTTGCGGAGACGACAAGGGCTTTGTCAGGAATGTTGCTGATGCCGCTGGGGGGTATTTAAGTGATGGGTGTTCGCCATTGTCGAACGAATTGGCCTTTTTCTCACAGACAATTTATCTCCTTCAATTCTTCAAAGACAACTTTCGATCATAAACGTTTCAGCCGATATCCATTCGTCGAATAACCCAAGTCAGGTTCGTGAAACCTCTCACATTGTCTACCGGACAGCTTCCGAGAGGAGGAGGGGGAGATTCAACAACTTTGAGTAGGAGCCTCTCCAAGAGACGCGAGCCGGAGTACGATCCGTGATATTCATGATCCATCCCACCAAAATCATGCATCTGGACCACGGAATTCACGACTCTCATTCCAGATTTGTGGCACTTGCAGAGCCTCCTACTCAAGACGTCAATTGCATCCTCCTCCTCCTCATCCTGCTCCTTCCCTTTGAAGATAACATCTTTTTCAGTGCCTTGTCAGCAGATTTCCCGGTCCTCAATAACAACAAGTCGGATCTGCACTTCCCCCAATGCTGTGCTTTAGACATTTCTTTACAATCGCTTGCAGTCACCTTCCTGGGAGGTTTGGGATGTCATTGCGAAATTGCCCCTCACCCCATACTCGAAGCTATTCGGACCTTGTTTTGACAAACGGCGTTATCGGCGGATAGATCGAAGAAGCTTGTTGACTGCAGGGTTGGGGGCAATTTCGCAATAACATCCCAAATCTTCCATGAATGCGACTCTTGCGAGTGATCTTCTAGAACTTCTTTCAGAACTTGATTTTGGGTGGTTTTTGAATAGCAAGGGTTCACAGACAGACGATATATGCTCGTATTGTCTTGTATATAACAAGTGTACTATGATTGCAATATCGCTATGAAAAGTTGATTGCCTCATAACTTCCGGGCCGCCCTCCCTCGCCCAATATCGGACCGAGTTCTTGACTGCCTTCCACAGTTCCTTTGTGTCTGCCCCATTGCAGGCCATTTTGTCCGGGTACCTCCCGATGGGTCTATGGTTCCCCTCTGCATTGATTGTGCTCTTCCATTGACGGCGGTCTGTGTCATGGGTCTTGTCATGTATCCAGTCCCCGATCTCATCGCCCTTGTACCAATAGACAAATGCCAAGGCCAGAACGGTAACAGTGACGGGAATGGCGATCATCCAGTAAAGAGACTGGCCTGCTTCAGTGTCGTGAATTTTGGCTGTATTCATGCCGAAGAACCCCGAAATAAATGTCCTAGTTACGGTTAGCAAAGCAAGGACTGAATTCACAACCGCCGAGTTGCAAGTACAACCGGCGCATTGAGACTTACATAGGTAGAAAAAACACCGTGACGATGGTAAACACTCGGATCGCCTTGCCGTGGTCTTCATCCGTAATCTCAATCAGCTACTTCACACGTTCTCGTAAAGCCTCAGCTGGTTTTAGAAGCTGCTCCACATCTTCACGTTTGACTTGGAGCTTCTCGCGCCGCCTGGTTATGTAGTCACGCTCTACCGCGGCGGTCCTCGGTTCGCGATATCGCCTCGCCCAGGACTCCGATTCGGAAATGTTCTTGAGAATCCTATAAGCAAACGTTAGAGATTTCACCACAACCCGTATAACGTCCCGAAGGTTGTGCTCCCTCGGTAGATGCATGTGGGTACGTATCCTCACGAGTCGATATCCCACAAAGCCGCGTACAAAAGGGATCTGAGTGCTTTCAACTCATCTTCTAAGGCGTGAATAGTGAGGAACAGACGCCTCCGAGATCGCCTGGCAGCTTCAGCATGAAGTTGATTATTGTACTCCTTGTAGACTCCGATAACATCCCACTTTGAATCATCTGAGCCCGCGGTGCCATTCGTATGGGAAGTTCTCCGCGTCAGCGACATAGCCGAGGTATTTTCCAGGACCGAGACTGTCAGCACCCTCTTAAGTGACGTGGTGTCAATGCGCTCGCGTCCGAGGCTTCCTCGGAACCGCCCCGGGAAATAATGATGTCACTCCGGGCCTAGGACGTAGTAAGTCACAAGCTCGTCAAAACGTACACCAGGCTTCTTGGGAGTCTAGGTGCGGGCGGTGATCCTTTTTCAGAGCGGCGGCGGTGTGCTGATGCTGCTGCTGAACCACGTCGCTGCCGGTGTTGATCATCCCGCGAGTTGGTAGCAACGAGCTAGTACAGTTTGTTCAGCTTTCCCGAGATATCTAGGAGATTCTCGATAAAACGTTTTGTCATTTCTGCAACATAAGCTGACCCCGCTGCCGGTGTGTCTGCTAGCGATTGAACAAATGCGTAACAGGGGTCGTCGTATGGTCTGTCTTTTGTTTTGTAAGCGGCCCTTTCACTGAGAGAGCACCCAAAGTGGACTGTGTGAAGATGCTCAAGCGCTTCAGATGCCGAAGAGTATTGGTTGTTTAGAGAAGAGCAAGATGTGCACTCGGCATAGGAATTCTTTGTGGCAGATTCTCGTTTTCCAGACACTGAGATGGCGTCGAAGTCTTGGATAGTCCACAACGTTTTTAAGTGTTCGGCAGACCAACGCAGTTGCTGTTATTTTTGGTCAGCATTCTAGTGGAGAAAATATACTCTAAAGAGTTTCAGGGGAATAGCATGCCCTTACACGGAGATTTTCATCCACGGTGCCCCAGAATCGCGTACATACAACATGATCTGAAGAATGCCCATCCTTAGGGAGGAGTTCGCAGACGATTGCTTCGGATGTTTCAAAGAGTTGTTTGCTCAGTACTTCGGCTCTGTTCCGCATATCAATGGATGGCTGCCCGTTTGGCGGTCACTTGCTGGAAGTTTCGCCTCTCTCTGCTTCTTTGTCCCCCTTGGATTGGTCTGCACTTCTCTCCACGCGCATAGGGAGCGAGTTCCCTAAGCTCTCAATGTCTGATCGACCCTTCTGGGGATCATTACCGGTCAAGTAGGGGTGGCACTTCAGGACATCCTTTTTGGTGCATTTATACGCCTTGGCATAGAGTTCCCCAGCTCTAGGTGTGTCGTTAGCGGTAATTGTTTCGTTGATCTTGGCGGTAGCCTCCGTAACTGGGGACTTGCTGCGGCGCTCCAGACCGACGGCATCTTTGTCGCCTCTTACACGCCACATGAAGGGAATCTTCACAACCCCAGAACCTTTTGGCCATGCTGCCTCTTTCTCCACTACTGGGGTATCTGCGGGGCCCCAGTCTGACTGAGCACGATTCTTGGTCCGACCAGAACGAGAAACTTGAGAAGTAGTACTGGTAGAAGTTCTGGATCCCCGCCTCCTTTGCTTAGTCTGAGTCCTAAAATTCCCCGTATCCGAGGAGCCTTCATTGCTGTGGTCCGTTACGGAATATTTCCGAGAGCTATCGTTGTCGTGCCTCATCAACGCAATAGATTGATGCCTAACTGTGATCGATGCGCCCGAGGTAGATGGTGGAGAAGAATCCGTATTTGACTGCTGTATTGGGCTGTGATGCCGATGGGGACCGAGGGAGGATGCGTATGGGAAGCAGATGAGAAACGGCCTGACTGGCCATGCTCCATCGCGAAGTTACCCAACTGTTGTTCTGTTCCACGCCCAAATTCTGGGGCTCTCTCAGGTACTCCTTTGTCAGTGGGCCCCTGATCACCCTTCCAGATGACCGGCCCGCTGTCGTCCTGGCGATTTCCTTGTGAGACAATGGGGAGTTCAAAGTCCCGACGAGTCGTCGATATAGCCCCCTTCCTCTTTCGATAGGGTTGTGTCTGGGTGTTATGGTCTCCTGGAGCGCGAACGAGGCATGCTCCTAGACTTCACGTGAAAGATCTCTTTCTCGATAGTGGGAGAACCCAAGAGCCTAAGCCACATGGATGGCGTCAGTGTATCAAGGCTCTTCGAATGGACCTCGTCATCTGAGTCATGGACTTCGTATAGGATGTCGTAGTTGGTGGCATCCTGCACACCAGTTACCAACGCGGCCACGGCAACCGCATGCTGAAGGAAGTTCTAAAAAGTAATTATCAGACACTGTTCATTGTGGCCCTGTGCTGGAGTCGAGGCCCAGTTTCAAACTTACCACATAACTGCAGTCTAGGTCAATAACAATATAACAGGAGAATTCCTGAATATATCCGGTGTTAGCTCTTGATAAATCATATGCGATTTCTTGCAAATACCTGGACCCAAAGACAAGCACCACAGAGTAGCAACCTGAAGAACGCCACGACCGCGTCCCACTCTCATTTTACGCACCGCTTGGTTCAGTTCATACTAATCCCCAACCTCATAATAACGGGCGATTCTTAGCAAAGGAAGACTATATGAAGGGCTTTCTCCCAGCGGCTTCAAGAGGAAAAAGTGATCAGTCTGCAAAGACAGGTACTTGTCCTGAGACGTCGTAGACTGAAGCCACTGTTCAACCAACTCTCTGTCTCTTATACCCTTGATGTCTTTCCTACAGCGTGTCCGGAGGAATAGCAAAGCGGCCGTTCGTACCCGCGGCAAGATGAAAGGACAGTTTATAACGAGTCTCTCTTCGCATTTCTCCAGTCAATTCAAAAGCTCCCAAGGGTGCTCCAGGGAGCAGTACTTGCCTCCGATGTCTGGAATGCATGCTCGAGATCATTTGTAGATACAGTTTGCTGGACATGTCTATTGCAGTTAGTATGTCTGTTGGTGAAGATATCGGACCGATTTTTGTCCTCACAGCCATCTGAACTGATCATCTACCTTCCCCTGAATGGTTGGACATGATGCCGGCGGCCTGGAGGAACAGACCAGAGCAATCGTTTCCGAACCGGACTTGGAAAGCCTGTGCTCGACTGAGTGAGCAACAATCAGCTCTGTAGTCGTGCCATCTTCCAGGGTAGCCCTCGGCCGAGCCCATTCAGGAGCTGACAGGTACACCGTGCCCCTAAGTCGTCTCGATCAGAATCAACGTCATAAATACTCCATGTTCCCGGAGAGATTGGGCGTTGAACGTGGAGCGCAAACTCCTGGTCAGAGCTAATCTCTATCCCCGAGCGAGAATCTCCCTCATCCCGGGATCTGTCACGGGAAAGCTCTCTTCCGAGGCAAGAGGAATATTTAAAGGGGCTTTGGCGTTTTTTTACTCTTCTTTGGGTCCGGGGTGAAGTGGTCGACCTGGTTGGGGGCATCTCGTTATAGCCCCTGACCGATAGCTCGTCCTTTGCCTCTTCGGCCGAAAGGTCCGCGATGCTTAAAGTATCGTCCTCGATGCCGGGCTGTCGGTAGCCGGCCGTTATCCGACCCTGACCAGCAGTCTCCATGGTTTGCTGCCGCCGTAACGGTGTCAGGACATAGAGTTTGAATGAAAAGTACGAGAACAGAGTGACGCACAATCCTGAAGCGAAGTAGATAAGCCCTAGGGAAATATCTTCATCGCAACGGGGTGCATATTGGCCCTCGAGGGCTTCCTGGCCCCAGGCGAGCTGCAGCGGGGGCTGTATGGAACCCAGTGCTAAATGCAAGCTGACATGGTATCCAAAGATTCAGCGAACACGGAGTAGATGCAAGTGGTAACGACCTGAAACACGTCATTGGCACCCTGTGGTAGTACAAAGCGTTGCCCCATACATTGATTGTTGCTCGCGTCTTCGTTCAATTCCCCATTGTGGCCCATGGCGTGCTGGGGTTCGAGGCTGGTCTGATCCTGGATGACAGGGGGTTCGGAGAGGGGAGGTGCGTTGAGGATGCTGAAGAGCTTCCTGGGTCCTGGAGACCAGCGAGTCACACTAAGACAGGAAGACAGGAGCTCGATTGGAAGCGGGTAGCTGCGTAGAGCTAGATGCAGCATGTTTGCAATCGGGCGAGAAGCTCCGCTGAATCTAACCGACGTGGCGCCACAAGTCGGTTGTGAAACCAAATACCCGTGGAAATGGACGCGCGACCTGCAAGCAGACCGAAGCTTGCTGCCCGGAAGTTCGTGCGGGCCTCGGCATGAACAGGAACCAGGAGCGGCCAGGCAGCCAGGGCTGCTCGCTCCAGGAGAGAAGGAACCTTGGTGCTCCCCGTGAAAGGCCGTGCCAGCCCCACAGTTCGCAATGCTCGTGCTTCGTCCCTTTTCACACGCCAAGCGAGTCAACAACAGCTCGTTGTGCCAGTTCTCGATCAAGGTCCGAGCTATGCCAAAATGATCACATTGTCGTCAAAAATAAAAGAAGGGGGAAAATGAAACGGGGATCCTCTTGCCCATCGCCATCCAAGAAGCCACCCAAGGGATACGCCCCGAGACACCATGCGTAGGCCTCTTCCCAGGGGCAGAGAGGTGCAAAGCAGAATGCGAACGATCTGGTAGTAGGATTCAGGGGCAGGGCGGATTTTCGGCGTAAACACCTATCTAGGTAGGTATTCGGGGTACTAGACCCGCTTGGCTCCGCCCCGGATCCCAAGTTTGCCTTGGGGGCAAGGCACTCTGGGTTAAATCCGCACCCAAAACTCGGATATTACCTGTACAATCCTAATGCATCCCGGCTGCTAACATCCAAAAAAATCTCATTTCGTGGCAGACAGCGTAAAGTGAGTGCCCGAGCGTTGCCTCGAAGGAACCCCCCCCCCTTCTAAACTTTCTTTTATTTGGTGAAATGGATGAACTGTCAAAAGGCATATAAATCCAGTCCAGTCCAGTCCAGGGAGCAGCCGAACGCCCCCAGCCGACCTACCTACTCGTTATTCATCCTCAAAATCGCCGGCGACAACAACATCATCACCTAATAATCCGACAATTTACAACCTGAAGGTCTCTCACCAATTCCAGCCCCCCACGACACCACTGGCACCAACCGCGACCATGCAACTTATCAATTTCATCACCGTCACTATCATGCTCGCGCTCACCCCAGCCAGTATCATGGCCTGCAAATGCATCGGCAGAACCGGCGGGACCAACATTGACGCAACCCGCGACTGCTGCAGAACAGCCGGGGGCAGCTTCGAATATGGCGACGACTGCACCTGGAACAGCATCAAGGACAACGGGCGCGTCGATAGCTTCAATTATTGCTGCAGCTCAAAATCTCTTTTCCGTGATTGTTAGGTCTGGTGCTTATTTGGGTACTGCTTGGTGGAGGGGGAGGGGTGTTCAGGTTGCAATATTGTAGTAGGGAGCATCTACCTACCTAGGTGGATATGGTGGTATCAAGGTTGGGTGAACAAGTATCTCAGTGAAGAATAATACTGTCCATCAAAGAAGCGCCCCAAAGCCCCAAATCCACGACACAAGAAACATCCACGCCCCAAGCTCCCTCGCCGGCACACCCCGCCTGGCCGACGCGCCGGCCATATGCACGGAAAGATATTAATCGGGTGGCTGGTGTTACTGGGAATACCGCCAGTGCAGCCCATGAAATGATCTGAAATTTTCCGGTACGAAGAGCCATAGCGATGCAGGACCTCACACCACTCGTAGCAGACCATTGCGACGTTGGCGGGGTTAGGAGCGCAGCATTCTGTCATGCGTGGGTCCAGCGCGTCGCTGCCGGGTGTGAAAACGGTGGTGATGTTTGCAAGGATCGAAAGTTCGTTGAAAGGGGGGATAACGTCTTGCGACAGGCAGTTTAAATTTGTCCGGGTCATGGTTGATTCGGCTGACTTGCTTTGAGGAGGAGGAGAAGGTCAATAATTGATGATCCGAGGCAGGTTTGTGTTGTTGAAGTGGACTGCCAGAGATGTCTGAAGGGGAAGAGGAATTGGGGGCAATTTGGCGTGGGAAGATGCGTATATTGGTTTTCTGCGGTGTCATTTAGACCAGGGGCATCCAGGTCGGCACGGACGTAGAAACAAAGCCAACATGGAACTTCAACGGTTGGGCACAGTGTGAATCACTCCGGCCTGCAACATCCCTTCTAGAGATAGGCCGAGCGTGACTGAGGAAGGACCGACTGGAAATCAGGGCGCTGATTAGCCCTGGGCAGTACAAACGAGGCCAATTCAGCAAACTGTGTGAAGGCAACACAGCGTGTAGAATCCACCGCAAATGGGGACTCAACAAACCCCGTGTTACGCTGTTCAATTCGCTACCTACTATCAAAAAGGAGAAGGATGGGATGGGGTTAAATATTGCTTTTGAGCACGCACCTTTCTGCAGCGACAGGCCAGTTCAGCTTGTTCAGGAAACCCCCTTCTCAATTACTCTGCGCCCGTATCGGATTCACTAGCAAATGTCAGGTCTTTCAAAGCCCTTCTTCTAAACATCGCCTGCTGTTCATTGGCGGTCGCTATCCCATTGCTCGCCATAGCTAGCTCGGAGGACACCCAGGAACTAAACATTGAATTTCAGTACAACAAAATCACCTCCCCTCCTCGGTTGCTGCCCGGAACAAGGAACGGACAACCCTCTTCGCCCACATGCTCCAATTCTCTCAAATTCTTCCCACACAACCCCATCAATTTCGAGGCTGATGAGAATGGGGCTGGTAACATCACAATCGGACCTTCCAGCTACATCCTCCACGAGGATATCAACATTTCTGGGGTATCACCTGCGGCCGCATGCACAGTCCAAGTGAACTTTCACTGGTTACCTGTGCCATCCATGTGTCCTAGGCACTCCGACTTGTTCCGTCAAACAGTTCAACGCTGCAGGATGTAACCAAGTGTTTCCCGCAAGGCCCCCATCAACTGGGGCGTGTCATGGAAGTCCTGAAAGGGGATCCGTCCAATATGGCAGCCACACCTTCTGCAGCATTGGCAAAGCACAACGCCAGCACACAATCCGAGTCAATTCCTATGGAGAAACGCCAGGGTGCATGTGGTGTATGGAGTCAGGTCACCTACCCAATCGGCGATGGCGACCCGCATCAAAACCCCTTACACATCCAGGTAACAGTATGAACCCTTCCTTCCTTGTAATGCATACCCACCTAGATAGCCAGCTAATAGACAAACCCAGGAACCCTTGGAATGCGGAGAATTAGACTGCTGGCCCACCGTAAGCGAATCAACGTCCTACACTATCTCCTGGAGCGCCAGCGCCATCGTATATTTCTATTGTGTCCAAGGCGCACAGTTCTGCGGCGACAAGGGAACCAGCTGGGTAGATTATGGGGGTCGGCAGGGTGGGCCGTAAGGGTTCCCGTTGACCTTCGCGATCCCTGTATGCAGTACCTTAGCAGTCTGCCGCTTGAATGGTGTCTCCGACTTTGCAAGATAACATCGATGATGGGTCTTCATAACATCTCCTAACTCCTATGACAAGAGACTGTATTGAGAGACTAGATACCTAGCCGGTTTCGACCTGACACGTTTGACAAAACTGATTTCTAACACCCAGATAAGTGAGGTTCCCACACCCGGCCTGGATAATTCTCGCCTGGTCAGGGAGGGACCACGTGTCCCCAAAGTACTGCATGGGCATCGTGCCGCAAGTGTCGTTCAGGTCCGGGGCGTTGAAATAATACAAACTGCACCCGCCGCTCCAGCTGTCGGCCCACGAGCTCATTGAGCATCCCGTATTTTCGACGCAAAGCTGGCAGCATTCGCTAGCATCCAGGCCAGGGATTCCGATGAGTGTGTCGGGGAAACCGATGGGAAATGTCCAGTTATCGCTGGGGACGTAGAGCTCAATGCCCCGGCCGTCCCGCTCGCCGATCAGGTTTGACGGGGCGCATTTTGCGGCATATGTCACGGTGGTCGGCTTGTCAGCGTTGCAGACCGCTTCTACGGGCTTCGTGGTGTATGCAAGCTGCACGTCACGGCTTGTGTGCGTCACAGTGTGGCGGTACCGTGTTTGGGTGTAGTATCTACCCACGGTATTGGGGTCTATCGTCCTAGTGCCGACGGTTGTTGTTGAGAGCCATATCGTGTTGGTGGCAGTTGACGAGAGAGTGATAGTGCTGCCGGTGAAGGTGAATACTCGGTATGATGGCGTCGCAAAGTAATATGTTGTGACAGCCATCGGCCACGAGGTCTTTTTCGTGGTGATCTGGCCCGGGAAGGGGCTGTACTCGCCTGTGTACTCGGTAACGGTGCTCTTGGGGGCCGAAACACCGTTGGTGCAAGTGGTGGGTGAGAAGGTAATGGTTGCCACGGTGGGGGTTATCCAGACGGTGTCTGTGATGGTGCGGTCGACTGTCACGGTAGGGGGAGGTGTTTTTCCGGCAACGTAAATAATATCCCACTCTGAAGCAAGGGGCTGCGTCGCAGTCACTACCGACCAGCTTGTCTCCTCGATGTTTCTGCTGACGACTGGTTCGTTGATATAGGACGTGACATACACAATGGCGGCTGTCGACGTTGGGACAGGCCTGATTGATGTGTTACCGTAAAGGACCGTGATCGAAGACCTGAAGGCCTCGGTGATGTACGCCGTGGAAAACCAGGTAACGACGGGATTGTGCTGCGCGTTGGCGGCCGAGGAGACGAGCCACAGATTGGCAGTAGCCAACTTCATTTTGGACCAGTCCTTGTGCTTGAAAACGATGCCAAAGACGAATCAGTCTAAAGATGAGCTGTGGTCGTTCAATTCGAGGTTAGGCGATCCTTCCGATTAAGGCCTCGGCCAAGACTCGAGTTTCGCGGACGTCCCGGTCCCAATAGTTCCGCAAACGCCTCAAAAGGCGTAGGTAGCATGCAGAGCCGCTGATACTGTGACATCCTATGTGTATAAGTAGAGTAGGTTACTTGCCTTACGGGTATTGTCCGCTCGCCAAGTTGATTAGCCGCGTCGTTGCTCTCGCTTTGCATTGGTTCGCTGTACCTCGTCCTCATATTTTTGCCGCGAAACGTTACATTCCATATTCCAAGTCTGTCAGCTCATCAACCCAACACCTAGGTAGACATTGAGAGAAATCCACATTAAAGTATCGCTTGCGTGTAGGTAGGTAAGTGACGTCCTTGGACGGCTGCCCCATCAAATATCGTGGGTTGTCTGGTTTCCATGCACGGAGGCGACGTGCGACGTTGCGCTCCCTGTTGACCTCAGCGATACCGGACCTCAAACCAGAACTGGCACAGCGAGTCGTTGACTTCCTTGGCGTGTGAAAAGGGACAAAGCACAAGCACCGCGGACTGTGGGGCTGGCACGCCTTTCACGGGAGCACCTGGGTCCTTCTTTCCTGGAGTGGTAAGGTAGGAAGGAACCGCGTTTTCTCTGGGCTATTGCTTGAGGAATTACGCCGGTTGGTTCCTGCCTCAATGCCATAAAGATGGAAGGGGGTCGTCCATTTTCCCCCTTCTTTGATTTTTGGCGACAATGTGATTCTTTTAGCTTAGCTCGCTAGGGGGCGGCATGGTATTCAGCCGCTTCGCAATGATAGCTCATGAAGATGTGCGTGAGCTTTTTGTGGACGCCGAAACAAAAGCCACTCTGCCACGCACCGGGTCTAGACTGTTCGAGAAATAAAATGAGCCGCGGCCGCCATGCCCGATACCTGATTCCCCCAAGGAAAGTTGCTTCCAACCGTGCTGTCTGCTGCTGAGTCCTGCATTCTTGGGCGGTGGCTGAGCATGTGGTTCATGTGCAACGTTGGGGTGGTACTGGTGGCCCTGAAGCGCAACTGGAGAACGGTTGAGGTTGAGGTCCTTCGCTCAACCTTCTTCGCTGGAGCAGCGAAGCAAAGATCAGCCTGCTATTGGGTAAGCCGCAAACCAGGAACGACACCACTGGAGTCAAAACACACCAGGCCAGCACCGCGAGGATACTATAGGCCGGTGCCACTGCCCGGATCCCCTGGACCCCAGTATCATTTTTGCCTGCGACAGTCACCGACACGTCTACAAACAGCACTACCAGACACCCCTTCTTGAACGCAACGGGTGGCGTACCATACTCCGTCCCGGCTGCTAAAGGCGACTATATAACTGTGACCTACAAATTTGCCAAGTTCGACCCAAACGATTTTACAAAGGTGGTCACGACAGCGACCATCATCGGGTCGATTCTGAGACCGGTCACTACCATCACGGGAGGCACAACGACGGCTATTGTGATGACGGAAACATTGAAGCCTCCGCCGAGAATCACAACCAATTCCGTCGGTAGCACCATCGTCGTCTTGCCGCCGCCGGTACAAGCTGTGAAAACCGTAACAGGCGTGTTGGGCGGAGACACTATCCAGACCCTCCGCCCCGACGATGGACTGATGGCCGAAATAAGCATCATCACAGCGGTCGTGGGCGGCTTGCCTGTCGTGCTGCTAGCTGTCTCTGTCCCGGGCCGCGTCATCACCACAGATATAGCTACTGTGGTCAATGGCACCCCTACCACTATCAAGACGGCCGTGACAGTCACACCCACGTCTACGCGGACCATCCCACCGCCCGGGTCAGAGGACACGAACTCTGGCGTCACTCAGGTGCGCCTTCTCCCTGGCTTCACCCCGGCCCAGTACTTTACTGTCACATACCTTCCGACTCTCATCGTCGCCTGCCTCGTGGTGCCCTTTAGCATAATCAGCACCAATGTCAAACTCATGCAGCCATTCCACACTCTCGCCACCCGCCAAGGAGGTAGCCCCTGTCCGGACACTCTCATCCTCTGCTTTCGGGGTTACTGGGGCGTGCCGACGTCCTTGATCCAAGCGTTGGGGCGTCGTGAGCCGTTGCCATTGATCACCGACCTTTTTGTGGTGTTGTCATCACTCCTCGCCCCCCTGGCTGCTGAAACCATCTCATTCAAGGCCCATGGCACCTGCAGTCACCTCGACATCGCCGGCTGCGGCATCGCCCCTGGAGTCTCGCCGGTTCCCACGAGCGCCCTCCTCGCTCTAATGGTGGTATTGTTAGGGGTTGTGATGGTGCTGGCGCTGCTGCTGGCGGTGGGAGAGGGGCGTGCATGCCGACCCGGGTTCCTTGGCAGCTATAGCATCGCTGTCACTAAGTCCATTGTTGCTAGCGCTATTTGATGACGAACAGTTGTCGGGTGCGGAACTTGATAAACGACTGAAGAAAGAGCGTTTCCGGCTGAGTGTCTTTGACGCTACTGATGGTGCGTGGGACGAAAAGGGTGAGCGGTACGAGTATGGCATTGTTCCCGTCAAAGACATGGGCACACCTATCCTCGAAACGTACTCCAGCACCACCAGACCCACTACCACCTGGAGTCCAAAGGCTGGCCACCACCGACATATGCCGTTTCTGGCATTGACCTACACGTCGCGCATCATTTTCACTGCTACCTTACTAGGCATAATCGCCCTACTGGCATACTACAGCCAGCCGCTGGATGAAGACTTTCAGCACTTCATGGATAGCTAGGCTTTTGGTGTCAAGTTTCTGTTCGCCTCCCTCGGCACCGTCATTTCCATCTTTTGGCGCTCCTTTTTCCAGGGCGTTGCCGCCGTGGGGCCCTTCGCACGCATGGCACGGCGGCCGCGTCTCGCCGCGCAGTCGACCCTGCGCTCGCCTCCTACCAACTCGCTGTCGGGTGCGGTGACAGCAGTCTAACAGCGCGACGCACTACTTCTGGTAGCATCACCCATGGCCGGAATCGCGGAGTTGCTGTTGCCGGCGCTGTTGGCTAACGTGCCGTACGCGCTAACACAGACGTACTCCGGCCATGTTGGCAGCATGGCAGCCTCCCTTGCCATCTTGGGCGCCATGGTGATTGTGCTGGTGGCGTCACTGGTCTTTTCGCGTTGGCCACACCTGCCCGCCGACCTACGTACGCTCGCCGGCTCCATCTACTACGTTGCTCGCTCACCATGACTGCACGTTGACTTACACGGGTGCGAGCTAGCCTTGCAGAACTAGGCAAGCCGCGATGCAACGGTGGAGGCGCTAAACCGACGGTACGTGTATGGTCCGCTGGGAGGGCCAGGGGGGAAGAGACAAGTAAGGATGGGGGTCGAGGTTGAAGACAACAGCCAAGTACCCTGAGACGAATCCGGGCTTGCGGAATGTCCTTTTCATCATCGAGTAAGAGGGCGACGACCGGGGAGGATGAAGGAACGTCAGTACCTGGTACGATGTGGAAGGCGCCAGCGCCGGATGTTGTTCAAGGTGCGAAGCACCAAAGAAATGTCGGACGGAAATAATGTCTAGTTCTAATTGGTGAGAAAGGAAGGCTGGGTACCGGCACCTCATTGTGCGGACGAAGAACAATGCCCGAACTGTAGAATCCAATCAGCCGCTTGTGATATCAGCGACCGAGATGATGCGATTGTTCCCAAAGCGGATCGACGGTTTGGCTCTTCATTCTCATCCATCGGACGTCCGGGGAGTATAGCCTGACATAATTCAGTTATAACTCCCCAAAACGGGAACTCAGCGTTGCCAAGCCTTCTAGAACAAGGCTGGTATATCACCCTGACGATCTAGCCTGTGAAAGTGAACCAACCACAAACAGTGAGCCACGGATTACAGCAGCCAAAACACAGATATCTTCCCGAGGCAAGTATTATACCTACCCATCCTGTACAAAATGCCGTGGGGGGCTGCCTTGGCGAGCCCCATTACGCACTGGATTGGGCCGCCAGCACGAGCAAACATCACGCCCATTGTATTAGCCGGCGTTGAGCAAACAGCCACTTTCGGGCCTTGCATCGCACTCCGGTGAGTCCGGGGACGAGACCAAATCCCATAAACTGAGAATATCGCCCCTGATAGCACCTCCTGGGATACCACCACTACAACACCGTCTTAACTTCCAGGTTTCCTCCCAGGTTACTTTGCGATGCGCGCCCCACGCTCAACCCTCCTCGCCGTCGCTGCGGCGTGCCTCGCAGCGCCCGCGCAGGCCAAGCTCCTGCTATACCTCCCCCTCAACGAGACCTCCGGCACGCGCGCGACCGACTACAGCGGAAGCAACCTCCACGGCACCTACGTCAACGGACCCCAGCTCCAAGGCTCCGCCGGCGCGCGCCTCGACGGCACCAACGACTACATCCAGCTCCCAAACAACCTACTCCGCAACCTCGGCTCCCTCACCGTCAGCATCGACGTCAACATCCGCGATGAGCAAACCGGCCTGTACTTCATCTTCGGCATCGGCAACACCGCCTCCTCCGGCGCCGGCAACGGCTATCTCTTCGCCACAGGCGATCCCGAGCTGCGCGCCGCCATCTCGCCTAGCAACTGGGAATCCGAAGCCGAAGCTTCCACCTCAGCACCTCTCCCGCGCAACCAGTGGAAGACCGTGACCTTCACGGTGCAAACTGCAGCACAGCTTCTCGGCCTGTACGACGACGGCGTGTATGTCGGCGGACAGACCAATGCCCCGGCGGGAATCACGGCGCCAGGGCTGATTACCCAGGGGAACACGCAGAATAACTACATTGGTCGGTCGGTGTACAGGGACGATACGTACCTGGCTGGGTCGGTAAGGAATTTCAGGCTGTATGATAATGCGTTGTCGGCGCCAGAGATTGCTGGGCTGCACCGTCCCGGTGGTTCTCAGCCTGGCGGGGGACAGGGCGGAGGAGGTGGTGGTGGAGGGGGAGGGGGAGTGGCGCCGGAGGATCGCGTCACGGCGGCGCTGACGGGGATTAGTATTCCGAATATTGATAATGTTCGCGGGAATATTAATCTACCGGCGTCGTCGGGGGGGTTGACGATTAGGTGGGAGAGTAGCGATACGAATGTGATTAGGATCAATGGGCAGGTGACGCGCCCGGTGGGGAGGGATGTGGTGGTGATATTGACGGCGAGAGTGAGTGTTGATGGGGCGGGTGGTGAGCGGTCGTTCTTTGTGACGGTGAAGGGAACGTAAGAGGTAATTTGGTGGGTGGAAATGGATTCAAGGGGGGAGTTTCCAGGGGCGGACCTTTCAATTCGTACGGCGGAAGACATATAATGATAATACCTGGTTAAAAGTCTAATTTCCCCATATAGAATACATTACTCATTGTCGTCCCCCGTCTTTCAATATTCTGCAGTGTTCCGCGCCTTGTAATGTTCCTACAGTAAAACCAAGGGACATACATTCCTTTGTCCCCAACAGTTCTGACCATGGCATGGCTAAAAGCAAGCACTTACCACAAGACCGTCCCTGATGCCAGCACCATAAGGGGTGCCAGATCGGCCACCCCCTCCGGCCCAAATAAGCGTTGATACAACGCCAGATAGACCATATCACGTCGGAACTAGTAACCGTCGTGGCATTCTGAGTAGTTATTGTGGGGGGTCCCAACACTTGACCTCCGGCCCAAATGAGCGTTGGCATAGCGCCAGATAGACCATGTCGCGGTGGAAATTTACCACCATCGAGGCGTGTTGTGTAGGTGTGGCAGGCCCAAAGGCCTGGCCAATACTAATGGCCGTAAAAGCCATTGGCGACGCCCCAATTTCTGTCCAGGCTTGTTACTCTTCTCTTTCATAGGTAGTGTTTGGAGAAGGAGTAATGGTGTAGATGTAATATTATATACCGGCAGTAGCAATGCCAGAGCCGAGGTTTCGAAACTTGAAGCTAAACCCCCTGAGTCTCTAGAGCGGCGTACGAGTCTTTGAAAGTCGAATAGTTTCATCAGGGCCGGGTTGGTGGACGTGCCCTGGTAAATTCACAGTCGAAAAGCCTTTATTCACAAGCGACCAGAGGGGGGTAGAAAGTTCATATTAGTCCATAGTAAGTAGTTGAGCGAATATAGACGCGAGAGGCACGGTAGGGGGAAATGTTATGAAAAGGGTTGTACAGGTGGACACCCTGGCAAACCCAGCCGGATCTATTTCTCGCAGAGCACATAATTCTGTCAGCGACGTGTAGCGCATCGATGGTGGTTGGCGGGACTGGCCGCGGTGGGAAGGCGACGTAGTTAGTTCGCTGTAAGAAAGGGACTAGTTTCGGGGCGAGCTTGCTAGGAGACTGGCTCAATATTGAGGCTCAAGAGTGAAATAATGTCAAAGAAGCTCTGAGAAAGAAATGAGGGCTCAAACCCTGCTGGAAAACGTCCAACGACCGCAACAGCGAGCCAATACGACATAAAAGCTAAGTGTTTCTGAAATCATTTCTAAGGTAGGCAAGTCCAAAACCATAGGGCTAGAGGTAGGCATCGTGAGTTATGTCTACCACTAGGTGCCGGTGAGCTCAGCGGCAGCTACTCTTACTCTGTTCAGGAATGGGCCGAGCGCAGCCGTATATTCGGCTCTAAACCCAACATCCATTTAGCCTGTGCGGTGCGCGGTAACTGGCATAAAGCCATAAGGTGTTCTAGTCGAGTTCGAGAACCCCGCAGGCCATGAGGGCCAACATATAATATGAAACGGGGTCTCGAGAGAGCTGAGCCCTTGAAAAAGATGTCGCAAATTAGCAACAGATAGTTTTTCCCTCCAAGAACTGGGGGGGCCATCAGCCACCATAACGGCCAGGTTTTACGCCCTCGGTGCCCTATTGTAGATATGCTACAGCCATTTTGTGGGGAAACGCTAAAGCGGCAGTATAAAGTTGTCCAAAGATATGTAGAGTGGAAGAGCTATATCGTGATGGGGAGTAAATAGTTGTGGACTAGATTCAAGTGGCAGGAGCCGGCGTATAAATATCCAAAATACCCCGCCAGTAATGCGTGCCTGGCACCTGATACATGACTGCGTCTGACTCGTACCATATGGCAAACACGGATCTGACAAATCTTCTAAAGTTGCGGTAGATCTAGTTTTGCTCTTTGGATGTCGTCATGTCTGAGGTGAGCAAACAGATAATAATGCCTGACTGTTGTGTTTGTGTTTTGATCTCCTGCCATCTCTGATCTTAAAACAAAAGAGCAAATGGGCTTCTCAAACGACCAGAACCACTTGTCTTGAGGCTCCCTGATGCGGTAGTCGTTGCAGTGCCTCTAGCACCACCGGCCGAGGCGGTCATCTCCGGGCTTCCCTCCTTGTCGCTAGAACCAGCAGATGCCTTTCCGGAGGCTGACGCGCTTAGAGTTGCTGTCGCCTTTGTTGCTGTTGGTGGCTGCGCATGTGCTGGCTTGCTCTCAACTGCTCCGCAAGAAACGGCCGTTGCCCAGCCCGGAACGAAGTACTCCTCCCACCACGATGATTGATCGGTCAGGAAACAATAGTTGAAAAACCAGTGCGAGCCGGGGTAGTTGTGCGCGAGGGTGTAGAACTGCAGGTCGCATGTGTTGCTGCACGCAAACTTGTTGTTGTTACCGGCCGAACTGAAATGGCAGTATTGCTTCGAGGCATCCTGGTGGCAGGATCTGGCGAGGATGTGCTGGAGCACCCATCCTACGACCCACACAGGCTCGGGCTTATCCTCCACGTCACCAATATTCCCGAGCTTTCCCCCTGCGGACTTCAGGGCGCCGTCGCCGGTCTGGTCGCATGCCTTCATGAGCTTCAGGATGTAGTCGTCGACAGAGCTTTTGCAGGTTGCCGTGCAGGTGCGGTCGAAGTCGGCGGGGGAAGGCTTGAAGATGGTGTGCATCGACGCGATAAGTACCAAAGCGTCTCATCGCAGTCGATGACGGAGCGGTAGGCAGCTTTGCAGGCTTCGTATGTGGTTCCGGCAAGCTTTGCCGAGGTGTAGGACCAGTCGGGGTAGATCTGGCCGAGCGTGAAGGCGCTGCTCACCAGACCCGCATTGAACACAACACTACCAAAAATGAGCGACTTTAAAAAACGTGAGACTACCATCTTTGCAACATGGGGTTGCAAAGTCAAGATGGGAACGAAAACCACGTTGGACGGGAAGGTTCGAAGCAGGGCAGATTTTGGCATCCGCAGGATCGCAATCTCGCATTAGCCTACTCTACGGATCCCTAATCTCTCGTGTTGGTGGGCAGCACTCCACTGAATCCACTCCGCGAAAAGAATGAGGATTTAACATCACGTTAGTCAATACAGGGGTCAATATTTGGTTGGTTGCCACCAAACATCAAGAAGGATCGCTTTGTGTCTGCCTTGGCAATCAGATCACCAACTTCACGCCACAGAGACTGGCTCTAATCATCTTCAAAGGAAGAGACAACATGAACATTTACTCAGGTACGTACTCTTGCCGACCAGTTCTGAAGAGAACCTCATTCTGAAGCCGTTTCTCAAAAACATCATGTCCCAACCAAGCCATGCAAGCGCGGTCGTCTCAGCGTCCGACTGGACCTAGGCACTTATCATTTTGTCCTTTCCCAAGAGGTTACTCATCAAGGGCACAGTAAATTTCTTGTTGTCATCTAATTTATGGTTGGACTACTACCTACGCTCCGATGCTCCCCGCGCGATACCGGCTCCTGAGGATGGCCCCGCCAAGGAAATATTCGAGATGGCGTCAAGCGAGCCACATCATTGGCTGAGTCCAACGGAGGCTGGCAGATCATGTGATGGTGATGCATGGCCGAATGAAAACAGCAAGACGCGAGCCTGGTGGCTGTCCCAGGCCTGCAGAAAACCCCTCACAACACAGTCCCAACCTCCCAGGTGACAGCTTGAGTTACGGCAACACCGCTGCACCCACCCAAGCTGCCGGTATGGCTGGTGACTCGGAGACGAGACCAACACAGCCCGGGGACCAGCTCATTGGGCCTCTGGAGTCTTTCGTCCCCCCGGCGTCGTGCTTCACCGAGTTTGAGTGGTATGCGTCGCAAACAATCGGGAGTTCGGGGACGGCTGTTGCGAACTGGGGCGGCCGAACGACCGACACTGCGGGACTGAACCGATGCTATCCCCCGACAACCTCGTCCGGAAGCTATTTCTCGCCCGGCTCGTGCCCCGAAGGATGGACCGTGGTATCCACTGTCATCGCTGGCAGCACTGTGGGACCGACTTCATTAAAAACACTATCATTCTCCCTTCCGGTGGTTCAGAGTACTAGTACCACTACCGTGAGACCTGGATTTGGGAACTCGCCCTTGAAGGAGCGACGTAACGACCCTGAAACGACTTTGCTCTGCTGCCCAAGGTACGACTTAATTCTTCAGCATCCCTCCGGAAATCCTGCTGGTTGTGTGTCGTAGCGGAGTCCTAACATCCTCCCAGCAATTATAGGTACTCTGGATCGGTTCTGTCGGGAAGCTTGATCACTTCCGGTGATAGGAGGTATTGCTACAGTACCCTCTTTGATGCAAGGGGGTCGTCTCTCAACGTCACTTTATACTATTTGGGAGAATCCATCCTGGGAACGATACCAGTACCAGTGTCACCAACTATCACCATGACCGCTCTGCCATATGTTTCAATGTACTACTTTGGCATAAACGATATTACCACCCGATTGACACTCTCGCTTGTTCGCGCCACAGTTCTGGAGGTTCGACACCAGACCTCTCCTAGCCAGACCGGTACAGCCGAGCCAGTCGCAGCCGACAGTGGCCTGTCGACAGGGGCGAAGATAGGCTTGGCTGTAGGAATCGTGCTTGGTATTCTTCTACCCGCCATTACCGCACTGGTGCTGTGGAGGAGGCGAAGAGCGCAGCGCCGACTGATCGCCCCAGATATACACGAAGTGTCAGACACACAGCGCTTCGGGAAGGACGGGAAGGACTTGGCTTCCGTGCCACCGGTTACTCACATGCATGAGCTCGACAGCTCACACACCCCGACAGCAGCCCATGAGCTTGATGCGATGACGCCAACTGCGCCAACTGTTGTGGGTATTCTCTTGAAACAACAATCTACGACCGATCAAGGACAGACAGATAGCCCGGCTGTAGCTGTGAGTAGCCAATCGCCGCTGAAACAATCTATGGGAGCGCCTTGGGAACCTGAGTCCGGCCTGACGCCCGTGCCATCACCAAACCCGGACCCTCCAATGGCAAGTCCCAGCCTGGAACCCCTGGCAGCAAACCCTGAGTTGCGAGGAGTGACCCCTGACCCGCCGCAACAAGACAAACTTGAGCAACTTCAAAAAGAGCTGAGGCGAGTTAAGCTGGAGAGGGAGAGGCTCCAGCAGCTTCAACAGCTAGAGTCTCGTGAGACTGAGCTGGAAAGAATGATAGAACAGGAGGTAGCGAAGAGATCGTGAGTCGAGTGATCAAGGATCGAGTAGTCCACACGGTGCTAACCCGGGGTTTCTCCTTTTGTGTCGTTGGCAGGTCGGATAGGGGACGTTTAATAAGTGAGCTAACAGGTAACAATAACGCTGAAATGCGACCAGATGCCTTTCTAGTTTAAATAGTTATCAACTTTCCCCGAAGGAATAACAGGAGTTGGTGAATGGTAATGAATTAACCCCTGGAGAGATTCTACATGCAGGAATCACCAACTAGTCTTTGTGGCTATATCTATAATTGAAACCCAGCGAGCATATATACTAGGCATCCTTTGCGATTCCCATGTCCATACTGTATTTGTTGATCAGCCAGCTGAGTTCCTTCAAAGCATGGTTGCGAGTCTCGGAGCCAGGAAAGTGGGCAGAATGGATCAGCAGCGTCTCAACCGAGTACAGCCGGTTCCTGTCGTCGGACTCTGCGATGGGTTCGCTCGGTGGATAGTTCTTGAAGTACTCATTTCGATAAATTTCGTCGTGCATGTTATGATGCTCACATCGCCAGATCCCAACCTCCTTCTCATGGTGGGCGTAGTATGCGCAGGAATCGAAGATGGAGATCTCGCCCGTTTGTGTGTCGGTGCCAATGTTCGACTCCCAAAGGTCACCGTGGATTAAACACGGTTTGATGGTTCGGCCTTCGGCTGTCAGGGGGCCAAGCAATCTGGGGATCAACTTTTTGAAGGTGATCTGCATCACATCGTCAAGTGGCTTCCAGAAGCCATTGAACTCCTCGTCAAGTTTGTAGACGTCCCGCATCAACTTGGTGAAGAAAGACGTCCAGCTGGCGTCCCATGCCGTGTTTAGGGGCAGTTTTCCGTCGAACGTAACGCAGTGAAAGCCGAACTTGCCGGTAGGAGATTCGCTATTGTGGTGCAGATCGGCCAGTTTCTTTCCGAGACGAGCGGGGTCGGGCATCTTCTTTTGATCGATGACAAGGAAATCGCAGAGGAAGAAGTGAGCATCTTCGCCCCTCCACTTTCCGTAGCCATGGGGCTGCGGGGCGAAGTCGGGAGCCGTCTTGTAGATTTCGGACATCGACATGTACTCGCCAAGCACCCTGGCTGCCCCATCAGGAGCTCTCATGATCTACATTCGCCATGCCTTTCAGTGCATGCTCATGAACAATCAGTTGGAGCAAGTTCAATTGGGGGATTTACCTTGAGAAAGTATTGCTTTTGCGAGCCATCAGCAGCCTCAGTGTCAATTTTCGCGGTTGAAGCCCAGCTTGATGCGCTGAATTCCTCGACAGCTGAGACCTTGGACTCCTTCGGAAGAACTGCGCGTCACAACAATGAGCTTGTGCCAACGTTCTGGGCTACCTGTCAATGTTATCCGGGCGGGTACCTACCATCGAGAATTGCTGGATCTAGTTCAAACTCGCTTTGTGTTGAATTGTTGGTAGCGGCCATGCTGGAGAGAATTGAGAGTGATGGAATTGGGAAAGCTTCGGCCTCCAACGTGATAGCTAAGGTTGGGGTTTTATATTCTCGGTCTCTTTGACAATTCTCTGAGCAAGTGCAAGTGCCAGGGGGCCTCCACCACGTGGGAGCTTGAAGTACAGTGTCACGTGGTGGAAGCAATTACTCCACGAATTTTCGAGCCTAGCGCTGAGGCCCACCCAAAAGCCTTAACAGCCACCGCGTCACGACTAACAGGTTACCTTGGAAGGCCCCCTGGAGCAGCCACTGCAAATCACAATGAGGTCAAAAATCAAGGCAGGAGCCTAGTCAACAGCAGCCAACAACGTTCAGAATTAACAATTAAAAAGCTCATTCCGCAGTAAATTTTGACGCAGTTAATATTAATATTATCGTTACATTACTCTACCAGCTGTTAGCACCTTGTTAGCACCTGCTTTTTCCACTATACCAGTTCCATATAGCATTCCTTAAAAGGCAAGGGTTAAAGGCAATCCTCTATTACGATCTGCACCTGACACAAGCCTCAAGAGGACTGGCACAGGTTAAGATAGAACGTATGGCAGGACGCCAAAGGCTAGGTGGGTGTTCTGAAGACGGCTTGTTAAGCTAGCACTCCTACGATCCGTAGCCAGGGGTGCGGATGAACGAGGGCGAGAGAACAAACAGTGACGGGAGGCTTCCTTCAATCAGGGCATGCGAAAAGAAAGTACGGTCCGAGGGAAAGAGAAGGAGGGAGAGGGCGCGAGCGCGACTTCAGTTGAGGGATACCACTGTCTGTCTGTCTCGCGCAAGCAGGAGGGAGGAAGGAGCAGTATGAGTGAGGCCATCGCGGGCGTCGTCGTCGTCGCCCCTGCCCTGCATCACAACCCAGGGAAGCAATGCTCAAAATCTGCGGTACGGTGCGGAGTTCTTGCCCACCTCCGGTCACTCCACTGGCAAACCCTGGCGGCGACCAGCAAGGGCTAGAGCCATGCGGGGAAGCGGCACTGCACTGCGCCTACCTTCCTGATCCAATCGCTGTTGATGTCCCGGCAATGGGTCCTGCGCAGAAAATCTGCCCAGGCCGGCGCCTAAGCTTGGCGGACCTGTCTGATGGCCGGGGTTCTGGAGTCCTGGACCCTCGTTGACATTATTCCGACTCCTGCTCAGCTCACAATTGCCTCGCAGTAAAATTTGACGCTGCCGCCTTGCTAGTCGAGGCTCGGAATCAGCACAACGGCTCGGTGCTGTCACCGGGCGGAAGTCGGCAGTCGCGATCCACCATGGTACGTGACCCAACGGGCCCACCCCCGCCTGGGACCTAACAGCATGAGAAATGCCCTCGCTAGTGTCCGGATGAACTAACAGACCCGGGTAGTTAAAACGTCTAAGATCAAGACAATCCAGCTCAATTAATTCCACCGCCCAATTGCCATTAGGATTCTCATCTTCAGAAGAACAGTCCCAGTCCGGGTCGCTGCTGGAACAGCCGGGCTCCCCCGATCCCTCGGCACATCGCCCGCTGGATCAACGTTTTCGGGACCGACGAGACGACCCGCTCGGAATTTTCGTATTGCATGCACCTCCTCAACGAACGCTCGATGTCCTCTTCATTCACGGTCTGGGAGGATCAAGTTTGCGAACATGGTGCCGTGACAAAGACTTGAATTATCTATGGCCCAAGCTATGGTTGCCTCATGAGCTTCCGACAGCTCGCATCCTGACGTTCGGGTACAATGCGAATTTCTCGGCCACAAAAGAGAGATCCTCCTCCAACATTGGTGACTTCGCCGCCGATCTCCTCTTCCGCATGCGATATAGCGAGAAAACATCCGAGCGGCTTGGCCAAGTGCCTATTGTCGTCGTTGCACACTCGATGGGAGGTTTGGTTTTCAAGAAGGCCTTTATCCAGGGACACTTGAGCACCGAGTTCGGGGAAATCATGTCGATGATCAAGGCTGTTTTGTTTCTTGCCACGCCACATCGAGGCACTGATCTGGCCGGAACACTCAACAAACTTCTCTCAAGCTCTGTTTTCGGCCACAGCCCCAAGGAGTATGTCATGGAACTTGCGAAAAGAAGTCCCACCATCAATGAACTAAACGAAGCCTTCCGGTCTCACGCACCGAAACTTCAGATATTTTCCTTCTACGAGACCTTGGCCACCGCCATGCGTCCTATCTCTGTCATGATTCTTGACAAATCGACCTCCGTCATGAGTTATCCAAACGAAACATCCACGCCACTCAACGCTGACCACCACAATGTCTGCAAGTTCACCAGTACCAACGACCCCAATTATATTGCCATCGTTGGCGCGCTCCGGAACATTTCGAACTCTTTGACGTCTCTGCCCGATGGTGAGAGCACTTCTGACGAGGATCTTCGGGTTATCCAAAGCTTTCTGGAAGTCGCTGCCGCCCCGGAAGAGGACCTCGCCTTCGGCTACCGCGCAAGAAAGCAGGGCGCATGCCGTTGGTTCATGGAAAGTGAAGAGGTTGAAGCTTGGCTCCATGCTACTTCCGGTGATGTTCTTTGGGCCCACGGTCAACCGGGTAATGGAAAATCGACCGTGTCAACATTCGTCATCGAGTATCTGCTCGAGGCCGGCTACCATTGCTCCTACTTTTTCTTCAAGTCTGGCCAGCGACGAAAGAAATCACCTGCAGATATGCTTCTGTCTCTTGCCTACCAGACAGCGCTACGAGTCCCAAAGTTCCGACGAGAACTAGCTAAATTAGCGAGATCGGGGGTCAAAGTGTCAAACTCAGATTGGACGACGATGTGGGAGAAGCTGTACTCAAACCACCTTGCCAATATAAAGACAGAAGACGTGGTGTACTGGGTCATCGATGGAGTTGATGAGTCGGAATCCAGCACGCAAGTGGTAGAATTCCTTTGCGGCGTGGCTAACTTTAACACCCCCATCCGCATCCTTATGCTAAGCCGAGAGCTTCCGTCCATCCACCGGGCTTTCCAACAGGCGAAGAATGAATTACGCATTATCGAAATGGCATTGCCCGATAACTCGAGGGACATCAGGTCCATGGTAGCAGAGGAGATCTGCTACCTTGCTTCCGCAGATGACTTAAAGCACGAGATTATCGACGAAATTACCAAGCGGGCGCATGGCAACTTCCTTTGGGCAAGCCTTGTAACGAGGGAAGTAGTCAAGTGCCATCGTCATGACCAGGTTAAGCGTGTCCTCAACTCCACTCCCGACGGCATGGACCAAGTCTACGATCGCATGATGGATATCGTCGAAGGCCTGGAAGCAAGTGAAGACAAGATTCTCGCCAGGATCCTACTAACATGGGCTACCCATGCGAAGAACCCCATCACCGTCGAGGAGCTGTCAGAGGCCTATCCTACTGAGCTACAACCAATTCTGGACCTCAGTCATACCATAAGCCGAGTCTGTGGGCAGTTTGTGGTTGTCAACCCACAGGGCAGAGTCACCCTGGTTCACCACTCTGCCCGTGAGTACCTCAAGAAGACAAAACGGCGCCCGTTCTCACTGGAGCCGGAATTGGCAAATGAGGAACTTTATGGGAAGTGTATCGTGACGCTCTGTGATAAGGGTCTGAGACGGAACATTAGCACACTGAAGGTGCCCCTACTCCTCCCCTACGCCTCAACGTCTTGGGCTGCGCATCTCGGTGCCTGCTCCCCAGAATCAAACCGTGTGCTGAACGCGCTCGTCAGATTTTTCGGCGGGTCTTCTCAACTTGCCTGGATCCAGTACTTGGCAATGAGCGGTCGATTATCAGAGCTCTTCGTTGTGTCGGCGAAACTTACAACGTATATCGGAAAACGCAAACAGATAGAGGCGGACAGGTCAAGCCTCCTTCAGCCGCTTTCAGACCTCTCTATGCTTGAGAGTTGGGTAGTTGACCTGACGAAGCTGGCGTCCAGATTTGGTCCGTACCTCTCTGAAGATCCGACCTCGATTTACAAGTGCATCCCGGCGCTGAGTCCCGCGTCCTCCGTTATACACCAGAAGTTCAGTAAAGCTCCTGCCACATCTTCATCAGTTTCAGGTCTGTCTAGGAACGACTGGGACGACTCTTTGGTGCGTGTTTCGGGCGGCGAAGGTAGGGCACTTCGTCTGGCCGTTTCACCGCTATACCTCGCCGTTGCAAGCGATATGCCAAGGGGCACAGTCACCATATGGGATACAAATATATTTAATGAGGTGAAAAGCATTGGAATGGGCAAGCATGTATGGTGTCTAACTTTCAATAAGTCCGGATCGCTTTTGTTGTGCTACACCATATCGCAAACGTTCATATGGAGAACAGGGGACTGGTCACTCCAGTTGTCAGCGAGTAATCCCCATGACGAACGAGCCATTGAGGTTGAATGGGACGAAAACGACATACCCTTTATGGTATCAGAGCAAAGAAGGGTGTACAGGCTTGAGGGATTAAAGTGGGAGCAGCTGGACCCTACCTTGCTTGAAGAGCCGGATGTTCCTGAAGGCACATTCCTCGGCACACCATCATGCGTGGCCTTTAACGCCGACTGCACGCAGATTGTTGTCGCCTACCGCTCATTTCCCCTGTCAGTGTGGGACGTGGATCCGCCCAGGATGACCGCTCGATTGACAAAGAGAGTACGCCAAGGCCAGGGCACCGCGAATTCTTTCACTGGCGACAATAAAGTCGTCTGGCATCCTTCAGGGGCAGAAATCTTTGGCATAAGGGGCCAGGTTTTCAAATGGAGTCCCATTGAAGATACATACGACTATGTCAAAGGGGATATAGGCAGCATTCCTCACGGAATTTCAGTCAGTCCTAGTGGCCAAGTGTTTATCACCATGGACGTTCGAGGCTCCGTTAAGATCTATGATGTCTCGTCAATGTTACCTATCTATCATCTCAACTCTGAAGATCGCATCAGTCAGATTCTTTTCAGTCCCGACACTGTACGGTTTTACGATTTACGAGGATCATACTGCAACGTCTGGGAGCCCGAATGCCTGCGTAGGCTCTCTGAGATGACTTCTGAGCAGGTCAGCAACGCGGAAGGCACGTCGAAGGATAGCTTCTGGTCCGACAGAGAAACCGCCATCAGCACACCCATCTCATTTCTGACATCCGAGAGGTATGCTGAGAGCAAACCAGCAGTAACATTCGTTGAACCAGGACGAAATACCGACGATTTGATTGCTTATGCGAAAGGCGATTATACGCTCAACGTTTACGATAGCTCAAGCAACAGGAGACACGAGATAGTCAAGAACATGGTCAAGTTACAGCCTGAGTACCTGGCCTGGAGTCGTGCGCACGACCACCTGGCCTATTCTCTGAGTTACGGAGCGGCCACAGTCCTATCGGTTTCCGTCAGCAATGGTGCAGAGAGAGCAGTTTTAACAGAGGCGGTGTGTACCGAGAAGAAACCTAAGGACGGAGGCCGGATTCAGCAGCTCCTCTTTGATAGCACGGGTACGCGGCTGCTGGTCTGCAGAGTGAACAAGTCTCAGGTCTTGTCAATACCTGACGGAGCAGTGCTGGCCGAGCATTGCACGCCAGACGGCGAGGCCGCAAAGTGGCAACGACACCCTTCAGAGACAGAGTATCTCATACGTATTAGCTCCCTTGAAATCGCCATATTTTGCTGGAATAACCTCGAGCAGAAGAACATTTTCACGATTCGGGCCACCGATCTTTCACCAAAGCCAGATATGCAGAAAAGTAATGATGCCATTGCGAAGAGCATCAACGACAATAACACCAATTTCGATGCCTTGTCTGTCAACGAGATATCACCCACCACCCTCGATGCTATCCTCGACAGCCATGACCCTCGTGTCCTCCTACTACGCATCGTGACGATGTACTTGAACCGACCACGCTACAGCTTTATTGTCCTACCCACCGCACAGATCCACGCCGCTGCCTCAACAAGGAATTCCACAACCGGTGACAGAACTATCAAGCCGATCGCCATACCGCCGTCACTTGCCTCGGTCGTGGCTCATGCTGTTGGGATCCTCCCTGACGGCCGTCTCGTGTTTCTCGACAATCGTTTATGGGTCTGCACAGGTGCATTGCCGCTGTCTCCTGATACCGCGTCGGCTAGAGATATATTGCGACATTTCTTTATTCCTCGTGATTGGGTCACTACCAAAGATCTGCGGCTGTGTCGTTTGCTACGTGATGGTACGTTACTCTGCCCAAGCAAGGGAGAGGTGGCCGTGATGCGTGGAGACTTGGTTGTAGAATGGTGAACCGTGACTGGAACTGGGGGTGAAAGCTGTTACTTTTGAATACCTGGGGTATCCTGCCGTCGTTGTCGTTTTTAAAGTCGGTCAGCCGCACTCAGCACGCTGTGCAATAATCATACAGAATTTGTCCCCCCGAGCCGATTACCGCCTGCGAGAATTGGTTCCGTTTTGTCATTCTCTCTCTACACAGAAATAGGCCCCTGGAATTCATCCCTGCAGCTCACCAGGACGCCCCCGGACTGGGCGTTGCACCGAGCGCTGTATCGAATGTTTGCCGTGTATTCCACTGGGGCAGGTGCCGTCAGCGGCTCCCAATCAGGCCCCTCATGGACGGCAATCTCACTTGATATCTGGCCGGCCTTCTTGTGATGGTGAAAGAGCTCCGGGTTCACCGTCACACACGTGAGAAAACCCGCCTGGCACCACCGCCGTAGGTCGGCCGTGATGAGATTGTTTAGCACGGCGTCCCCGGCCAGGACATACCGGAAGATCTTGTTGGCCGCGCTAGCCGTGAGGGCGTAGGCGTAGGTGCATATCGGGCCGGCCGAGATGTACACCACGCGCTTCTGCGCGCCCTGCTCGAGCGGCGTGTACTCGCCCGTGTTCTCGCGGTAGAGCGAGCCGTCGGGCATGGTGTCGTCGTGCACTGATACCACGCCTCCCTTTGGGATTGTGTCTCCACAGTGGCCCAGCCATAGCAAATCCCTACCTACTGCCCTGAGGCCCAAACTCCAACTCGTCAACATGAAGTTCTCCATCGCAACCTCCTTACTAGCGCTTTCCAGCGCTGCCCTCGCCGCGCCGGCACACGCCGGGGCTCTGAGCACCGACCCGGCCCTTCTTGTTCGGAGTGACGGATCGACGAGAGCCCCTACCATTGATGCCGCTCTTCTCGAGCGTGGTGACGGCTCTAAGAGGGCTCCAGAGATTGATGCCGCGCTCCTCGAGCGCGGTGATGGCTCAAAACGGGCTCCCACTATTGACGCCACCCTCCTTGAGCGTGGTGACGGTTCGAAGAGGGCTCCCGAAATTGATGCCGCTCTTCTCGAGCGTGGCGATGGCTCAAAGAGGGCGCCGGAAATCGACCCCGCGCTTCTCGCCCGTGGTGATGGCTCGAAGAGAGCTCCTACGATTGACGCCACTCTGTTTGCTCGCGGTGACGGCTCGGATGTTTGATTCCGTAGGGATTCGTTCCTCGGGCATCAAGAGGGTCACTGCTGCCTTGCCTGGACCCAGACCGTGACCACAGGGATGGGTTGTATCAGTAGCCGTGGGAGGAAGCCTTAGCTGAGGAATTTATCGATGTGCTTTTCTTTGTTAGTGGCTAGATAATAGGGTTAGATTGTCCAAGCCGTTACCAGGGCCATTTGTTAAAGAACCTGCTTGTCGTCACAAGTTCTGCTTTAGGAAGGTGGTTGAGCGGTCCAAAGAATGCCCTCGCTTTGTTGGTATCTCGGTGAACTTCAAAACGCATGTGTGCACGCACAGCCACTTGCGCCAAAAGTGATCTTGCGGCCAGGTGAAGTCAAAGCACAGTGGGGTGACCGTTGATTCGCTTGACACTTCCAAGTTGAAATAAGGTAGGGGCGTTCTTGGGCCCAAACGGGGAGACGCACCTCGCGCCTACCTACAGAGCATTGCCAGTGTGCTCGCTTGTGCGGCTGTGCCATACGAGTACCACCAACAACTGGCAGCCCCAAGTACCAGTTATACGAAATACTACCTAGGTACCTACCTTGGCATGGCAGGTAGACTTGTCCCCCCGGCGATGTCGTACCGAGTTGATATAAAGAATACAGGTTACACCTACTGGGAGACTTATTCTTTACGGGAGCGTAATCAGGCACCTAGGGACCTACTTGCCATGCCGGAGGATATACCAGAACAGAGACGGCGCCGTCAGAACAGGGAGTCACAAAGGCGCTACCGTGGGTTTCCCAACGTCAGCTTGTGTGTCGCAACCACTAATACATCCAGTACGGAACAGGCGAGAGGTACAGAGCGGCGCGGTCAAACCTGGCGAGCTTGATGCTTCAGGCCCAACCAAGCACATTTCCACTCATCCAAGACTCTTTTCTCTTGGATGGATAGTCGGCAGATGACATTGCTGCTGCTCCTGCTGTTGGTTCATGTTTCCAGAATCTAGCCCCTTGCCCTCAACGGTCCCTCCTCTACAGCACTGCGAAACACCATCACCCCATTGTCACCGATGCCATGCCGACCCCACTATGTACTTACGCCAGTACCAACAACAGCGTACCAGAAGCCGACACACCAGCTTACCCAAATTCAAAATCCCCTCATGGACAGCACAGCAGTGGCAATCACGACATGGGGCTTCTCGGTGCAGCATCCGCATCCTCATCCACATCCGCATCATCATCCTTAGGAACGACAACACGGTCGAGAATATCCGGCAGCAACACTACCACCAATAGCAGTAGCGGCCAACCCTCCACTCCGTCAGCGGCAGAAGACATGATCGCAAGCGTAGAAGATCTGTAGTATAGGAATCCTCCCCGAAGACCCGGCGCTCAGGCTCTCTTTGGACCGGATGCGGCGCCGCTTCCGGTCCTTGAGGGGAGCAGTACTGCGAGATGATTGTGATGTGGATGCATCGACTGAGATGGGGGCTTCACCGGATATGGTTCTGGAGGAGGTGGGATTGGATTGGGAGGGGCATGAGGCGTATTTGTTGGGTACTTAGCGCAGATAGAGAGCGGTGCTGTTCTATCCAATATTGGAACCAGGGCAGCTCGAATCAACATTAGCTGTTTGGTCCCTTTTCGGAGGGGTCACGAAGACCTTTTATCTATCCTAGGTCATTTGGCATGTGAAGATGGTGCGCCCGAGGATGTAAAAGATCCCGGCCCTTATCGCAGGGCGGGCAAAGCGGGCAGACCTGGACGGGACACGAGCCGCCGCCAAGAACCCCGGGAACCCGGATCCCTCCCCTTTTGCCCCCAAGCTCTAGGCCGTTACATCTACCCCTCCCAGGAACGTGTGAACCTTGTCATCGCCCGAAAAGCTCACTCCTTCCCCCCCAACCATCGATACACAACCGAGAAATCTCTCCCCTTACACCTCTCCTCCCCCTCAGCCTTCTCATACACCTCCGCCGCCTTCTCCCCCAGCGTTAGCTGCGCGTCCGCCTCCCCGGCCGCAAGTATCGCCAGCCTTAAATCCTTCCTCATCAACCCAATCCCAAACCCGCCTTGGTAATCCCTCCCGGCCGGCGCGGCCTCCACGACCCCCGGCACGGGATTATTCACCTCGCTCGGCCAACAACGCCCCGTGCTGACGTTGATCACGTTCGCGAGAACCTTGGGGTCCAGTCCCCACTTCACGCCCAAGTTCATGGCTTCCGCTGTGGCGATGTTCTCGATCGCGAGGAGGTAGTTATTTGCGAGCTTGGCTGAGAGGCCTGCGCCCTGGGGACCGCAGTGGAGGACGCGCTTGCCCATGCGCAGGAGGACGGGCTCGATACGGGCGACAAGTTCGTTTGGGGCGCCGAGCATGAATGTGAGGGATCCGGCGGTGGCGCCGACGACGCCGCCGGACATGGGGGCGTCGACGAAGTTGCCGCGGCCGTTGGGAAGGGCGGAGGCGACGGCGCGCGCGACGGAGCGGGAGGAGGAGGGGTCGATAGTCGAGCAGTCGATGAAGAGGCGCGGTTGGGGGCGGGGAGGGAGGGGACCGTTGTCATGGAGGAGGGAGTGGTACGCGGACTTGACGTGCTGTGGTTCGGGGAGGCAGGTGATGACCGTGTCCTATGCGGGTGTGAGAACGTGTGTTGTGTTTGGGATTGCGCCTCAGGTCAAGGGGAGTTGGATGGGGTTGCGTACCGCATCCTTTGCTGCGTCGGCGGCGCTGCTGGCTACTTCTGCCGTCGCCCCGCTGGTATGCTGTGCCTTCATTTCCTGTGAGAGGCGCTCTGCCGCGGCCGTGTTGATGTCGAACAGCCTGAGCCTGTCGCTTGGCGATAGCCTGGCCTGGAGATTTTTTGCCATTTGGTATCCCTGAGTTGGCTGTCAGTCTGGAGCTCGCCTATGACGTCAATGTCAACGACGCCGCGAGTGAACCTACCATCTGGCCAAGCCCAATGAATGCGTAGTTATCCAACCTGCGCGTCGTCGTCGAGAACGCCCTCCGCTGCGCTCGCGCCGCACCGCATGCTATCCTCGCCACTGGCTTCATGGTTGAGTGTGTGTCGACAGATGGCAGCGAACGTGATGGAATACGCAGCACCGAAGCGGGGTGTGAAAGAGTTGAAAGGAGAGCCGGCTTCGAGTACAAGCAAAAAAGACGCGCTCACGTTCCAAATGGGCCTGGCTGGTATGACGATCCCATAAGATGTTGCCGAGCGGAGGGATGGGGGGGTCGACTATCATTGAGCCGACCATTGCCGGCCATAGCCACCGATCGCCTTCCCCGCACAAACCGGCTGCGGAAACTTGGCCCGACTGGAACAAGCGGCTTTGTCTCGCGCAGACTCGGAACACGCGATCGCCAGGCACCAAAAATCAGGCTTGAGGCTCAGAATCGCGGCCAAAGCAGCGGGTGTACCCGTTCACCCGCTGATGGTCCGAGCCGGGAGTCGGGACAACGACCCGCCATCTGCAATCCTGCGCCAATCTCTCGATCCCCTCAACGTCGAGTCGACATACTGGTATAGAGGCGGTTGACCAGAAAAGGAGGCTGGCATCCGATTTCTTCACGCGACGGGATGGCGAGTTCAGGTTCCGATTTCATTCATTACAAAGGGCATATCTGTGGGGATCCTGCCGGGTCGTCGAGTCGCCGCCGCCGCCCTCGTTCGTACCTAGCTCAGAGCCCCTGGTGTTCGGTGGTGTGCGGCGTGCGAGATGTTATACCTACTTACATATTCGACCGAGTCCCATCCAACCGGCCATCCTCCCGATTCCAAAAAAGACCCGGGGTCCAGGCCAACCGAACTCTCTTCGGTCGAGCTCTCACAAGAAAAAAGGGGACGCGACAGAGCTGTCGCGGGGGGTATGTGCATATAAAACAAGAGAAACCGAAAAAGGTACAACCAGTTCTCAAACGGAAAAAGTGAAGAAGAAAGAACTGCCTTCCGCCGCCCCATTTTCCCCACATGATCTTCACAACTCCAAAGCCAAAACGCCACGGGGAGGGGCTGCCCCAATGCCAATCGAGAGTCGCCCCCTCCCGCAGTGGAAGTAACTGATACCGGTATGCGAGAGAGATGCCTTAGAGGGCGTTCATCACATAGGGGCCGAGCACTGGAAGGAGAGCACTGCAAAAAGGTTATGGTTAGTCGGGGGCTCGGTGGCACAAGTTCGGATCACAACTTACCCAACAGCGCCGACGGCGAATGTGGCAGTGAGGCCTAAATAGGCCCTCTTCCGGATCTTCTCCCTCCGCAGTTCGAGCTCGGTCTTGACCTTCTTCGCTTGTGGCTGCTCGGTCGCACCCTCCTCCTTCTTCTCGCTCTCGTCCACAGCAATCTCGTCGGCCTTGCGCTTGCTCTTGCTCGGAGCCGGAGAGTCCTCGGCAATTGTTTTCGCTGCGGCTTCTACCATGGCCTTGGCTTCTGCTACCATCTTTGCGGCGTCTTCGGCTGAAGGAATATCGCCGAGAAGGGGCACCTCGACTTCGACCTTGGTGTGCTTGACCTCTTCGCCATCCTCGCCGATCTTGGTCTCTTCATCGAATTGCACCTTGATTTTAGGCTCCTCTTCAGTCGGCTGAAGCACAACAGCGGGCTCCTTCTCAATCGACTCAATCTTAACGATGTCGTCCTCGGCCTCGATCTTTGTCACCGTGGGCTTTGCGAAGACAGGTACAGGGATCTGAGAGGGAATCTCCCCGTTGACGAGGGTTGGCGCCTGTGACTCGCTCGGTGACGTCTCCGTCGCGCCCGACGACTGCGAAGAGGCGACTCTTCGCTTACGGGGGCTGGCAATTGCGCGTTTGGTGCTGCCTGTCGACTTGGTCGGGCTCACGGAACGGCGAGTGCGCATGGAGCGAGTCGGGGCCGGAGCGGCCGGAGCAAGCGTGGGCTGAGCAGTGAAAAACTTGGGCGGAGCAGCAATCTTCTTAGGCGGGCTGTTGTCCACGCCAGGGGTGATTGAGATATCCGAAGGATCGAGCAGCGCGCGGATCCAGGGGACAATCTTGTACTCCTCGGCCAGGGCAAGAGCTTGGTCAGGTGGGATCCAGACGTTCCCAGCGGTCTCCTCGTGACTTGTAGTGAGCAGCGACTTGATGAACTTGCGCTCAGCCTCCTCCTCCTCCTGGTCCGCATAGGGGAACGTAGCCTTGAACATGCCAGTAGCCGACACATAACCGTCCTGGCTGCGGCGCATGAGGAAGTAGCTAGGGGGCGATGACTTGAAGATGCCCGACACGATGCCCTTTGGGAGCGGAGCTCGGAGGTGCGCGTAGTCGAACCACCCAAGGGACGCCGCGTCGACTTCAGCGCCTGGAATCGCTGCGACCATGCGGGCCGTCAACTGAGTCTGGCCCAGCCGGCGACGGCTTGCGAGCTCGGCATCTAAAACAGAGGAATCGAGTGTTAATAGGGGCTCATGAGTGATGTGTGCGACGGTGAAGGGACGGCTTACGAGCTGGTACATCCTCAAGCAGAAGCGGGTTGTGGCGCTCGGGAAGGTGCCTGGCAGTCGCCATTATAGAGTTTGAAAAGAAGAGATGATGATAAGATGAAGTCCCCGATGTTTGCAAAATGCTGTTTGGGGGGGGGATGCTTGGTTTAGAAGCGCAGCCCGACACAGCTGGTGGAAGTCAACGTCAAGGCGGATCGTCGCGAGAGAGCGAAATCTTTGCGCGCGACTCGCAGGGGCCGTTGGGGAGAGACGCTGGCGCCCAGAGATCTCCCGTAAATTCTGCTGTTTGAGCAATGCGTCCAGTCCTGCTTTCTAAAAAAAAGTGAACGATAAAAACAAGGCACCAATACAGTGTCGATGGAAAGAAAGTCGTGCTCGGCAACACAGGAGCAGTGATTGAAGACCGGCGATGCGATCGAGAAAGTTGAATCTTCTTCACCCGGCGCAATCTGCAGTCTGGCTCGGGGACGTGACCTGGGGGGAGATGAGCGAAGATTGGGAGAAGAGGCTGGGGGGCCTGGGGTAAGAACCATGCCTCGCTGGCTCAATAGGGAGTGACCGGGTGTGCAAAAGTAGTTTAGCGTGCAAAGTCTCCGTGTCACGGACCACACTCTCCAGAGGCAGGAAGCGATGAAGACACCTCACTCGCGGTGCCAGAGACGGTGCGTCGCACTGGTCGATTGGGTTTCCAGCTCCGCACAGCCAAACGGGCATCGGGCTGTGGAGAGAGGGCAAGGGGTGAGCTCCCGTCGCCCACCCAGGCTCGAGCCAGGCGCGCCGCGCTTCCGTGCACTTTGCGTGGGGAGCCTGGGCTCGGCTTGGCGAATGAGAGCCCACCAAGTTGCGCACAAGGCGTTGGGAAACTTGGGAAGGCGCTTCTGCCTCCGATTTGACACGGTTCTGGCAATGCGCTGGTCGGGCGCCGCTACATGCGCTTCCACTCAGCGGCAGACCTCACCCATCCGTTCCCCGCCGATAAGATCAGATGCATCAGCAAGGCTTGCCATTGACTCCCGTGAATGGGTGGGTGAAAGCTGCTCACGAGGCAGAAAGAATGCTGTCAACAAGGACAGCAACGCGCTGGTTGGATGCCACGTCCCTCTTGAGCCCAGTGCCGATCAGAACCTAGGTAGCTAGCTGCTCGTGGGGAACCTTGGAGCCGTTCTCTGAGCTAAGAGCATTGATGCCATATCCCGCGAGCGCGCACACACACATCTCTTGCCAAGTCTGGTGAGTTCGAGAATTGGTTTCCCCTGAATTGATGAGCCAGCAATGGACAATGAACGCGGGGTCGAGGGGAACTGGCTGCTGGGTGCTTTTTCGAGAACGGCTTAGAAGAGCGGTGAACAATGTCGTCCCATCACCGAGGAGATGTCCACACCTAACTAATTAGGGGGAGGGTCAGCCATTTCTGTTCCTGAAGAGCACCAGAACTCAACAAATAACCTAATACGGGAAGAGGGGCATGTCCCTCAGGTTTGCATGCATCCGCATGTATCTTTGATGTCTGGCATTATTGACAAAGAGATGACGCAGAAGGCCCATCTTGCAATGGGCACACCACAAGAATCAGGAACGGCCTTGGCGAATTCCTCACTAACATGCACCCCGCAAAACCACGTGCAGTCGTGTTAGTGTCGCGACTGTGACAATTTCGCGACAGATCGGCCCCAGGATTCGTGGTTCAAAACCAAAACCCCTTCAGCATCCCATCAACAGGATATCTCATGGAAATTGCTAGGCTACTACAGTAGCAGCACATCATGAGATGATCACCAGCGCCTCAGATGCCTGAGGCAGGCGCCAAAGTAAACACACCTCATTTGAAGCTGTGGAGCTCTCCGGCCTCGGTCCGCTGGAGACCTTATTACGGGAGAAGTGCCCAGATGCCCCAGAGCCCACTTCCGACCGAACAGAGCGGGACCGCTTGGCAGCCCACCTGCTGCTGGCTCTAGATAGGTAGCATCGACAGGCTACGGTGGAGCGAAACGATGGCCCTCATCGGCTTGTGTTCCAGAAGTCGGCAGACGGTCCAATGAAGCATGATTCAGGACCCGCGGCCAAAAGCCGTCGCAGAACCCCACCAGCCAGGGGCGGCTGGCTGGCCAAAGAAAAGTGGACGACGAGGACCCCTCAGGTCGAGCCCCTCCATGAGCTGGTCACCCCTCACCGATTTGTCTAGCCCAAATAAAAGCATCACCTCAGCTCCCAAACAGCTTCAGACGACAACAAGAGAGCTTTTACTTATACGACGTGACTGATATCCGGCCGCTCGCTGTGCCTATCATTTTAATTTCCCACTATACAACCGCTGCCCGCCCCAATTGCGACCATGGCCTCCCACGATGAGGAGATGATGCCCGAGAACACCTCGGGCTACAAGATCTCTCAGCCCAAGCAGAGCTTGGCTGACTATCAGAAAATGGGTATGTCAACAAACGTCACATTATTTTCCACACATTATGTATTAGCCCGTAGCCACAAACAAGCCCATGATCACGAGCCGCCTGAAGTACCAGTCGCGGGGTCCATGGGTGCAGAGACAGCGGCTAGGAGCAAGCGCTTCAGCTGTAAACTTGAACCTGCGTAGGAAGCCACGGTGGTCGGCGCTTTCACCGTGTCCACACCGGTCTCAACAAACACCGAGAACCCTCTCTTTCATCTCTGCCTTATTCCCTCTTGCCGATCGACCGACGACCGGCCAGCGCCGGAGTTGCAGACAACCGTCCCACGTGTACCCGCCCAAGTTCATTTTCTCACCGCGCCGAGAACTACTCGTTCTTTCCCTTTGGCTATGCCGAGATAAAGTCACGGTCTCAAAAGTCACAACATTTCTCTTCTTCACGCTCACTTACTGTATTTTCCAATTAAAGCCACTGCCCTGGGCTGTTTCACTTCCCATTACTCGTTGCCTGCCTCCACATCTCGCCTATCGATGACAGCCTACCCTTCCCGACCTGAAGCAAGCGGGTTTGGCTGTCCCAAGTTGGACGCCTGTCACTGTCTCATAAAAGCCGTCTCTCCTCTCTATCCCAATCCAACCGTCTCAAGTCACAATGTCCGATTACTCGTCCTCGGGCTCGGGCAGCTCCCGCTTGCGGTTTGTGGAGCCTGAGTTCCCTATGGGAAGCTCTGGAGGTCAAGCCGCTGGTGCTGGTCGGCAGCGCGCTTCAACCATGCCGGGAAGACCCTATGGCGCCTTGCCCCGCGCTCTGAGCGATGTCCCTGGCGGTCCCGAGAGTGGCATTCTGAACACGCCGTACCCAAGATACGGATCCCCCTACCCGGGACACTACTCCAGACGCGGGCACGGTGGAGATGGCGAGGAAGACACGGAGGAGGCCAAAACCTCGGGCTACTCGGTTGCTACTGTTCTTCACCGGCGTCACACTAATGATGGAGTCATTGTAGACCAGGAGGACGAGTCTCTTCAGCGCTACAAGGAGTCGCTTGGCCTTGGTGGCGGAGGCAAGGACTTGTCAGACCCCAACGACCCCCGTGTTTGCATCATCTACTCGCTAGCTCTTGAGTCGGCCGGACGTCCGCCGGTCGTCGTCGACCTCTCAGCTCCCGGAAGCGAGCAGACGCTGAAAGATAAGCCGTTCAAGATCAAGGAGGGTGCCAAGTTCACCATGACTGCACGGTTCAAGGTCCAGCACGAGATTCTCAGCGGTCTTCACTACGTCCAGTCCATCAAGCGCAAGGGTGTCCGCATTCCCGGCGGAAAGACCAGCGAGATGATTGTAAGATCGTCTATACGCACAGCTTCAAGCGGTATTCTACTAATTATCTCAACAGGGCAGCTTTGCTCCCAACACTGACAAGAACCCTGTATACGAGAAGCACTGTAAGTCGATAGCTCAGTGGCAGTGATAACTTGGGGGTATATTCTGTTCCCCACGAACCGTCTGGCTGACCGTAATTCCCTACCAGTCGCCGAGGAGGAAGCCCCTAGCGGCATGCTCCTCCGCGGTCACTACACCGCTCAGTCCAGCTTCGTCGACGATGACAAGAAGACCCATCTCCAGTTTGATTGGAGCTTTGACATCTCCAAGGACTGGTGATCATCTCGCCGACTACTCGATCATGACCTCCCAAAATCACCTGCCCCGGCCGTTTCATTGCAAGTCCGTCGTTCCTTCCCCATCTAGGAGCGCGAGGAGGAAAAAAGACAGAAAAGAGTATCAAATACACTTAGAAGATCACTCACGGGAACACGAATTTGGCAGAGGTGCTCTGGGAGACATTGGTTCAGGTAAAAGGGTTCGTTCAGAAGGGTTGAGAGAGAGATAAAACAGACATACGAGCGAGTGTTTTTACAGAGCAGGATCTCATCTTGCGACTTCCCAAAAAAGGCCGGATCTTATGAGGAGGAGGGTCAAATTTTCGGAACATTGAGACTTGACTCGCAGATGGCATCAGTACTTACACATACGGCTTCTTGTCTTTTCTTTTTTTTGGGTTTGCGTCTACTCGCCTGATGAATCATGATGATGATAATGGGATCTCTGTCACTGTAGCAGCAGAAAAAAAAAAACCGAGCATGGAAGTGGTGCTTGCTTTGCAACCTGATTGTCTTTCTGGAAGGGGGGAATGTATTCACTTCTAAATGACCCAGATCGATCAATCGATGGGGAACCGAAAAGGCATGATTTGGTCTGTTCTGCGCTCTGCTATGTTGAGAATGCGTGGGAATGGCAAGGCTAGTGATGTCTTGAGACGAGCTTTGCAAGAAGTTCTAGTGGACAGTTCAGAAAGCACATCCGGAGCAGTTATGTCGTGACTACGTCTGTGATATACGAAGCGTTGGGCAGACTGCTATGCTTGGTATTGCTGCAAGAGTCTCACAGCAAGCGCGTTCCCAGGTATGGACAAACATGGCTAGAATAAGTCACGGTTTATGATTCCGTCATCTATTCTTTCCCTTCAGTTCTAATATGGACTGGATGGTCCATGGGTATTTGTGGTATGTAGGAGGAGACATGCGCGATACATCTCTTGAACCAGATGAAAATGCATTCCTGAATGGCTACGATATTCCAAGAAAAATCCTTATAGGAAGTAGTCTGGTAAAGCATCCGTTTTCTCTGCACCAGGCTGGAGGTCTTTGACCTGGTCGTTCTCTGGCGCGGCGGCAAACACGTTGAAGAAGCGCTCGCCTAAGTCGCTAACCTCAAGCACGCTTGCCATATTGCCGCAGCGGTAGCAGTAATTAGGGGCGCTCCATACGGTGCTGAGTCGGTCTTCGTAGAGCACCTGGTACCCCTCTTGGCAAAGCTGGTGGGCTCGGAGGATGTGGTTCATGTTGTTGACTGCCAAGAATTTCTTGACGACCTGGGCGCCAAACGTGTAGCCGGCACCACGGGGTGATAGACTAAACTCGTCGCGCTCTGGGTCTGGGTCGGACCAGACCAAGTCAGCCATGGGGCCCTCGTGGGGGATCTCTCGGAAGCGATCGATGATCTTGATCTGATCGATGGAGTGAATAGAGGGTGAAAGTCCTTGCGAGATGTCAGTATCTGATCGGGGTTAGCATCATAAGCCACAGGCAAACTCACCGCCATGTACGCAAAATATCTGGTCGTTGATTACTACGCTCAGCGTAAGGAAGTCAAACATGTCGGTGAAATAGTGCCAAACGTTGGCATTGCCGTATTTCCGTGAGCATTCCGTGTAGAAGCCATAGGATTGTGTCACGCCCCTTGACTCGTGGTTTCCTCGTATCAAGGTGACGCGATTGGGGTATCTCAGTTTTAAACAGACAAGGAGAGAAATTGTTTCGACGCTGAACATGCCGCGGTCGACATAATCGCCTATGTTATCAAGTCCGGGTTAGCAGGGCTCTCAGTCTTGCACACGCCATGGTGGCACCAAAGGCGTACCAAGGAAGAGGTAGTTTGTATCGGGGCAGTAGCCGCCAATCTTGAATATTTCAATGAGGTCGAAGAACTGCCCATGGATGTCTCCAACCACCGTGACAGGGGCGCGCACATGGACGACATTGCTCTCGCGCATGAGCAGCTCTTTTGTTTTGGCGCATATCGCCTCGATGACCGACTCAGCTAGAAGTTCCTTTTTGTAGAGGCGCGAGATGCACTCGTCGAGGTCCACGGAGCCTGTTTTGTCGTCGCCGGTTAGCGCTCGGTGTCGGATTCGCCAACTCCCCAGCAAGATGTGAGACGCGGGGCAGCTTGAGGGGCGCCCAAGGTCGCGAGAGAAGCAACGTACCAGGAAGGCCGGGCATTTTGGAACAGAAAAAGGGCGAATGCGGTAGCTAGTCGGATGCGGGGTCGGATCACGAAGCGCAACCAGGTCTGCTGCTTCTCCCAGCTAGAGCGATGTGAACGATGGTGGTTGAGAGGATGCGAACGAACATATTCGGAGAGGCCGCCCGCGTCACATCGATAGAACCAGATCGGAACGGCCGGCGATCGCTGTCGAGTCGAGCCACTGAGCTGCGGATCTATACAGTCTGGTAGCTATGCTTTTCTAGCAAGGGCGCCATGGGTTATCGGGGCATTTGCCGCTCAGGATTTTCGTCGACGAGACTGCTCGCTGCGGGCGCTTCTGACAAATGGAGGCATGCGCTACGAGGCGCGCAGTTGGCCTGGCCGGCAAATCTTCGGCTCAGGAAGCTCTCAAACAGCCCCAAACAGCAGGCCTTCAGTTCTTATCGATACGGGCAAGACGTGACCCGAAGCGCTCGGCAACCTGTTTTTTGCCCCGCCACGTGCGGAATGGTCCATGCCCCCCCGCCTGGAATCGTGCTCTCATTCAAAAGCAGCGCCTTCCCTCCTGAGCTTTTGCCTTCAAACTTCCCTCCTTTCTCACCCTCCATCCCACCCTCTCCTCCTGCTGGCGGTCGTCACGTATTCTCCCACCGCTCGCCCGTCTTGCCCGACGTTCTATTTGCCCCAGAAATCCTGCTGCCGATCCTGTGTCGGGCAATTGTGCACTTTTCTTTGTGCTATTTCGCCCGAGAGCCTGGGCCAAAGATCCGGCACTTCGTTGCGGAGAGCGCAGTATCACTCCTGACCGGGCGATCGCGGTCGGACTGAAGCTGGGAGTTTGTTTCCTTGTTGTTTCGTCCCCATCCCCTATCTGACTCCACGTCTTGACCAAACCAGGTCGCACCCTCTCATTTATGAAAACACTTGGAATGGCTGGGTGGTTTCGAGTTCATGGTTCAGCACCTCCTTTCTGGAGAGGGAACCTCACACTGGGTTCTGGTCTTATCTCTCATACTCATAAACTATCCTGCCCCTCGATCCTCTGCCGTCTGGCAGAGATGCTTCGAATCTAGACACCTTCTCAGGGGAGGCGACTCCCATCACCCCGATATTGCCATATCGTCCGTCAACCTAGTCTCGCGCAATAGCGCATGCGTTCAATGCGCTTCAAGCTTGGCCGTCTCGTTGATGTTTGCGATGTCCAATGTCCTTCCCGTCAATGATGTGGTGCGTGTATAAACGTCGGTCAGTTCGAACTTCGTAGTCGCCTTCAGGGTAGGCATCGAGAGGTCAAATGTCACGCTAGCCCCAAAGATCAACACGGGCTTGCAAAGCCTCTGAATCCCACGGCGTTGGTTGCCAGTTTGGCCGGCCAAGGGGCTTGACCACGTGACCAGCGTATCAGCCTGCCAGGTGGCGGCGCCCGAGCGCTTGGGGGCCGCCTTGCTGACCTCCCCAATTTTGGCTCAAATCTGAGCCGCCACCGTCCACATCCACCGAACCGCCCACCTGACCTTGGACATTGGATCACCAATTTCATCTCAAACGGAGCTGGCATTCCGAACACCCCCGTCCCTTGCTGTTCTTGGAGCCGTTTTTATCATCGATTCCAGTATACTTGATGTCGCAGCATCTCTATTGGCCCATTGGACTGGTGGAAGCGGAGGAATCAGAGCGCGACCGGGCCGCAAGATCACGAGCTCAAACTCACGCTTCTTGTTGTGGACAGCCGTAACCGGGCCG
>Ga0247758_1000165_pt1 | contig 55231 bp, 42 predicted proteins | sample UWRJL156409C4_FD_180950 | JGI IMG/M metagenome (GOLD analysis project Ga0247758, IMG submission 180950) | Plant litter microbial communities from Arlington Agricultural Research Station in Wisconsin, United States - UWRJ-L156-409C-4 | ecosystem: Environmental > Terrestrial > Plant litter >... | reverse complement strand
TGGGCCAACACCACCCAAACACCCCATCCAAGTGTGGAGCCCCAATTCCCAGTTCCCACCCAACGAGCCCAACCACCCTCCTCATAACGCCCAACTCCACAGCACACTCCAACAAAAACATGGGATAATAGTATAGTGGTCAGTACTTCTCGTTGTGGACCTGTTCCAACAGCGACGTCATACCGAGAGGACCCAGGTTCGATTCCTGGTTATCCCAATATTTAGCGTCAGTGGTTTAGTGGTAAAATCCATCGTTGCCATCGATGGGCCCCGCGTTCGATTCGCGGCTGACGCAATCTTTTGCTGTATCTGCCTGTGTTTCAGGCAGGTTTTTTTTTTTTTTTCATTTTCGAGGTAGGGGGAGGGGCTGTTCTGTTTTGCAGATCCGAGACGGCATAGTCTAGCCGCTGCTCTAAGGTCGGAGTGCATTGAGGTTCTGGGTATGCCAGATGTGTCCTATCGGAATCTATGGTAAAGATCACATGCTGATTTGTTGTGGAGATGGCCGACCGGAATAGATCGAAACAGTCACGACTTGCAAGTGATGGGCAAATCTTTGGAGGAAACACATGTCAAATCGACAGAAAATAGGAGCGTGAACGTGTGGATAGCTACGGAATGAAGCTCGTGGCTTCAGGTGATGAGGGCATCCATCGTCTACATAACCCCCCTAGATAAGACATCTTGAGACATATGCTCATCCCTGTTGCGCTCTCGTAAGGCGCATCCGCCGCCCGTCATTACATCCAACTCTCTGAATTATAGACCAACTTCACAGTCCGCAGATCAGCTCCATCCCAGTTCATCTGCACTGATCCCACCCGTTCGTACACATTAGGGCCCTCGCCAAAAATAGGCCTGACAACCATGATAAAGGAAGCATCGATCTGCACACCATGATAGTCCCCGTCCTGTAAAGGGGTAAGGCCATTAACCCCTTCGCGACTGCTACCATCCCCCCATATCATGTCTGCCCCCGCCCAAAACTTCAGTTGTCTCGAGACCTGCTCGGGGACATAGTCGAGGCGGTACATGCTTGGGAATCCGTACTGGCCGGTGGACGGATCCCGGGCCTCCAGATGCATAAATGCATATCTCAAACCCTCCGTCCTAGGAATCGCCACATCGCCGTAGAACAGCCTTGCGGGAATAATCTTTCCCTTCAGGCGGATTTCGCCTCCACAAACACTCCCCATCTCATCTAGACCAGCGTGGGTGCACTGAGCGTTGATGATTTGTGCGAGGGGCGGAAACTTGTTCGGGGTGGCCCAGTTTTCCCAGTTCACGTTTCCAGATACACTGGCCCATGACCATGAAGGTGCGACATACCGGGAAGATACGGTCGATAGGCGTTTTCCGGGCGAGGAGGCAGCACGCCAGCAGAGACCGAACAACAAAGAAGCTGACCAAAGTCCAGCCAGGTAGGTGCCAAGATCGATGTCCTTAAAGGGCCGTTTGAGCTCTTTGTCAGGCTTTGGGTCCGGCTCCCTGGAGAGCACCATAAACTGTTTTGCCAGCCCCGACAGGGCAGTCAACCGATCGGACCAGACTGACAACTCCCGCTCGCTGTACTCGTACGCTGTACTCGTACACTGTGTTCATCCACAAGTTATGCTTATCCGTTGTCGAACATTCGCTTTCAGCGGGACCCCTATGCCAGGCATAACTGCCAAACTCAAGACTACCCGGGCCAAAGTAGCCGCATTGGCATTCGACCACACCGCCATCACAGTCCCACGACATCTCGTCCACGTTCAGATGGACGATGCGTCGAGCCAGGCGCCTCTCTTGAAAGCACCACGCCCGTGTTGCCAGAGGGTGCTGATGAAAAAGGTTATCCGGTTGGTACGCCAAAGCTGGTATTGCGATGCCATGAAGCCTGTCGTGGTATGTTCTGACCCCATGATCCTTCCAAAGGGACTTCTCCCCTGTTTCTGAGGGCAGGAGTGGGAGAGACGCCAATGCTTGCCATGGCGCTGAAGACATGTTCGACGCACGGAACATCCCAGTTTGGCTGTCGGGGGACGCGTCCGCCGAGAGCATAAGGGTCCCGTACGAGTAGACATCGTACATGCAGCTCGACTCCATCTTCCAGTCCGGTGCTGAGTTCTGAATGATGCAGAGAGCGTCTATCCACAGGTACTGAAAGCCAAGACGCTCGGTCAGTGCCACGGCATCGCGGAACGTTTGGGGAAGAATATCCCATGGGATACCGTGGTAGCGCGACATCCTAGTATCCAAGTTCTCAAGTGTTGTTGTGACTTGGGACGGGAAGGACTTGCCCCAGCAGTGACTGAGCGTCACGTAGGGCTGAGGGGAGACATCGGTTTCGATGTGTATGACATACTGTCCCTGTTCAACCCGGACATGAAGAAGCCGCGTCGGCATGGCTGGAGGGGTTGGGGGAGTACATGAGTGGTCCTTGAGACAGCTCTGGAGACGTTGAGATGCAAAGGCGAGCTATCGGTGCGGGTCGGTACGGACAGGCTCTGTTCTAACGAGGAAGATCTCGCAAGGCGAGGAGGTGGCTGAACTGTCGACATAAAACACCAACCTTGGCTCCTGGGTGTGGTTGCCGTCCCCGAGGGCCTTGATAGCGAAGCCGGGTCTGTCGAATTTCATCTTCTCCGACGGCATGCGAAACCATGGCAGCACGGGTATTTCTTCTGGTCTCTCGGGGTCCCAAGGCGGGGCGGCAGTGATGCCGCCGTAGACGACAGAGCAGAACCAGCAACCCTACTGAGCGGAATGTCGAATCTAGTCTAAAGTGACGTCGACAAAGGCCGGCTCTGATTGCGGCGAGCCTTGATCTGGTTGAGTACACGCAGAGTGTAGAGGGGCGCACACACAGTCCGGGAGGAAGTGGTTCTCTGGTGTAGCAATCTTTACCAGATGATTTTCTTCAAGTTTCAGAAGGTGCACCTTGCTTGGAGCTGCATCCGCTTCCTGCCCAAGATGCCGACGGACGTCATCCTCCGTGAAGCACCCCGGATACTCTCGGGGACGCAACGCGAGGAGCGCGATTGATCGAGATTGAGCCCATGGCTGTTGTTGTTACAGCTGGGTCGGTCGATGGAAAATTGCCAGAAAGTGTAGGAGGAAATGTCGTTGATCTCGCCCTCTGATCAGGCATACTGATTGCGGGGCGCTTGGGGCCTGAATGTGAGCCAAGTTTCAGGCTGAAGACCGGAGTAGATTTTCCCCATGTTCAGGGTATGCGAATATTTTGGCGAACAAACAACTTCTTATCAACCAAGGGCCGGATTTGATTTGTTTGATTTGTATGCGGCGCATAGACACCTAAGCGGTAGTTGCCGAGCTGGAGTAAGGCAGCATATGGCGCCCACGAAGAAGCGAGATAAAGCTCAGGTGAACGCGCAGGTACGGTGACAGCGTGATAGTTCTCAGCTATGGAGGCAGCGGTGCAATGTTGGTGTTAAAGGGATGCCCAGAAAGGAAAGCCGGCGCGAGAAGACGGATGGCGTAGCACAGCCAGAGCTGGGTCTCAAATGACGGATACACTTCACCAGGTGCGAGAAGCGGTCGCTCTCCTGTCGACCCGCATCGCAGACCCCGACGCATCGGCAGCCGCTACACCGCTGAACCTCGGACCATTGGCCGAGATGCACTGACCTGCGTCCTCATGGTCAATGAGTAAGTATGTGATAGACTCGCAACGGGCCTCGTCTGACAACCGACTCGCTATGACTGGTGCTTGCTAGCTCTCATGACGGCCAAGCAGTCAAGGTGCCCTGTAAAGTACCTGCCCCGTCTCAAAGGGTGCGCTTTGGTTGGCCTGTCAGCACCGCCCTTCTCCCAAAACGGGATGTTACTTACTGCATGCTAACAGCAAGGAGAGTTCCACTCCTCGATGCGTCTCTGGAAGGATGACCAGTGCAGCAGATAGATGCCCCTATGCATGCAACATCTTCAATACTATGCATACAGACACAATTCGGCACATGCCGGCCTGCGAAGATACCTAAAAAGCGCCACCGGGCACAAAAGAGGGGAAGTTGAGCGTTATTCAAGTAAGGGGAGGATTGACTTATCTATCCCAGAGCCCGTTTAGATAGCTTATTGCCTGTTCCTGTTTTCTTGCGTCGAGTCTGTTGTGTTACCCGGGCTTCTTGCACTTGATTCGCCTCCTGCACCGTTACACAACGCCACGCCAAGATCGAAACCGAGCTCGCTGCAGCCACGATAATACAATGGCCGAAGATGCAATTCCTATGAGAGGTATGTTGCCCTCGAGTTCCCTTTTCTCACCCGCACTAATAACTCTTTAGCATTTACGTGGACGAAGACTTACCACAGCGACACCTACCCGGTCATCAACCCAGCCAAAGTCATCACTCTCGTCGGTAAAGCCGTCTTCATCACAGGTGCAAACAAAGCCATCGGACGCGCGGCTGCCATATCATGTACGTCGCAACTCATGCCAGGGAGTATTCAGCTAACGCATCCCTCGCGACGCACAAGCTAGCGCTTCGCCTATAATCATTAGGTCCCGTACCAGCGCCGCGTCAACTAAAACTACCGCTCTCGCCGCTGCAGCTGCCCCGGGCTAGGCTCCGCCAGTCATAGTACACACCACCGTCAATGTGACCAAACAGGACTCCGTCAATGCTACGCAGATCCGCGGGGGTAAGGAAGCTCGACATTCTCGTGAACAACGCAGGCGTCATGGGTCCGGAGACGCCACTGTTGGAGCAGGACACAGATGAATACGTACAGACCATCGACACCAATTTTATCGGCGTGTACCGTATCACCAAGGCGCTGCTGCCGCTGATGCTGGAAAGGGGACTGAAGACTGTGGTCATGGTGGGCTCGGTGGGCTCGCAGGGGGCTAGCTGCTGCGCGCTGTATGGCATTGCCAAGTTCGCTTTGCACGGTTCTGCCAGTTTTGATTGTTCAGTATGGTGAGCAGGGTGTGTATAGCTTCCACTACCACCCTGGAGGTGTGTCGACCGAATTGGGGCGCAACCTGCCGAGCCCGTTTGTTGAAATGTTGAACGACACACCAGAGCTGGCCGGTGATGCCATGGTGTGATTGACGGCCGAGAAAAGGACATGGTTGAATGGGCGCTATGTGTCGGCGAATTGGGACGTGGCCGAGTTGGAGGGGATGAAGGATAGGATTGTGGAGAAGAACTTGCTCAAGTTCAAGTGTGATTTTGGCGAATGAAAACGCGAATGGCCCCAGCAAGGTTGTCAAAGCCAGCAGCGTTGCAGCTACACGGGGAAACTCGGATGGACCATGTGCATGCTCAGTTCGGATAGATAGATGAGCCTTCAGCCGAACCTGTGGATTGAAAATTTCTCCTTCTGACTGGAAACTGAGTCCATGCTGTAGTTGTCAAGGACGTAAAGAACACGATGCAAAGAGGCTATGTAGCCGAGAAGTTGTTTCTTAAAGTCGGGCTGTGATTGCCAACGAAGAGCGTATCGTCGCCACCATCTTGCTCAAGAATGTGGTGTTGGAGACAGAAAAAAGCGGTCTCGGCCCCTTTGCGGTAGATCAACAGAATTTGCGCGTCGAAGGTGTCAAGGAGGCTGTACACCAGGTTCTCGGGGCCTTGTCGTCTCTCTGTGGCGCAGCTCCTGCGTCTACCATGAGAGAGGGGATGCATTGAAGTCCCCTCTATCGAGGTATCGCTGCCAATGCCAGTGATAGCGTCGAGCGCATTTGCCAAGATGTGCTTCTTACCAGGCTCATCGGCGACGTAGGTTGTCCGTATCTTTCGGAGTTGGATACGCCGCTCTCTGCGGGCAAAAGGCAAGATCCCTCAGCTGCCCTCGGCACCGCAGAGGATGTGGGGCTGGTAGGCAGCACGGAATTCGGAGGTTGTCGTGTCGTGGTTCCCCAGGGAAAGCGCGGGGTTGGTACCCAATGATTGTGATTTATCTCTCTCCTGGGAGGAAGGTTCTGAGGTGCTCTGTAGCTGCATTTCCCTGACATCCCCTGAGGCACCAGTCTTTGACATTTCCTCACATGACGTCCGCCAAAGAGGCCATCCGTCACGCTCCTATTTTTCTTACTATGAGTCGACCATCATTGTTGCATTACACTGGCATAACGAGCCAGTGTGGGAGCTACTCATGGATGAGCTTCCGGTTCAGCTTCTTCACACAGGAAGCAATGAGCCTGCCGTATAGCAGGTCCTTCTGTTGGAACCCGTGGTCTATCTTATAATAAAAACCAAGGCTCGCCCTTGCCTTTGGAGCCGCGCAAAATCACAACGGGGCCAGCACCCTTAAATTTTCGTCTTTCCAGCTTCCGACACTTCATTCTCGCAGCCCAGACATCATTTTCTTCTCCTCCCAATCTTTTGGTTTCCAACACTCCTGGCCAGACGCACAAGTAACACCACCGTTCAGACACTTGGATCTCTTCTCCCTCCACATCGACAACATGGTCTCCGCAACTATCCTCGTCAACCTCGCTGTCTTTGCAACAGTATCCATTGCGGTAGGAAAACGCTGGCACCAGTCCCCACTTGCAGTCTGCCCGCTGACTGATCTCTCGTCCAGGCACCCCTCAGCGATGCCAGTCTAGCAGCGAGCCCCATCCCCGGCTACGCCATCAATGACATTGAGTGGATGGCGCGAGCCGCAGCAACCGGTCCCGCAATCAGTGTCAACGGCACCATCCAAGATGTTGTTGCACGTCTCACTGAGATCTACCCTCCCTATGAAGCTTGGCTTCAGGACGCCATCAGCCAAGATCAGCTCGGGGAGCCCTACCTGCTCGACAAACGCTACATGGTCAAGGCGTACACTTGCAAGATGCCAATGAGTGATAGGCCTACCGAAACGAAGCGAGTTCGTGAAGGTGTGCAGTACTTGCGAAGAGTGGAAGGCAAGCCTCAGCGAGGGCCCGGGCCTAAAAGCTGTGGTCGCGTTTCTTGCTCCTGGAACGCCGCAATCTACTGGTGCAACGATGTAAGTGTTCCTATTTGTTGATCTTGCTGTCTTGTCAGTGACTGACCAAACATTTGCAGTCCACCTCGTTCAAAGAGCTCGACTCGTACACAGCCATTGCGGACGCCGCCGAAATGCTGATAAATAAGTGTGACAAAAACCCCTACCGGAGTGCTTCGGAGGACGGGAAAATACATGGTACTGTTAGTTTCGCTGACGATTGGAGCGTATATGTGAAGCATGAAGGTTGCTGAATGGTTGGATGAGACGGGTGAGACCATCAGCCGCGCAACTGCCCCTAATAATACCCCGACGCTGTTCATGAGTAGAAGCAGGCGTTTCAGTAGTCCAGATACCAATCATTAATAACTTATCATCTGTTCCCGTCGTGCACCATCTCTGACCTGAGTGATTGTTTTTCTTCGCAACGCCACCTTCTTGGTCTTGGCGCTCCGGAATAAAAAGGGGCCGACCGAGATTCATTGTCACATACGACCATACCCACTGGAGAACTCGGGATCCCGTCCGCTCTCCCATAGATAATCCAGTGAGGGTCAGACTAGTAGTTGGGTCGCTGACGACCAACAAATCCCTGGTGTTGTATGTCTTTTTGCTAGTTTGTTTTAGACTTTTTTGGCGTCCGGACTACTGCGGATGAGACTAGACTTGCAACGGTGGGAGCTATGTGTGACACAGAGTTGACTGGATCACAAGAGCCGTTTTTAATTAGACATTTTTGGCGTCGAGCTTGGAGTCGCAAATCCCACTGGGGCGAGTCTCAGGACCCGTGGCTCCCTGGCGACGACCACCCCGAACAACGAACAATCGACCTACTAGCTTAGTAGCGCGCGTTTATCAAGGCCAAAGCTGAAGCTACTGGACAACACATACGCAATCATGAAGCCGTTAGGTTTGTGAGCGTTGAGCTTTTGGTGGGTCTCTTCGTGTTAGCCCCTGACTACGACTGCATGGCTCTCTTCATCGATGGTCTAAAATTGTATGTATTGCTCGCAATTGCTTGCCATCCTTGTTTCCGCCTGGTCAGATCTTTCACGAGGTCTTCAGGTTTGGGGCTCAAGAAGGTTGAGAGTGTGTCAGGGGCTCGAGAAAAGAAAAGAAAACAAGTAAACACACGATGCCCCAGCTCAGCGACAACAGTTCTCCTCTCTCTAAAGAGTAGCTCCGTGTGAAATATATCTAAGATATCTGCCGATTTCTTCAAACCCAAGGGGTAGAGAGCTGCTTTCTCGCCCGAGCGAAGCTAGGAGCCCCCGGTGTCCAGACCCGAACCAGTGGAGCCCCACGCGTCTACCTACGCCATCGCGGTTTCGAGATGCCCTGTAGATCGTATCATAGCTCCCACTCCCCACGCGTTCCTGACCCCTGGATCTTGTCTCCGTCAACTGAACAGACTCGGACGATCGCCTCCCTCGCGCCTGGGCGTCTGGAACGTTCGACCATCCCTCCCCCAAGAATACCTACCCAGGCACGGGTATGAAACGTCTGGTCTGGATCGCCCTGACAAGTCTGTGGACATCCGTCCGCCATTAAGCCCCACGTGGGCTTCTCCCTGGTAAAGACATCATCACCTTGACGTGATCCCATCTCCTTTGTCCCCTCGCTCACACACCATCACACCCATTTCTGCGCCGCCATGAAACACCTCTCCACCCTCCTATTGTGTCTCCTGCACCTCTCAGCCGCAACGACGACCCCCCTAGTTACTCCACAGTCCCACCAACACCAGACCCTCGATACCGAGCCGGGGCCCTACCTCCCGTCCGAGTTCAAGTACTTCCAAGAGCCAGGCACCTCCGAGATCTACGGGCACTATGACTCGCGCTACTTCCACGCCCTCATCCCGTACGAAGACCACCTCGTCACGCTGCGCCACCTCATCCGCTCATACCTCACGACACTGCGCTCCCTTGGTGTCGACACATGGCTTGCGCACGGCACGTTGCTGGGGTGGTGGTGGAACGGGCGCATCATGCCGTGGGATTATGACCTCGACGTGCAGATGAGCAGTGCCACGCTAGCGTACCTGGGGATGCGGTATAACCGAACCGAGCACAGGTATTCGTACGACAATGGGAGCGGGACGGTGCTGAACAAGACGTATTTACTGGATGTTAATCCGTTCCATGGGATGCGCCAGCGGGGGAAGGGGCTGAATGTGATTGATGCGCGATGGATTGATATGGAGAATGGGATGTTTATTGACATCACGGGGTTGATGGAGAGGGATCCGGCGAGGAGGCCGGGCGTGTGGAGCTGTAAGAACTTCCACCGGTATCGGACGTGGGAGATGTGGCCCTTGAGGGAGGCGGAGTTTGAGGGCGTCAGGGCCAATGTGCCGTATGACTTTGACACGGTGCTGAGGGATGAATACGGGAGGAAGGCGTTGATCACCACGGAGTGGGAGTCGTGAGTGTTATTACCCGCCCGTCGAAAAGGGGGCGGTTGCTAACATTGCTGCAGACATCGATGGGAAGAGGGGCGGAAGCAATGGGTGAAGGTCAAGCCAGGACGTTAAAGCCTGGAGTTGCTGTCATGGTATTTCGAGGAGGAAGGGCGTTAACGTTATCTGAATAGCATTTGCAGGAGTTGGAAGGCGGCGGGAAGCCATCTGTGCGAATCCGAGCCGTGGCTATGGTTCTGGCAACCTCTGCCGCTAAGGACGGCTGGTGGTCGAGGTCGAGGTCTTGGGATCAAAGATTAAATTCGAACAATACTGCTAATTCCCAGCGTGTCATCTCTCTATCGTGAAGTCGTAAACAGTGTCGATCTGAGAAAACAGTCGCTACGTGCCTTGCTTATGACGAGCTGCCTTCCCCAGAACCTCCTCGAGCTGGATCTCCGCCGTCCTTCTTCGGGCCGTTAATATTTCTCCATCTCGATTCCGCCGCGCGTGCCAGAATCTCTCTCCTGCTCAGGCCTGCCGTGCTTTGATTCGACCCCCCAAGTGTATACTCACCACCCACCCAACCACCCTCGTCATGAGCGAAGTCATCCATAACGGGCCGGTATTCCTCATTCCCCACAGTCCTCCCCCCGCTTTTCCAGTCTGCTTCATGCACTTCCTTCTCAATTTGATGGCAGAGATCCCAGAAGTTCCTGTCATGGGGACCATAAATGTTGTGTGCCAACTCGTGACACAGTGTTTTGCGAATCGTCTTGTAGTCACGGTAGCCATCGTACGCATCCGTGCGGAGACGCAACTCAATCACCTCCCCTTGGTTACGGTTCAGTCCCAGGATGCGCGTTGTGCCCTCGTGGCTCGACTCGGTGTATTGCGACGGATCCATCTCGGTCAGAAGGCCAACACTAAATTTGTGCTTGCGCATAGACGCTTTAATACCCGGGTCTTCCTTGAGCTTCTCTAGAAACTGCCTGCTACGCTCTGGATTTGGAAGATATGCCAGCGGGCGGACTGTGTGGAATGTGTATGCTTGGTCCTCTTGTTTCTTGGCACCGCTGCGACGGAGCCGAGGGACCGCGCCCATTGCTGCTCTGCGTGCGGCGTCGATGGACAAAGCAGCCGTGCGAGCTTCCTGGAGTTGCTTTTGCGTGTCGCTCTTGGGCGCCATCAGCCTGATGAAGTTGCCATTAAGCGGGGATATGTCCACTTTGTCATCGTCGGGGCTCTTCAATAGCGACTTGAATCCGGGGACGCGCTTCTCGATGATGGCTTTGCTCGTGGTCCAGTCGTATTCCGGCCAGCTCATCTGCGCATGGAGCAAGACATCCTCGAGTGTTGCGCCGCCGTTAAAAGCCCATTTGTCTGAGAACCGCTCTGGGCCGAACTTGATGTTGAGGATCAAGTCGGCATCGTCGGTCGGCTCCGGTGTCTCTTTCCCGCGTGCTCCTGAGGGCGAGACGAGCCTATCTTCTACAGCTTGGCTCGATTCCATGATGCGGCCAACTGCAATGTCCAACTCCGCCGGCGGCTCCAAGTGATGCACCAGATTAATGCGCAGGATAGACTTCCAACCAAAAGCGGAAAGAGCGGTTGCGGGATTATGAGAGACGAGAAAATAGGCTTAGGATAGGAACAACAACGAAGGGAAAGCTGGGGAGATAGATGAGGTATAAAACATTAGTATGATGGTACAACGCGACGCGATGAGAAAAGGGACTTCAACTTGAAGCAATTCGTCATTCCAATTGCCCTCACAGCCGACCATTCTAGAAGTTCCGGAGTGGCTGCGGGTTTGTCATTTGTGTTGCTTTGTCATCACGCGGTTCAGGCAGCACATGGTTTCCAGCCACCAGTCACCGTGAAACAAGGCGATGAACGAAACTGACCATGTGAATGGGAGGCAGCAGAACAATGAATTGTTGTTGGGAAGCCCATGAGCAACATGGTAAGGCAATGCGCCCACGGGCAATCGACTGCACCGCTTCCCAACTCCCGTGTTCTCAGGTTGCAATATCCTGGCTAGCTTGTAAACAGCGGCGTAAAAGAATATGGAGAGCGTCATCGACGGTCTCTTAGCAGTTCATCGAAACCGGGGAACTGCGCCACTGGGTTTGTTTGGAGAACAAGCTATCGGGACGACGGAAAGTTGGGAAGCGAGGACCCTGAAAATCATCGATGGTTCAATTGAAGATCTAAGGTAACCGCGGGCATCCTGGCGGATCCGCCTGCACCTTTCCGTTGCCTGCCAGGTTTGGCAGGAATTGGCGGCTGCACTGCATACTTGGTTTGCATCTCAGGAAAGGGGAAGGGGTACCGAGAAGGCGACATCGCGTCTCGTTCCTAAGTCCGTCATCCGAGAGACAATGGCGGCCGCACAGCGTGTCGCGTCAGATCTTTGAACCGCAAGCCCCACATCATTGCGGGCTGTTCCTGGAAAGGAAAACGGCGGCCGTTGTGGACTCGGGGCCCCAGCGCCGCGGCGGGGATAGCGTTGGAGACTGAATCAGCGAAACATCGTCCCCAGATTTCGTGATTGCTCGTACCCGTTACCGAAATTCCCACTTCCCTTTCGAGCGCCGCCAAGTACTTGGTACCTTGGCCGAGTTCTGACCAGTCTGGGCGCCGTATCTTCTTGACGGGCCGTCCTCCTTTTCATCCCTCCTCCACCCTCGTAATCCTTCCAACTTCGTATCGCCCCGATGATCTGAGGAAGGCGTTCGTGATTCTCTGTGCTCTTTCTCCCATTCTCGTCACTCATTTGACACAGTTGCCCGGTTTCGACACTTTTTGCTGTCTGACCACCACACTCTCTTGGCCGAGAGAAACACAACTCCAGCGCCCTTTTTCTGGCAGCTTGATAGCCTTAATTCGCCTTTTTATTCTTTCGATACCACCGAGACAATGCTTGTACGCTGATTCTCCCCCGTCCTGCTCTTCTCGCGCACGCCGGCCGGGGTTTCCCGGCACAGCAGTGCTGACTTGCGCCATATCTAGATCCAGTCCGCGCTCGTCGCCCTCGGCGCGTCACTCGCGGCCGCTGTCCCGACCTTGGTTGCAAAGGACAACTACTTCGTCAATCCCAAGACTGGCAATCGCTTCCAGATCGTCGGTGTCGCATACCAGCCCGGTGGTTCCGCCGGCTACAACCCCGAGAAGAAGATTGACCCCCTCAGCGATAAGGATGTCTGCCTCCGCGATGCCGCGCTCCTCCAAGTTCTCGGCGTGAACGCTATTCGCGTCTACAACCTCAACCCCAATCTCAACCACGATGCTTGCGCAAGCATCTTCAATGCCGCCGGCATGTATATGCTGCTCGACGTGAATTCTCCTCTAGTCGGCGAGAGTCTGACTAGTTTCAATCCATGGGAGTCGTACTATGCCGCATACCTCAATCGCACCTTCGCCGTTGTGGAGGCCTTCAAGGACTACCCCAACACCTTGGCCTTCTTCTCCGGCAACGAGGTCATGAACAACGAGGAGACAGCCGCGACAGTCCCTCCCTACTCGCGCGCCGTCACTCGCGACATCAAGAACTACATTGCCAAGCACGCCAGCCGCGCGATTCCCGTCGGCTACTCGGCCGCCGACGTTCGTGAGATCTTGTTCGACAGTTTTAATTACTTCCAGTGCGCCGAGGATGGCAAGTCGGACGACCCCAGCCATGCCGACATCTTCGCTCTCAACAGCTACAGCTGGTGCGGAGCCGCGAGCTTCAAGACTGCCGGCTACGACCAGCTTGTTGCTGGCTTCAAGGGGAGCTCTGTCCCCGTTTTCTACTCCGAGTATGGCTGCAACACTCCGTCTCCGCGTGTCTTCACCGAGGTAGGCGCTATTTACGGCCCCGAGATGACAGATGTGTTTTCGGGCGGTGTTGTGTATGAGTACACTCAGGAGGAGAACAACTACGGTCTTGCCGATATCCATGAGGATGGCTCCATCACTCTCCGGTCCGACTACTATGCGCTCAAGGCCCAGTTTGCCAAGCTTGACTTCAAGACTATCCAGGGTGCCAAGCCCCCAGGCGGCTCTCCCCCCAAGGCTCCGGTGTGCAGCCCCAAGCTTATCACCACCAAGGGCTTCAACAATAACTTCACCCTGCCTGTTCTGCCTCCCGGAGGCAAGGAGCTCATCGAGAATGGTATTAGCCCTGCTCCCAAGGGGAAGCTCATCACACCCGATACGCTCGTCGTCAAGTACAAGGTGAAGAACACCGATGGAACTGAGCTCAAGAATCTCGAGGTCAAGCAGCTGAAAGATGACGAGATCAACGGTATGGCTCTTCTCTCCCTTCGCGAGAGGAATATATGCTAACATGATTTTCCAGCACCCGGCACTAACGATGTCGAGATCTCGGCCCCCTCTGGCACTGGCTCTGGCACCGGCACGTCAACTGGTCCCTCTCCCTCGAGCAGCTCCAAGAATGCCGGAATCAAGCACGCTGCGACTGGCCTTCCCGCCTTGGCTGTTGGAGCCTTCGCGCTCCTGGCCGGTATTGCCCTCTAGATTCAGCGCCGACGCACGAAGGTGCATGTTCCCCATTATGCTCACAATGAGCGCTCATCCACCAGGGCATCTTCTGGTCTATGAAGGCCAGGAATATTGTTTTAGCATGCTGAGCGGGCTCATAGATGGTTTGATGATTTGGAAGGAATGAGAGGCAGATGCGTAATGTGATAGCTTTCTGTGTTACATATGGCTGTGTTACATGGCATGGCGAGGCTGTTGTATTTTCTGTTGCGCTTTGCACTCGCCGCTGTTTAGCCAAATGGTCATGGAAAACGAAGAAGAAAAACAAAACAAAACATATACCTTCCGTGGCTCTCCCTATGTATGATACCACTTACTTCGCGCTTGTTAGTCAATTTGAGCCTTTTGATACACCCAATGCAGTGATTGAAAGCGAAGCCTCTGGTCGGACGTGTTGATATGCGATGATCTGGAATCAGACTCGACAGTCGACGTGGCTTGGCCTCAGGTTTGCCGTGGTTAGATGTAGTAGCCGCCATTGCCAGATAAGTGAATGGATGTACAACGTCCCCAAGTGTGTTCGATGCTGAGGAAATGCAACGGTTGCAGTTCCGTGGCATCTCCTCGCTCAGCACACCACCTCAGAATGTGAAGAAGGTATTGGACACAGCCCAGAAGTGGCCTGTTTGGCAAGAGATCAATACTTTTATTTCACATGGCAGACACCCTGGCAGCGTACAATGGATGTTCCGATTAAACTACAATAGCGACCGCATAACCATGTCATCCGTGAACTCATGTATCTGGTTTGTATGGGCGTTCTCTATCTGTACCAACCCTGGCTTCGTCCTTTCTTTCCGAGCCCATGCGCCCGCCTGTATATTACTGAAACCCATGAGAACAAATCGCTCCGCGCCATCCAACCTTCCCACGAGCAACCTAAGCCTTGAACTCCTCGGTGTTGCTTGACTCCCACTTGCCGGGGATGAGCGCCAGGGGCACGATACCGCTGACGTGCATCTCAGGGCCAAAGATCTTCGCATCGAGGCCAAGCTCTTGTGTCGCGGCCTTCATGTTCTTAAGACCCTCCTGGTAGTTGGGACCAGCACGGCGGACCCAAATCTGTACCTTGTGCTCATTGAGAGCCTTGGCATACTCCCGTAGGGCCTTGATGACACCCTTGAAGGTGCTGGCGACGTTTGTGAAGTTGGCAATACCACCACCGATGAAGAGGACCTTGCCCTTGTCGCTCACAGGGGCGCGGAGCATCAGGTCGAGCACGGTGCGAGCATAGTGGTATGTCTGCGACTCGGTAGGGGCACCAGAGTACTCTCCGTAGTTGGCGAGCTCATCGGCAAAGCCGGCGGAGGCGATGGCGTCGGCATAGACGACCGAGGCACCACCACCAGCGACAAGAGTCCAGATTCTACCGTTCGGGTTGAGAACGGTCAGCTTGAGGGAGGCACCAGTCTTAGCGTCAAGCTCAGCGATGTATGCTTCCTCCTTAGTGAGCTCACGGCCGAAGGGGGCAGGGAACTCAATTGGCGGGCCGGCATCGATGCTGACGGTGCCGTTGGCGGACGTGGGAGCAACAATGCCGAGAGCCGCTGGGGATCTCGCAATGGCCCACTTGACACCACACTCAAAGTCCGCCGTTTGGTCAAGCTTGGCGGCAAGATCCAGGAAGTGGACTGAGGCAGAGGTAGCATCCTCGTTGGGGATGACAACCAATGGGTTGATCTCCAGGTAGGTGAACTGGCAGTCAACGTAGACGGCATAGAGGCGGGTGACTGCAATATGATTAGATAATTGTTGCGTTTTGCTTGATTGCAGGAAACTTACTGAAGTCAACCAAAACCTTGTGAACACCCTTTGGCACCTTCGTCAAGAGAGCCTTTGCAATCTCCTCGTTGGAAGGGTACTCTGAGAGGTCGACGGGAATGAGCAGCTTCTCGGCCTTCTCGTCGACATCACCAACATCGACACCACCCTCGTGGGTGAAAAGAATCCAGTCGCCCTGCCCATGATGTTAGCATGGTTATTGCAAGGGTCTCAGAGTATAAAAATTGGTCCGCGTGGGTAGCATGTGGTGCGGCTGGGGCAACGGGCCGCCCGCATCATAATGCGGTTTAGCCTCCGTTCGTCCGTCGGCTCGGTGGTTTCCCATCGGCACCCACACAAAATGCCGCCCTGATCGTCTATTGTGCGCGGCAGATATTCTCCTCAATATAAGAAAGAGAGAAGCCCACTGCGCGGAACGCATTTGTTTTCTTTCTTTTCATCGCAGAAGATCCCCGGCACGCCGCTTGCAGACTCCACAGGGCGTCATACCCCGGATGCGCTTGCATGTGGGGCGTCTCATGGCTTTCACCCCTTACTCTCATGAATCAAGGGAAGAGCAGCACTTACGTCGCGCACGGAGTTGATCTATAAGAAGTCAGCATTCCTGTTTCGAAGAGTTTGATTTTCGACCAACTCTGCCGCACTTACGTTGATATAATACTCGGTACCCTGGGGATGCGGCACGAACGGCTCGACAAGGAACGACCGAAGAACGCCCTCGACGTGCTCAACCTTCTGGGCCTTGCCAGCGCGCGCGGCAACCCAAGCCTTGGCCTCGGGCCAGGGCTTGTTCAGGGCGAGAAGACCGCTCTTACCTCTGCGCTTGATCAGCTGGTCGGGCTTCGCAACGAACTTGGCGCCCCCGTGCAGGAGCCATGGGTATGTGATCTCGGCCTGGTCGAGCACCGCATTCACATCGGCATCCTCGGGGAAGTAGAGCGATGCGAGTCTGGGAGGAGGGTTGTGCTTGGTCGGGGAGGGAAGCGGACTCGGCTTGATCACCGGGGCGCGCGTGAGGTGGTAGTTGAGGATGGCCTTGCCGTCGGCTTCGAGAATGCTTTTCGCAGACATATTTGCGGTTCTGGGGGGTAGCAGGCAAGTCGAATGCTCTCTTCTCCTGTGTTTTCTTCTATTCTTCTGTCAGACTTGCTCGGGTTATGGCGGGGTCCCTGCAATCACCAGCGAAAGCTCGCGGGCGGAATTGGCGAGATTGGAGGCGGGGGTGAGATTTACCTTGAAAGCTCAAGTAAAGGACAATTAAGAAAGGAGCAGCTCGAGAAGTCTCGGGGCGAGAAACACAGCAGTCGGGAATGCAGATGACACCGAATTCGAGGAAGAGGGGGAAGAGAGCGGCGGGTGCGTGATGGATGTTCGGATTCCGGGAGAAACCCTTCGAAAAGTCAAGGAGATCGGCTACAGCAACAAAAAGTTCAGCCTCTGGCGTCTTCGAGCAGCAAGGGACCGTAGCTTGCTTTGGGCGTTGGGAGGGCCCAGAGAAAAAGGTACCCAGTGGTGTCCGCCCGCCAAAAACCTTTGGTGCCCCAAGCGGGGCATCAAGTGTGGGACGAGGGGGAGCGGTCTGGGGCGCGAAGTATCGGTACCTCGGGCCTGGAATTGGGAATTGGGGGGTGCTGCAGGGTACGAGGGGGAAATCTTCGTCAAACTTGGCGCTGCCCCGTCCGGGTGTTGCCAGGCACACCGACATCTCCATCATGCAGAGCGTCCGGTGCCCGACAGGGTGGATGCGGTGTGCATCGCATGATCCTGTCTTTTCTTTGGCTACTTTTGAAGCTCTGCAATCCCTCGATATCCCTTCCTTTTTTTCTACCCCAGTTTCATCGATCGGTGCCCGATTGCCTCTGGGGAGAAAAACAAACTGGCGCAGCGGCGGCTTGTCCTCGTTCATCCCATCCTTCCTGAGGTCAGACGGAAGTGGATTGGGGATCATCCGCCCGCAACTCCATCAACGAGCGGTACGACGGACAGGTGAAATGAGCCCGGGCATTGAAGTCGCACAGCGGCTGTTGCTATCGATTTTTGCACTGCAACACTGCCCTCTGGCCCTCCCAATAATCTTTTTGTTTCCATCCGCTTCTTCTCATTTCATACGGCGGCTAGTGGAAACTGATAACCTGTTGGGCTCTTGGGTACCCGTGCGATTGATGCCGGTCTATGACCCTTCAATCCTGACTGCGGTTCCTGCTGCAAAGAAGTGGAAACCACCGCAGTGCGGATCCGTGCCGGACCTAAAGCATGAGGGGGCCACTGACGCCCGCTGATGTTGCTGATGTGTCTCCAGCAGGTTGGGCTGGATCCCGAACCAAGTGGACTCTGAACTTTGTCGCTATGCTTCGCTGCGGACCGGCTCGGCGCCGTGTCCCGACATAGCAGTCTTATGTCATTCCAGTCTATCTGTGTTACACGGCAGGGCAGCCGACGGCATGCTCTGCGATGAGATTCCAGGGCAGGGCTGTGTTGCCGCCCCCCAATGCCGGCGTATTTTTGTATGCTGTGTGCGATATTTGGGAGATTCATTTTTGGCACATTTGCCAAACAGCGGGATCGGACGAGAAAAGGAGGGTGAGGTGCTCACACGAGGTACCAGTACCTGGGCCGCCAAGAAGGTGGGGTGGACCCGGTGCTGTCAGCTCAGAAAGGCTCGAATTGGTGAAAGTCCGCTAGGCGATCGGACAAGGGTTAGAAAAAGAGTTGGGGAACATTCTGTTCTTGTTGGATGTTGACTGACCCCCGCCCAATGAGCGTCCGCAGCAATTCTTGGGATTCCAGCAGAGTTCAGACCTTGCGCGTCAACTTTCCCGGGACCCCTCGCCAGACAGCAGCACGCATCCACTGAAGGTTTCCCCTGCGGAGCTCTTGCCGAACTACGTGCTCGCATTCCCGCACTCACACACAACCACGCCTACCCTCGACCTGTGCTCCCCGACCGAAATAGAAGGGACCCTGCTGAGCAAAAAACCTCCCCCCGATTTCCCAACCGACCTCCTTCCCCGTTGCCATTTCACACGCCCGCTCTGCTCTCTTCCACCCCAGATTGCGATCCCGCTGTCTGTCCTTGACAAAAGATCGTTTTGCCGCGAGCACCAAGTCCAACAGCTTGATCACAATGCCTGCTGCTCCTTCCAGCTCCAACGGGGTCAACGGCGGCCCTGCCGCCGCTGCCCCGGGCCTCTCTGCGAACGACAACATCCGCCGCTTCGCTGCTCCCAGCCGGCCGTTGAGCCCGCTCCCGTCGCACGCGCTGTTCAACGACAAGACAAGATGCTTCGTTTATGGCCTCCAGCCCCGCGCTGTGCAGGGTATGCTCGATTTCGACTTCATCTGCAAGCGGAAGACCCCCTCAGTCGCTGGCATCATTTACACATTTGGCGGCCAGTTCGTCAGCAAGATGTACTGGGGAACCAGCGAGACGCTGCTCCCTGTGTACCAGGAGGTCCCTAAGGCCGTGGCTAAGCACCCTGATGTCGATGTGGTGGTCAACTTCGCCTCCTCGCGCAGTGTCTACAGCTCCACACTGGAGCTTATGGAGTACCCCCAGATCAAGGTGATCGCAATCATTGCTGAGGGTGTGCCCGAGCGTGTAAGTCATATCTGCCCATTGGCGATTCAGCGGACTAGAAATTGACGTGGTACAGCGTGCCCGAGAAATCGCCCACATCGCGCACAAGAAGGGCATCACCATCATCGGCCCCGCGACGGTCGGTGGTATCAAGCCCGGCTGCTTCAAGATCGGCAACACTGGTGGCATGATGGACAACATTGTTGCTTCCAAGCTCTACCGCAGGGGCTCCGTCGGCTACGTCTCCAAGTCCGGAGGCATGTCCAACGAGCTCAACAACATCATCTCCCAAACCACAGACGGTGTTTACGAGGGCGTGGCCATTGGTGGTGACAGATACCCCGGCACTACCTTCATTGACCATCTTTTGCGTTATCAGTCCGACCCCGCTTGCAAGATCCTTGTCCTGCTTGGCGAAGTTGGTGGCGTGGAAGAGTACAAGGTGATTGAGGCCGTAAAGTCGGGCGTCATCACCAAGCCCATTGTTGCCTGGGCCATTGGTACCTGCGCAAGCATGTTCAAGACCGAGGTCCAGTTCGGCCACGCCGGTTCGTTTGCCAACTCACAGCTCGAGACCGCTGCGATGAAGAACAAGAGCATGCGTGACGCTGGCTTTTACGTCCCCAACACCTTCGAGGACATGCCCTCGCTGCTGAAGGAGGTCTACGACAAACTTGTCAAGACCGGAAGCATCAAGCCCCAGCCGGAGCCCGTGGTTCCCAAGATTCCCATCGATTACTCGTGGGCTCAGGAGCTCGGCCTCATCCGCAAGCCGGCCGCCTTCATCTCCACCATCTCCGACGACCGTGGTCAGGAGCTCCTCTACGCCGGCATGCCCATTTCGGATGTGTTCAGGGAGGATATTGGTATCGGTGGTGTCATGTCTCTCCTTTGGTTCCGTCGTCGTCTGCCCGAGTACGCCTCCAAGTTCCTGGAGATGGTGCTGATGTTGACCGCTGATCACGGCCCGGCCGTGTCTGGTGCCATGAACACCATCATCACCACCCGTGCCGGTAAGGACCTGATCAGCGCCCTGGTCAGCGGTCTGCTCACAATTGGCTCGCGTTTCGGTGGTGCCCTGGACGGTGCCGCCGAGGAGTTCACCAAGGCTTCCGATAAGGGTCTGAGCCCCCGTGAGTTTGTCGACAGCATGCGCAAGGCCAACAAGCTCATCCCGGGCATCGGTCACCGTGTCAAGTCGCGGAACAACCCGGATCTGCGTGTCGAGCTTGTCAAGGAGTACGTCAAGGCCAAGTTCCCTTCGCACAAGCTGCTCGACTACGCTCTGGCGGTCGAGACAGTGACCACTTCCAAGAAGGACAACCTTATCCTGAACGTTGACGGCTGCATCGCTGTTTGCTTCGTCGACCTTCTGCGGAACTGCGGCGCCTTCAGCCCCGAGGAGGCTGAGGACTACCTCAGCATGGGTGTGCTCAACGGTCTCTTCGTGCTTGGCCGCAGCATTGGTCTTATTGCCCATTACCTCGACCAGAAGAGACTGCGCACTGGTCTCTACCGCCACCCGTGGGACGACATTACCTACCTCCTTCCCAGCCTGCAGCAGTCCGGCCCGCCAGGTGCTGAGGGCCGTGTTGAGGTGCAGATGTAAGGAATTTCACTGTTGGTTTAAGCGAAAAGGACGGAGGAATTCGGGCGTATATCCAATGGTAGAGGGAGGAACTTTAGGAATGGGATTGGAACACCGCTTTATACGGACTCGGAAGTTCAACGTGCCATGTCATGATTTTGGTAGAGCGTGCTCGGTTCAATCGAGTGTAAGACAAATGAAATAGATCTTTAATTGATGAAGTCTGATGTTCTAATTCATTGTCATCGCATGCTCGCATGCTCTTCTGTGCATCGTCTGTTTCAATGCTTGTCTTTCCAGAGTGCCCACTTTTCTTGCCGGGAAAGAAAAAGGGCGGTCAAACCCGGCATAATTTTTGTCCCTCGCGACAGCATCCCCAAGCTTAAAGCTCGGTAACATTTCACAATTCTGGTGCGGCAAGCTGTGCATCCATTCTGTCTCTGCCGTGACATTTGATCGTGTAAGGTGCCAATCCTTGTTTTCCGGTGGGACAATCCCTATGCACAGCTTGTACGCTAACGCTAACCCGTTCTTCGGATCTTCAGCCCACGAGCAATCCCCAAACGCAACACCCACCCCGCTCCCAAGCTCTATTCCCACGCGACGGGACGACAACTGCCATCCCGACAGTGAGCACAAGAGCTGCTGTTTTATCTCACTCCGAAATCGCTACCTCCGACGCTGCGTAGCACCAGCCCGCGACGACACACCCCCGGACCAACCCAACGCTAGACTTCACATCCCATCTCAAACACACACATCGAGGCACAATGTCCTGGTTCCGCATCACCCTCCACCGCAGTGCCATCGGCCTGCCAGAGCGCACCCGCGGCGTGCTCGCTGGTCTCGGCCTGCGCCGCCGTCAGCAGGTGGTCTTCCACCCCGTTAGCGCACAGTTCGCGGGAATGATCCTCAAGGTCAAGGAGCTGGTCCGAGTCGAGGAGGTGGACAAGCCGCTTACAAACGCGGAAGTCAAGGCGGAGCGGACGCCGGAGCCGGGGTTCTGGGTTGAGAGCCGGGCGGCGGGAGGAGTTTTGAAGGAGGTTGAGGCGCTGGAGGCCGCTGCTGCAAGGAGGAGGGCAGAGACGAAGGTGGTTGTGGAGGAGGAGGTCAGGTTATGAGAGGGTTGGGGTGATAGAGGCGTGTACGAGTTGCTGTAGATGGGGAGGGCTGCCAAGGAGTTATTGTGCTGTACGATCGTGTTGCTGATGGGAGCCATGCTTGGCTGCTCCGCCGCGGCTAGAATATACAAATATAGACCATGGGTCTTCTGCGCTGTTATGCATCATAATGAAATGGGAATATCACATCACAAGCGGTGAGAGAATCTCAGAATAACGGTATTATGCCCTGCGCTGCTCCCTCTATCATATACTGGTGCAAGACCAGAGAGGGTCGGATATCTGCAGGGACGAGACCTGGATGAATAGTTCACCGTATGGTACAGAGAAAATCGTGTCTCATTGACACTGCCTTGTCATGCCCGCTAGCCCAGAGGAAGGAAACCATCCGAATAACCGTGCTGAAAAAGGCCCCCTATTGTCTTGCGCCTTGTTTTATCCCAGTGAGACTCTAAGGCTATTCCTGAACCGACCGTCCCCAGACAAACAAGCCCAAGATGTGTGCCACTCAGCAGACAGGGGCCACAAATGAATGCTCTCCTAACCAGGGTGAGTTGGCGGACAAAATCTCTTCTCCAACCTTTCCCAATATATGTTGCAACAGCAAGGCAGAGAGCCAAGCAATTTGCATGAGGTGCTGGAGAAATAGACACGCCAGTGCCTCCCACACCCAAATTTGCGCTTCTTCGAACGCTCGGAATATTAGACGCTTCTCGCTTGTTCGATATACTCCTGGCCAGGGGTCTCATATTCGCTGACAAAGTAATTGGTGGCATGGCGGCCAAACCAGTTCGTGAACTTTGTCAGCTCCTCGCGGAGGCGGTTCACCGACTGCTGGTCCATGTTGGTCTGTGCGATAAGCTCGGGAAGCGACACTACGTGCTGTTAGGGGAAAAGCAGGCAACAGGACCATTCGAGGGTATTTACCAAGAAGACGGGCGAGATGCTCTGCGCCATACGTGTCAATAGCACTCTTGTGCTCACAGTCGGAGCCAGAGTTCCACTGCTGGTGAAGATCGTAGTACTGGGCACGCTCAAATCTGCGGTGGTGTTGTCAGCTACCTACGCGATGTCGCAATAGCGTCTAGGGCAATTACCTATAGAGAAGGATGCGACCGAGGCATCTATCAAAGTAGTTACGCAAGCCAGCGATAGTCTCTTCCAGAATCTCCAGAGACGCGGATCCATCCTCGCGATGAGGTCGCTCAAATGCGAGGTAGTCGTTCAGGATCTCGTCGGCGGGGTGGACGTGGGGAAGAGGAACAAGCTGCTGGTTCTTGGTGACATTCTCCCAGTCGTCAACAAGCATGGACTTGATGTGATCAGGGACCGGAATCTTAATCGACGGTCGGTTGTGAAAGTTCTCCTCCTGAAAGAAAGTATTAGTGCCGTGAATCTTTTCATTGGGACCGCTTTATCTGCAACATCAAGAATCGATTAACGTAAATGTTAATGGTGACTGTCGCGTTCCAAAAAGCCCACTCGGGCTAGGTTCCGACGAGTGTTTTCGCCGATATTGTCGGCCATAGACCTATCGGCAGGCACATGTCGCGTCGCCGTGGAAAGCTGAGAAGCATAATGGCCCAGCGAGTTCAGATTTCAGCGTAAGAACTGCCGCTGTGAATGGCTGAGCTTTTGCCTCGCCGGTCTGAGATACTGAGATAACCTCTGCTTCGGCCGAGAGTGCCTTCGGCTTGTTGCTTCTGCTTCTTGTCTCGCGAGGAACAACTTCCGCGGCGGCGCTTTTGCCTTTGGCCTTACGGGGAGCCTTGCGAGGAGTGATTCCCGAGGGGCCTTTTGCCGAAGTAAGCGTCGTTTTCTTGTCGACAGCTGCGGTATTGACGCCTTGGGTAGTGCTCGCATCTTCGGTCGGCTCCTCCTCACTGGCGCCGCCCAGCGCGTCTTCCGCAAGTGGTGTCCCGGCGAGAGGAATATTGACCTTTGGAGGAATCTCCCCCCAGTACCTCGTCATTTCGGGCGTCAATGTCCCCGTTCTGGCAGCGTAAGAAAGCTTCGGGTGCTTCGCGCCAACTTTGGGGGCAATTTGGGTCAGGTGGGCGAATCGCCCATCATCAGCGACCCGCTCGCCCTTTTTATTGACGTAGTTTACCGCAATCTTCTTTTCTCCCTCGGGCGGTGACAAAAGGAGCTTGTCCTCGTCCGCTGTGACGTTGACCAAGTCGGCCTCCCACTTGGCAAACTTGTCGGCCAATTTGCCCTCCTCGCCAGCGAGCCCATGAGCAATGGGTAGATACCGAGGTCCGGCTTTGCGACTGAACTTCGTAGTACACTTTTTTGCTGAAGGCATCTTGAGAATCTGCCAAATACAGTTGAAGGTGGCGGTGTTCCAACTTCGAGGCGGAGTGAGGAATTCGGGGATGAAAGGTTTGGTGTGTTGACGACAGGGGTGTGGAGAGGTCGAGGAGATTGAAATTTGGCGTTGGCGGCAAGAGTGCTAGCTCGAAGCCAAAAGGTCGATTGTTTTGACCCCTTTTGGTGAGTTGTGTGAAGAAAGTCAAAGGACGGCCGCTCCGAAAATAAATCGAAGAAGGATTGCGTTTGCAGATTGCTCTCCTGAAGTGGGTAGCGAGGGGGTTGGAAGCAAGGAGGGGAGGCAACAGCGAGAACTTGGGGTGTTGCTCCGTTTCGCCGCAACCACGGATTTCTGGCGGCGCCGAGAATTGTGCCCACGCTGTTTTCGTGTGAACGCGCTGTCCATCTGCCCTAATTAGGACGCCGAATGCCAACACTCGTTTGCAGGATCCTCGGCCGGGTGCTTGCCCAAGGCCACTCGTGCACCACGGCCATCTCGCCCCCCACTCTTGACAAGCTTCCCGTTCCTGCAAACGCAGTTGTATCCCCCCTTGATTCAGAGCCTCACCCCTCCTCGGCCCAGCCTCAAAGAGAATGCGGGATCATGCCTCCATCGTCTTCCATTCCCATCCCACAACACCTCATGCCGAGAACGGACCACTTGACAGGCCAATGTCCGACCTGCCACCACCACACGCCCGAGAACCCCGTGGCCGCAACTCTGCATTTCACGGGACAACGCTCCCCGATTCTCGCGTCTTCCGCCCTCAGAAAACGCATTCTACCACCACCACCACCGACAACGATGGCCCCAACACCCCAACGAGAGGAAAACAAACACAAGCAGTTGCAGTGCACTCCAGAACAGAAAGAGATGGGCAGGACAGGAAATCAACTTACATGCTCAAGATCGAAATCTCTCGCCCGTCTCGGGCCTCGGCCGCTCTGGGTCACGGCACCACCGGCTGCGGTCCGCTCTTCACTGCCGCGCGCCGAGCTCATGTCGGAACCGCCGGCGCCGCGGCCACCACCAACCTTCTTCGTCGGCTGCTTGGCGGTCTTGCCCGACTGCAACATCTTGAACTGGGCCAGCAACTGCGACGCCAAGTCCTTGTTCTCGTCAGTGAACTTGCGGACGCGGTCCTGCGGCACCCAGTCGTCCCAGCTACTCTTCCAGCCCTTGTAGTGGATCTTGTACTGCCAGCCCTCGCCGTTCTCGCCCGGCTGGACGTCCAGGATCTTGGCCTCATACAGCATCTCCATGTGGAAACACAGCACGCGCTCGTCCTTGGAGAAGGGCGCCTGCGGAGGCTGCTGCTTGGGAGCCATGGCTATGAACTGGACTTGTTGTGCTATTCAGGTCAGACGCGGTCTCTAAGTTGATGAGATGCAGAGAGCTGTTGAGGTGCAGAGCACTAGTTTGCCTTCCTTCCTGACTGGTAAATCAGCAAGGTTGAAGGTTACGTCTGCTATCTTATGGGGATAAGAAGCTCTGGCTTGTGCGTTGGGTTTGCAATCAGCGGTTGAGGCCTCAGAAGGCGCGATGGGCAATGAGATGAAGTTTACTTACCGCGTCACGAGATCACGCGTAAATTCTTGGGGCTGTCGCGTCGAAGGCTCCTTCGCACAGACCCAACTCACTCAACACTAGCAGCAAACCACTGATGAGAATTCCAGTTGCGTTGTGCAAGAAAAGAAGGATTTTTAGTTGTAACGAGAAGGATTTCTCAAAAGCACGTTGTTTTCCTCGGTCGCTTCGTCCCGACTCGAGGATATTTAATTTCACGTTTTGAGTCTACGACAACACAATGGCACCCACCGAGGCAAAGATTCTGGGCAACTATTTGCTTGTGCCTGCCCAACTGCCTGCTATCATCTCATTGCAAGAATTCGTCGCACTTTTCCCACGACCTTTGCAGTCGTCGCCTCAAGTCCGCAGCCTGTATCGCGACCTGCAAGGCCAGAGGAATGCCCTCGTAGATTCGGTCGCGGCAGAGATTGAGGATGAGGTGAAGAAAGGGAAAGCGCTTCGTCGCGCCGTTATCAGGACAAAACGGGAAGCTGAAGCTCAAGAATACGACGATGAAGTGGAAATTGAGAGAATGGTGAGTTGCCTTCCGCGCCACGTGCCGCGTCGTGAGACCTTCAGGTTTCGCATTGAACTTGGGGACTAACAAAATACAGCTATTCGGGGCTGCATCAAACGCGCAAAATCCGAAGCACACCGTGAATTCCATCCTTCCTGACTTGGAGGGTGCGGTTGGCGAGCTCGAGGGCGAACTTTTGCGCTTACAGCAACAAGAGGAATCTCTCTTGGCCTCAGTCCAGCAAACCGTTGGAAACATGAGCGATTTGCGCTACGGCCGCGCAGGCAACAGTAAGCTGCGGGACCAGGTTCTCGACGGACTGGCAGACCTGCAGGAGACTTGCAAGACGAACAAGTAATTTATCGATTACGTATGGAAAGCGCGCTCATTTAACCTTGAAATGCGCTTATATAAAATCCGAACCCCAGGGCATCAATGCTCAAAGAAAGCAACGGTTTCCGACCGTTGTTTACCCTCCCAATTTCAGCAACCATCTCCAGATCCCAGCTAAGGTCAACGCTACCCCTCTGATAACACAATCAAGAAATTTCAGTCATCCAGAACAGTCCGCATAATCAGTATTAAGAGCGAGCATCGCCCGCGGGTGCAGCTCCGGCGGCACCAGGGGCACGAGGCCGGCCACCGGTGGGATCTACCTGGCGGTTGCTAGGGAAAGTCAGTAATCTTGGATGGCGGATCGTGAGGGATGTAGGGAAGCGGCTTACATGACCGATCGGCTGAGGAAGGAAACCAGGAGCATCATGGCCCACGAGGGGATCACATTGAATGCCCAGAGAACATAGCCGATGGGAACAGCAACCTGGTATTCAGCCAAAACGCCGTTGAAAGGATGGAAGTAGCTATCGATGAGGCGGAAGTTCTCCTTGACAGGCTTGGCCTGGAGATCCAGGATGGTCTGGGTGGTGACGGTCGAGAGGTTCAGAGGCTTCCAGTAGACATCAATAGGTGCGGGTGCAGGCAGCATCTCGAAGACCCAGATAGCGCCCGCGCTGGCGGACCAGCTGTTGCACAACACCTGCTCCTCCTCACAGTCGAGACGCGCAAGGTGGGGAGACTTCGCCTGGGTCGCGAGCTTGACAGCCGACTCAGTGAAGGCGGTATTAAGCTTATCGCAGTGGCCTACAATAATAGAGCACCATGGTCAGCTAAACACGCTCTGCACTAGGAACTTGGGGCCTGCGCCCCAAGGTTGTACGTACCATAGCATGACTTGTTTCCGCCAGTGACCAGAATGTACCATTCTTCGGGCGACGAGGCATCCGGTTTTACGGGAGCATAGACTGTGTCCTTCCAGTTGCCGAGAGTGAGGTTCTCGATCTTCTTGGGGCCAACTTTGGTCTTTGACTTGGGTGCCGCCGCGACAGGCTCCGCCTGGTCGGCAGTGCCCGCCGGGACCGGGGCGACGAAGCTGCTGAGGAAGTTTTGGAACTTGGCCTTGTACTGTTCAAACGGGCTCTCGGCAGCCGCCGCGAGCAGCGGCAGTGCGAGGATCGCGGTTGCTGAGAAGCGCATTTTGTTAGATGTGAAGGCGACTGTTTTCGTTGGCGTTGCTGTCCTGATGGCACCACGTCGTGCAGAGGGGTTGAGGAGCTTGGAACAGGCTGGACTGGACACGCAGCGCTCGGAAAACTCCAACAAGGGGGTGCCTGAATTGGATGATGTAAGGCGGGAGGGGTCTGGGTGAGAGCTGCAGGCTGCGTGAAGACCAGTGAAACCAGTTAAAGAGAGTGTGGCGCCGAAACAGTTTCGAAGGAGCGAGGTTGGCAACAGTCCAAAACTTTCGCAGATGGATGTCGGGACAGAAGTTGGTGATGAGTTGGGGGAAAAGATACGCCAGGGGTTGCAAGCTTCGTTTTATTATTATTTTATCAGCTTCGCTTTCTTTGATTGCGACCAGGCCAGAGCCAAAGGGGGAGGCTCGGGCTCAGAAATGGGGTTGTCCAGGGAGCCGGTAAAAGTCCTGTTGTGGCTAGACATGTGGAACCGTGACCAACGTCTGTCCGCTTCCTCCACTTGGGGAGCCACAGAGGGCGGGTACCAGCCAAAATCCCCAGGACCCCAACAACGATCCCCCAGTCCAGTGGCGTGCCCGGTTCAATCCATCGCATCTTCTCCGCACCAGCCACGGCGGGCAGCTCAGCTCTGGACGCGTGTGGCACCCTGCTTGTGGCTCAATTGACATCACGAAGAATCACTTTGCATCCCCGCTCAGTCCGATTGAAGACCAGCTTTTCATGACTAGATCGCATTGATATGGTAATAAAGATCTCAGCATTGAACTTTGGCAGGATATTGACAGAAATTAGGTGCCGGGGGTGTCGAACCAGAAGCGAAAACACGGTCAGCCGTCCGACGCGTCTCAAAGGGTCGAAGGCGCGTCAGATCGCGGGCCACAGTCGACGGTCGCGAAGCGCCCATAGTCAGGCTCAGCACCGAAGAAACCCACGATTGCCACCGACACACCAAAAGAATCGATGTCGGAGCTAAAGAAACGTGGACGGCCCCGAAAAAGCGCCGACGCCGCGACTGAGCCCCCCGCCGTTGCAGAGACCTCCAAGCCTAAGAAGCGAGCGCGCGAAGCAAAGGGCCAGGATGCAGAATCCGAGGCGGCAAATGCTGAGGATCAGCGGCCCCGGAAGCGTATAAAAGACGCGACGGTCGAGAAGGTCGCAGAGCAAGCAGGTCAGCCGGCTGGGTCGCGGAAGACCAAAGCCAACACTTCAAAGAAAGCTGCAGAGACGAACACAGTTGGCGAGACGGCAGAAACATCGGCTCGCCGAAGCAAAAGAGACCGCCGCTCTGCAGACGGCAACCCCTGGTGGTCTTCCAAATCTGGGGAAACACCAACAATCGCCGAAAGGTCCGAGCAACAGACACAATTGGCGAACCAACCCGCGAGGAGGTCACAGAACCCTGCGGGCGATAAAGTAGAAAAGGTTGCGAAGAAGTCAAATCCGGCAAAACCACCGCCACAAACATCACCGCAGGGCAAGGCGCAGCCAGAACCAGGACCTTCCAGGCCTTCCAAGCCCCAAGCCCCGGCGTCTGCTGAAGGCCCAGGAGTTCGGCGAAGTGCGAGGGATCGCCGCTCAGCTGATGACAACCCGTGGTGGTCAGCTCAGGCAGCAGAAGGCGGTCCCCAAGATGCACAGGCAGAGAAGACGACGAACGTTCCACCTAAGAGGTCGAGCCGCGGTCGTCCATCGTTAGGAGAGGTTCCAGTCTCACAGGCACAGAACAAGACCTCGAAGGAACGTGGCCAGGCGAAGAAACCATCTAAACCGAAACCAGCTGAACGAGCCTCCCAATCAAAGGAACGCCTCCCGGGCAAGGGGACTCGCCGCTCGTCAGGCATCGAGACCGGGGCGGATCCGAAAACACAGCGAAAACGAACATCTGGCGGTGCCCCTGAGCCGAAGGGGCGCGGTCGCCAGAATGAAGAGAACGAGGCATCGCCTCCCGAAAAGACAGCCGCCCCTGCCACCAAGTATCGTCACCTCGCCTCACGGACCCGGCAGATCCCGCGCTCCATCATCTCGGCCAAATGGACTGCGCTCGACGATGGCGCTATCGCAGCCATCGACAGCATCATCACAGACGCCTCCCGGCCCGTCCTCTTCCGCCTGCGCGATCGCGACCAGCGGCACCAGCAGGCGCAGACCATTCTGCGCACCTTCGCCAAACGGTTGCAGACCAAACTGCTCAAGGGCATGCCCTTTCCGCCGCCATCCACCGCCACCGCCACGGGGCGGGGAGCAGCGGGCGCAGCAGCCAGCGGTCACGAAATGGAGCTGGACTTCGAGCGCACCGTCGATGCCACCCAGTCACTCGAGAAGACGCTGGATCCGCTGCTGCACTCGGTCGCTCTCTTAACCGCTGAGAAGGAGCGCGAGGAGGCCGCGCTTGAGAAGGAGTACCGTCTTCTGAAGTCGCTGGAGACCAACGCGCGCGCCGAGGCCAGGGGGTGGCGCGAGCGCGGGAAGAGGGAACACGCGCTGGCTCCGGAGCCACGGGCAGCTAATGATAGTGCGGAGGGTGGAGAGGAGCGGCTTGAGGTGGTCAATACGAAAAGGCCAACGGAAAGTGGAGTTTTTGAGGTAAGCCAGTTGACTTTCGCCTTGGATTCCGTTGGGGCGTAAGGCTTGTGACTAATTCGCAGATTCATACAGGGCTTAGAGGAGGAGAACCTTGTTGTCTTATCAAAACAGATCGGGAGTCACATGGAAAGCATGAAGGGGAACCTACAGCAGATCGACGGGGTGCTGCCAGCGATTGCCAAAACCCGAGCGATGCTACAGGGCGTATTGCATCAATATCTGGATCCGCCACAATATGACCAGGCGGTGCTTGGGTAAAGGTACGGGGTGGGAAAATGATGTGCGGTTTGATGTTCTGGGAAACTCGGTTGGCGTTTACATGGGAAGATTGGGTTGACGAAGGCGGTTGCATGATGATGAAGATGATACCCCGACAGAATTGTAGGAAAATGGACTTGGGTGAAGGACTTGTCTCGGACAGACGATATTGGCGCTGGTCTTGTCAGGGTACGTAACGGCATGAGGAATGACCGTTTAGCTAGCTTCGGTGTCTCAGTGTAGGGTACCGCTACAGGTTCTGCCTGAGCATGCCATAATACGTACTATATTGACTACGTATGAGATGTTATAAGTTGTTGGCATCGAGCCGCATCTATCTCTGCCTTTGACCCCATGTTAAATGGTCAAACCTATGAGGACCAGTCTCAGTGCCTCAAGTCTGGTTGGCACAACGTTTGAGGCAGCAAAACAGGCTTAACTCGAGCGAAAGGGCCTTCCAAGGCAGCAGACAGTGCGAGTAAAACCTAGAATCTAAAGAGCCAGGCCTTTTTCTTCCGTTGTACGGTCTCTGGGTGTTTCTCTCCCGCCTTTTCAATGGAGCAGAGAGACCGTTAGGTATTTCCGCCACATTCGTGTCTCAAATAAGAGACAGTTATCTCAACCCTAACCCTCTATATATCTTCAGGCTTGTGGGGTAGGCATCTTTTTTCACTTTCAACTCCACCCAAATTTTGGTTCTTGCGATTGATTGAAACCAGCTGCAGGCTCATAACTAAAACTCACAGTACCTTGATTTCAACTTGGGCTCAAAACTCAAACCCAGTCGCCGGGATCTCAATGCGGCTATACGCGCTCAGAGTTTTCACCCGAACATCACCAGCCTACACAAATCTCAGTCACGGCCAATTTACTGTCAGAACCGCTGGCACTTGGCATATATATAAAAATTTCAGGATGGCGTCCGCCCCAAACACAGCACAGGGGGTTGATGCACCATCAGCGCCAGCACCTAAACGACAGAACCCGGGGTTCCACCCCAATGGGCCTAAACCCAAGCATATCAAGAGACAGAAGAAGGTGAAGCCGTCGGCTAACGATGGTTCTTCACCTGGGGATGTACTCCTCGCCGATATCCGCGCCCTTCTCGCCGCCCAGTCTCTCTCGGATCATGCCCCGGTCACTGCGGAAGAAATCATGAGGCAGGTTCAGCCTCTGCCTGAAAAGGGCACCGAGATTGAGGTCGAAGTCCTGGATATCTCGTCCACGGGAGAGGGTCTCGCAAAACAGAAGGGCTCAGACCACATCTATGTGATCCCGTTCACAGTACCAGGCGACACTGTCAAGGTGAAGGTGTGGCATCATGTCGTGGCGGACGGCTACACAAATGCCGACTTCCTCTCGGTCGTCAAGCCGTCGCCTCTCCGCGATGACAGCCGGATCCAGTGCAAGTACTTCGCCAAGTGCTCAGGCTGCCAGTTTCAGATGCTAGATTACTCAGAGCAGCTCAAGCTGAAGAAGAATATCGTCGTCAAGGCCTACCGCAACTTCTCTCATTTGTCGCCTGAACTGGTGCCGGAGATCCTGGACACCATTGGCAGTCCACTTCAGTACAACTACCGGACGAAGTTGACACCTCACTTCGACGGCGATCCGAAGGGAAAGAAGGCCTTCACGGAAAGGCCACCCATCGGGTTCACCCCAAAGTCTTCTCGGAGGGTCATGGATATCGAGGACTGCCCCATCGCCACGGACGCAGTACGCAAGGGGCTAACAGATGAGCGGACGCGCATGGAGACCGAGTTCTCCAACTACAAGCGAGGCGCCACCATTCTGCTCCGCGAAAACACCGTCCGGGTCACAAAACCCACAGCCGGAGAGGAGTCCGTGGCATCATCCCTCCCCAAAGGTGTCCCCGCCGACGCCGTCAAGACCGAGACACCCGCCTACACCGACTACAAGACGTGCGAAACCGACAACAACGCCACAAGCACCGAGTACATCGACGACTTCATCTTCACCAACCCCGCCGGCTCCTTCTTCCAGAACAACAACTCCATCCTCTCCCCCTTCACTGACTACATCCGCCAGCACATCCTCCCGCCTCCCAGCGACACCGCCAAGCCCATCCGCAACCTAATCGACGCCTACTCCGGCTCAGGTCTCTTCACCATCACGCAGTCGGCCCTCTTCCCCGGCGGTAGCATAGGCATCGACATCGCTGAGAAGTCCATCGCCTATGCGCAGCGCAACGCAGTGTTGAATGGTCTCTCCGAGAGCCAATGCCGCTTCATCGCCGCAGACGCGCCCGAGCTCTTCAAGAGCGTCAGCATCTATGACCCAGACGAGACGGTCGTTGTGATTGACCCGCCCCGCAAGGGCTGCGACAACAGCTTCCTGACGCAGCTGCTGCGATTTGGGCCACGGCGCGTCGTCTACGTTAGTTGCAATGTGCACACGCAAGCGCGTGACGTGGGCGTTCTGGTTCGCGGAAGTATGGAGAAGGAGATGGCGCCGGCCACGGAGGGCGAGCCCAAGGTGATGAAGATGGTGAGGTACGAGATTGAGAGCATCAGAGGGTTTGACTTCTTCCCCCAGACGGGGCACGTTGAAGGTGTGGCAGTGTTGAACCGGGTTGATGAAGTATGAGCTCTGATTTTAGTAGCTAGATAGCCAACTTAGAGCCTTCTCTTCTTGTTACATTCTTGAGCCTTTCTTGTACGATTTTCATTTATGGTATGTATATATCGCTCTGTGGATATGCTCCATGTAACTGTACAACAGATAGATGTCCGCAGTAGTCACTCACAATAATAGCCTAGAGGAACATCGATGTCACACAAATCCTTCCCACTACTATAACTCCCAAGTAAGGAAATGGGGGTATCCATATCATCTATCGATTGAATGCAAAGAGTGAAAAAAATAAAGATGAAAAGAAACCAAGAGGAATTTATGAGGCGGTTCTCATCGAGACCAACCTCTCCATCTGAGATGTCCATCTCTTGGCGAACTCCTCCTCAGTAAATCGCTTGGCCGACTCGCGCGCCCGCTGTCGGACATGCAGAGGGTTAGAGAGGGAGAGGGCCTTCTCGAAGCCTTCGGCGAATTCTGCCGACGTGGTGGCGTGGAAGCCTGTTCGATGTTAACATTCAATAACACCAAGATAATCTGCCTCGGAGATATCTCACCTGTTGGCTCCCCATCGACGTTCACGACGATGTCCAGCTTCGGTCCGCCGCTATCGTGAACCACTGATATCAAACCGGCCGCCTGATATTCCACTACACCAATACCAAAGTGTTCATTCCACATGCCGTTGACACCCACAGAGGCTTTACGTAGCCAGTCAAGAATCTCGGGCCAGGTGGCGTCAAGATGGAACATGACACGATCTTTGATGTGTAGCTCGTTGACCAACAGCCGTAACCTATACACGCGCTTCGAGTCCTGGCCATCACGCACACTGCCGAGCAGTACGAGCTGCGCCTCATCAGCCGCGGGGACGCCTGACTTGACGAATTCGGCGAAAGCCTGGACGATGAGCTGGTGATTCTTCTCGGGGCGAAACTGCGCAATGTAGAGAATCACTTTCTCTCGCTTGAGCTCGCTCGCCGCGGACACCTCAACCACCTGCTCCAGCTCGCGTACTGCAACAGGGGGGTAGACAACAGCGATGGGGTTCAACTTGTGGGACTTGTCGCGCAGTGGTCCCCACAGCTTCTGGATATGTCCTTGAGTCCAGGTCGAGTTGGTCATGACTACGTCTGCGGATGCGCCCATCACAGAGTAGATCTTGGCGAAAGCTTGCCAATAGAGCTTCTTAGCCGCCCCTTTGGCCCCCGCCCCTTTACCAGCATTTACGCCCTGGGTGCCCACCGCGGAACCCGGGTCCAGCGACTCCAACATGTCTGTAGAGATGGTTGGATAATGGACATAGGCGCCGGTTGGGACGTCGCGGAAGAGTGCCTTAGAGAGGCCAAGTGCGAACGCGTAGCCCATCGTATCGACAAAGATGTCCGGAACAAGGAGCGAGAAGGCGTCCCAAGCCATAATTACGGAGCCTATCGACTGTCCCAGGAGAGTAAAGTGTGGCCACGTAGACGCAAGGACCCAGCGTCTCGTCGACAAGTAAAGAAAGGTTACAGTCGGTGGATGGAGATGGATGTTGAACCGAGTCTGAGACCCAAGACAGTCAATATATGTCCCAAGAAAGAGCTTCGTGAGGACAACTTACCTGCACCCTAGACAGTATCAATTCCTTGTTGGCATCATGGTCCCCGGTGTACACGATGCACATCGCTTTCGGCCAACGATTCTGCGTAGCTCGGATAGCAGCCCAGAGGACTCGTTCACCACCTCCCCCAGCATTGCTTTTGTCTTGTCAGCAACTTGCTCACCACAGTGTGTACCCCTTAGAGTCTATGCAAACTTACCAGAAGGGATGAAAGAAACCAACAATGCCATCCCACTCCTTTTCGCCCTTGTCGCCATTCTGTGAAGTTCCTAGGGAAGAACTGTCCACATTCTCCCAGTCGTCCTCCTCAGCCGTGGCTTTATGTTGCTTAACATCCTCTCGATACCTCTCCTCGTCCTTCTCCGCGAGCGTGAGAATCGTCCATCGGCGACCGGCAGTTTTCTTGCGCAAGTACCATCCCAATGCTACGCCCACGGTGCGTACAAGTATCGGGACCAGGAGGTATCTCAGGAGCAGCGGTATTGCGATCGGGCACGCAAGTAAGAGGGCAAGCGTTTTAGAACCCATCCCGTTTGGTTGCGTGCGCGCTACGGCGCTACAGGGCGCGCTTCTTCCAGGGACCAGAGAAAGCAGTCGACGGCGCAGGCTCGAGGCCAGGAGCTCGGGGACGGCGGAAACGGTCTCGCCAAGGACAGGTAGCTGTTAAAGTAACGCCAGATACCTAGAGGAGCTCGGCCAAGTGAACAAATATTCGTGAGGTCGAAATATCAGCTTAACATAGAACGCAGGGGAACTGTCCAGCAGGAAGACAAGTTGGGAAGAAGAAAGAAGCTGGCTGGGATAAATGCGACTCCTATTGACGTAGGTATGCTACATGATGCAAGCGTCCCATGATCGACGGAGCTGCTTGCTGCAGAAGCCACCTTCCAGGCTGAGCAGGGATTCGATCATCCCACTTTGAGCTCTAATTGAAGTGTACAGAATTACCCCTCACCGCCCCTGTCTTTCTATGCAGTTGAACCTTGAATTTTGGAGTGTAAAGTGCCTGGCCTGCCCCATTCTTGTCACGTTCAGGCGCGTCGGGAAGCGGCAGTCAGCGCGTCACTGCACGCCCTTGTTTTAAGCTGCCTGCCCGCACGCGATTGCCAAACCACCATCGCTGCCTGCTCGAGTCCAAAACCCAGATATAATCTCGGATCTCCCGGTCTCGGGTGACCGTTCTCCTCCTCAGCCAATTTGACTCCAACTTCACACCATGCCCGATATCAGGTCGTTCTTCGGCCCCAAGGGCGGCGGCGCAGCACCGCCGAAACCCGCACCCAAGAAGGAGGAGGATTCTGCCAAAAAGGGACGAGGCAGTACGTGATGTTCCACCTCTGTCGCAAGCCTTGCGGTAAAACTAACGCCAAATAGAAGCACGCAAGGTTGTCGATGACAGCGACGAAGAGGAGGTTGTTGAGTACGCGGTTTCGTGCGCTTCGCCACGACCAAAGTGGCTGACAGGTATACAGGGTGAAGAAGCCGGCCAAGAGTGCCCCTCGCAAGAAGGCAGGGTAAGTTATTTCTTTTCTTGATCGCTTCTGTTCAATGGGCACATGGTGCTAACAGTGGCCTAACAGAGAGACGACGGATGTAAAGGGGGTTGAGACAACGGCCTCCAACTATTTCGCAACCTCAAAGGCCAAAACCACGAAATCGGTATCGACCCCCAAGGCCACACCAAATTCCACACCCAAAGCCGTGTCAAAAACACAAGTTCGACCTGGCGTCGAGGTTCGCATGAGCCCCCGCACGAAACCACCGACTGCCCAACCGGCGAAGAACGGCAAAGCCGCCCCCACGAAGAAACCGACCAAGGCATATCAGAAGTATGACCAGGAAGAGGACGATGCCTTCATGGATGACGACGATGACGCTGGTGATGATATCTTCGCAGCCGACGTGAAGTCCCGCCAAAAGAGGAAAAATGACGACTACGCCGAGGAGGAAAGCGAGGAAGAGTTCCTCCCGAAACCCAAGCGGGTTGCCTCTCGCGCTGGAAAAGTTGTCAAGGACGAGTCGGAAGATGATTTCAAACTGGCATCGAGCAAAGGCAGCAAGAAGGGCCCAACACCGAAGAAGCGCAAATCACCTGTCACCGACAGTGAGGAGGATGAGGAGGATGTCAAGCCAGCGAAGAAGGCAGCACCCGCAAAGTCTCGTGCTCCGAGGGCAAAGAAGGAGGCAGGTCCTGAGCCGGACGACATAAAGTCCATCATGGACAACGTGCCAACAGTTGAGGCCCCGGATGCCCCGCCCAAGGATGAGAATGCAAAGTTCGAGTGGAAGAAGGGCGGTGCCAACGCAGGTCCTCCTCCTATGGCCGGTGCCGCCGAGATTCCTGATGGCGAACCAGACTGTCTGATGGGCAAAACATTCGTATTCACTGGGCTGCTGAAGACTCTGAGTCGAGAGGACGGCCAGGCCCTGGTGAAGAGATACGGCGGCAAGGTCACAACCGCACCAAGCAGCAAGACCGATTTCGTTGTCCTCGGCGACGATGCCGGCCCCAGCAAGCTAAAAAAGATCAAAGACCACGGGATCAAGACAATCGACGAGGCAGGCCTATTCTACCTGATCAAATCCATGCCCGCGTATGGCGGGACGGGCAAGGGTGCCGAAAAAGCCAAGCAGAAGCGCGAAGAGGATGAGAAAAAGGTCCGCGATGAAGCAGCCAAGATGGAGGCAGAGGAGAAAGCACGCAGAGCCGAAGCTGAGAAGGCCGCGAAGCAAGCCGCCGCCGCTCGCGGAGCTGCTCCCCCCGCCCCAGTCCAGCCGATGTCTCAGCTGTGGACGACAAAATACGCTCCAACGACACTGAACCAAATCTGTGGAAACAAGGGCAATGTCGAGAGGATGCAGAACTGGCTAAAGAACTGGTCCAAGTCGAAAAAGTACGAGTTTAAAAAGAAGGGCGCAGACGGGTCAGGTGGCTTTCGCGCAATCATCATTTCCGGTCCCCCGGGGATTGGAAAGACGACTGCTGCTCACCTGGCAGCAAAGCTGGCGGGTTACGATGTCCTTGAGACCAACGCAAGCGACAGCCGCAGCAAAAAACTTGTCGAAAACGGTGTCGCTGAAGTCATGAATAACACCTCGCTGCTCGGCTACTTTGCTGGAGATGGCAAGAAGGTGGATGCTGGCAAAAAGAATATTGTGCTGGTCATGGACGAGGTTGACGGCATGTCTGCAGGTGACCGCGGCGGTGTTGGCGCTCTCGCCAAGTTTTGCAAGAAGACGGATATCCCCCTCATCCTAATCTGCAATGAGAGAAGACTGCCCAAGATGAAGCCTTTTGATCATGTGGCATTTGATATCAAGTTCACACGTCCAACGGTCGATCAGATCAGGTCCCGCATTATGACGATCTGCCACAGGGAGGGCCTGAAGCTTCCTCCGCAGGTCATTGATGCTCTGATCGAGGGCAGCAACAAGGACATTCGGCAAATCATCAACATGCTCTCTACAGCAAAGTTAGACCAGACCACGATGGACTTCAACCAGGGCAAGGCAATGTCAAAAGCCTGGGAGAAGCACGTCGTTCTCAAGCCTTGGGATATCTGCCAAAAGCTCATTGGAGGCGGGCTGTTCGGCCCAGCAAGCAAAGCAACATTGAACGACAAGATCGAGTTGTATTTCAACGACCACGAGTTCAGCTATTTGATGGTTCAGGAGAACTATCTGCGTGCAAAGCCCCACCAGTTGGACTCCCAGGGCCTCAGCCCTCGAGAGCTAAGGCTGAAGACACTTCAGCTTTTTGATCAAGCAGCTGAAAGCATTAGCGATGGAGACTTGGTCGACCGCATGATTCATGGTCCGCAGCAACAATGGAGCCTTATGCCCACGCATGCAGTCTTCAGCACTGTCCGGCCTGCCAGCTTCATTGCGGGCAGCTTTGCGGGACAGACTACCTTCACCAGCTGGCTTGGCAACAATAGCAAGTACGGAAAGCTCAGCCGATACGTCCGCGAGATTCACGCGCATATGCGACTCAAGGCTTCTGGCGATCATAACGAAATTCGCCAGCAGTATCTGCCAGTTCTTTGGCAGCGTCTCATCAAACCTCTGTCGGTTGAGGGCAAAGAGGCAGTCAAAGATGTCATCGACTTCATGGATAGCTATTATCTCACGCGAGAAGACTTTGATGCCATCCAGGAGCTGGCTCTAGCTGACTGCGCGATGGATGCGTGGCCCATCGATACCCAAACCAAGGCGACGTTTACAAGAACGTAATTATTATCCACTTCCTTCGTACATACCGAGGCTGCATGCTAAAACGAACTTCTAGTTACAACTCCATGTCCCATCCTATTCCATTCATGAGAGCAAGCAATGTCTTCGCACCAAAGGCGAAGACCAAGGAAATGCCCGACCTCGAAGAAGCAATTGAGGAAGAGGATGACGGCCTAGAGGTCGCCGATGCGCCGGAGGAAGAAGATGAGCTTGACCTCAAGACCGACAAGTATATCAAGCAACCGAAAGCCAAGGGCAAGAAGGCAGCTGCCAAGAAGACCAAGGCCGACGATGATGAGGAGGATGACGGCAAAGCACCAAAGGCAAAGGGCAAGAGCACAGCAGCTAGAGGCCGGGGAAGGCCCAAGAAGATCTGATTTGGGAACATTTTGGCAACGGGTTGTCATAGGGATCAATGTACTAATAGGGGATCCACGCTGGTTGGCAGCTGTTCATGTTATGGCACCGCCATGAGAGTCATTCGTGAGATCAAACAGGAGCAATTTTAGCTATGGGCAACCCCAAGAACGTTTACATGCCGTCGAAAGCTTTGCCACTGACTTGTGTTGCGTTGGGTCGGATGATGGGATGAAAACACAGGTTGCCCCCCTGTTGCATGCATTGTATTTACATTATACCTCTAGTCTATTGTGCACGTGGCACCCTATCATGAATGTTTGATTTTGTATGCTTCATTCAACAGCGAGCGACAATGATGGCTTTTCGCACGAGCTCCGGGCAAACAATCGCAGCAGCTGTCAGTCTGTCTGAAGGACCAGCAGCAGACACCCGAACCTCTGTAAGTCAACACACGTCCCTGATCAACAGGTCGCTACACTTCGCGGCTATCCCAACGAGTAGACGCGTCTTCGGTGACTTTTTAGAGCCACTTCCTCTCGCACTCATCCACTTCACTCACACCGTTTCCGCACACACCTTTATCCCCGGCCGGCTCTTCTCTGTTCCCATAGACGCTCCCAGAAAGTAGACAGTTGTGATCTAGCGCCCCCGAGAGACCGGAAGGCTAATATTCTGGTCAGATAGGTGAGGAACAGTCCACGCACTCTCACCGAACACCCCGCACCTCGGTTTCCCCGGTTTCGCCCTCGGTCGGCGATCGCGGACGAGCTGGAGAGCATGGATGACGCACTAGGTAGGCTATTCCGTTGGGATCGCGGGCCCCTGGAGAGTTTAAATCGTTAACATCTTGCCTGGGAACAGTTCGAGCCGCAATTCGGACCCAGTACTTCCTGGATCTACCTTCGCCATTGCCGCCGACCGAGCCCGAGGAGGAGGAGAGAGTCTTGGTGCAAGGTTGCTCCTTGGCTAGCCCTGAGGGCTTGCGGGAGGATGGCCAGTTTGCCTTGACTCACTCGATGCTGATTGCTTACAATGCTATGCGTTCTGGGGCGCATGGTGTCCAAATCGGTCATAAACGCGAGGGCGAAGCACCTCTCCTCAGCTGCCTCGGCGAACAGGAAGAGAACATGAACGGCTTTGAGCCCAGGTGAGTTTCTTTCTGTTTCTTTGCTTCTCTGCTGCTTGGTTAGTGTGCCGACTTCCCCATTCTTGTGCACGGTGCGATACACTGGGTCGTTCCTTCCTAAACTTCTGCAAGGAGGCTTGACTGGCTTCCAAACAAACACTTCGTCGCTTCATGCCAATTCACCACCACAAATTTCCACAACTCTCTCTTGAGACTTCAACTCTTGAACAACACAGTCACCTCCCTTCCACCAGCTTCACTCAGTCGTTTATTACAAATTCCTTCAGTTTACTGACAGTAACATCCCCAACTAGAATCCTAGGTGATATCACAGACTCTGTTGAGGAGCGAACAACAAGGCTTGACAACGACGATATGAGGCAGACAGTGTTCCACTACAATCGGCCCCCTGGCATCAAGCACCTTGCCGTCCCTGCAGTTACCCCGGATCCGTCCGACCGGGATGCTGGGGCGCAGGGTCCGCCCCGCCGGGTCGCCGAGCAACATGATCCGTATCGCCGGGTCTGCGACCCGCATGGTTCGTATTACCGGGTCCCCGAGCAGCAGGGCCCGTATGGTAGGGCCGCCAAGCAGAATGGTCAGTACGTCTGGGTTCCTCAGCAGCACGGCCCGTACAATCAAGTCGCCGAGCAGCCTGGTCCGTACGGCCGGGTCACCGATCAGCATGGTCCGTACGTCTGGGCCCCTCAGCAGCATGATCCGTACTATCGACTCGCCGAGAAACAGGCTCCATATGGCCAGGTCCTTGAGCAGCAGTACCCGTCCTATCAGGTCACCCACAGAGAAGAGCAGCTTGGCGCAGGCCGGCACCCTGAGTATGAACATGGATATGACTCAATGACCAACAATGACCTCTACATCCAGGCTGCCGAACATAAGGGCCCGTTTGGCCGAGGCTGGGTTCCCGAGAGCCGGCACTCGTCAAGCTGGGTGGCCAACCAAGGCCCGGTTGCGGAGAATGAGAACCTGTACCAACAGGCTCCCGAGGCTAAGAGCCTCTTCCATCCCTACCCCGGCAACGTCGAGCAGCAGTCGTACCGACATCCGCGTGGGCATGTTATGTATCGTCAACCTTATCATGAGGATGAAAATCAGACCACGTACCAAGCATCCGACTATGTTCTTATTCAGAACCAGCCCCAGTTCCACGGTAACGAGCAGCCCTCCGAACACCAAAAGGCGACGTCATGGAAGCAGACTCAGGTTCAAGTCAATCCCTTGCTTCTCCAAGAGTTTGGCGGCTCTGTCGATTTCATGGACGAATCTCAGTCCGGATACTCGCAGCAGAGCGAAAGCAGCACAGACGAGTCCGACTCGACAAGCGCTGGCGAGGAACGCCTGGAGACATGGTCCACTATTGCCGAGAAAGACAATTCGGAACTGGACGATAGAGATTGGCTGGGCGAAGATGATGACAGCTTTTCCGACGAAATGTATGGTGATGAAGCTGGTTCGCATGTTGACAGTGGCTCCCGCGGTCAGCCGCCTCCGGAGAGAATTCGTCTGGGCAAGCTTCGCCCTTCCCCCTTCAAGAAGACAAAGGAATTCAATCACAAGAGTTTTGCTATCAGATATCAAAAGATGATGGGAACAATGCCGTATTCGCCGCCCCCGGGCACAATCGACATGAACCCGCTCTTTGACGATGGCCAAGTCTCCGATGAGGAAGGAGATCGAAATTCTGGCCGGATTTCGCCTTGCACGTTTGCGCATTGGGCCAAGGGTTGCTTTTTCCACAGTTTCGAGAAGCCCTGTGAGTCAGGACGTAAGCCCGAGGTATCCAAGGTATGCATTTAACTCATGTCCTTTGTGCGTTGCTTATACTCATTCTCTCCCCAGGACGAGCCTCGCATGCGCCGTACGAAGCCCTCCCGTATGGCTGCCGCCGAGACTATTGATGGCGATTTTTTTCCCGTAACCAACCAGTTTGACAAGGTCACCGGCGATGAGATAAGCCCGAAGTACAGCGTTCCTGCAGTTCCTGCAATGATGTGGGACGCCCCAGGTACGTTCTCTATAACTATTTATGGCCGGTGAGCCGCTACTAATGCTCCTTGGTAGGTATTGATCCAGGAAAAGCCCGCTTCGAGAAGGTAAACACCCACGTTGCGTTTGAGCGCATGGATCCGGTGGCCGCTCGGCCAGTCCGATCAGCGCGCTACGGCAAGATCGAGGTGCCCTCTACGCCGCCTGCCTCCTCGGGCGATGAGTACTACACAGAGGTATGTTAGGAAGGGCTGACACTTGCTTCTGTTCTCCTTTTCGATAAGTTGAATAACCTGACACCAAAAAAGGCTGAAGTTAACGCCGCTGTCCGATCATACGAAGGTTCCCTCCTCTCTGGAATCACCGGCACACAAGCTGCTTCGTTCATCGAGAAGAGCTACGAAGAAATTGCCGAGCTTAAAGCTGAGGAGGAAAAGATCCGCGCCGCTGTTCATGACCTCAACTGCAAGGTAGACGAGCTGGAGGCCGCACGCGCCAAAGCTGAGCACGCCGCGGTCTTCATTCTTTCCTCACAGCAGGAGGCAGAGGAAGAAGACCACAACCCGGACCGTCGCCTCGCGCGCGAGAAACGCATCCGTCGGCACGTAGCCGAGCACATCCGTGAGCTGCGTTGCCAGACTGAAATCTGGAATACGACGGTCTCAGCGAGAAAGACCAAGCGTGACGAGCTAGAGACATCCGCGAAGCGTCTTGAGGCCGAGATCCAGAGCATATGTGAGTCAGTTGGCCGCTCCAGCTTCAAGGAGCTGATGGCAGACAAACGTGAGTGTGAGCTCGAGGAAAAGCGAAACTCATTCACTGACGAGTGGCTGGTCAACATGGTAGGCTTTGAAGACATGCCCTGCGGCCCAGACCTCGACGATGGTGACGACCCCGCCTACTACGAGGAGTACGAGAACACTAGCGACAGCGAGTACTAAGCTGGGATCAGTCAGTTCTCCTGGATTTGCTTGGTCATATTCCCTGCTTTCGATTCCTTTCGTCTTGTCGTTGTGTTTTCAAGCTGGAAACAAACACGATTTTCTTTCTGAATGGGGGACATTCACGATACTCTCACGACGATGCTTCACTGCATGGTATGGAGGGAGAAAGTTCTCCAGTTCTTTATTTTTGCACTTTCAAGTGCCATTATGGCTTCGCGATCATGATCCGGATTGATGGGGAAACGATACCCTTCTTCTACGTATATTTTCTTCTCTCTATCACCGCTGCTTGATGATTCCAAGTTACCCGACTTTGTCGATGGGAGTCATATATTTTCACGCTACTATGGGATCTTCTGGGGCACCATCATAAACAAATGGGATAGGGCACGATGCCAAATAGATGGTATACTCGGATACCCGTCTTTTCTTTCCTGGCCATCTGAAACTCCGTCATTTCAGGCAGAGTTGTTGGCGCGGGAATATATGGAAACACTGTCAAATAGATACGTTGTCAAATACACAGCTTCGCTTTAGATATGAATGAAGGCAACTTCATAACATGCAAAGGTAGTCAGTCCGATCCTCAATCGACTGGCAGACAGACCGCCGTGAATTAGGTACGTCTATGTAATATACAACAGGCTCTTTGAACCGCAAACGAGCATGCCAACTCTGCCTTTTAAAGCCCTTTGATCCGCTTTCCTATATGCTATAAACCGACATCATGAGAGGAGCATTATACACCGCCGAAAAACGCCGCCATCCCGTACATACAATGGTCGTTTTGCATGGAGAAGATGTGAAAAATGGTAGTGGTAGTACACGGGTATGTTGACTCAACACACCACTTATTTGTTCTTGACGACACCGACCTTGGCGGGCCGGAGGATACGGCCGTTGAGGCGGAAGCCCTTCTGCTGGGTGTGGAAGACGGTGTTGTCCTCCTTGTCGGCCATGGGGGTCATGAAGGTGGCTTCGTGCTCGTTGGGGTTGAACTTCTCGCCGTGGGGGTCGTAGCGCTCAAGCCCGTGATTCTTCAGCGTCTGCATCAGAATGTTCTCGGTCATCTTGAGACCATCATAAAGATTGACCAGATCCTGGAGGTGCTCATTCTTCTCCTGGGGCTTGAGCTTCTCCTCGGGCACCATGGCCAATGCGCGGTCAAAGTTGTCTACGCTGTCGACCAGATCCTTGGCGAACTTCTGGATCGCAAAGTCGCGAGCTCCCTTCATGTCACGCGCTGTGCGATCCTGGAGGTTGCGGAAGTCGGCGACCGAGCGGAGGTACTTGTCCTGCAAGATGGTGCATTAGTTGGGCTGTTGTTTCGTGACGGACGGCGGGAGGGAAAAACAAACCTTCCAGTCCCGAACCTCGGCATCCTTCGCCTCTAATTGCTTCTTGATAGCTGCTAGAGGGTCGTCCTTTGCGGCATTCTCTCCATTGGCCTCGGTAGCCTTGGAGGCATCGGGTTGGTCGCTATACCATCTCGCGCGCTGCTGCAGACCAGCTGTCCGCGATGCTGCTATCGGGGCGGCGAAGAGTTGTGGTCTGGATATTTGTCTCCGGAGGGCGACCCTGAGGCTTGAGCTCAATGCTCTGGATGGGGTGGAGAGGGTTTGCCGTAACATTGTTGGGGAGGTGTATGGAGATGTGTCTTGGAATAGGGGCAAGCAACGGGTCGCGTGTTGAATATCAGCAACATGCACCTCAAGAAATTTTATGACGACCGGCCTTCGGCTCCCGGCGGATAAGCGGAGCGGATCATTCCCTTCTGCCGAACCCTTGATCGGGCTAGCGGTCTGCGGTTAGCCTCACGCGGGGCACGGTGGGTCTCTTAAAGCGTACCCCTGGGCGTGGATTGGCGTTCAGCCGTTTTCAGAAGGCGTGCAATCAGGTGGCGCGCTTCGCTTGATACCTAGACTTCGAATTTCTGGCGGGAGCTCTCGCCTTCTCCAAACCACAAAGCGGCGCGACTGTTTCCACGAACCCAATCACTCCAGAAACGTGACGTGCGATACCGAAAGACAAGATGGATTACGATCCGATGGCGATGGACGAGTCTGAGTCCGTGGGACCAGTCGTCAAGATTTCTCAGGTATGTTCCTTTGTCGCATCAACCCCTTACCCTTCCGCTCCTCCTGCGGTGACAGTGACGGCGACGGATAGGAGATGCGCCTTGCACTCGGAGACATGATCGCTAAATTGTGGCACTGCAACAAACAAACAGGCAGACTCGTCACGCGTCAAGTTTGAGCTCTCGAATGCCGAAATCTCCTTTGCCAACTCGCTGCGGCGCGTGATGCTCGCTGAGATCCCGACGATTGCCATCGACCTAGTCCAGATCGAAGAAAATAGCTCCGTCCTTGCCGATGAATTCATCGCCCACCGTCTCGGCCTCATCCCACTGAACGCGGAGGGAATTGATGCCCTCAACTACTCGCGCGACTGCGACTGCGACGAGCACTGCGAGCGCTGCAGTGTGCGGCTCAGTCTCCACGCCAAGTGCACAGGCGACGAAAGTATGTCTGTCTCGGCACGCGACTTGCTTCCTGTGGGCGATCGCATCAACCAAAGTCTTGGGACGCCTGTAATAGTGGACCCCGATGGTCTTGGTTCGCTCATCATGAAGCTTCGCAAAGGGCAAGAGATCAAGCTCACTTGCATCGCTAAGAAGGGCATCGCCAAGGAACATGCGAAGTGGGCGCCCTCTGCTGCTATCGGGTTTGAGTACGACCCGCACAATAAGCTGCATCATCTGGATCTCTGGTACGAGAAGGATCCGAAGAAGGAATGGTGAGTTCTGCATAGCCCAATGTAGACCTTTGAGTGTCGTGCAGGCTCACTAACGAACGCCGCTGATGCAGGCCGCCGAGTGAGTACGCCGACTGGGAGGAGCCCCCGCAGGAGGGCGAACCCTTTGATTACGACGCTGTACCAAGCCGGTTCTACTTCAACGTCGAGACAGCGGGCGCTCTTCAGCCTGAAGCTATCGTCACCGAGGGTATCAAAGTCCTACAGATGAAGCTTGCAGCGCTGGTACATAATTTGAGTGATGAGGGTGATGGTGGAGATTACAACGGACCCCGTAGTCCCGAGTACGCCGGTGGCGGTGAAGGCTGGGGTCAGGATCAGGGCTTTACCACCCCTTATGGCAACGGAGGGAACCAAAGTTCGTGGGGTGGTGCAGGCGGTACCACTCCGTATGGAACAACACCCTACGGCGCGGGGACTGGGGCTTGGCCTTGAAAATCCTGAGCAGCACTCGTCGTTACCTTTGGGTAGGCAAAGGACTATTCTGCTATTCCGGCGTTGGGGCAGAGGCTCTAAGCGATCCGGAGCTTCGGGGTATGCAGCGGACGGCCCTGTTCTCTGCATTGCGACCACCCATGGGGCACTCATGGGGGTTGTATTATAGTAGACCAGCCCGACTTTTCACCTGATTCCACGAAAGGACAAGACAGGGTCTTATTTCGTTACATCACTGGGTCGACAAGATACCCACGGAGTTCTAAGGAGGAGCGTCGGGTTCAGGGGATGTTCGGGGCGGGTTCATCCTGGCATGGGAAGATGGAGAATAACCTGGAACCCAGATTAAAAATAAAAGCCGGTTATTTTCTAGGCATAGACAAAAAAAACAGGAAATTATCAATAGCGCGCGGGGTGGAGTGCTAAAAACTAAGTTGTCATGGCAAATCTGTTGTTTTTGTTTGACCCCTTAATTGGCCTGGGATCGGAGTCCCTTATCATCTCCTCTCCGTTTTGCTCTTCTGTAGAAGTGGGATTGGGAAACAGTTCTACCGCCGCTTCTCCTTGCTCTATGTACTGTCTAAAGTATGCGCTCTAACGCCGGCCGGCCATGTTGATGTCCCATCTCATGATACGCTATCTATCCGTATTCAAATGCCTGCATTGCCTCACCCTGTTCTTGTCCAAAATCGTATGCGTGGTACATAATGGTGCTGGTTCAGTCTTCCAATCCGCGAATCTTTCGGTAGATCTTGCGGTGAGACTCTAAAAAGAGAAAAGTACATATTGTTTGCCTGTTTTGAGGGGTGGTCAGCATTCTGAGAAACTAGGGGATATGAGTATGGGACTTACGGTCCGAGGCGCAAGAAGCTTGGTACCCAGCCCTTGAACATCCAACGGAGACCCTCAGCAGCATAGATCTCGCCTAGTAGTTTTGGTAGGCTATGTGAGCCATGCGACGACATGATGCGTGTCTTGATTACATCGATGGGGCTGGTTATTGTGGCGGCCGTTACGCCGGCCAAAAAGGAAGCCGTGAAATGTGTCCCCATGTTGTCTTCCATGGGCGTCAACCGGATCAGCGTTCGCTTGAAGACATCGTAGCTTGCAAGCTGGCCGGCTGTCATGGCGGCTGCGCGCATCGAGTTGGGCCCGACGCCGCGGAACCACGATGCCACACCCTCCTCCCGCGCCATGCGCACCAGTCCATCGAGCGCATGCGCGTAGTTTCGCCGCTTCGCCGCGGGCAGTGCCGCATCGTGCTGCATTCGTACATTAAGTACATCGGCTGCATTGCCGACGAAACCGCCGACAAAGCCCGAGGCGGAGGCCATAGCGACAAGGAGGACGAAGGACGGCGGCTTGGCTGGCGTGCCGTCGTGATTCGTCGCGGGGCTGAAGCGAGTTTTCAGCTCCTCGTATATACCAAAGCGCGTGGTGGAATATGTGATCTGACGGAGGAGGGACGCCGAGAGACCGTTGTAGAGGCCGCGGAAGCCATTGTGCTTGACAATGTGCACGAATGTACCACTCATGGACTTGGGCATGTCGCCCGTCCGCGTTTGGAGACGGACCTGGAGAGCAGTTAGTCGCGAATATCTTCATTCCCAAAGTAACTGTGCGCCGGTCTATGGTCTGCCGTTATCGTACCTTGACTGCCGCGGAGTCTCAGTTAGCATTGATCCACTTATAAGCCCTTGAGAAGGTTCTACGAGCCGGCGTACCAAGATCTAGGGGATGCGTAACGCAAGCGGCCATACTGCTCGCGCTGCCGCCGAACCAAAAGGGGTAGTGTATCTGCGTCGGTTGTTTCCTACCCCCGCGCGATGTCGGCCCCGTCTTCTCCATTCTGGTCAGTGCTCCGACGGCAGCAGGTGTTTGTCCGTGATCTGCCTGCATTGTGGGCAGCGTGTGGCTATAGCAACATTCTGTGGATGGGGAAAATAGGGAGCACGACTGGAACAAAAGAAGAAAACGGCAATGATTAATTATTAAGAGTGTCCAGCGTCACAGTCGCGGTCGCGCATGTCCAAAATAGTTTGCGCTCAGATGAGACGGATGACGAAAGGGGTTGAAAAGTAGATAAGGACATTTTCTTATCAGTAGCGTTTACGGAGGCGAATAGGTAGATTTGTGTTAAAATCAAAATCGTCAAAGCGCCAGCGCAAATTTTGCCCCAAACTGATTTTTTACCCCACCACCTTCTCTTCCACCCACACCTAAGGCGTGGAATTGTTTTCTCCTCGTTCAACCAGCCACACTTCTCCTACGTAACTTCTCACTGCGATCTTCACCAGCCATTGCAGGCCAGTTTTACCTTCCCGCCTGTCGCAGGTCGTGACATTTGACCTTAATTGTGCTTAATTGCCAGCGATTAAGTTGCTACGCTGCTTTTGACAACTGAGCGCGCCATCCCATTTCAAGAGGCACACATTTGCTGCCGTGACATACTATCTTACGCGAATCGTTATAATAGTTTTCAACTTATCGGACTTAGAGTCTGAGTTTAAGAAATGGTTCGTAAAGCTAAAGGCTAATAATTAAAAGCTTATAGATATAATTAATTAGGATGTAGATAACATTAATAAAGTGGTTATTATAAAGGATGTCTTAAAGAAAATCTAGCTGTAAGGAGATAACTAAGTGTTAAATTATTTAGCCTTAAAGAAGGTAAGTGAGAATAAATGCATTTAAGATAGCAGTTACTGATATAATTATAATAATAGGAAATTATTTTCTTTTAAATACTTTAAAAGTACTTAAAGAAGAAGGAATTAATCTCAAGTAATGTAAAGATTAAGGACTAACAGTTTATAATAGGTATTATATACGTAATCTTTAAGGAGCAGGATAAGAGTATAGGAGTATACACTATTTATAAGTCAGATAATTATTTTAACTTAGGTAAATACTATTATATCCTAACTAATATAAGTGTAAGTGGAGGAGTATATATAAACTGTTATATTAAAGGTATAGTTACATTATATAAGTATCGTTATAATAAGTTTTAATTATAATCACTTAAGATTAGATAAGGTTAATTAATGTAAATAATTATAAATAAGAAGAAGTTTAAGGAGGAGTTTAATAAGTTCTGTAAGTTTTAGCTGTTAATAAAAAGTAAGCTGGTAAAGGTTAAGATCTGGGAACTTAAGGAGCTTTTTTTTAAGTTATAATATAAGAAGTGTTAGTAAAAGTAGCTTTTTAACCTTAAGGGTTATATAATAAAGTGACAGAAGACTAATTAAAGGACATATTATGTAAATAATAGTTTAGAATATAATAGTATTATTAGATATAAATATCTTAAAATATTCTTAATATTGTAAATATAGGTTAACTGGGAAGTATTAGATAATAGTAAACAGTAGTTAAGTTTATTTATATAGGAGCTAATATAATTAATATAATGAAAACTTAATTAATAGTAATTCTATTTCTAACTTAATAATTCCTTCTAACTTAATCTAGCTCTGGGATCTTAACTGCAACTATATTAATATACACTATACAGCCTTCATCGATACCGAACTTAGCTATACGTTTATAAAATACACGGTATAATCCAGTAAGGTGCTCGTATAACTGTAACTAAAGCTAAAACCCACTACACCTATACTTATTAAGCTTTACCTGTAAGTAATTATAAGTTAGAAATCTAAATGCCTTTTCACAATCCTTATCCTTTTTAAAGTCTTTCCCTATTAATAAGGTTTAACACAGCTTTATTATCTCTTTTAGTAAATAACGTTCTATATTAACTATGTCACGTTCTGCTTTAATTACTAATTTATTTAACGTAAGCTTATTAACTAGGACTTTATAATAAACAGCCTTTATAAGATTTAAAAGTTTATATAAGATCTTTAACGTATTATAATAAACGTAATTACATCCTTTCTACTTATTAATCTTATACCTGTTCTACTATTTAGTGAAAGTGTAAAGGTTATATCGAATTATCAGCATGTAAATAAAAAATAAAGTAATTCTATCAGTTAAAGAAGTTACACTTTATTACTACTCTTACTTAAGCTGTTTAAAGAAGTTTTAATAAGAATAAATTAATATAATTAATATTAGTTTAAATAAAAAGGATTACACTTACTCTTTAAAACAATGTTTTAACGAAATTTAACTAACGTTACTACGCTTTAATCTGTTAATTTATAATGCTAGTCCTATAACAGTAACATTCCTTTAATAACAGTGCCTTTAGATTATTAGGGTAAATAGGAGCAGTAAGTAAGTCCTTAACTATAAATACCTTTTATCTATCCTGTTTTAATTAAGGAATAATCTACTTAATATAACTATTCTTCCTCTATGGAACTATTTACTACTTTTTTACTGTAATTTTAAAAAGTATATAATAAGACTATCTAAACATTAAAATCTCACCTCCTTTATTAAAGCGAATAAGTAATAACGTCCACTTATACTTTTAAATAACCTTAATATATAAAGCCTAGATTATACAGTCTGTCCTAACACTAATATTACAAAATAACTAAATGATATAACGGGAATATATATTAATTACTACATATATCTTAAAACTAAAATTCTTTAACTTTATATACTTATTAATCAACTATATATAATCCAGCCTTAATGTGGTAAATCCACCTTAATATATCTTAAGTAGCTTATAACGTTTTTAAATACTGTTAGGGTAGATATTACAGATCAGGTTAAATAAAAGCTAATTCGGTATTATAAGTTTAAGTTAATATTAAAGATAAGTGTTAAGAAATTATTAACTTTAATATTATATAACGTAGGGTAATAAAGTATCGTTATAAATTTCTTCTTTTAAACGCTCTTGAAAACAATCAGCTTACTCTAATGTGTATTAGTGGAAAAGGTCTATTAATTATTATAATTTACAAATAAAGTTAAGGCTAACTTTGTAACTATCATCCTTTAAAAGTTACTATAACTTATTATCGCTAGGAAAACACTTAAAGAAAAGGGCATAAAGGTCGTTCTTAAAATCATCAGTAATATTTAAGCGAATGTTTCACTTTAGGACTTTCTAGACTTACAGGTAACAGTAAAGGGTAAAGCGTAAGACCTTAAACCTATACTCCTTAAATAGAATTAAAATAATTACATTATTATTCGTTCTTTTATAATAAAGCTTAATAAGGTGTTCACGAAAAGCCTTAAGCTTATAAGGTTTTCTTCCCACCATAATAATGTTAAAAAGGTGTAAAAGATATAGGACATTAGCTAAAAGAGTGGATAGAGGTAGAAGGAAAATAAAGGGGGAGGTTTTAACAAATAAGTTAGAAGTGGAGCTTAATTACCGATAATTAAATGAAATTACAGTTAAATAAGTATTAAATTAGAAAAGTGATAATGTAAAACCCTGTAAATTTTTTTACTAAACCTAAACTTAAGCAGTTTAAAGCCTCTATTTTCCTAAAGATTCAGTTAGATTTATTCACTTTACTGCATCTATTAACTTTTATCTATCACCTTTAACTTAACTTAATTACTGTTAATTTAATTACAATACTATTTACTTTACATATTACTTACCAATCCTTCTGTTAATTAACACTGTCCTTCCATTTCCAGCAATATCTGCCCTCCTAATTTTAAAGCATTTCTGTTTAAAACAGAAGATTTAATATAACTACTTTAAGTTAACATACCCCACACTAAATAAATGTTAATAATGTTTAAATAATCTCCTTACAGCTATTAATATACCTTAGGCAGCCTTTACCTTATCTAAATACTAAGTTATATATATGTTACATTATGTATTACTTAAAGTGAAACCTCTTTAAAAATGTTATTTTTAATATAAGGTACCTCTTTAATTACCTTAAAGCGTTATTAATCTAATAAACCTAAATAACAGCCTTATTTAACTTTATTAACCTTATCCTAATACGTAACATTATACTTTACTGTAACTAGTCTTTATAACCCCAAATCTAAACATAACTCCTTAATAACTACATCTTATTATAATATCTTAATCTCTTACACCTATTATAACTTTAATACTAATATAAACACTACCTCCTTATTAAAGCTTTACTCTTTATGCTACTCCTACCTTAACACTTAATATTAAGTCACGTTTAGTTATAAATAACGTTTATTAAACTGTTATAACTATTAATACTATTATACAGCTTAACACTCTCACATTACTATATAACTTCCGTATTTTAAAGGCTACTATATAACTTAGGACCGATAAAATAACAACTTATAAGTTTCTAACTAACTTAATTACCCTTTATCGTTAGGATAACATTACACTCCTGTTAAACTAGTCATTTAAATCATTACAAGAGTTTTTTAAAAAGTTAATATAATTAACAAAGTATAACAACCCTTATATATTTAATTTAGCTAACCTTTACCTATTAGCTAATAAGACTAAGCGATAAAAGGTAAAGCTTATAATTAAAAACGTTACTATCAGTAAGCGTATTACCTTTAATTAGAAAACTCTTTAGCTAAAGCTTAATAGTAAGGCTAAAGAGGACTTTTCACTTAAGGAGGTTATAACAGTTACTACTTATATTATAAAAGAGAGTAATGTAAAGCTTATTAATAATCTTATTATAAAGGGGAAAAAAGGGAGAAAATAGGGAAGTTAACAGAAAAGGGGGGTAAAACGGGAGCTTACTTTTAGGTAAGTGAAGTAAGATGGTTTAGAAGAGAAGGTAGTTAAGTAAGAGGTTATCCTTAAGATAAAATAGGAAGATTAGTTTATAAAAGAGGTTAAAGCTGAAGATTATTAAGTTAAATATAAAGTTATTAAAGTAAAGAGAAAAAGGCGGATTAAGGATTAAAAGGAGGATATTTAGTTAAAGAAGTAGAAATGCTATTAAAGTTTAAGTGATAATATTATAATAAGTAAAGCCTAGGTTTATACAGAGTTGATTCTTCGTAACCTTCACATTATTACCTTACATACATTTAAGGCTTTATATAACCTTAAGTGGTAATTTAATTAGTTAGATAAAGATTAAAATAAACTTAAGATAATTAACTTATTTAAGTTTTATTAATAATAAGATAACTTTCTTTAATTTCTTATATTATAACTTAATTACCGTTAATTAAGTACTAATTTTATAAAGTTACTATTACTATTTTCATAAAGTTAAAAGTTATAATATATTTATTATATTAGATGTAATATTACATTATCTTTATCCTATTCTTAAACGCTGTTCCTGTAAGTATTATAAGTTATATATCAAACTTATCCTAAACACTTTAAACTTAATACATCTACTATAATATTACATACTTTCACATATATATAAGCTGTCTAATAAGAGTAATAGGTTTAATAAGACTTTTAATTTAAATAAAAGTAAATTAAACTTCCTATATACGTTACTCCTTTACTACTCTCTTCTTCTTTAACTCCTTATTAACCACTTTAATTACGTAATTAAGCTCCTCTAACGTTAACTCTTTAAACTCCTTATCCTTTAATCTAATCTACTTATTTAAATCCTTAATTAACTCCTCCTTCTTTTAATCTACATTAGTTAACTTTATCCTATCCTAAGTGATTATAATTAAAACTTACTAAAACGATACTTACACTTTTTACCTTTACCTATAAAATAACAGTTAATATATACTCCTTTACTATACTTTATATTCTTTAAAATAAAATAATATACTAATAAGCCTTAATAAATGTTATCTATATAGGTTAAGTATATTCTTATACTCTTATCTTACTCTTTAAATAACATTAATATAACTATTATCACCTTTTAAAAGTTAATAATCTAATTATTACTCTTTATCTTTCTAAAGTTAATATCTACAAGCTAACCTCCTTACCACACATTTTTTATAAACAACTTTTAAGTTCTTTAAATATCTTATAATTATATTAGTAACTACTATCTTAAATACATTTATTCTCACTTACCTTATAATCAGTTAAATAGTTTAAAACCTACTTATTCTTTACTAGTAAGATCTTTTTTAAGACATTAAGGGTGGTTTACCATTACATTAAATATATCGTGTCTTAAAGCATTATGTCAGTAATCTCTTCACTATTAATCTTAAACTCTACTAAAGTCCACTTGCTAATTACCTCCTCGGCTGACAAGGTGGGAGGCATTATAACGATACGCGCGGGATAGTGTGTCGCAGTAGTAAATGTGTGTCTCTCGAAATGGGATGGCGCACTTAGTTAACAAGAGTAGCGTAGCGACTTAATCGCCGGCAATTAAGCAGAATTAAGGTTAAATATCGCAACCTGCGACAGATGAGAAGATAACCTAGCCTGCAATAGTGGGTGAAGATCGCAGTGAGAAGTTGCGTGGGGGAAGTGTGGCTGGTTGAACGAGGAGAAAATAATTCCACGCCTTGGGTGTGGGTGGAAGA